>Ga0081538_10004481_pt1 | contig 12863 bp, 11 predicted proteins | sample TabmetS5T2R1_FD_71022 | JGI IMG/M metagenome (GOLD analysis project Ga0081538, IMG submission 71022) | Tabebuia heterophylla rhizosphere microbial communities from the University of Puerto Rico - S5T2R1 | ecosystem: Host-associated > Plants > Roots > Rhizosphere ...
GTGGAGGCCGTCGACTCGTGGGACGAGCCGCTCCCGTCCCAGGACCGGCCGGCCGACCTCACCGAGCCCGTGCTGGGGTACCGCGCGTGGCGGCTTGACTCCCCGGGCCTGCGCTCGCTTAATGCCGAGGTCCGCTGGAGCCGGCGTACCCTCGTCGCAGGCTGTCGTCGCGGAGGTGGACGCGGCGACCATGCCGCCCCGGTTGCGCACTGCCGGTGCGGCATCTACGCGCTGCACCAGCCCGAGCCGCGATTGCGATCCCGCGACGCGGTCGTCTGGGGCGCGGTCGCCCTCGACGGGCGCGTGCTGCTGTACACGAAAGGGATCCGGGCCGAGCGAGCGACGATCCTCGTGCTCGCGTACGGCGGCGACGAGCCTCAACCGGGCCTTGTGCGAACCGCGCGGGCCCTGGACGTCGAGCTCGTGCCGTTCTCGGCGCTGATCGCAGCCGCCGGTGCCCGCGGCGCAGTGTCTGCGTCCGACCCCCAGGCCCTCGGGCGCGGACGACCGGACGACGCCGACGGCGCGTGGGACGCGCTGTCGCCGCCGAACGGACCGCGTCCGCTTGCCGCCGCGATTTCGCTGCGCGGCTAGACGAACCGGCGTCAGGCCGCGACCGCCCGACGCTGACCTGAGGCCCGCGCGTTGACCCACGTTCCTGCTTTGCGCGACCTGCGGAACCGCCGGCGCGACTACGCGAGGTGCCCGCCGTTCGTCCCAAGCGGGCGCGGGGGCTGGGCGCGAGTGGATACGCTCGCCTTTCGCAACGATGCGGGAGTCTGAGACGGCCGGGGTTCCGATAGTCCGGCACGGTGCCGCGTATCGACGTCAGCGGCGGGATCCCCGCCCGGACCGGCGGTGGCGGCAGCAGGGTTCGGCAGGCATCTGGCTACGGCCGCGGTCCGCCTCGGGCGCCGGGGGGCGCCCGAGGCGGTCCAAGCGGCTAGAGGCCCGGCCCGCCGCCGCAGGGCACGCTCTGGCCGAACGGAAGCGCGTCCCAGCCGGTGCCAGGGTGTTCGTAGAGGCTGCCGTCGGCGGCCGCGTTCAGTACCGCCATCGCCGGACGCACGAAGAGTTGCTCGAGCATCCCGTTGCTCTTCTGTCCGACCGAGCGGACCTCGTAGAAGATGGCGCCTTGGGTCATAAAGCCGGGATCGCTGCCGTCCGGCCCCGGTCCGCCCAGCAGCATTTGGCTGAGGACTGCGTTGGCGATGTCGATCAGCGGATAGCGGGCGATCCCCGCGGTCCCAAGGCTGCGCAGGGCGTCGACCGAGATCATCGCCATCTGGCGGTTCGTCAGCCATTGCAGCGCGGTCATCCGGCTCGGATCGATCGAACGGGCGCCAATCTGGAACGAGTTCAGCTCGCGGGTGCCCTGGACGCGCGAGGCCTGCCCGAAGTGATGCAGGTCGAGCGCCAGCCGCGGCTGAAGTCGCTCCCACAGGGCGTAGAAGGCACGAGACTCGGGCTGCTGGAAGTTCTCCCAGTCCCGGTTGAGGTCGATCCGGAATGGGGTGGTGCTCTGGCGGATGTTCGCCGTCGCGCCGTCCGGGTTGTACAACGGGACAACGACCACGGTCAACGCGTTGCGGATCCGCCGCGCCTCGGGGGAGTTGCTGCTGCCCAGGTACCGGAGAATCTGCAGCACGGCCTCGGTGCTGTGGAGCTCGTTGCCGTGGATCCGCGCCTGGAGCCAGAAGACGTCCGGCCCGTCGCCGACCGTCGCGTAGTACAGCTGCCGCCCCTCACCCGACAGGCCGGCGCTTGCCACATCGACGGCGCCGTGCGTCGAGGTCTCAATCGACCGCAGCTGCCTGACCACGTCCTCGTAGCTCGGAACGCTGCTGAGGCTGATGTTCTGGCTGTCCTCGAGGCACGGGCCGCCCGGCACCGTGTCCGGTGGGTCGGCTGGAGCAGGTCCCGCAAACGCGACAGCCAATCCGACCGCCAGCGCAGCGATCACCCACCTCGTCGGACCCATATCGCAACCCTTCCTCGCTTGGCTTCCGGCCCGGGGACTATTCCATATACGAGCTGCCCAAGCCGAGCTCGGGCTCCGACTACGGGTGGGACGACTAACCACGGTCACGGTGCCCGGCCCCTGGCCGGAGCCCTGTACACCGTACGCGCGTCTTCTGACAACCGAGCAGGACTACCGGTCCGCCGTCCGGCACCGGCCCAGCTCAACAAGCAGCCGCGGCGCTTCCACCAAGCGGCGCCTAGCCCGTCGTGCGACCGACGCCCGCTGCGCCGCACCACCAGCTAGGCACCCCCCGAACTGCTGGTTCTGGTCCGAAAGCAGCCGTCTCAGCCCAGATCGACCCGACCCCTGCCTCGGACGACCTGCAGCAGCGCGGCGTGGCGAGCGTCTGGCTCCTGCTCGGGGCAGGCACCGGTGGCTTGCCGCTGAGGGCGTGCCGATGTGTGCTCTCCATGTATCCGGAGGATCCAGTTATCTGTGACAGATGTTCGCCGACCTCCCCGCTTTCGCCGCCTGGCGGTTCGTCGACGCGGTGGACGGCTTCGAGGTCGTCTACGCGCAGCCCGGCCGTCTGCGGGGGCACACGTCTGCGGTCGAGGACGGGCAGGCGTACGCCGTCCGCTACGAGATCGCGTTTGACGACCGCTGGCGCACCCGCGAGGCGCGGGTGGCGTCCGATACGGTCGCTGGGTCGCGCGAGACTCTCCTCATCTCGGACGGCGAGGGCCGCTGGACGGTCGACGGCGAACCCGCCCCGCAGCTCGACGGACTGATCGACATCGACATCGAGGCGTCGGCCTGCACGAACACGCTGCCGGTCCACCGCCTGCCGCTCCCGCTCGATGAGGTGACCGAGGCACCCGCGGCCTACGTCCGGGCGCTTGATCTCCCGGTCATACGGCTCGATCAGACCTACCGGCGGCTCGACGACCGCCGCTATGACTACACCTCGGAGGCCGACTTCCGGGCCGTGCTCGAGTACGACGCTGCCGGGCTGATCGTCGATTACCCGGGCATCGCCGTGCGCTTCGCCTGAGCCGCACGGCGGTCGGGGCAGCAGGGTCAGCAGTTGCTTGAGTTGGACGCAGCTCCTCAAACTCGCATCTGCGCGGGCGGTGTGCGGCACATGGATCCTCCAACGGGACACTCACCCGCCCCTGCTGTCCCACGGATTCGGGCGTCCCCAGCGGCTCCTTGCGGACGCCCGCTCGGACGACCGGCGGTCGAGGAGCGTCGGCGCTGGGCAGACTCTCGCCTTTTGTCGGCCTGCAGGAGCCGGCGGCCCTACGAACGGGACTCCTGACCGTCATCTAAACCGGCTCTTAGCAGCCGGCCCTTCGCGTTTCGCGCAAGGGCAAGCGCTGCCGCTGGCCGGCGGGTGGGCGCTAGATCCTTGGCGCAGGCGATCGACCTCTCCGCCGACGACGTCGCTTACTAGCCGGCGCCGACTGCTTGGAACGGGGGCGGTCCGAGCAGCTGCATGCCGCCGGAGCGCTCGGCCGCTTGGCGGACGCGGTCGAAATCGACCGGGCCCGACGGGTCGGCGTCCGCGTCGACGGGCTCGCTGGCGCCGCGGTAGAACGCCTCGGCGCTGCCCGGTGTCTGCAGGCAGAGCACACGCGCTGTCGGAGAGGTGACCAGGAAGGCGTGAGGCACGCCGCGCGGGGCGACTGCGATTCCGCGGGCGCCGAGGCGATGGTTCTCCCCGTCGATGTGGACGACCAGCTCGCCCTCCAGCACGTAGAGGGCCTCGTCCTCGTTGGCGTGGGCGTGCAGGGGCGTGGTCTTGCCCTGCGGCAGATGGTCCTCGAAGACCATGAACGCCCCGTCGGTCTCCTCGGCGGTCGCCTTCATGGTCAGGATGCCCCCGCCGCAGAAGCGCAGGTGCTCTCCCTCTCCGTCGGCCCGAACTATCGAAACGGCAGCGCCCATCTCATCCGCTCCTCTCCCTGCAGTCGATTCGGCCGTCATGGCACATACCGTAACATGATGGGACATGGGTGTCCCATATGAGTTGATTGGACGCACCGACCAGAAGGCTCGAACGCGCGAGGCGCTGATCGCCGCGACCCGCGAGCTGCTCGCACAGGGCGTCGTCCCGACGATGGAGGCGGCGGCCGCCGCCGCCTCGGTCTCGCGCACCACGGCCTACCGCTACTTTCCCAGCCTTCGCGACCTGCTCGCCGCCGCCTATCCCCACGTCGAGCGGCGATCGCTGCTCGGCCCAGACCCACCGCGGGACCCCGCTGTGCGCCTGGCGATCGTCGTCGAGGACCACACCCGCCGGATCCTCGAAAACGAACCGGAGATGCGCGCGGTGCTGCGGCTATCGCTGCAGGGGATCCGTCCCCCCGAGCTGCCCATGCACCGCGGGTTGCGGACCGCCTGGATCGAAGACGCTCTCGCACCCCTGCGCGGACAGATGGCCGAAGACGAGCTGCTGCGGCTGATCCACGGCATCGGCGCGACGCTCGGCATCGAAGCGTTCGTCTGGCTCACCGACGTGGCCGGGCTCCCCCGCGAGCAGGCCGCCGCGACCATCCGCCACAACGCACTAGGACTGCTGCAAGCCGCGACCGCCGACCACAACCGCACCGCCAACGACCGGTAGCCGGGACCTAAGTCGAGTGTCCCCCGCCCGCCAGGGCACAGCCAGGCTGCCCGAGCGACTCGCTACCCGTCCCGGCGCGGAGCCGTCACACCCGACGCCGAGGCTGCTCGCTAATGCTCTTGAGCAAACGCGAGCGTCTGGGCTCGGGCGCCCGAGACGACCGGTTGGACGAAACGGAGGTGCGCGCAGGCGCTGGGTCGACCCGCTCGTCACACCCGCTTCCATGGAGGAGCGCGCACCTCGCCGTAACTGGTTCCGTCGAAACCAGCACGATCAACCTGCGGCCCTGGTCGTCATCCACACGGGACAGGCCGCGATAGAGGAGCGGCTGCGGGTGGGCTGCTGCTGTCGTTGACGTCGCGCACCGGGTCGTTCTCGAACTCTCGGCTGCTGCTGGGCCTGCGGCTTGGGTCCTGGCGCCCCTGGGCGCCGACGCGCTCCGTCGTGGGTATGTCGAGCGGTGATCTGGGGCGTACGATCGTGCCGTGGTCGTGGGGTCCACTCACGTTGTCCTGGGGGCCGCGGGGGGCACGGGCTCGGCGGTGGTCCGCGAGCTCGCGGCCCGCGGACTGCGGGTGCGGGCGGTAACACGCCGCGGCGCGGCCGACGCCCCGGAAGGGGTCGAGCAATTGGCGGCCGACGTCGGATCGGCCGAGGGCGCCCGGCGGGCGTGCCAGGGTGCCGATGTCGTCTACCACTGCGCGCAGCCCCCCTACACGAAGTGGCTCGAACTGTTTCCGCCGATGACGCAAGCGGTCATCGACGGCGCGGCGGCGGCCGGCGCGAAGCTCGTGTTCGCGGACAACCTCTATGTCTACGGGCCGCCCGACGGACCGATGACCGAGGAGACGCCGCAGCGCGCGCAGGGCAAGAAGGGCCGCACGCGGATCGCGATGGCCGACGCGGTGATGGAAGCGCACGTCGACGGGAGGTTGCGGTGCACGATCGGCCGCTCCTCCGACTACTACGGCGCGCGCGGCACGACCTCGACCGTCGGCGAGAACATCATGAAGCCGGTGGTGCGCGGCAAGCGGGCCCGCTGGTTGGGTTCGCTCGACCAGCCTCATACGCTCAACTACCTCGTGGACATGGCCCGCGCGCTCGTGACGCTGGGTGAGCGCGCCGCGGCCGATGGCCAGGCCTGGCACCTACCGGCCGCGGAGCCGCTGACGGGCCGCCACTTTCTCGCGCTGGCCTTCGAGGCGGCCGGGCACCCCCCGAGGATCGGCGTCGCGTCGCGACCGATGATCAGGATCATCGGGCTGTTCAACCCGCTCGTCCGGGAGCTGGGCGAGACGCTCTACCAGTTCGAGCGACCCTTCGTTTCGGACGCGTCAAAGTTCCAGCGCGCCTTCGGGCCGTTCGACCCGACGCCGCATCGGGAGGCCGTCAAGCGCGCGGTCGAGTGGTTCCGCCGCCGGGACGTCGCCTGACGGGGAAGCTGCCGAGCCCGCGCTGTCGCCAGCCACGAATGAACGAGCCGCGGCTTGGGCAGGCGCCTCGCCGCAGAACCGCCCCAAGCGAGAACCTCGGATCCCGCGGAAGGGAGCCCTGTGAGGCTGCGCGTCGGGAGGGGAGCCGCGCTCTCGAGGAGCGACACGCCCGCGTCCCCGTTGGGAGGCAGGAGCGCGCGCCAGCGCTCCTCGACTCGCCGAGTGCCGGCATTCCCCCGGCCGCTCGGCACTGAAGCCGGGGGTCGGTGGCGTTCGCGAAGGTTCGTGCTTCATGACCGGCGCCGCGCGCGGCGCTCCGCCTCGGTGCGGATGCGGTCCAGCGAGTTCGCGACCGTGCGCTCCCATGGCGGCGCCACGACGGCCCCCCACCAGGCGCCGAGCGCCCACAGATCGGTGCCCAGCTCGCCGTGGTACTCGAAAGCCGTCCCGACCCCGCTCGCGCGCAACTCGTAGTGCTCAACGACGTGCGGGACCGGTCCCTTGAGGAGCCGGAAGGTGATGCGTCGGGGCCGCTCGAAGCGCACGGTCTCTACGGTCGTCACCGTCAGGCCCGGCGCTACGGGCGTGAAGTGGGCGGCCAGGGCGAGATCGGCGCCGCGCTCGATCACTTGCAGCTCGCCGCGCAGCGCGCGCGGGGTCCGGCCGAGGTATGGGGCGGCGATGACGTCGAACACGAGCTCGGGCGGCGCGGCGATGTCCAGGGCGATCGGGCCGAGCGGCCTAAGCCTGCGGCCGACGCCGATGTCGAGCGTGAGCCCGGCGCGGGCTACGAGGGCGCCGCCCGCGGCGAGCAGGGATCCGGCGAGCGCGGCGCGCAGCGCAGGGGTCATCGTTTCGTTGTACACGGATGGAATACTCCCTGCGTGGCGGCGCTGCCCGTGGCGACTCGGTCGATCTGCCCGCACTGTGGCGCCGACCTCGACGCGGAGCTGATCGAGCGCGATGGGCGCGTGATCCTGCGGCGCGAGTGCCCCGAGCACGGCCCGATCGAGGCGCTCGCGTACGGCGATAGCGGTCGCTGGCGCGAAGCGCAGCGCTACGATCGGCCGGGGGCGACCCCCTTGTTGCGTCAGACCGCGATCGACCGGGGCTGTCCCCACGACTGCGGTATTTGCCCGGAGCACGCCCAGCACACGTGCCTGGGGATCATCGAGGTCAACACCGGCTGCAACCTCGACTGCCCGGTGTGCTTTGCCGAGTCGGGCACCGGGCATCAGCCGGACGGCTACTCGCTTTCGCTCGCGCAGGTCGAGTCGATGCTGGATGCGTTCGTCGCCGCGGAGGGACAGCCCGAAGCGGTGCAGCTTTCGGGTGGCGAGCCGTCGATCCACCCCGAGATCCTGGACATGCTGGCCGCCGCCAAGGCGCGCGGGATCCCGCTCGTAATGCTCAACACCAACGGGATCCGGCTCGCGCGCGATGCGCGGTTCGCGCCCGCGCTTGGCGCGCTCGGGATCCACGTCTATCTGCAGTTCGACGGCTTCGAAGACGCCACTCACCTCGCGATCCGCGGCCGGCGGCTGCAGGCCGTCAAGCAGGCGGCGCTGGACCGCTGCGCCGCCGCCGGCGTCGGCGTCTCGCTGGCCACCGCGGTCGAGCGCGGGATCAACGAGCACGAGCTCGGCGCGATCGTGCGGTTCGGCGTCGAGCATCCAGCAGTCAACGGCGTCTTCTTTCAGCCGGTCACCCACACCGGTCGGCATCCGGCGTTTGATCCGCTCGATCGGCTGACCAACGTCGAGGTGATTCGCGGGCTGTGCGCGCAGCTGCCCGAGTGGTTCCGCGAGGACGACTTCGTCGCGGTGCCGTGCTGCTCGCCGACGTGCCGGTCGGCGACCTACGCGCTCTACGATGGCGATGACCTCGTCCCGCTGCCGCGGCTCGTCGACGTCGACCGCTACCTCGGCTTCGTCACCAACCGCGCCGTGCCCGACTTCGAGGTCGCGGACGCATTGGCCGGGCTGTTCTCGGCCTCGGCCGCCGGCGGGACCGAGCGCACCGGCGACCGGCTGGAGTGCGTCGCATGCGGCGTCGGGCTCCCCGACGAGCTGCAGCGGATCGCAGCGCGCGGGTTCATGGTCGTCGCCCAGGACTTCCAGGACGAGTGGACGCTCGACGTCGCCAAGCTGCGCAAGTGCTGCGTCGCAGAAATCGTCCCGGACGGCCGGATCATCCCGTTCTGCGCCTACAACTCGGCGGGCTACCGGGCACAGGTGCGCGCCGACCTGGCCGCCGGGGCGAGCACGTGATCGCCGACGTCTCCCTCCACGACCTCGAGACCGACCCCAAGCGCTGCTGCGCCCGGCTGTACGAGAGCGACCTCGCGCGCTGGCTGCTCGATAACCAGCTGCACCCGGGCGGCGAGCGGCTCACGCTGCGGCTCGCCCGGCTCGCCGGCGTCGCCCCCGACGCGCGCGTCCTCGACGTGGCCTGCGGCAGCGGCGCCACCGCGCTCCTGCTCGCGCGCGAGCTCGGGTGCGTCACGGTCGGCGTCGACCTCGGCGCCCGCGCGATCGAGCAGGCAAGGCGTGCGACGCCCGCAGGTGTGCGCGCGAGCTTCCTAGTCGGCGACGCCGAAACGCTCCCGTTCCCGGACGCCAGCTTCGACGTCGCGCTGTCGGAGTGCTCGCTCTGCACGTTCCCGGACAAGCCCCAGGCGATTGCGGAAATGGCGCGCGTCGTCCGCCTCCGCGGGACCATCGCGATCGCCGACGTCACCGCCGATCCCGACGCCCTCCCCGCCCAGCTGCGCACCGCCGCCGCCCGCGTCGCCTGCCTCGGAGACGCCCACAGCGCCGACGCATACGCGGCACTGCTGCGCGACGCCGGTTGCAAGCCGCTCGCGATCGAACCGCACCCCGCCGAGCTGCGCGCGATGGCCGACCGCGTCGAGGCACGCCTGCGCCTCGCCCGCATGTTGGCGCCGCCCGGCGAGCAACGCGAGCGCATCCGCGAGGCCACCGCGCTCGCCCGCCTGGCGATCGACGCAATCGCGCGCGGAAACCTCGGCTACGCGCTGATCACGGCCCGCGTCTGACGCGGTTCAGACTCAGTCGGCAGCACCCAAGAACGCGAAGGGCCGGCCACCCGACGTTCCGCAGATCCCCGAAGTGATCGCCGTCGGGACTGTCGACGTCATCCAGCTGCGTCAGGGTCGTGAGCCCGGTCGCCTGAGGCCGGCGTTGCCGTTGAGCGATCCGGAATGCGGCGAGGTCTCCGCCCCATACGGCGACGCGAGTCCGACAAACGCTCGAAAGCATGGTCCCGGACACCCATCCCGCCTCGGCTAACCAATCCGTCGCGGCGACCCCGCCGAGGGCCGCAGACGGGCTCACAACGCGCCGACCTCACCCCGAGGTCCCCAAAACCCAGGGGGTGCATTTTCGACCGGCGCGAGAGGGTGCAGTCGTCCATAGGCGACGCGCTTTCAGCCGACTTCCCACGCTCGTTCATCTCAGGCGTACGGCCTCGGCCTTTCCCGAGCAGCCCGCCCGGCGATCATCCCGAGCGGGCGAGCGCGGGACCTCCCGGGTCCCGCACACGGAGCTTCCGCGCATGCGCAGGTCTCAGACCGCGCGGGGCCCACCGGCCACTCGCGCTAACGCGACCGGCGATGTTGCCTTCCGCCTCGTGGGACGGCGTCGGTACCCCGGAATCGTGATTTCGCGGCTCAATAGCCCGGCCTGCGCGTTCCCCTGTCAACGCTTCGCCCGCGCCCTCACGGACGCCGACGCATGACTCGGGGTCGGCGTGTATCGCTACTCCTTCGACGTAGAGAACTCCCATCTCCTGCTCCGCGTCGGTTTGTCCCGGCACACCCCACGTTCACTCGTCGTCCATTCCGATAGTGAGCGAGCCGTATCGCCCAGCCACCTTCCCGACGCCCGCCGTCGAGGCGGGGCGGGGCGCCCGACTTGAGGCGAGCAGCCCTTTAGGGCTGGCGCCCTACGGGGTCGCGAAGATCGGTGGTCTCAGGGTGGCGACGCAGTTCATGTCCGGGGCGTCCGGCCGCAGAAGGAACGAGGCGACGACCGATTGCGCGCAGGGCGACTCAGGGGCGACGAAGTGCCCCACGCCCGGGATGCTCGCGATCACGAGGCGGAGCGGGGGGACGAAGTGCTGTCACTGTCAGAGTCGCCTTTGTCTGGACGGTGAGCTCCGACGGCCGGTTGTTTCTCGGGCCGGCGGCGGGCTGCCGTCGAGCGCTGGTTCTCGACGAATGCGAGTGCGCTCAGCGATCCGATCGTGTGCTCGTGACGCCTCCCGTTCGTCCAACGCGACCGTGATCTGGCCATCTGTCCGGACGCTGCAATCAGGCGAAAGCACCATCGGATCTCGGAGGGATGCGGTGTCGGAGCGGGCGACCTGAAGGCACCCGTCTTGGTCGCCTACGGCAGTTTGACGACGCCCGTAAACGTGCCGCCGCCGGTCCCGGGGGGAACGAATACCGCGCCGGTGGTGAACCCGTGGCCGCTGATCCCGGCGTAGTCGCCGGTGCCGCCGAAGATCTGGAACGGGCCGGCGGTCGTGAAGCCGTTCTCGGTAAAGCTAAGTTTGGATGTGTTTGCGCATCATGAACGTGCCGCCGTCGTCACAGGTGAGCGTGGCGAGGATCAACACGTTGCCCCCGCCGGAGCGCGCCCGCTCGGATCGCGCGAACGCCTCCACCTTGATGTCGTCGACGAACGTCCCCGACGCGCAGCCCGGGATCGTGGCGGTGAATGTGCCCACCCCTCTGTTGATGTCGACCTCGTCGACAAGGCTGAACGGCACGGGCGGGGCGGCGGCCGCCGCCCCAGCGACCACGAGCGCCGCGAGCATGCCCGCCAGGAGCGTTGCGGCTGAGCGCGTGATTCCCTTGGGCAGCGGCCGCGACGGGGTCACAACCGGCCCGGGCAACGATCGGGTCGGGCTCGCCGGCACCGCCGGCGACCGCGTCGACTGCGGAGCGGGCGCCGACCACGCCCACCGCGACGGGGCCGACCGGCTCAGGCGCTGCGAAGCGGTCCGCCCGCGCTAGCCGCCGCGTCCCCAGCAGGCTCCACTCCTGGCGCGCTAGCTCAACGGACCGGGTCCGGGCGTCTCGCGGCGCGAGAGCAAAGCGCTTGCCCGACCGCCTAAGTCCACGCTCAACTCGCCGGGCAGCCCCAGGCCGAGAGTGCTGGTCTTCGACGAATTGGGTAGCGTCTCGCTCCAGCTTGTGCAAACTCTGGCGCCGGTGGGGACGCCCTCAATCCCCTACCGACGGCCGCTCGGACGGCGGCGGGCGTCAGCAGAGAACCTCGACGGTGAACCCGCCGGGCGCCTCGAAGTAGAACGTCCAGGCCCCGTGCTGCCGGCTTGGCGGCTCGATGTCGAAGCCGTCGTCGCAGAGCTGTTGGTTGAGCTCGTCGACCCGCTCCTCGCTGGGCTGGATAAAGCCGATGTGGAAGGTCTTCGGGTAGCTGACCTTGTTGGAGCGGCCCGCGCCGATCAGGGTCAGCACAAGGTCGTCATCGTCGAACAGTACGTCGAAGTTCTTCTGGCCCCGCCCGTACGGGCGCAGTCCGAAGTGCTTCTCGAGGAACCGTCGTGTGGCGGGGACGTCGTCGACCGTGAGGTTGAGGTGGTTGAGCTTCATTCGAGCACCCTCCCGGTAATCGACAGCATCCTGTCAATATTACAAATCGACAGGCTGCTGTCAAAATGGCGGGCGTGCCGCGCGCGTCGGAGTCCGAAAACGCGTTTACGCGGCTCGTGCTGCTGGTGTTCCGCCTCAACGGCCTGCTGATCGAGGCGGGCGACCGCATGGCGGCCCCCGTGGCGCAGACCAGCGCGCGCTGGCAGGTCATGGGTGTCATCGACCACGAGCCGCTCACGGTCGCCGCGGTGGCGCGCCGGATGGGTCTGCGCCGGCAGAGCGTCCAGCGCACCGCGAACGTGCTCGTCGCCGACGGGATCGCGACCTACCTCGACAACCCCGCGGACAAGCGCGCCAAGCTCCTCACCTTGACGGGATCGGGTCGCCGCGCGCTGCGAGCGATCGAACACGCGCAGCACAAGTGGGCGCGCGAGCTTGGAGGTGCCATCGGTCTGGAACCCCTGCTGTACGCCGAGGAGGTACTCGCCAAGACCATCGCGCTTCTCGACGAGCGAACCTAGCCCACCCGCCGGGCACCCGGGGCGGTCGGCCACGAGTCGTTGTCGGCCGGTGCTGCTTCTCGACGAAGGCAGGGCCGTGCAAGTAGGCGGGTGGTTGGTTTACAGCGTGGTCGATGTTGACACACGTCCTGGCGTGGCCGCGCGGGCGTCGCGGCGGCTAGGCTGGCCATGGCCAGCTGCCACTTCGGCCTGCCGGATTGGGCGGCTCTTGCGCGACTCGCGCTGCGGGCTGCCGCGTCCTGTCGAGTGCGACGACGGTCGCCGAGGCCGAGCATCTGCGAGCGCGGGGCCGACGCGGTGATCGCCCGGGGCATCGAGGCCGGCGGCTACCGCGGCAGCTTTCTTGTCAGCGGCGACGACGGGCCCGTCGGCACGCTCGCGCTGGTGCCGCAGGTGGTGGACGCGATCGGCGTTCCGGTGGTCGCGGCCGGGGGCATCGGCGACGGCCGCGGCCTGGCCGCGGCGCCTGTCTCGGCGCCGCGGGCGTGCAGATCGGCACCGCCTTCCTGGGCTGCCTGTAGACGGCGATCCACCCGCTCTACCGCAACCCGTTGAGGGCCACGCGCGCCGAGGCGACGACGATTACCCGCGCCTTTTCCGGCCGCCCCGCCCGGGCGCTCCGCAACCGTGGCGTGGCGGGAGCCGGCGGGGGCCGCTCCCGGTGGGCTCATACCCT
>Ga0081538_10004482_pt1 | contig 12859 bp, 12 predicted proteins | sample TabmetS5T2R1_FD_71022 | JGI IMG/M metagenome (GOLD analysis project Ga0081538, IMG submission 71022) | Tabebuia heterophylla rhizosphere microbial communities from the University of Puerto Rico - S5T2R1 | ecosystem: Host-associated > Plants > Roots > Rhizosphere ...
AGGCGCGCTGCCGCTGCCACGCGACCCGGCCAGCAGGCCCGGCGCGCGGTCTGCGCGTCGAGCACGAATACGACCGCAACGGCGCGCTGGCGTATCTGGCCGCCTGGGATGTCCACCAGGCCCGGCTGTTCGGCCGCGTGGAGCCCACCACTGGCATCGACCCGTTCGGCCGGCTGGTCACCCAGGTCATGACCACCGAGCCCTACGCCTCGGCCAAGCGGGTGTTCTGGATCGTCGACAATGGCAGCTCCCACCGCGGCCAGGCCTCGGTCAACCGGCTGGAAGGCCGCTGGCGGAACCTGCGCCTGGTCCACCTGCCAGTGCACGCCTCCTGGCTGAACCAGATCGAGATCTACTTTTCCGTCGTGCAACGCAAAGTGTTGTCACCCAACGACTTCACCGATGTCGCCGAGGTCGAGCACCAGTTGCTGGCCTTCCAGCACCGCTATGAGCAGACCGCCGCCCCGTTCGCCTGGCGCTACACCAAGGCCGACCTCGACCGGCTTCTTCGCCGACTCGGCGACCACGACCAGCAGACCTGCGCCGCATGACCACCACGCACGAACTTCCATACGGCAGTACTATTGAACTTTTCGTAAGTTGGGTAGCAGTCGTGGGGTCTGGTATGCCACGATGACGGCCATGTCCAGAACCAGGCGGCAGGACCGCCCAGAGCCCGACCACCCCGCCACGACCCTGACCCGCCCCGAGGTCTGCGAGGCGCGCCGGCTGCGCGCCGGCGAGCTGTTCGCCCAGGGCCGCCGGCCCGCCGAGGTCGCCGAGATGGTCGGGGTCACCTACGAAGCCGCCCGACGCTGGCGAGCCCGGTGGCGCAACGGCGGGGTCCAGGCCCTGCGTCGCCGCCAGGCAGGCGGCCGACCGCCGAAGCTGTCGGCGGCCCAGGCCACCGCGGTCAAGCAAGCCCTGGAGGCGGGGGCCCAGGCGGCCGGGTTCGACACCGACCTGTGGACCTTGGACCGGGTGGTGCAGGTCATCCAGCGCACCACCGGGGTCCGGCTGTCGCGGCCCTCGGCGTGGCGGCTGCTCACCCAGCGGCTGGGCTGGAGCCTGCAGCGGCCCGAACGCCAGGCCCGCGAGCGTGACGAAGAGGCGATCGCCCGCTGGGTGGCCCATGAGTGGCCACGGATCAAAAAGGGGCCGCCCACGAGCGCGCCTGGCTAGTCTTTTTCGACGAGTCGGGCATCTCGCTGCTGCCGGTGACCCGCCGGACCTGGTCACCCCGGGGCACCACGCCGATCCTGCGGCACCGCTGCAACTGGAAGCGGGCCTCCATCGCTGGGGCGCTTGGTTACCATGCCAGCGACCCCACCCGCGGGCCGCGGCTGTGCTTCCACGTCCACAAAGACAGCTACGACACCATCTCGCTGATCGAGGTCCTCACCCAGCTGGGCGCCTTCTACGCCGGCCAGCAGGTGGTGCTGCTGTGGGATGGGCTGGGTGCGCACTGGAGCCACGACATGCAAGCCTGGCTTTCCACCCAGCAGGACTGGCTGCAGGTGGAGCGGTTGCCTGGGTATGCGCCCGAGCTCAACCCCGTCGAATACCTCTGGGCGAACCTGAAGGGCGTCGAGTTGGCCAACTTCGCCGGCGACACCGTCGTGGAGGTGGCCGACGCCACCGAGCAGGGCATCCACCGGGTCTGCGATGACCAGCAGCTGGTCTGGTCGTTCCTGGACCATGCCGGCCTGACCCTCGACCACCAGATACCATCCAACTTATGAAAAACTCAATAGAGGGTGTCTGAAAAGCTGGTAGGCTCTGGCGTGTTGTTGGGTTCCTTGTGCTGCAAGGAGGGTGGAGGTGACTCCGCCGCGTCGCCGCTATGCCACCGACCTGACCGACCGGGAGTGGGCGCTGCTGGCCCCATTGATCCCTGCGCCGAAGCCCGGGGGCCGCCCGGCGGTGCACGACCGCCGGGAGCTGGTCAACGCCATGCTGTACTGGCTGCGGGCCGGCTGCGCCTGGCGGCTGCTGCCGCACGACTTCCCGCCCTGGCAGACCGCCTACCACTACTGGCGGGCCTGGCGGCGGGAGGGCCGGTGGGAGCGGATCCTTGCCAGGCTGCGGGAGCAGGAACGCCGGCGCCAGGGGCGCAACCCCACCCCCAGCGCGGCGGTCCTGGACAGCCAGAGCGTGCGGACCACCGAAAGGGGGGGCCGCACGGCTTCGACGGCGCCAAGAAGCTAAGCGGCCGCAAGCGGCACCTGCTGGTCGACACGTTGGGGCTGGTCGGCAAGGTGCACGTGACCGCTGCCGACGTCAGCGACCGGGACGGCGCTCGCGGGCTGCTGCGCCGGCTGGACTGGCGGCGGTTTCCCCGCCTGCGGTACGGCTGGGTGGACCAGGGCTACCGCGGCCAGTTCCTGGCCCAGGTCAAGCAGGCCTTCGGGGTGAGGTTGCAGGTGGTGGTGCGCGCTGACGGTGGCCGGCGGGGTCGCTGGCTGCCGCCGGGGGCCGAGCCGCCACCGGTCCCCGCCTTCCAGGTGGTGCCCCGCCGTTGGGTGGTGGAGCGCACCTTTGCGTGGCTGGGCCGGTCCCGCCGCCTCAGCAAGGACTACGAGTTCCTGCCGGCGACCTCGGAGGCGGTGGCCTACCTGGCCGCGAGCCAGCTGCTGGTGCGGCGGCTGGCCGGCGCCGGCCCCGCCCGCCAGCACCGGTCGGTCAGGCCGCCGACCGCCGGCCGGGTGGGGTCCAGCGGCAGCCGCGCTGGCGCAGCAGCGCCCCCAGCCGCCCGCGGCTGACCTGGACCCACGGGTTGCGGCCAGCCACGCGGCCAGCTGGCCCATGGTCCACGCCTGGCCTGCCGGGCGGCCTGGCGCAGCAGCTCCTCGACCGCGCCGAGGTCGTGGTCGCTGAGCCGGGGTGGGCGGCCAGCTCGGGACCGGTCCGCCAGCGCGTCCAGCCACCGGTTCGGACCCGCCGCAGCGTCCGCCGCACGGTCGCCTGGCTGACCGCCAGCTGCTCGGCGACCTGGGGCACGGTCTGGCCCTGGTCGCGGAGTTGCACGCACCGCAGGCGGACCCGCAGGCGGGGCGCCATCGTGGCCTGCTGCAGCCGTGCCTGCAGCTCGGCGTGCTGGTCAGGGCTCAACCGGAACGGTGTGGCGGGCCTGGGCATGCCGCGAGCATGTCCCACCACCAGCCACGGTGCCAACGCCGACAAGGCCACGACCAGCTTTTCAGACACCCTCTAAGCGGATGGTCAGAGGTTCTGCTCGTAACCGGCGGTGAGGTCCCACCAAGTGAAGTAGCCTCGCGGGTCGTTGAAGCCTTCCACAGCACAGCCGACCCGACGAGGCCGCCTGCAGTATGCGTCCCCCACGTGTACGCCAACCCCTCCTGCCCCCGCCGCCTCCTTACCACATGCTGAGCCTGCTCCACGGCTCGCACCGCACCGCCTTGCGCCTGGTCATGATCCTGCTGTCCCACCATGGCCTGTCGGCGGCGGCCATCGCCGAGCTGTTGGGCTGCGACCCTGGCACGGTGCGCCGCGGGGTCCACCGCTACAACCCACACGGCACCAGCGGGCTGGGCGACCGGCCCCGAGCTGGCCGGCCACCGCTGGGCAGCCCCCGCCTGCACCAGCGCATCCTGACGTTGCTGGACCAGCCCAAGGCCTGGACGATCGGCGGCTGTGGCAGCGGCTTGGCCGACCCGCCCTCGGCCAGCGCACGCTGCGTCGACGCGTCCGGCAGCTCGCCTGCGGCGGCGGCGGACGATCTTCGGCGCCGTCGACTTGCGCACGGGTCGCTTCTTCTACCAGATGGCCCCCAAGGGCGGTCAGCGCCGGCTGCCGTGGCCGACATGCCTTGCGCGATCCAGATCGTGGGGATAGGGAACCACATCCTCCAATCCTCCGATCGCTGTGGCGATGGCGCCCTGCCTCCGCGCGTGCGCTCAGCCGGTGGAGATCGGTATTCGCCTCGGTGTGAGAGACCGCTTTCATCGAGCCTCACGCGGGCGCCGGGATCTTGCGCACGAGGTCGCGGCCCAACTGGTCGATCAGCCGCTGCAGGTCCGGATGCTCCTCCGGGTTCCAGCCGTCGAGCAGCTCGCGCAGTTTGTCGCACCGGGCGGCGACCACGCGCTCGTAGCTCTCCCTCCCCGAGCTCGCCAGCGTGATCTCCCCGTTGGTGTGCACGAGCCCCTTCCGGCGAAGCTGCTCGAGCGCCGACGACACCTGCTGAGCGTCGACCGCCAGCTGCGCTTCGAGCTGCGCCTGGGTGACCGGCACGCGCTCGCCGAGGCATGCGAGCAGCCACAGCTCCGGCGGCGGCAGGTCGACCGCGGCGCGGGCCGCCGCGCGCTCGTAGATCTCCCACCGCTCCTCACGGCTGGCGAGCCGGGACAGCGCACGTTCGATCCGGCGGTACGGGTCGTCGTCGCTGGCGCCCTCGAAGCCCTCGCCGTAATCGGGCGCCTGCGTGGTAGCCCGCAGCGGCACCTCGCGCAGCAGCCACGTGAACGCGAACGCGAGGAGCGCCAAGCCGGCCCCGGTGAGGAAGACCGGCTCGAGCGCGTCCGTGACCGCGGCCCGGTAGGCCGCTCGCACCGCCGGCGCGAGCCGCTCGACCGCCGTCGGGTCGGTCTGCTCGGGCAGCTGGGCTCCCGCCGGCAGGCTGCCCGCGAGGTTGTTCGCGAGCTGGTTGTTGAAGATCGCGCCAAACGCCGCCGTGCCAATCGCGCCGCCCATCTGGCGGAACATTGTCGTGCCGGAGGTGGCGACGCCGAGGTCCCTGTAGTCGACGGCGTTCTGGACCGCCAGCACGAGCACCTGCATCACAAGCCCCATCCCGAGCCCGAGCACCAGCATGTAGGCGCCGCTGACCACCGTCGATGTGTCCACCTCCAGGCGCGACAACAGCACGAACCCGACCGTCATGATCGCGGTGCCGGCGATCGGAAACGGCTTGTAGCGTCCGATCCGGCTGATCGCCTGCCCGCTCCCGATCGACGTGACCAGCAGGCCGGCCATCATCGGCGTCAGCAACAGGCCGGATGCCGTCGGGCCGTGGCCCCTGACGGTCTGCAGATACAGCGGCAGGAACGTGACCGCACCGAACAGCCCCGCGCCGATGAGGAACCCGATCGCGCTGCTGACGCTGAACACGCGGTTGCGGAACAGCCTCAGCGGCAAGATCGGCTCCGCCGCGCGCCGCTCCACGAGCACGAACGCCGCCAGCAGCACGATGCCCGCCGCCACCAGCGCGAGCATGAATGTCGAGCCCCATGGGTACTCGCTGCCGCCGAGCGTCGTGTACAGCACGATCGCTGACAGCCCGCCGGCCAGCAGCGTGGCGCCGAGGTAGTCGATCCGGTGCTTGACTCGGTCGACGGGGGCGGCGAACGCGCCCGCGATCACGGCGAGCGCGATCAGCCCGACCGGCAGGTTGACATAGAAGATCCAGCGCCACGAGAAGTTCTCGACGATGAACCCGCCGAGCAGCGGCCCGACCACGGTCGAGACGCCGAAGACTGCGCCGATGAGCCCCTGGTAGCGGCCGCGATCGCGGGGCGGGATGATGTCCCCCACGGCGGCGATCGTGACGACCATCAGACCGCCGCCGCCGACACCCTGGACCGCCCGGAACGCGATCAGCTGCGTCATGTCCTGCGCCGCCCCGCACAGCACCGAGCCGGCCAAGAACAGCAGGATCGCCGCCTGCAGCACGATCTTGCGCCCGTACAGGTCGCCGAGCTTCCCGTACACCGGACCGACCACGGTGGAGGCGAGCAGGTAGGCCGTGACGACCCACGAGACGTTCGAGGCGCCCCCGAGATCACCGACGATCGTGGGCAGCGCGGTCGCGACGATCGTCTGGTCGAGCGACGCCAGCAGCACCACCAACATCAGCGCGCCGAAGATCACGCGCACGGGCTGCTCGCGTGCGACCGAGGCCGGAACGGCGGCTTCGGCGCTCATCTCGGGTCCCGACCTCCCATGCCCGCGACCGCATTGCCGGGGTCGAGCACGTGGATGCCGTTCAGATGCCGGAGGTCGATGACGATGCCGCCGTCGTTCGTCGAGCGACCGCTGAGGCCGTGCCCGCCGCTGCGGATGCCGAGGGGCAAATGCAGGTGACGCTCGGCGAAGTCGACGGTGTCGTAGTCGAGCGTCGATGATCCGTGCACGTCGCGCCCTCGCCGCTCAGACGGTGGCGGCCGCGTGCCGCTCGGCCGCGACCAGCTCACGCGTGGCCGGAACGACCTCGGCCGCGAAGCGTTCGATCGTCGCCGCCTCGTCGGAACCGAGGACGAAGGCGCCCACGCCGTAGCGCAGAGCCATGTCGGCCAGCTCCTCTGCCCACTGGACCGGCGGCCCGTCGAGCAGGCCACCCCGCATTCGCGAGAACCGCCCCGGGAACGTGAGGATCCGGCGCACGGCCGACGGGTCACGGCCGGCCGCCGCGGCAGCCTCGTCGATTACGCGGTTGGGCTCGGCCAGCGTCGGCGGCCCCCCCGGCAGGAACACGCGGATCGGCACGGACCAGCCATCCGCCCTCCGCCCGACGAGGCGAAGCATGCGTGGCATCCCGGCCCCGACCCAGATCCCGACGTCGTGCGCCGGGGCCGGTCCGCGCGGCGCTCCCCAGGCGCGGTACTGCTTCCCGTCGAAGAAGACACCGCCCGGCTTGTCCGCGGTCCAGACTTCACGGATGATCGTGATCGCCTCCTCGAGCGCCTCGACGGCCTCGCCGGGGGTGCGGCGCGGCCCGCCCATCGCCTCGATCGCGTCCCACATCCGCCCGGCACCGATCCCCAGCTCGAAGCGACCGCCGGAGAGCAGGTCGACCGAGGCGGCGGCGCGGGCCAGCATGACCGGCGGCCGCAGCGGGAGGTGCAGCACGTTGTGGCTGAGCCGAACCCGCGAGGTGCGCGCCGCCACGTACGTGAGGAGGGTCCACGTGTCGAGGAAGCCCGGCTGGTACGGGTGGTCCTGGAACGTCACCAGGTCGAGGCCGGCCCGGTCCGCGACCACCGCCAGCTCGACGGCGTGATGAGGTCGCTGCGCAGCCGGCGTGATGAACGTCCCGAAGAGCAGCTCATGTCCATAGTCCATCTAGATCCCCCGGGTTACTTGTCCGTGTTCGTGGCGACGTACTTCGCTCAGTCCGTCCGAGAGCGCAACATCGCGGCCAGGATGGGTACCGGCGCTGCCAAGCCACTGCCATCCATGGCGCCGCCGCTGCCATCGAGGCGGCCCCGCCTGCGGCACGGTTCGCGACTCAGGCGCATTCGTGGCGGAGGAGTGCGGCAATTGGCTGAGCCCGCCGGCCTGGGGGCGTCGCAACGCTCGTTCGAATCAGCCGCTGTCGTAGTTCAGGAGCTACCGCGGTCGACGCTGAACTCAGCCGGAATCGTCGCCCGACGTCGTTGGCCACTGGGCGGCGATCGCCGCCATCGCCGTGCTGGCTCCGCCGAGGGACCAGCCGCCGTCGGCGGGCAGGACGACGCCGGTGACGTAGGCCGCCAGGGGCGATGCCAGGAACAGGCAGACGTCGGCGACGTCACCAGGGGTGCCCCAACGGCCGGCGGGCACGGTCGCCCGCACCAGCTCACGGGCCTCGGGGGTCGGCGCCAGCCGTAGCAAGCCCTCGGTGCCCTCGATCGGACCGGGGACGACCGAGTTGACCCGGACGCCGTCGCCTCCCCACTCGATGGCGAGCACGCGGGTCAGCATGTCGACGCCGGCCTTGGCGGCGCACACGTGTGCCTGCAGCTCCATGGGGAGGAACGCCTGTGGCGCCGACACGTTGATGACGGCCGCGCCGGGCTTGCGCAGCAGCGGGTAGGCGGCCCGGAGCACGTGGTAGGACCCGAGCAGGTCGATGTCGACGACGGAGCGGAAGGCGTTGGGAGACATGTCCAGCGCCGCCGCCGGGAAGTTCCCGGCCGCACCCGAGACGAGCACGTCGATGTCGCCGAACGCCCCGTGCGCGTGCCGCAGCGCCGCACCGGTGGCCTCCGGGTCGCGCACGTCGGCCGCCTCGCCGGTCGCCTGGGCGCCCAGCGCCCGCAGCCGCGTGACCGCGGCGTCGACCTTCCGGGAGGACCGGCTCATCACGGCCACGCGCGCCCCGGCGGCGGCGAACCCTTCGGCGATCCCGAGGTTGATGCCGCTGGTGCCGCCGGCGACGAACACCGTCGTCCCGCTGAAATCCACTGTCACCTGGGCCACCGTCGGCCTCGCTTCATTGTCGAGCGTTCTGGAAGCCACGTCGGACCGAAGCCGACGTCGCCGGTGTGCAGCCAGCCGTCGACGATGGTCTCCGCGGTCGCCTCCGGCCGGTTGAGGTAGCCGCGCATGACGTTGCCGCCCTTGATGACCACCTCGCTGGCGCACCGACCGGCAGCAGCGAGCCGTCCGGGCCCATCGTGGTGACCCGCTGGCCGGGAAGGGCCGGGCCGACGGTGCCCACCTTGCGCACCCCGTCGATCGGGTTGCGGGTGGACGCGCAGGTGTCCTCGGTCAGGCCGTACCCCTCGACGATCGGGAAGCCGAACCGCGACTCGCTGCGCTGCAGCAGCTCCTTGGACACCGGGGCCGCGCCGCACACCGCGAACCGCACCGATGAGGTGTCCCGCAGCTCTTGCTCGGGCAGCTCGGCGAGCCGCGCGTAGATGGTCGGCACGGCGGAGAAGTAGGTGGCCCGGTGACGCTCGACGGCACCGAGGAAGCTGGCGGGGGCGAACCTGGCCAGGATCGTGACCTGCGCGCCGACCATCATGGGCGCCAGGCAGCTCCCCAGGATCGCGTTGACGTGGAACAACGGCAGCACCAGCAGGCGGTGGTCATTCGGTCCGAGCTGAAACCATTCGCCGATCGAGGAGCCCATCGCGACCAGGTTCGCGTGGTCGAGCATCACGCCCTTGGGCCGGCCGGTCGAGCCGCTCGTGTAGATCAGCAGCGCGAGGTCGTCGGCTGCCACGGCGGGGGCGGGTAGGGTGCCGGCGGGACGGGTGCTCAGGTCGTCCGCCAGCACCACAGGCACCCCGTAGTCGTCGTGGTCGGTGTCCGGCTTCGAGGTGAGCAGCAGCACCGCGCCAGAGTCCTGGAGCTGGTAGCCGGCCTCGTTCGCGGTGAACACCGGGTTGATCGGCGTCGCCGCCGCCCCCAGGCGCCACGCGGCCATCAATCCCAGCAGTAATTCCACGCGGTCGGGCAACATCACGGCGACGACGTCTCCCCGGCCGACGCCCAGTGCGCCGAATTGTTCGGCAACCGCATCGACCCGGGTCGCCACCTCGCCATACGTGAGCTCGACGCGATCATCGCGCATACAGGCCGGGTCGACTGCTGCCGCGGGTTGATTCCAGGGCAGGTACCCGATACGCATCTTTCACCTCGCACAGACAGCCGTACTGAATTGCATGATTGGAAATGCACGGACGGGATCAGGCCGGGCGCAGTGTCCGGAGCCGGAGCTGTTCAGGTGCCGTATTAGCGCGCTCGAAGAGAAAGCTACGGGAATGAGAGGCGTGTCAAAGGTGAGGAAATGCCAACTACTTACTCGATTCGGCCACAGCATCACGGTCAGCGCTCGTCCCAGCCGAGTGTGGGGAGGGCGGCGCAGAGAACCGACAGGTCCCGGCCGGCTCGGAGGACGGTGCCGTCGGGGCGGATGGTAGCGGCGGTCGCACGTCCCTCGCGCAACCAGCGGCCCAGCTCGGTGCCGGATGGGGCGACGACGAGCACCCCGCCGCGGCGCTGGACGGCGGTCCGCTGGTCCGGTGGCGGGTCGGTCGAGGTGACGACCGCGAACCGGCCGGCGGCCACGTCGTCGAACCGGCGGCCGTCGCCGAGGTCCGCGTTGGGGCACAGCCGGCCGGCCAGGGACCGGCGCCGCCGGGGCCGCACCACCAGCTCGCAGCGGTGCAGGGCGGGGGTCTCGCTGTTGAGAATGTGCGCTGAGATCCCGGGCACGAGGTGCAGCCGCGGTGCGAGCACGCGGCGTGCCAGGTTGCCCACCTTGCCGCCTTCGGTCATCGCCATGCCGACGAGCTTGGCCAGCCGGATCAGCGCGCGGACGTGTGGCTTGCGTTCGATCTCGTAGGTGTCCAGCACGCGTTCGGGCAGCGCCCCGCTGAGCGCGCCGGCGAGTTTCCAGGCGAGGTTCATCGCGTCGCGCACGCCGGCGCCCATGCCTTGCCCGATGAACGGTGGGGTGAGGTGGGCGGCGTCGCCGAGCAGGAACAGCCGCCGGTCGCGCCAGCGGTCGGCGACCTGTGCGCGGAAGGTGTACTCGGCCATGCGCACCAGCTGCAGCCGCTCGACCGGGATGTCTTTGGTCCACGGGGCGATCAGCGCATGCAGCCGCTCCAGGTCGCCGAAGTCGTCCGAGGTCTCCCCCGGGGCGAGCCGGAACTCCCAGCGGTACCGGGTCGTGCCGACCCGCATGTAGGTCCCGGCCCGGTCTGGGTCGCAGACCTGGTGCACACCTTCCCACTCGGCGAGGTCGGCGTCGGTGTCCACGTCGACGACCAGCCAGCGCTGCTCGAACTTGAGGTCGCCCATGGTGGCGCCGATCGTGGTCCTGGTCAGGCTGTTGGCGCCGTCGCAGCCGAGCACGTACTCGGCGTAGAGCGAGTCCTGGCGGCTGGTGATCCGGTCGGTCACATCGACGCGCACCCGGCCGGCGGGGTCCTGGGTCAGCGCGGTGACCTCCGTGTCGCCGCGGAAGGTGACCGAGTCGTAGCGCTTGAGGTTCGTCCGCAGGATCGCCTCCAGTGCCGGCTGGTCGAACATGTTGGCTTCGGGATAGCCGTGCCTGCCCTGCGCGGTGCCGCGCCGGAATTCGGCGAGCGGCCGCATATCCGGGTCGAGCAGCCGCAGTCCGTGGCCCGGCCGGGAGATCGCGGCGAACTCCTCGGCGAGCCCGAGCCGTGCCAGCACGCGGTAGATCTCGTCGTCGAGGTGGACCGCCCTGGGCTGCGGGTAGACCGACGCCCAGCGGTCCAGCACGAGGCATTCGATGCCGTATTGCCCGAGCAGCGTCGCGGCCGTCAGCCCGGTCGGGCCCGCCCCGATGATGATCACGGGCACCGCGTTCATGGCGTCGCTCCTGTCAGGGCTGCGAGGTAGCCGGCGACCAGCAGGGCGCAGACCACAGCTGGGGCGACCTCGCGGAGCCCGTCGCCGTTGCGCACGTGGGTGACGACGGCGACGGCGAGCAGGAGCAGCAGCCCGGTCCCGGCCAGGAGGCCGAGCAGCGGCTGGGCCAGACCGACGGCCAGCCCGATGGCGCCGGCGACCTCGAGGACACCGATGCGTCGGTAGGCGGCGACCGAGAAGCCCACGTGGGCGGCCCGGGCCCGCATCGGCGCAACCGCGAGGATCTTCGCGAAGCCGAGCGCGCCGAGGATCGCCGTGAGCATCACCGTGAGTGCGATTGAACCGTTCATTCCTTCCCCTCCAGGTTGTCAGGCTCCTGGACCACCACGTTCCAGGTGATCGGGTAGCGGTCGAGGATCGGTTTGACGTCAGCCTCGTCGGCGGGCGAGCAGACCACGACCCTGGCCACGACCGAGCCGTCGTCAACCCTGGTGTGCACGGCCTGGACCGCGTCGATCTCGTCGAGCGCGTCGAGCAGCTCCCTGCGAGTGGCGTCGGCGCGAAGCGGGAGTTTGTACGGCTTGCCCACGGCGGTGACTGGCAGCGCGTCGAGCACCACGACCTGCTTCGGTGCGGCGGCGCGTTCGGCGACCCGGTCGGCGGCCCACTCGCGCAGCTCCTGCTCGGTGACCGCGGCGCCGGGGGCGAGGGTGACGTAGGCGACCGGCACCTCGCCGGCGTGCACGTCCGGGCGGCCGACCGCTGCGGCCCCGGTGACCTGGGGATGCGCGAGCAGCGCGTCCTCCACGATCGCCGGGTCGATGTTGTGGCCGCCGCGGATGATCAGGTCCTTGGCGCGGCCGGCCAGGGAGACGAAGCCGTCGTCGTCGACGGCGCCGAGGTCTCCGGTGTCCAGCCAGCCGTCGACCAGCTTGCCGAGGCCGTCGAGGAGGTGGCCGTGCTCGCCGCGGCCGACGACGTAGCCGGGGAAGACCGTCGGGCCGCTGATCACCAGCGTGCCGGTCTCGCCGGCCGGCAGGTGCTCCCAGGTGCCGTCGCCGGCCACCCGCACCGCTTTCACGCGCTGGTAGGGCAGCCGCTGCCCGACCGTCCCGGGCCGCGGTGTGTCGGGGAAGCCGCGGGCGCTGGCGCAGGTCGCTTCCGTCAGCCCGTACCCCTCGAGCAGGCTCACTCCGGTGTGGGCCTGGAAGCCGTCGCGGACCGCTGGGGGCAGGGGTGAGGCGCCGACCATGGCGAAGCGCAAGCTGGTGATGTCGGCATCGACCGGGAGCTGCGCCAGGACGGCATACACGGTGGGGACCGCGCTCATCGTAGCGATCCGGTAGTGCTCGACGATCTTCCAGAACTCGCCGAACAGTGCCTGATCGCGGTAGCCGAGCGGACCCGCCCACACCACCTTCTGGCCCTTGAACAGCGGGGCCAGCGTGGTGACCACCAGCGCGTTGACGTGGAACAACGGCAGCGCGGCGAACACCACCGACTGCTGGTCGAGCAGCGAGTTGGCGGCCAGCATCCAGGCGTCGGCGACTTCGTTGGCGTGCGTATGCGCGGCCAGCTTCGGCGCCCCGGTGGTGCCGCCGGTGTGGAACAGCCCGGCCAGATCGGCGGAACGCGGCGGGTCGCCGGCGAACGAGGCCGAGTCCATGCCGGCGGCCAGGCTGGCGAGGTAGCCCACCCGAACGCCGTCGATCGGCGGCAAGGGCGCCGGCGACGCTCCTGCCTTGGTGGGTCGTAGCACGAGGACCGCGTCGAGCATGCCCTCGCC
>Ga0081538_10004483_pt1 | contig 12859 bp, 14 predicted proteins | sample TabmetS5T2R1_FD_71022 | JGI IMG/M metagenome (GOLD analysis project Ga0081538, IMG submission 71022) | Tabebuia heterophylla rhizosphere microbial communities from the University of Puerto Rico - S5T2R1 | ecosystem: Host-associated > Plants > Roots > Rhizosphere ...
TGAGGAGGACTTCGGGACCGATGTTCTCGTGGGGATGAGCGCCGTGGGGCAGGGGTTCGTCGGAACAACGCTACCTACGCTCATAAACGAGCTCGCCGAGTTGTCCCATAGGGTCGTACTGGTGCTCGATGACTACCAGTTCGTAACCGAGGAGGATGCTCACGAGTCGGTGGCATTCTTCGTGGAGCACGTCCCCGAGAACGTGCACCTCGTCATCTCGAGCCGCACTGACCCACCGCTGCCGTTGGGGCGACTCAGGGCCAGGGGAGAGATGAACGAGATTCGCACCGAGCAACTCGCTTTCTCCGAGGAGGAAGCCGAATGCCTGTTGAACGAGAAGATGGGGCTGGACATAGGTCCTGAAGACCTCTCTGTACTACTCGAGCGTACCGAAGGGTGGCCGGCAGGCATCTACCTCGCTTCCCTCTCCTTGCAGAACAAGGAGGACAAGCACGCCTTCATCGCGTCGTTCAGGGGCTCCAACCACTACATCGTCGGCCTTTTGGGAGAGGAGGTTCTGGCTGGCCTTCACGAGGAGGTGAGGCAGTTTCTGCTCGAGACGTCGGTTTTGACGGCGATGACCGGTCCTCTTTGCGACGCGGTGACTGGCAGGCAGGGTTCCGCCGCGCTCTTGCGCGAGCTCACCCGCTCCAACCTGTTTGTGGTCCCACTGGACGAGCAGGGTGAGTGGTACCGTTACCATCACCTCTTCTCCGAGTTGCTGCTCTTCGAGCTCAAGAGTAGCCGGCCCAACCTGGTGCCTACCCTGCGCAAACGGGCGAGCGTGTGGTTAGAGGGTGTGGGCTCCTTCGAGGGGGCGATCCGGCAGGCCATCGAAGCCGCTGACTATGAGCGTGTGGGACTGCTTATCGCGAGCTATTGGTTTGGATACGTCTCCGCCGGCCAGACGGCGACGGTGCAACGGTGGCTGGAGTCGTTACCCGAAGAGTTGATCACCCAAAACGCGGCGCTCGCCCTGGTGAAGGCGTGGATCTGTGCCCTCGGTGGCCAGCGCGAGGAGACCGCGAGATTTCTAGCGCTCGCCGAGAACCTCCCTTATGAAGGGCCCCTTCCCGATGGAACCGCCTCGGTGGAGTCGGGCATGGCTATACTCCGGGCCGTATTCGGCTACGATGGCGTGCAGAGTACGGTCGAGGCGGTCCGTCTCGCCACAGAGCTGGAGCCCGACGAAAGCTCCCCGTGGGCCGCGTTGATGCGCTTCGCGCTGGGATGCAGCCTATTCCTTTCTGGAGACACATCCCGGGCCCGAAGACCGCTCGAGGAAGCTCTTGTATTGGCGGAGAATGGCCAGCGCCTGGTGCGGATGGTCACTCTATCCTTCCTGTCGTTCGTTGCGGCGGACGAAGGGCACCTGGAGGAAGCCGAGTCACATGCGCGTGCGGCGCAAGCGCTGGTGGAAGGGTTACGACCGTTTGCGATACCTCAGACAAGTTTGGCGCCCATCGCACTCGGTCGCGCACTCGCAGAACGTGGGAATCTGGTGGAAGCCCAGGCGGAGTTGGAGAGCGCTCTTTCTGCACGACGAATGATTCCCGGCTTGAGCCCTTGGCCGACCCTGATCGGGTTGCTGGCGCTCGCACGGGTACGGGCCGCGCGTGGCGACCGAGCCGGAGGTAGGGCGACCCTCGCCGAGGCGCGAGCCATCCTGGAGGCTTTTCCTGACTCCGGTGTATTCCCCGATCTGCTCGAGCGCCAGGAACGGAAGCTTCGCGCGCGCAAGCGGCAGCTCAATGGGGAGCTCACGGAGCGCGAGATGGATGTGCTTCGCTTGCTCGGCGGCGAGTTATCTACTCGGCAGATGGCGCAGAGCCTCTACGTCGCACCCAGCACCGTGAGAACTCAGATCAAATCCATCTACCGCAAGCTCGGGGTCTCCTCGCGCGGTGCGGCCGTAGAGGATGCTCGCGCCAGGGGACTCATCTAGCAAATCCCCTAGGGGAAATGGGCTGATGGGTGAAGACGAACCTTCCCGCCGTGCACTACGCTCACTCAGGCACGGCGAACAACGACGCTGACAGAGACCATAATGGAGTGGGCGGTAGACAGATGATGGGCAAGGGTACCGGAACGGTCTACCGCATAGTGGTGCGGAGTGAGCTGAACAACAGGTACGCTGTAGCCTTCGAAGGGATGGAGATGGAGACCAGAGACGGAGATACGGTACTTACGGGGAAGATCATCGACCAGCCACACCTCCACGGTATCCTCGCTCGCATAAACGGGTTGGGGCTACGACTCTTGAGCGTGGAGGCCTTGCCAGAAGATGTCGACCCGAGCCTCGCGATAAGTCGAGAGCCGAAGGGATCAGAGCTATGAGCCTGGCCGTCCTCCCCCTTGCCATCACGATGAACGCGGGACCGCAGATCATGTCGGCTATCATCTTCGTCACCGCCCCAAAGGCGCTGAAGCTATCGGCCTATTTCCTGGCGGGCGTGGTGATCGCCGTCACCGTGGGCGTTACGATCACCTACACCGTCGCCACCATGCTCGGCAACAGCGTCTCGCTCGGCGACTCCTCAGATTCCGGATCGCTCGGCAACATAATCCAGTACCTGTTCGTCGGACTGCTCGTATTCCTGTCCATCAAGAACTTCGTGAACCGCGAGACTATCGAACCTCCCAGGTGGCTGGGCGCCATGCAAAACGCCAAGCCCAGGACGGCGTTCATGGCCGGGCTGCTGCTGCTCTCGGTTTTCCCTTCCGACTTCGTCGTTCTGATGACGGTCGGGATAAACCTCGCGCAGCAAAATGCCTCCCTTCTGGCCGCCTTGCCATTCGTCGTGGCAACCATCCTTATAGCGGCGCTTCCGGTGCTCTCTTACCTGCTGTTTCACAGGCGCGCCGTGCGGGTCATGCCGAAAGTGCGCGACTGGATGAACGCAAACAGCTGGCTGGTGAACATCTTCGTCTACATCATATTCATCATACTCATCCTCGCCTGACGTCGAGCTGCCTGAAAGGAGATTTGCGATGCCACTGCACACGAAGGTAGCGGGCGACGCGTCAGACGGGCAGTGGCTCGCGGTCGACCCGCTCTTCGCCCCCGACGGGGAGGGCGCGTCCGTCCCCAAGCACCACCTGCCGGACAGGCCGATGGCGGCAGACATGGCCTACCAGATCATCCACGACGAGCTGATGCTCGACGGGAACGCCCGCCTGAACCTCGCGACTTTCGTGACCACGCATATGGAGCCGCAGGCCGAGAAGCTGATGGCCGAGTGCTTCGACAAGAACATGATCGACAAGGACGAGTACCCCCAGACGGCCGAGCTGGAGATGCGCTGCGTCAACATGCTGAGCCACCTGTGGAACTCCCCCGACACCGATTCCGCAACCGGATGCTCGACCACGGGCTCAAGCGAGGCCGCCATGCTCGGAGGACTGGCCCTCAAACGCCGCTGGCAGCAAAGGAGGCGCGCGGCCGGCGAGAGCGCAGATAGGCCCAACATGGTCATGGGCATAAACGTCCAGATCTGCTGGGAGAAGTTCTGCAACTACTTCGAGGTCGAGCCCCGTTACGTGCCTATGGAAGGGAACCGTTTCCACCTGAATGGCGAAGAGGCGGCGAAGCTCTGCGACGAGAACACCATCGGTGTGGTCGCCGTCCTCGGTTCGACCTTCGACGGTTCTTACGAACCGGTGCAGGAGATCTCGTACGCCCTCGACGATCTACAGGAGCGCACCGGCCTCGACGTGCCGATCCACGTGGACGGGGCATCGGGGGCCATGATCGCACCCTTCCTAGACCCCGATCTCCTCTGGGATTTCCGCCTTCCACGCGTGGCGTCTATAAACACCTCGGGCCACAAGTACGGCCGGGTCTACCCCGGCGTCGGTTGGGCCATCTGGCGCGACGCGGAGTCCCTGCCCGAAGACCTCGTCTTCAGGGTGAACTACCTCGGGGGAGACATGCCCACGTTTGCCCTGAACTTCTCGCGCCCTGGCTCGCAGATCGTTGCGCAGTACTACAACTTCCTCAGGCTCGGTTTCGAGGGCTACCGGCGCGTCCAGCAGGAGTGTCGGGACATCGCGACCTACGTCTCTGGGGCCATCGCAGAACTCGGTCCCTTCGAGCTTATTACCGACGGGACGGAGCTGCCCGTCTTCGCGTTCAAGGTCCGCGACGAGGTGGACAACTTCTCGGCCTACGACGTCTCGAGCGGGATGCGCGAGCGGGGCTGGCAGGTGCCAGCGTACACGTTCCCCGAAAACAGGGAAGATCTTGTCGCGCTCAGGGTGGTGGTCAGGAACGGTTACAGCAGGGATCCTGCCGACATATTCATCGACGATTTGAAGCGGTTGCTGGAGCGACTCGAGAAGCAACCGTCTCCGGCGCATGACGGATCCTACGCGAGCTTTTCCCACTGAGGAGAAATGCGGTCTCACATGATCCCCGGACGCGCACAGACCGGGCAAACACCCCACGAACGATGTTTTACGGCAGGGGACTGGATCACCTGGGCCATATGAACGAAGGGAGAACCGACCTTGACAGAAGAGCAAGAAATCCAGCGCGATGACCTCCCCATCCCGGACTACGTTGCCTCGCGCGGCGCCCGTTTGGAAGGGATCCTGGGACGGGTCAGCGACGCGCCGCTGCGCGAAGGCAACAGGATCGCGCTGCTTAAGAACGGCCCCGACACCTACGACGACTGGCTCGCGGCCATCGCGAGGGCGGAGCGTTGGATTCACCTCGACAACTACATCTTCGAGAACGACGAGATCGGCAACAAGTTCGCAGAAGCCCTCTCCGCCAAGGCCAAAGAGGGCGTGCGCGTGCGGGTGCTCCACGACTGGTTCGGCGGCATGTACGTGCCTCGCTCCTTCTGGAACGGCATGCGGGAGGCCGGCGTTGAGGTCAAGGCGGTCAACCCGCCGGCCTCTGGCCCGCCGCTGGGTGCCATTCGGCGCGACCACCGGAAGTTGATCGTCGTTGACGGCGAGTACGCCTCGACGGGTGGCGTGTGCATCTCAGACGGCTGGCTGGTCCGCTCCAAGCAGACGAATCTGCCCTACCGGGATACCGCTGTCAGCGTGAGGGGACCTGTGGTGGCCGACGTCAACCGCGCCTTCACCAGCTTGTGGGGCGAGCTGGTGGGGGAGCTGCCCGACGAGGAGCGCCCCAAGCCGGAGGACATCCCGCAGGCGGGGGAGACCTCGGCGCGCCTGGTCATCCAGGAACCGAGAAGGATGCGCACGTTGCGCACGCTGGCGTTGCTCACGGACGGTGTGCAGGAGCGGCTCTGGGTAACAGATCCCTACTTCCTCTCCCTTCCCATCCTCACCCAGTCGCTTATGGCCACGGCGCGCGACGGCGTGGACGTGAGGGTCCTGACTCCTGCCACCGTGGACATAGCCTGGATAGGCAGTGCCTCGCGCGCGGGCTACAGGAAGTTTCTGGAGGCGGGGGTCAGGATCTTCGAGTACGGCGGACCCATGATCCACGCCAAGACCCTCGTGGCAGACGGCTGGCTCTCTAAAGTGGGATCTACGAACCTGAACTTCAGCAGCCTGTTCGCCAACTGGGAGATCGACCTGGTGGTCGAAGACGCCGACTTCGCCCGGCAGATGGAAGAGCTCTTCGAGGACGACATCTCCAACAGCAGGGAGGTCCGGCTGGAATCCTCAGGTCGCGGCCCGAGGGTACGCCCCGAGCGGCCGGTGGACACCACAGACAGAGGGGCTCGCGCCGGTGTCGTGGGCAGCGGCACGGGATCGGGCGCGGCCCTATCCAGGGTTGGCACGACCGTCTTTCAGAAGGGCGTCACTCCTCTGCAGACCCACGAGCACGCCATCGCCATCGCGGCGAGCGGCGCCCTTCTGGGGGCATCGTTGCTGGGCACCCGTTTTCCTCGCCTGGTCGCCTGGCCATTGACAGCGATTGGAGCCTCTCTCGGGGGCCTTGGCCTGGTGCGCGCGGTCCAATCTAAGCTCTCCGAGAGCGAGCCGGACCGGCCGGGGCAGGGCTCGACGTAGCAAAGGATGGACGCTATGGAACAGAACGAAGATCCAAGCCTGGCGATCGAGGAAGTGCTGGTGGTCCCTCCAACCGAAGCGGCGTTGCGGTTGCAGGTCACCGACCTGCTCTTGGGGCGACGGCGCGACGTACGGAGGGGCCGGTTGAACTTGGAGCAGAGCGATGTACTGCAACAGATCGAAGCGGCGCTGGAAACCTACGGTAGCCACTTCTACCCGCCCGAGCACCGCTAACGAGGCGCTCGGCGTACCGCACGGCGCGGCCGGACGAGGAACCCGTGCCCGGGCGCCTGGAATCATAGAGCTACGAAGGAGGAACGCATGAAAGTCGAGCAAGACCCGAGCCTCGCGCCGGGGATGGCGCAGGCGGCCGCGAGCTACCAGGAACGTCACGAACGTGGGCGCGCCGCGCGCAGCGTGGCCCCCAGGGGCAGCCACGCTGGGTGGGCGCCGGCCTCAGATCGGCCTGACCCGATCGACCTCCTGGAGGCAGAGGCCAAGGACCGAATATCGGAGCTCATGCCGATCCGCTACGCGCGCATGATGGCTTCTCCTTTCACCTTTATGCGCGGGTCAGCCATCGTCATGGCCAACGACCTCGCTAGTACCCCGAAGACCGGCATCCAGGCCCAGCTTTGCGGCGACGCCCACCTCATGAACTTCGGGCTGTACGCCTCCCCGGAGCGCGCCCTGCTCTTCGACGTAAACGACTTCGACGAGACCCTTCCTGGGCCGTGGGAGTGGGACATCAAACGTCTCGCGGCGAGCTTCGTGGTGGCCGGCCGAGAAAACGGCTTCGACGCGTCCGATTGCCGCAGGGCCGCGCAGGCGTCCGTGGCCTCCTATCGCCAAAGGATGGCCGAGTTCTCCGAGATGGGAGAGCTCGAGGTCTGGTACTCGCGCGTTGGCGCGGACGAAGTCCGCAGTCTGCTCTCCGATACCAGGGCCAGGAAGAAGACCGCGAAGAGGATAAGCAAGACCACGCGAAAAGCGCGCGGTCGCGACAGCCTGCAGGCCCTCTCCAAGCTCACCGGGGTCGTCGATGGACGCCGCAGGATAATCGACGACCCACCGTTACTGGTCCGCATCCCCGAAGGGGACGAGCTCAGGGCCCAGGTCTACGCCATCCTGGAGAGCTACAAGCGCACCCTGCAAGAAGATCGTCGCCACCTGCTCGAGAGGTACCGCTTCGTTGACGTAGCGAGGAAGGTCGTGGGGCTCGGCAGCGTGGGCACACGGGCCTATGTAGTATTGCTTGAAGGGCGCGACCAGGATGATCCCCTGTTCCTCCAGGTCAAAGAGGCAGGACCCTCGGTATTGGAGGGCCACCTTCCATCGAGCCCCCACGAGCACCACGGGCACCGCGTCGTGGCCGGCCAAAGATTGATGCAGGCCGCGAGCGACATCTTCCTCGGTTGGTTTCGTGGTAAGGAAGGACGCGACTCCTACTGGCGCCAGCTCAAGGACATGAAGGGCGAGGCTAACGTCGAGGAAATGTCGCCCAAGGAACTGGTCATCTATGCCGACCTCTGCGGCTGGGCACTTGCGCGGGCGCACGCCCGCTCCGGCGACCGCGTGCAGATCGCCGCCTACCTCGGCAAGAGCGACCGCTTCGACCGCGCAGTCGCCGATTTCGCCATGTCCTACGCCGACCAGACCGAGAGGGATTACGCCGCCCTCTGCGCCGCCGTGAAGTCGGGCAGGCTCCCGACCGAGGCGGACGCCTGAGGGGGCGTTTGCTGAAGGTCAATCCTTACGCAGTCTGGAGCCGGATCGCGCATGGGGTTCATCTTCCAGGCTCTTCTCGGGCACGTCCGCGGCCATCCGTTCGACCCGGCGGGCGTAAGCGGCGGAGAGCGGGGCCGCCGTAACCCCGTGCAGGAGTACGCTGAGTATCACCGTCAGGGTTACCACCAGTCCGATCTCATCGCGCCCGGCGAGTAAGGGAGCCTCTTCCAAAACCACCACGCCCAACACGATCGACGCGAGCCCGCGCGGGCCGAACCAGCCTGCGAACAGAACCGAGACGCCGCGCAGGCCTGTTCCGAGCAGGGAAAGCCCCACCGGCAGCATTCGGATCACGGTGAGGCTGAGGAGCGCGTAGAGAACAATCGTCCAATCGAGGGACCGTAGGAGCCCGGCAACGAGCACGCCGAAGATGAAGAACACGCTCAGGCTCAGAAGCTGCCCTTCCGCCTCCGTGGACCGGACCAGGCGTTCCCCGACCCGCTTCACGGTCGGCCCTACCGCCAGACCGCCGACGAAGGCCGCGATGAAGCCGTTTCCCCCTACGCTGTCGGCCAGCGCCCAGGCGATGAGCGCCAGGGACAGCAGGGCGAGGCGCTGAAACGATTCGTTTATCCATCCTGCGCGCGAGGCACGGCTAACCAGCCAGCCTCCCAACAGGCCAACCCCGATGCCGACGAGCACGCCGAACCCTACCTGCTCCAGGGCGAAGCGCACCCAGACGCTTGCGGATAGGTGCTCCTCCTCCGCCTCTGCCAGGGTCAGAAAGAGCGCCAAGAACGGCACGGACAGACCGTCGTTGAGGCCGGCCTCGACGTTGAGCGCCTGGCGCACGCGTACGGGAACATGCGGGTTGCTCACGACCGGCTGACCAAGGGCCGCGTCGGTGGGAGCGAGCACGGTTCCCACGATAGCGGCCTCCCAGAACGTGAGGTCGGTGAGCACCAGCGCCGCGATGGCGGTTCCGAGCGCGATGGTGAGCGGCATCCCCAGACCCAGGAGGCGCAGGGGCAAAGCTTCGTTCTGGCGCAGGGCCGAGAAGTTCGTGCGCGCGGCATCTGTGAAGAGCACGATCGCGAGGGCGATCTCGCTCAGCAACAGCACGGCGTGCTCGTCGAGCGCGAACTCGGCAAGACCAAGCCCCGCGGGACCGAGGATGACGCCCGCCGAAACAAACACGAGCGGCGCGGTAAGAACCGTTCCTTCCAGCCGCCGCGAGACGAGACCGAATGCGAACACCACGACGGCCAAAACGAGGAGATCAATCAAAGCAGGCTCCAAAATCGGGGGATAAGCTAGAGTTCGGGCCCCCCGTATCCGGCGCGGCTCCGGTGGCATGGAAAATACGGATCAAGTTTGCGCGCAACTCTGTTTCCAACTTCCCTGCATCACGTCTGTCGTAGAGCAATGTAGTTCCTCTGCAATCGGGATGCATCGCCTCGTGGGATGTATCCCCTAGGGGAAACGCGCAGATGGGTGAAGACGGGCCATCCCACCGTGCACTACTGTGTCACAACCACCATGGAGGCCGCGTACCACCGGGAGGCGCCATTGGCAACAACCGTATGGCAGGGCTGTCCGATCTGGCCAGGCGCCTGAGAAGCGTGGCTCCGCGGTAGCAGCCCAGCGATGAAGACTCGTCATGGCACTCTTCGGCTTCCACCGCCTCATCGCCCCCACTGCTAACCCCGAGGGACGGACCGTCAACCGCCGCAACGCAGTAGGGCACAAAGCTGTTGCGCTCGGCCACGACATAGAGCCGCCACGTCGTCTTGACAAACAGTGCCTTCTCATAGAAGTTCGGATACTGAACTCCTGCGCATAGCTTCGGTCCACCTTGGCTGTGGTCCCCAGACCGTTTAAACTACCCAAAGATCGAAAGTTCGACGAAACCGAGGATGGTCTATGGGCGAAAAACGCGACAGGGACGTAGAGAAAGCCTACTCCACCTCGGCGTTCGTGGCGAAGCTTAGGAGGCTCGCCGATGCGCTGGAGGCGGGCGAGCGATTCGAGATCCAGGTGGCCGGGGAGAGAGTCTACGTGCCAGCCCGAGCGGAGTTCAACGTCGAGCACGAGCGGGAGGGAGGCGAGGAAGAGATCGAGTTCCAGCTCAAATGGACCAACCCCTCCTCCTCGTGAGCCTCTCCTCCACACCGTCTGCGCGCAAGCGTGAGGGCTCGCCGGGATCCTGGTTGCGGCACTCCCACCACCTTGTGCCCTAAACCTCGTAGAGAAGGCGTGTTCTTAGAACTTCCTCTTGACGGAGTTATCTGAAGCTTTTGTAAGCGATTGTTCTGCCAACTTCGTTTTCTCGACTTCCTCGGGTGCACCCCGGACGAGTCGGACGTCTACTTCTCCTTCTGGCCCTGCTGCCCTTGGGCCTCCACCTTCTTCTCCAGTTCCTTTAGTGCCTCTTTCAGTTGGTTTGTCTGCTGCTGCTGTTCCTTCTGCTCTTGGGCGTGTATCTTCTTCTGGAGGGCTGCTACCTCCTTCCGGAGGTCGTCCACCTGCTTTTGCAGGGCATCGACCTCCTTCTTGACCTCTTGCCCCTTGGCCTTGTTCTGCACCTCCTGATTCTTTTCGTTGACCTTCTTCTGGGCTTCTTCTTTGGCTTGCTGAGCTTTTTGCTCGTCTTTCTTCTTAGCTTCCTGCTTGGTCTGGTCAGAAACCATGCCGCATCCCGCCGCGGAGCCCCACACGATCACTAGCGCGGCCAGTGCTTCGATCGACACCCGAACGTTCGTCATTTGCCTATCTCCCTCTCTTCCTGCCAGGCAGCGCCGTGGTATCTAAGGCTACTCCTTTGCACCCAACCGAACGGCGTTTTCTTGAAGTTCGACGAGATGACCGAAGAAGAAACACCTATGGGGGGATGCGCGAGGCTCGTCCACGGGGCATCATGTGTGCGTTGGAGGGCGATGGCCCGCACCGTAGGGAAGCGGGTGGGAATGGAGAAAGGAGAAACACACTTGGCGACGCTATCCGTATTGAAGTTCGAAGACCCTAACGGAGCAGACAGGGTGCTCATCGCCCTGCAGGGCCTCCAAGAGCGGCAGATGATCACCCTGGAGGACGCGGCTGTGGTCAGCTGGCCTCAAGCCAACAAGAAGCCCAAGACCCGCCAGCTTCACTCCACCGCCAGCATGGGCGCGATGAGCGGCGCCTTCTGGGGCTTCCTGTTCGGGCTGATATTCTTCGTGCCGTTCCTGGGCGCCGCCATCGGCGCCGGGACCGGAGCGCTAAGCGGCTCCTTGGCCGACGTAGGGATCGACGACGACTTCATCAGGCAGGTGCGCGAGAAGGTGACGCCTGGGACCTCCGCGCTATTCGCGCTGACCAGCGGGGCCACCGCACCCGACAGGGTGATCGACGAGCTCAAGCAGTATGACTTTGAGATCATCTCCACCAACCTCCCAGAGGAGCAGGAGAACAAACTGCGCGAGGCCTTCGCACACGAAGAGTAGTAGAGGAGCGAGATCGATGCAGAGCGATTGTCTGAGGGATCGCTCTGTAGCGATGGGGGTCGGGCGCAGCACAGAGGCGTAGGCAGACAAAGGGGTTAAGGATGCTCGCAAGGATCGCAGCCACCGTGCTCTTGTCCATCATATTGTTTATCGTGGTAACGCTGTTCGTGAGTCTAGTCCTGCTGTGGTGGAGCGGTGATGTCATCCGAAGCGTCCTGATCGGAGTGATCTGTGGTTGTGCGGCGGCTGTTACAGTGGGCGCTGTGAATACGGCCTACGGACAATCGGAGGAACACTCCAGCGACGAACACGAGCGATCTCCGGATGGACATGATCGCTGAGCAAGGGATGCCATTGAAAGGACGCGAAGCTTCTTCTCTAGAATCGCTTCAATCAACCATGCTTGGCCACAACGGAAGGAGAAGCAGATGAGTGGAAACTACGGGGCGCTGAGGCTGTGGTCGACGGTGCTTATGTTCATCGGGATCTTGGGGGTCATCTTCGTCGTCATAGGGGTGATCTTCGCCATGCTAGGGGCTGCCAGCTTCTGGCAGGTGCTCGCGATCCTCCTGATCGGTGGACCCTTGGCCGCGCTTTTCGCCAGCTGGCCGATCGCTCTTGGGCAGGCTCTTAGGGCTCTGGCCGACGTGGCCGAGTACGTCCGAGATCAGCAGCAAGGAGTCCCCGCCGAGCGGCTGAGCGAGGGGGAGCAAGTTCCCCGTGACTAGCGGGGGAGGAGCGAAAATGGTCGAGGTGCCTGATCGGTTAGTGCTCATCGGGACGCTCGCCTTACTCTGTGCGCTGGCTGTGGCGGACGAGGCCTACTTCCTGGCCAGAGTCTTGAGGATCGGCGCCGCTTTCACGGGTGGGCATCTGCTCGGCCGTGAGGGAAGCAGGCGTCGCACGACTAAAAGGCGTAATGCCGCGCAACCCAAAGCGGCGATCTCTTCGCTGCGGAGGAGACAAGCATGTTCATGGTGAGCGACCACAAATCTTTGAAGAGCCCGATTTTACAGGGCACCATCCGAGTGAGAGCCCCTCCTTGATGGACGCTCAGCATGCATCGCATTCGTGCACCCAAGAGGGAAGGAGAGACGCCTATGGCGACGCTTTCGGTACTGAAGTTTAACGATCCCTACGGAGCAGACAGGGTGCTCATCGCTCTGCAGGGACTGCAAGAGCGTCAGATGATCACCCTGGAGGACGCCGCTGTGGTCAGCTGGCCTCAGGGCAACAAGAAGCCCACTACCCGCCAGCTACACGGCACAGCTGGCGCGGGAGCCTTGGGTGGAGCCTTCTGGGGCTTCCTGTTCGGGCTGATCTTCTTCGTGCCCTTCCTCGGTGCGGCGATCGGGGCTGGGATGGGGGCGCTCACGGGTTCGATGGCCGACGTTGGGATCGACGATGACTTCATCAGGCAGGTTCGTGACAAGGTCACGGAGGGAACCTCTGCGCTGTTTGCTCTGACCAGCGGGGCGACGGCGCCTGATAGGGTAATCGACGAGCTAAAGCAGTACGACTTCGAGATCATCTCCACCAACCTCCCACAGGAGCAGGAGAACAAGCTGCGCGAGGCCTTCGCACACGAAGAGTAGTAGAGGAGAGACATCGCTGCGGAGCTGTCCATCAGATAACCGCTCTGCAGCGATGAG
>Ga0081538_10004484_pt1 | contig 12858 bp, 10 predicted proteins | sample TabmetS5T2R1_FD_71022 | JGI IMG/M metagenome (GOLD analysis project Ga0081538, IMG submission 71022) | Tabebuia heterophylla rhizosphere microbial communities from the University of Puerto Rico - S5T2R1 | ecosystem: Host-associated > Plants > Roots > Rhizosphere ...
CGGGTCTCAGGTTTCTTCGATTGCACCCATGCCTCGAGCTCTTGGGTCGACTGTATGGTTTGGTCGTTTGCCTTTGTAATAATGTCTCCACGTTGAATTCCGGCATCCATCGCGACACTGCCTTTGACTACATCAACCACTAGCACGCCCCGGTGAAACGAGAGGTCCAAAAGCGCGGCTACCTCAACGGTTAGATCCTGCGCCTGGATGCCCATCCGCTTTTGCAGCGCTTTCGTGGGAGTGGGAGCAGAAGGCAGGGCTTTGGATTTCTCCAGTACCTGAGTCGAGGCGTATATGGGCGCTTTCATTCTCAACGCAACGGCGATGGCGTCGCTGGGCCGCGCATCGATCTGCAAGTCCTGACCTTTGAATGCCAACAACAGGACGGCGAAGTAGGTGTTGTTGCGAAGGTCGGTAATGATCACTCGCTGCAACGTCGCGCCGAGCCCCTGGATGATATTGCGAATCAGATCGTGGGTGAGCGGCCGAGGCGTTGCGACATGTTCAAGCTCGAGAGCGATGGCTCTGGCTTCCGGGATGTCGATCCAGATCGGGAGGATCCGCTTATCATTGACGGTTTCAAGGACGACAATGGGAGCTTGTGAGTTCGGGTCTAGCATCAGGGTCTTGATCTTGATCTCCACCGGGCTCGCCTCCTGAGCGGCGTCAAGGTTATTCGGCGAAAAGGCAAACAGCGATAACAGCAGAATCCACCGGCTAGATTTCATACAACCTCCTTCGCTGAGATCGGCACAGCCCTCGAGGCTCACCCAAAATCAGCTTATCTGCGGACTTTGGATCAAGTCAATGGCGCCGTTTTTCTTGACCTGATGATTGGAGCCGGTTATGGTCGCGAGTGGAGCCCGCACCCTTGAAAATACATATCCTGTCGGATCAAATGGCCAGCCGCATCGCCGCTGGCGAGGTGGTTGAGCGCCCGGCCGCGGTGGTTAAGGAACTGATAGAAAACTCCCTGGATGCCGCCGCGACTGAGATCTCCATCGCCCTGGAAAAGAGTGGCACGGCGCTGATACGCGTCACCGACAACGGTGAAGGGATGGGACCTGACGACCTCAGTCTGGCGGTGGAAAGACACGCGACCAGCAAACTTGGCGACGAAACGGATTTGTTTCGCGTCGCGACTTTGGGATTTAGAGGCGAGGCGTTGCCGAGCATCGGCTCGGTGTCAAAGATGGAGATCGTGTCGCGCTTGCCGACGGCGCAAACCGGTTACCGGATACGGATCGAAGGAGGTAAAAAAGACGCGCCTATCGTTGCCGCTTCGGGCCCCGGAACCCGTGTTGAGATCAGGGAAATTTTCTTCAACACGCCGGCTCGTCGCAAATTTCTCAAGTCCCCTGCGACCGAACTGAGCCATATTTGCGATGTGGTCAATCGCTTGGCACTAGCTCATCCTAGCGTCCATTTTGTCATGTCTCACGACGACAGGATCATTGCCGATTATGCTGCCGTGCGTGACGGCAAAGACCGGCTCCATCAGGTTTTGGGGCGCGGGATCGCGAAAGATTTGATTCCCTTCGCTTGGTCCCGACGAGAATTGACGATCGGTGGCTATTTGAGTTCCGCGCCGGTTTCTTTTCCCAACGCCCGCTACGTCATGACGTTTGTCAATCGTCGCTTCGTCCGCGACAAAGTCGTGATGCACGCGGTTCTTTACGGGTACGAGACGTTGTTGATGAAGGGCCAGTATCCCGCGGTTATGCTATTTCTGCAAATTCCATATGCCGAGGTGGATGTGAATGTTCATCCAGCGAAATTCGAAGTCCGTTTCCGTCGGCAGTCGGAAGTCCACGAAGCGGTTGCCGACGCCATCCGGGAAGCGCTTAAGCAGGAAGCAAAGCATCCTTTGCTGCGAATCCCGGCCGCGGCGCCACCGGCTTTTGGCGGGGTGATGGAAGCGCCACTTCCGTATCCGATACGCTCGGCCCTAGAACGAGAAGGGCAGGGCTTCAACGACGATGCGTTTCCGAAGTTCGCCGGTCATAGCCAAACGTTCGGCGCAGGATTTTTCTCCTCCATGGATATCTTGGGGCAAATCCTCGGCTGTTACGTGGTTTGCGCCTCGCCTCGGGGATTGGCGCTTATCGATCAACACGCCGCCCACGAACGGATTTTCTTTGAGAAGTTCCGGCGACAACTGGTTGCCGGTGAGGTCCAGAAGCAAAGTTTGCTCATTCCGCAAACTATCGAATTGACTGCCGGCGAATTATTGCTCTTGGAGCAGAAGCTCGCACTGGTGGAGAGACTTGGGTTTGTCCTGGAACCCTTTGGTCCAAATGCCTACGCCATTACTGCTGTTCCCGCCCTCTTGCCAGAAGAAGATTACCGCCCTATCGTGCGGCGAATGATTTCAGAGTTGGCGGAGGTCGAGAACTCAGAGAAGCTGCGACAGCACCTTGAAAAACGGCTTGCCACCATGGCTTGCCACAGCGTCATACGGGCCAATCGGAAACTCGAAATGAGCGAAATCCAGGCGCTCTTGTGCGAGCTGGATCAGGTTGATTTTGCCACCCAATGTCCCCACGGCCGTCCGGTGCTGATCCAATTTCACCGCGACGACCTGGACAGAATGTTCAAACGGGTGGTGTAGGCTAAGGAGTTCCCGAGGTCCGGAGTATTGACCTTGAACGTGGAACCTTGAATTTTGAACGAAGCCCCTGTCTTCGTTTTTCATGAAGCCTAAACTTGTTATTGTCTTCGGCCCGACGGCTGCCGGTAAAAGCGACCTCGTGCTGAAGCTGGCGTCACGACTCAATGCTGAGGTCATTAACGCTGACTCGCAACAGGTCTACCGCCAAATGGACATCGGTACGGCGAAGCCTTCGAAAGCGGAACTAGCAAAGGTGCCGCATCATTTGATCGATGTCGTTGATCCGGACGAAGAATTTAACGTTGCCAGGTATCGTGAATTGGCGATGGCGAGTGCCGAGGACATTCAGAGCCGGGGCAAACAGGTGATTGTTTCCGGTGGCACGGGTCTGTACATCAAAGCTTTGACGCAGGGATTGTTCGTCGGGCCGGGACAAGACGCGAGAATCAGAGAAACACTCAATGCCGAGGCGGAAGCAAACGGTCTCAGCTCGCTCTACCAAAGGCTAGAGCGAGTCGACTCGTCGGCGACTTCATGGATTCATCCCAATGACCGCCAGCGAATCATTCGCGCTCTCGAGGTTTATCAATTGACCGGCAAGCCGATTAGCGAATGGCAGAAGGAACACGCCTTTCGTGAATTCGGCTTTGCTACCCTCAAGATTGGGTTGGATCGGCAACGGGCAGAGCTTTATGAACGGATCAATCAGCGGTGCGATCAAATGATCGACGCCGGCTTGGTCCACGAGGTCAAGGAGCTTTTTGATAAGGGTTATAGCAGCCATCTGAATTCGCTCCGTAGCGTCGGCTATAAGCACGTGGGACTGTTCCTCATGGGCCGGTTGAGGCTTGAGGAGGCGGTCCATCTAATGAAGCGAGACACGCGCAGGCTGGCGAAGCGCCAGCTCACCTGGTTCCGCCGGGACGAAGAGATTCATTGGTTTCACCCCGAACGGCAAGCGCAAGAAATCCACCAAGCGATAGACAGTTTCATCGGATGAGATCCCACTGCGGGCTTCCCTTTAGCAACACGGGAGCGGATTTTCGATCAAATTATAAACATGGTCGAAGGTAACCTCGTTGATGCGCGCCAGGATTTTGAAGATCCGGGGAGGTTCGCCGGGAAGAAAGACCATGATGGCGGTTTCGACCGGCGGGCAGCCGGCCTTGACGCAAGGAACTTCTTTAATCACGATCGGAGCGTCTGGCGGAAACGTCAAAATGGTTTGAACCCAATAGCGGATCTGATCTAGGGTAAAGGACGACACGTCTTGTTTCTTGCCAAAAGGGTCGACTTCTTCAGACAAGGCTCCATCGGCGTCGGTGGTGATGCAGCTCATAAAACCCTGGGTGATTTTTTCTTTATCCAAGTCGCGCCCGATAAAAACCAAACGATTGAGCCGCTGCTCATCCGGCGCCCAGGACCGGCCGGGCCGGCCTTCGAAAAGCAGGTGTACGCCCTGAAACACAAACTGATCGGGGTCTCTGCGCAGGTTGAGAATGCCCTTCATACGCATGATCTGCTCGCCAAATTCGGCTAACAGGCCACGGAACCATTGGCTCAACTTCAGCCCATCAAGGTCCCCGGGCGCGGTGATGGCTACCGTGGCGATGTCCTCGGTATGGCTGTGGTTGTTGTCGTGTTCCTGCGCTTTGATTTCCAGGTCGAGGCTGCGCAACTCGAGCACTTTGTCGATCTCCACGTCAGAGTTGCGGGTCTGATAGACGCGCGCCGCGCCGTTCAGCACTCTCAGCTTGTATTCCAGTTCCTGTAAGTCCTCCGGATTGATGAGATCAATCTTGTTAAGCAGCACCATGTCGGCGAAGGCGATTTGCTCCCGTGCCTCGGGGGAACGGTCGACTTGCTGCCAAATGTGTTTGGCATCGACTACGGTGACGACGCCGTTTAACTGAAACTCGTTTTTGATGCGCTCGTCGATAAAGAACGTTTGGACTACCGGCGCCGGATCGGCGAGGCCGGTCGTTTCAATCATGAGAGTATCAAACTTGGATCGATGTTCGAGCAGCTGAAACAGGCTACGTAAGAGATCGCCGCGCACCGTGCAACAAATACAGCCGTTGCTCATTTCGACGATTTCCTGATCCGAGGAGATGAGCAAGTGATGATCGATGCCGACCTCGCCGAACTCGTTGACGATGACCGCCACGCGATGGCCATGTTCGGCGGTTAGGATCCGGTTTAGCAGCGTGGTTTTGCCGGCTCCCAGGAAGCCGGTCAGGACGGTGACGGGTACTCGGTTATCTTGGTTTTGCGCCATTGACTTGAATTCCATTTGAAATTGTTTTGTAAAGTTAACAACCGGTGCCGGGTCAGTCAACCAGGAGATTCGCTGGCAGACAATGGGTTTGTGGGGGAGGTAATACAGAGATGAAACTGAAGAACAAAGTGGCGCTCGTGACTGGCTTTGGATCAGGATTGGGCCGGGCAATCGCCGTACTCTTTGCCGCGGAAGGCGCCGCCATCATCGGCACCTCGACTACGGATAGTAAAGGTCGTGAAACCGTGGCTCTGATTGAAAAAGAAAACGGTGAGGTTTTTTTCCGCAGCGGCGATGTGAGCCAGTCCGCTCAAATGAAATCTCTTGTGGAGGAGGGCGCCAAACGCTTCGGCGGTATCGATATCGTAGTCAATAGCGCGGGGGTGCGAACCAACGGCAGCATTACGGAGATTACCGAGGAGCAATGGGATCGAACCCTCGACGTCAATCTCAAAGGCGTTTTTGTTGTTTCGCGCCTTGCCATCCCGGAAATGATCAAGCGCGGCGGTGGGGTGATTATCAACATCGGCGCGCGCTCGGGCATGGCTGGCCAGGCGGGACGCGCGGCCTACTGTGCTTCGAAGGGCGGGATGATCACTTTGACAGAAGCGATGGCGATGGATTATGCCACGCAAAAGATTCGTGTCAATTGCATTTGCCCGGGACCAACGAGAACACCGATGGTCGACACCTCGACTCCGGAACGACTCGAATATTACAAGACGCGCGTGCCTATTGGACGAATCGGTGAGCCGGAAGACATCGCCCGGGCCGCGCTTTATCTCGCCTCCGATGAAGGATCGATGGTGACCGCGGCGATTTTACCGGTGGACGGGGGAATGCGTTTGACCGGTCGGTAGCTCGCCAGGGTCGCTGGAACCACTTAAACTTTAGCAGCGGTTTTGCGCCAAACGGATTAGTGGGCGGCGAGAAATGCCAGTGTGCTTTCGAGGTCGGCGGGTAGGGGGGCGGTCCAGCTATGCCGCTTGCCGCGATAGGGCAAGGCCAGCGTCGCTGCGTGAAGGAACTGGCGACGGAGCCGGCACTGTTTGCGCAATCGCTTGTTGAATGAAAAATCGCCGTACTGGTCGTCCATCACCACAGGGTAGCCATATTGGGCAAAATGGAGACGGATTTGATGCATTCGGCCGGTCGCGATGTTCGCTCGCACGAGGGTCGTTTCCGTGAATCTCTTGAGGACCTTAAACTGGGTTAGGGCCCGGACCGGTTGACCCGCTCTCCCGGGGAGAGAACAGTCGATTGTTCCTCGGTTCTGCTGAAGACGCCCCACCAACAGGCACAAGTAGGCTTTCTCCACTTTCTCGCTCGCAAAGAGTCCTTCCAACTGTTTCGCGATCCCTTCATCCTTGGCTACGAGCAGCACCCCTGAAGTATCCTTATCGAGGCGGTGAACGAGTCTGGGAGCAATCCCCCGAGGGCGATAGCTGGCTTCCAATATTCCCAACAAGGAATTCCGCTTGAGCACCGCCTTACCCTCATGAACGGCGATACCTGGCGGTTTGTTGATGACGACTATTTGATCATCTTCGAAAATAGCCTTGAGGTCCGCCCGGACGGGGAGACTTTGACCGGGTGACTTTGGACTCTCCTCGAATTGAATATACAACTCGACGCGATCCTCCGGACGAACCGGATCGTCTGGTTTGGCAGGTCTACCGTTGAGCCGTACGCCGTGTTTACGGAAAAGCTTTCTGACAAAACCCACGGGAAAACGTTTCTTCAAAAAATTCTCCAGTTTTTTGGGACTTTCTCCAGCCGTAATAGAAATCTCTTGGACCATTTCTTACCAGATAACCGGGAGAGCGCGGCCCGGTCAAGAGTATTTTAGAGCATTATTTGCAATTCTCTAGGAATTAAGATAAGTTACGCGATGGCGCCAAGGAATAAGCCTTGTTGTTAGCGCCGCCGTGAGGTGTCATTGAGCCGTAAAGAGTCGGTCGATGCTCTTCGAAAAAAGATCGATCAAATTGATGAAAAACTGGTTGCTCTGCTAAATGACCGGGCCTCGCTTGCGATAAGGATCGGCCATAATAAAAGGCTGCACAACGAAGGCATTTATGCTCCCGATCGCGAGCAAGCCATTCTTCACCGCGTCGCGCAGTTAAGTCGCGGTCCGCTGCCTCATCAGGCAATTCGTTCTGTCTTCAGAGAAGTGATCGGCGTTTGCCGTTCTCTTGAGTCCCCGCTGAAGGTCGCTTTCTTCGGAGCGGAGGGAACCTACTCTCACCTTGCCGCTCGGGAAAAGTTTGGTTCTATGGCCAGCTTACTTCCGACGAGCAGCATTCAGGAAGTCTTTGACGAAGTCAAGCAGGGACGAGTTTCATTCGGCGTTGTGCCGATCGAAAATTCCACGGAGGGAGTCGTGGCGCATACCCTTGATTTATTGGTGGACTCTGACTTGCGGATTTGCGCCGAAGCTTTTCTCGAAGTTCATCATAGCCTGTTGTCGCGCACGGGCCGGCGAGAAGATCTCGAAAGGATTATTTCTCATCCGCAAGCACTGGCCCAGTGTCGTCGTTGGCTCGCCGCCCATTTTCCTAAGGTCGAGGTCGAGGAGGTGGCGAGCACAGCACACGCTGCGATGATGGCGGCAACGGACGCCAAGCTCGGCGCCATCTCGAGTAACTTAGCCCAGGAAGTTTACGGTCTGCTGATGGTTGCCGAAAACATCGAGGATCAGAGCAACAACATCACGCGTTTTCTGATTATCGGGGGCGATGACTCGAGGCCCAGTGGTGATGACAAAACTTCACTGGTCTTTTCGGTGCAAGATCGGCCGGGAATTTTGCACCGCATGTTGGAGCCTTTTGCCAAAAGCCGAATCAACTTGACAAAGATCGAGTCTCGTCCTTTGAAGAATAAACCGTGGGAGTACATGTTTTTTATCGATTTCAAGGGGCACAAAGAAGAAAACGGGGTGAGGAGAGCCATCAGAAAGCTCGAGAAAAGTTGCCTTTTCTTGAAGGTGTTAGGCTCTTACCCAAGCGGAATATGAAAACGGTCGATCGTGTCCCAGAATATATCCGTGCCTTGGTGCCCTACCAGCCGGGTAAACCCATTGAAGAAGTCGAGCGGGAGTATAATATTTTTAACTCCAGCAAGCTGGCTTCTAACGAGAACCCACTAGGGCCGTCGGCTAAAGCCATCTGCGCCATTCGTGCCAAGCTCGATCAGCTTCATCTCTACCCCGACGGGGATTGTTTTTATTTGAAATCCGCTTTGGCGAACAAGTTAGGGATCGATGCCGGGCGGCTGATCTTTGGCAACGGATCCAATGAGCTAATCGAGTTGGCGGTTAGAACCTTCATGCGTCCCGGCGATGAAGCCGTGATGGCGCACCAGGCCTTTCTGGTTTACCCATTGGTTGTCCAGGCTGTGGGCGGTGTAGGTAAGGTTGTCCCACTAAAAAACTTCACCCATGATCTTTCAGCTATTGGCGCGGCCATCGGTCCGAGGACACGAATCGTCTTTCTGGCCAATCCAAACAACCCCACAGGGACGATCTATCGTCGAGACGAATGGGAACGCTTCCTCCAACGCGTCCCTCCCGATGTTTTGGTTATCGTTGATGAGGCCTATTTTGAATATGTTCGCGATACCGATTATCCCGATTCATTGAAGTATCACGCTCACGGGAAAACGCTGCTGACCCTGAGGACCTTTTCGAAGCTTTATGGCTTGGCCGGCCTTAGAATCGGCTACGGGATAGCGTCCCCGGAGATCGCCGATCTGCTCCATCGGGTGCGCCAGCCGTTCAACGTCAACGCTGTGGCGCAGTGGGCCGCGCTGGCGGCTTTAGAGGACCACGAGCATGTGCAGCGGAGCCTGGAAGTCAATCGACAGGGTATGGAATACCTCAGTAAGGAAATCGCCCAACTCGGTTTAGAGCAGGTGCCGAGCCAGGCTAATTTTGTTCTGGTTCGGGTAGGAAATGGCGATCAGGTTTTTCAACAGTTGCTTGCCCAGGGCGTGATTGTCCGGCCCATGGCCGGCTATGAGTTTCCCGATTATGTCCGGATCACCATCGGCACGATGGAGCAAAATCGGCGCTGTGTCGAGGCCTTAAAGAGATCACTCAAGAAAGTCGGTAGCAGATGATTGTTGTCGTAATGCCGGTAATGACACAAGACGAAATGCAGAGGGCCATTGGCCCTGGGAAAGGGAGGCTTAGTGGCTTTGATTTTTCGGCGGATGGTGGTCGTTGGGGTGGGGTTGATCGGCGGGTCGTTAGCGCTGGATGCGCGAAAGCGCCGCTTGGTCGGTGAGATCATCGGTGTTGGACGAGCGGAAAGAAATCTTAAGTTGGCTCGGCGACGGGGCATTATCGATCGCTATGTTACGCGGGCAAGCGACATCCCCGAGGACACGGATCTATTGATGATGGCCACGCCGGTTCAGACTACGGTTGGACTGACAAAGGCATTTTTGCCCCGATTGCGGCCCGGCTGCATCGTTAGTGATGCCGGCAGCGTCAAGGCCGAAGTTGTCCGGGGAATGGAAAGACTACTCCCGTCCGATATTCCTTTTGTCGGAGGTCATCCCATTGCCGGGAGCGAGCAGTGGGGCGCTCGAGCAGCGCAAACAAATCTTTTTGTGAATCATCGTTGCATCTTGACGCCGACCGCGAAAACCGATGCCACAGCGTTGAGGCAAATTGCCCTGATGTGGCGTAAAGTCGGGGCCAAGGTAGAGATGATGGATCCCGAAACCCATGACCGAGTGTTGGGCATCATCAGCCACTTGCCCCATGTCCTCGTCTATGCTCTTGTGAACACCCTGGCCCGGACTCGGGTGCGTGGCGTCGATCTGAAAACCTATTGCGCCGGCGGGTTCAAGGACTTTACCAGGATCGCCTCGAGCCGGCCCGAGTTGTGGCGCGATATATGTCTGATGAACCGCCGTGCCGTCGGCGGCTCCCTAAGGGACTACATTAAAAGCCTTGAGCAAATCCAGTGCTGGATTGATGAGGGTAAGGGTGCTTTGCTGGAAAAAGAATTCTCGCGGGCCAACGAAATCCGGGCGCAGATCGCTTAGCTTGCTTCGACATGAAACGAATTGACCCAATTCAACAGCCGTTGCGGGGCGAGATAAGCGTGCCGGGAGACAAGTCCATCGGCCACCGCGCGGTCATATTTGCCAGTATCGCTGACGGGCAGAGCCGCATTATCAATCTATCCGGGGGTGAGGACAACCTGCGAACGGTTCAGGCCTTTAGAGAGATGGGGGTGAAAATCTGGTCCGAAGGCGAGGCCCTCTGTGTCCAAGGAAACGGCTGGGACGCGTTGTCCGAGCCCAACGCAACGATTGATTGCGGCAACTCTGGAACTGCCATGCGGCTCCTATCGGGAGTATTGGCGGGAAGGCCCTTCGCGAGCCGATTGGACGGTGATTCGTCCCTTCGCCAGCGACCGATGCAGCGTGTGATTGACCCGCTGAGCCGCATGGGAGCCAAGATAAGGAGCCGGGAGGGAAAAGGATTGGCTCCGCTTGAAATTCATGGTGACAAGCTGCAGGGCATTGACTATAAGATGGCCGTCGCCAGTGCCCAGGTAAAATCAGCCATCTTGTTGGCTGGATTGCAGGCCCGGGGAGTTACGACGGTCGCAGAGCCGCAAGGTTCGCGGAACCACACCGAGCTGATGATCAGAGGGTTTGGCGGTGAGACCAGGGTTGCCGACCGTTCGGTGAGCGTTGCGGGGGGACAGAGACTTTTCGGCAGAGAAGTGCGCATACCGGGGGATATATCGTCCGCGGCCTTTTTTTTCGTGGCGGCGGCGACGCTTCCAGGTTCGGAAATCACTGTCCGAAACGTTGGCGTGAATCCAACCCGTGATGGCGTGCTCGAAGTTTTACGCGGGATGGGAGCCAGAATTCAACTGCTTAACCCGAGGATCGAAACCGGTGAGCCCGTGGCAGACATCAAGGTTAATGGAAATCAATTGAAAGGGGTCGAGATCGGGCCAGAGATGGTGGCGCGAACCGTCGATGAATATCCCATTTTAGCGGTCGCCGGAGCATTGGCATCTGGGGTGACCACGATGTCGGGGGTAAAGGAGCTGCGCTACAAAGAATCCGATCGTATCGCCACGATGACTGAGGGGCTTCGTCGTCTGGGAGCCGAAGTCGAAGAGAGGGAAGATGGTATGACTATTCGAGGTGGCAGGCCCCTTGAGGCAGCCAGTGTAAAGACCTATGGTGATCATAGGGTAGCCATGTCATTGACAATTGCCGGTTTGTCCACCGGTCGCGGCGTACAACTGGACGATGTGGCCTGCGTCGATACTTCTTTCCCCGGATTCTTTGAGCTACTTCAGCGGCTCTGTTCGCGTTCCGTCAACCGAGAGAGTATAGGGAGACGGTGAGCGCATTGATTATTGCCATTGACGGTCCATCGGCGGCGGGAAAAAGTACACTGGCGAAGCGGCTAGCCAAAGAATTGGGTTTTACTTATTTGGATACCGGCGCTATGTATCGTGCTCTCGCTCTCAAAGTGTTAAGGGAAGGGATCGATATCGGCAACGACGGGATGCTTACGGAACTCATCGGCAGGACGGCAATTGATCTCTTGGAAGACGAAGGTAAACTTCATGTGTTGTTGGATGGGGAGGATGTCTCGGAGTTGATTCGGACTCCGGAGGTCAGCCAGATGGCGTCAAAGGCCTCGGCTTTGAAAACGGTGCGCCAATGGATGCTGGTTTTACAGCGGGCGTTGGGCCAACGCGGGCACGTCGTCGCGGAGGGTCGAGATATCGGCACCGTCGTGTTCCCCGATGCCGAAGTGAAAATTTATCTGGATGCGTCAGCGCAAGAGCGGGCGCGCCGGCGCGTTGAAGAGTTGCGGCGGTCCGGCCGCCAAGTGGGTCTGGATGAAACGCTCCGAGAGATGGTGGAAAGGGATAAAAGGGACAGCGAGCGCGAGCTGGCGCCTCTCTGCAAAGCGGCTGATGCCGTTGCCATCGATTCCTCCGCACTGGATGCCGAAGCGCTGGCGCAAAAGGTGATGCAAGAGATTCGCGAGAAGGCTTTACCAAATTAAGCAAGATCGGAGTACCTTCATGGCTCAGAAGGAAGAAGAGATAAAAAGCCCGCCGGCGGGCGGCGCCAACGACTTTGCGGCGCTTTTTGAGGAGAGCCTGCGCTCGGTCAAACCCGGAGGAGTCGTCAAAGGCAGAGTTGTCGGTATAACGTCCACTCACGTCCTGATTGACGTCGGATACAAGTCAGAGGGGCAAATCCCGCTACCGGAATTCTTGGACCGTCACGGCAATCTTCAGGTTAAAGTTGGCGATGAAGTCGATGTTTTCTTCGATTCTTCGGAAGGAGAAAACGGCGGCATTGTGCTCTCTCGACAGCGGGCCGAAAACATCAAGATTTGGGAAGAGATCGAAAAGGCCTACAACGAGGGAACCGGAATCGAGGGTCATATCCTCGGCAAAGTCAAAGGCGGGTTTAAGGTTGATGTTGGCGTGCCGGGATTTCTGCCCGGATCCCATGTGGACATCCGCCCGACGCGCAACCTGGACAAGTTTATTGGGACGAGAGACCGCTTTGTGATTCTAAAATTCAATCGTGCACGCGGTAATGTCGTGGTTTCCCGCCGGGCACTGCTGGAAAAAGAACGCGATGTTTTAAAGCACGAAGTCCTTAAGGTCATTGAGGAAGGTGTCATCCTGGAGGGAACGGTCAAGAATATTACCGGCTATGGAGCGTTTGTCGATCTCGGCGGCATTGATGGTATCTTGCACATCAGTGACATGTCTTGGGGTCGGATCAATCACCCTTCCGAGATCGTGCAGGTGGGAGATAAGGTAAAGGTTGTTGTGTTAAAATTCGACGCCGAAAAGGAGCGGATTTCTCTCGGGATGAAACAACTGACCCCTGACCCATGGCATACCGTCGCGGAGAAATATTCCGTGGGCGCTCGGGTCCAGGGTAACGTCATCAGCCT
>Ga0081538_10004485_pt1 | contig 12857 bp, 11 predicted proteins | sample TabmetS5T2R1_FD_71022 | JGI IMG/M metagenome (GOLD analysis project Ga0081538, IMG submission 71022) | Tabebuia heterophylla rhizosphere microbial communities from the University of Puerto Rico - S5T2R1 | ecosystem: Host-associated > Plants > Roots > Rhizosphere ...
GATGCCGACCGAGCCGTAGTTGAGGTTCGGATTCGCCTTGGCGTAGTCGATCAGCTCGGCCAGCGTCTTGACCGGCAATTTCGTGCTAGCCACGACCACGATGGTAAAGAACGCGAACGGCGAGATCGGCTCGAAATCCTGTTCCGGGTCGTAGCCGAGATCGCGATAGAGCGTCTTGTTGGCGGCAACAGGTCCGGAGCCGCTGCCCACCAGGGTGTACCCGTCCGGGGCGGCTCGTGCCGCCGCAGCGGTCCCGGTATTGCCGCCGGCACCGGGGCGGTTGTCGATGATGAAGGGCTGCCCGATCGACTTGCCCATCCGGTCGAGGATGATGCGCGTGACGACGTCGCTGGCGCTGCCGCCCGCGAACGGCACGATGACTTGAATGGGCCTGTCCGGATAGGCCTGCGCCGCTGCAACTTGGCTGCCGCAGATTGCCGCCAGCACGCCCAGCACACCGGACAGCAATCGCATTCCTGGCGGTCTTCTCATCGCCCGTTTCCCTTCGTGGCTCGTGCTCGCCCCGTGCGGCTTTGCATCGAATTGACGCTGCCGGCCCGCTCGGCTTGTGATACAACGCGTTCTGGCGATCATCACGGCATTCGGGCCGATCCACAATCCCCTCGCTGGCACAACTATCGGTGATCAAGCCGCCATGGCCCAGACCCGCAAGACCTCGCCGTCCATGGGACACTTGTGCGTCGCCAGGGAGGCGGAGCACCGACCCGGAGATCATGTGCCACAACCGGTCCGCACATTGCGGGATTGGCTCGACCATCTCGCGGCACAGGATCGGCTGACGGTCGTCAGACCTGGCGTGGATCTGCGGTTCGAGCTCGCGGCGATTGCCAAGCGACTGGACGGCCGCCGGGCGACGCTGTTTCCGCGACCTGGCGGACATCGCATTCCCGTCGTGTCCGGATTGGTCTCCGATCGGCGTTGGATCGCCGAGGCCATGGGCGTGGAGCCGAGCGAGCTTCTTGCGCGGTTTCAGCATGCTGCCCTCAACCCGGTCCCCTGGCACCAGGTTGGCTCGGGCCCGGTCCAGGAGGTGGTCCATCGCGACGCAGACCTCGCAAGGCTCCTCCCGTTGCCGACGCACAATGAGCACGACAGCGGGCCCTATATCACGGCAGGCTTGTTGATCGCGCGCAACCCGCAGACGGGCCGGCAGAATGTCTCGATCCACCGCTGCCAGCTGAGCGGCCCGAAGCGTCTCGGCGTGCTGCTGCTGCCGCGCCACACGCACATGATGTTCGAAACCGCGGAGCGCACCGGCAAGCCGCTCGATATCGCAATCGTCATCGGCACCGGTCCGCTCACGCTGCTGGCGTCTCAGGCCATCGTTCCGCTCGATCATGACGAACTGGAAATCGCCAGCGCGCTGCATCGGCAGCCGCTGGCAGTGGTCAAATGCGTGACGAACGACCTGCGCGTGCCGGCTGAAGCGGAGATCGTCGTCGAGGGTCGGCTGCTGCCCGGCCTGCGCGAGCCGGAAGGACCTTTCGGGGAGTTTCCGCAGTATTACGGCGAGCGGGCGATGCAGCATGTCATCGAGGCGGATGCCGTGACCCACCGCAAGGACGCGATCTTTCATACCATCGTCGGCGGCGGCCTCGAGCACATCCTTCTCGGCGCGGTTCCGCGCGAAGCAACGTTGCTGACGCATCTCAAGCGCAGCTTCCCCAACGTGCTCGACGTGCATCTGTCGCGCGGCGGCGTGGGGCGCTACCACCTCTACGTCCGGATCAAGAAGCGGCAGGAAGGCGAGGCCAAGAACATCATGCTCGGTGCGTTCGCCGGACACTACGACGTCAAGCACGTCGTCGTTGTCGATGACGACGTGGACATCCACGATCCCGCCGAGGTCGAATGGGCGGTCGCCACCCGGTTCCAGGCCGACGAGGATCTCGTCGTCGTGCCGAACGCCCAAGGATCGAAGCTCGATCCTTCGACCCGCAACGGAGTAGGCGCGAAGATGGGGCTCGACGCCACGAAGCCGTTGTCCGCCGACGAGATGACGTTCAAACGCATTCGTGTTCCCGGGGAAGAAAATGTGCGCGTTGACGAGCTGCTCGAGCGCGCAGGCAGCGTGGATTGGCGCGAGGCGCTGAAGCCGTAGCGGGAGGCGCCGGCGACCGTCGCCCGCGAGAAATGACGCGCGAGGAAAACAGGATGAGGCGAGCGTTTCTCATCGTGGCATGTGTCACGCTGGCCGGCGCGAGCGCGGCGACGGCGCAGTCCTACCCGTCGCGTCCGATCACCCTGATCGTGCCGTACGGCGCCGGCGGGCCGGTCGATACGCTGGCACGGACGCTGATCGAGCCCATGCGGATATCGCTCGGCCAGCCGGTCCTCATCGAGAACGTGACCGGCGCCTCGGGCACGATCGGGGTCGGCCGCGCCGTGCGGGCGGCGCCCGACGGCTATACGGTCAGCATCGGCAACTGGCCCTCGCATGTGGTCAATGGGGCGATCTTCGCGCTGCCCTACGACCTGTTGCAGGACTTTGCACCGGTCGCTCGCCTGTCCAGCAATCCTTACGTCGTCGTGGCCAGAAAGGATCTGCCCGCGAAGGACCTCAATGAGTTGATCGCCTGGCTGAAGGCCAATCCCGACAAGGCAACGCAGGGCACGGCCGGGCCGGGCGGCGGGCAGCACGTCAGCGGCGTCTATTTCCAGAATGTCACCGGGACTCGTTTCCAGTTCGTGCCGTACCGCGCCGGCTCGGCCGACATCATGCGGGACCTGGTGGCAGGACACATCGATCTCACCTTCGATCAGGCGATCACCGCCCTGCCGCACGTGCGAAACGGCACGGTCAAAGCGTATGCGGTGACTTCCGGCGCCCGGCTGGCTGCGGCGCCCGATATCCCGACCGTGGACGAGGCTGGCGCGCCCGGCGTGTACATCTCCACCTGGTACGGCATGTGGGTGCCCAAGGGCACGCCGCCGGACGTCATTGGCAAGCTCACGGCCGCAGCCATGGATGCGCTCGCCGACCCGGCCGTGCGCCAGCGGCTCGCCGGCCTCGGCCAGGAGATCCCGCCGCGCGAGCAGCAAACGGCCGAGGCGCTCGCCGCGCACCACAAGGCCGAGATCGAGAAGTGGTGGCCGCTGATCAAGGCCGCGAACATCAAGGCGGAGTAGGATTGGATCTCATCATCCGCAATGCGCGCCTTGCCGATCGGGCCACCGACGGGGCGTTGGACATCGGCATCGAACGCGGTCGCATTGTGGCGATCGAGCGTGGCCTGACGGCGGAGGCCGAAGCCTACGACGCCGAAGGGTGCCTCGCTTGCCCAGGGCTCATCGAGACGCACATCCATCTCGACAAGTCGCGCATCATCGACCGCTGCGCGCCGCAGGAGCGCAGCCAATTGAGCCCCGTCAAGGGCGTGACGCCACTGAAGAAGGACATGTCGGTCGACGACGTGCGCCAGCGGGCCGAGCGCACGCTGGAGCAGTGCATCGTGCACGGAACCACCCGCATGCGCTCACAGGTCGAGGTCGATCCGGGCATCGGCATGCGTGGATTCGAAGGGGTCTGGTCGCTGATCGCCGACTACAAATGGGCGATCGATATCGAGGTCTGCGTGTTTCCGCAGGAGGGGCTGATCAGCTATCCCGGGACGGAGGAATTGCTGGTCGAAGGCCTTAAGCGCGGCGCCCAGGTGATCGGCGGCGCGCCGCGCTACGACAGCGACGAAGCGGGCCAGATCAGGCGCATCTTCGCGCTCGCCCGCGAGTTCGACGTCGATATCGACATGCACCTCGACGTCGGCAACACCCCCGAGGGCATGAACATCCATCTGGTCCGCCAGCTGACGGATGAATACAAGCGCGGCGGGCGCGTCGTGGTGGGTCACATGGCCAAGCTGTCGCTGATGCGGCCCGATCAGGTGGCGGCGCTCGCGCGCTCTCTGGCTGACAGCGGCATCGCGGTTACGGTATTGCCGGCAACCGATCTCTTCCTGATGGGACGCGACCAGGATCACGGCGTGCGGCGCGGCGTGGCGGACGCAAATCTGTTGATCGAGCACGGCGTGAATTGCTCGCTCTCCTCCAACAACATACTCAATCCGGCCACGCCGTACGGCGACTGCTCGCTCATTCGCATGGCAAACCTCTATGCCAACGTTCTCCAGCTCGACCGTCCAGGTGAGCTGCGCGAATGCTTCCGCATGCTGACCGACCGATCTGCGCGTCTGCTCAATATCAAGGACTACGGGTTGGCGGTCGGCCGCCCCGCCGACGTGGTCGTCATCAACGCGCAATCGCCCGAGCAGGCTGTCGCCGAGATCGCCCAGCCGCTGGCGGCGTTCAAGAACGGAAGGCAGACCGTCGCCTGGCGCCCGCCCGAGCTGTTGCGGCCGCCGCCGTTGCAGGCGCCGTTGTTGCGGCCGCACTGACGACGCAAGAGGCGCGCATCGGAGATGATCATGAGGCTGCGGGCCAAGCTTTATGCACTCCTTGTGCCTATACTGCTGGTCGTCGCGCCGGTCGGCTCCGGGCGCGCACAGACCGTCGATGCGACGCCACCGCGAGGCCACGTCGTTGCTTTGGGCCTCTCTGACGAACTGAACGTCTTTCACTCGGAAGCGACGCGGGCGGCTGCCATCCTGGCGCGCCATTACGGCCGCAGCGCTGCTCCGCTTGTCTATACCAACACCCGAAGCTCGCGCCGGGCGAACGCGGCGACCTTGCGCGCGGCGCTTGCCACGGCTGCCGCGCACATGGACCGCGACAAGGACGTGCTCTTTGTCTTCCTGACCTCGCATGGCTCGCGCCAAGGTGTGTCTATCAAGGCGGGAAGACGCCAAGCCACCCTTACGCCCTTCCAGCTCGCGGGGCTCCTGCGCGAGACCGGCGTGCGCAACAAGGTTCTCATCATATCGGCGTGCTATTCCGGGATCTTCATCCCGCTCGCCGACGCCGGCACGCTGGTCATCACTGCGGCCGATGCCACCCATCCGTCGTTCGGCTGCGAACCGACCGCCACCTGGACCTACTTTGGCAGAGCCTTTTTCAATGAGGCGATGCCCAGGACCGACAATCTGCGCGACGCCTTCGTTGCGGCTCGATCGGCGGTGTTGGCGCGAGAACGCAAGCAGGGATACGAGCCGTCCAATCCGCAGATGGCGGGCGGGCAGGGCTTCTCCACCCGCCTTCGCGCTGCGCGCTGAAGGACAACGGAATGATTGACGTTCGACGCACGTCCGAAGGCGATCCCCTGAAATTCGAGGTCATTGTCCGCGAAGGCAACGGCGAGACCCGCCATCACATCACCATGTCGCGCGCAACCTGCGAGCGGCTGACGGCCGGCCGGCACACGGACGAGCAATGCGTCGAAGCGGCCTTCCGCTTCCTGCTCGACCGCGAGCCCAAGGAGTCGATCCTTCGTGACTTCGACGTGATGGTGATCGCGCGCTATTTCCCGGAATTCGAACGGGAGCTGCCACGCTACCTCGCGCAAGCTTGAGGAACCGTGGATAACGCTGATGCGTTGGCGCGGTGTCAGCAAAGGAGCATTGCATGAATCCCTCGCGTAAGAGTTTGCCGCCCACCATCGCGCGCATCTGGCGCGGGCGTACCACCGCAGCCAAGGCCGATGCATACGCGCAGTACATGTACGAACACGGGATCAAGCCGCTGGCCGAAAAGGCCTTGGGCGTGCAGATGCTGCGCGAGGACCGTGAGGACGAAAGCGAGTTCGTCACCATCTCGTACTGGCAGAGCGTGGAGGCCATGTCGCGGTTCGCTGGCAATGACCCGCGGCGCATTCACCATCTTGAACGCGATGCCGAATTCCTGATCGAGCTGCCGCGCAGCGTGCAGGTGCTCGACATCGTGGCCAGCCATGGACGGACCGGCGGCGACGAGGATTGATTCCTACCGGTCTCCCGGCTCAACGCCGACGACTCTCCTCCGGCGGCCGGATGTGGCGGAACGACCACAGCAGAGCCAGATCGTAGGCGATCTTGAGGCCGCCGCAAACGACCAGGGGCAGTCCGGAAAATGCGGTCGTCAGCATCACGCCGGCGAGCGCCGGACTGACCGATGACGCGAGGCTGCGCGGCACGGCCGTGACGCTCGCCGCGGCGGTTCGCTCGGGCGGGGTGACGACGGCCATGACGTAGGACGTCCGCGTCGGCACATCCATTTGCGAGAGCGCGGAACGGATCAGCAGCAGCGCGAGCGCGATGCCGAGGCTCGGTGAAAAGGCTGCCAGGATGAGGCAGATGCTCGACGGGATGTGGGTAAACACCATGGTGTTGACGAGGCCGATATGCCGCGCGAGCCAGGCGGCCACCGGATAGGAGAACGCACTCAGCACGCTCGACCAAAAGAAGAACAGGCTCGCGGCCGCGAGCGAGAGGTCGAAGCGCTGGAACAGCCATAGCGCCAGCAGCGACTGGACGATGAATCCGCCGGCAAAGGCGTCGAGGCTGAACAGCGCCGCGAGCCGGTAGACGATGCCGCGCGAAGGCCCGAGCGCGCTCGCGTTGGCGCGGACGTCTTTGGTGTCGACGTGCGGCAAGCGCCCGTACAGCAGCGCCCCAGCGAGCCCGAGCGCGGCATAGAGGTAGAACATCGCCTTGAACGCGCCGATCGCGCTGACGCCAGCGGCGACCAGAAAATCCGGCACGGCCGCCGCGAGCGAGCCGGCGGCGGTCGCCAGGGCTCCGACTAGGCTGTAGCGGGCAAAGGCGCGCGTGCGCTCCTGGTCGGGCACGACGCGGGCCAGCATGGCATGTTCGAGTGGAACCAGCATGCCGATGTCGCCGGTCGATGGATTGATCGTGCCGATGAACGCCACGAGCAGAACGAAGGCGATATGCTCAAACTGCGGGAAGGTTATTCCGGTTGCCGTCATGATCAGTGCGCCCACCAGCAGGAGGGCGCGCAGGTCGTGTCGCGCGCCGAGAAATCCGACCGCCAGTGTCAGAGCGGCCGATCCGAGCAGCGACGCGGTCGCGACGAGTCCCACCCAGACCGCGTCGAAACCGATCGCCGACAGATAGGCGGGCAGGATGATGATGGCGAAGCCGTCGCCGAAACCGCGCACGCCGCGGGCCGCATAGAGCAGGGTGGGGGTCATGCTGCCGTCTCCCTCCGAGCGGAGTGAGACAACGCTTGGCTGCGCGGCAGCTAACCGGGCGGTTGTCGGAAGGCCCGGAACGGAGGTGCGTATCATATCGTCGCGCCTGATGCAAAACGGAGCCTGGCATGCGCGGAGCGCCCTGATCGCTTGCGCTGGCCGGACGATCCGCATCTTGTTATCTTCAAGCTTTCGGTCGCGAACCGCCCCGGATAACATCGCTGATCTGGCAGCGGTTGCCACTGACGGCAGCCGCGTTGGTTCTGGATGCGGCATCATGCAAGCGCCGGCGGCGCGGTTTGCTCAGGCAGGGCTTTGACGCAGGATCGTTTCACGAAACGCTCGCCGCGAGAGCTGCGCGCGCAGCCGCGACAGATTCTCCGCGGGCGGAGCCTGTCCTCGCTAGTGGTCGCGCTCGGCCTGTCGCATGGGTTGACGGGCTGCATCCTCACGGCTGAGAAATCCGATCCGGCTCTCGATCTGCCTCCCTCCTATCGCTACGCGCGCGGAAACCCGCACGCGGCCTTGCCCAAGCTCGAGTGGTGGCGCGGCTTTCGTTCGCGCGAGCTGACCGTGCTGATGGAAGAGGCGCAGGTCGCCAATCTCGACATCGCGGCCGCAGTCGCTCGCATCGTCCAGGCGGACGCCCAGGCGCGCGTCGTCGGTGCGGCGCTCCTGCCGGTCATCGATTTCGATGCGAGCGCCACCCGGTTGCGCCCGCCGGGCGGCCCGGACCGAGCCACGCTTCGCGTCGCCTTGAATGCGAGCTACGAGCTCGACTTCTGGGGCAAGAACCGGGCGACGCTGCGCGCCGCCGAGGAGGGGGCGGTCGCCAGCCGCTATGACCAGGAAGTCGTGGCGCTCAGCGTTCTCGCCCTCGTTGCCAATCAATACTTCGTGGTGCTGTCGTCGCAGGACCGCCTGCGCATCGCTCAGGACAACTTGCGTGCCGCACTGCGCGTGCTCGATGCCATCAAGCAGCGTCGGGAAGTCGGAACGGCGTCGGAGCTCGACGTCGCGCAGCAGGAAAGCGTCGTCGCCACCCAGCGCGCCGTGCTCCCGACCCTCGAGCAGCTGGTGCTGCAGAACAAGACCACGCTGGCGGTCCTGATCGGCCGGACGCCGGAGGAGGTGAGCGTGCGCGGCGGCAGCCTGATGCGGCTCGCGCTGCCGCGAGTCACGCCAGGACTTCCCTCCGAGCTTCTCACCCAGCGACCGGACATACGCGAAGCCGAAGCGCTGCTCGCGGCGGCTGATGCCAACGTCTACGCTGCGCGCGCCGCGTTCCTGCCGACCATCCAGTTGACTGGGGAGGGCGGCTTTCTGAGCAACGCGCTCAAGAGCCTGTTCAGGCCGGAATCCGCGTTCTACTCGGTGGCAGCCGGATTGACCCAGCCGATCTTCGACGGCTTCCGGCTCAAGGGCCTGCTCAATGTGCAGCAGGGCCGGCAGGAAGAGTTGCTGCAGCTCTATCGCGGCACGGTGATTTCCGCCTTCGCCGACGTCGAGAATGCGCTCATCGCGGTCCAGCAGACCGCCGAGCGCGAGCGCCGGCAGCGCGAGGTGGTGGAAAGCTCCCGCCGCGCCTTCGACCTCTCGGAAACACGATTGCGCGAAGGCACCATCGACCTGGTCACGCTGCTCAATACCCAGCAGACCTTGTTCCAGGCGCAGGACGTTCTGGCCCAGGTGCGCCTCGCACGATTTCAGGCAATCGTCAGTCTGTTTCTGGCCTTGGGCGGCGGCTGGCAACGGCCCGGGGAACTGCGCTCACCTGTCCTGCAGACCGGTCGTTCAGGACCGTGATCGTCGGTGGCATTCCCGAGCTGTGGTGATCGATTCGAGGATGCGGACGTCACGTCCGCGCCATGACCCAACGCCGATATCTGGCAGTTCCCTATGTGGTGGGAACGACGGCTGCAATCGGCGAAAGCGCCTCGATGATGCGGCATTCGGCGACGGTGCCGTGGCTGCACTGGCTGATGATACTGTCGAGCTCGCGGCGCAGGGCGGCGAGATCTGCAATCTTCCGGTCCACTTCCGCGAGATGTTCGCGAGCAATGGCGTCAACGGCTTCGCATGAGCGGCGCGGCTGATCGGAAAGGCTGAGCAGCTCGCGGACCTGCGAAAGCGAGAAACCGAGATCGCGCGCGCGGCGGATGAAACTCAGCCGGTCCAAGTGCTCGGGGCTATAGGAACGGTAATTGCTACGGGCGCGCGCGGGCGCGGGAAGAAGTCCAATGTGCTCGTAATAACGGATCGTCTCTACCTTCGTGCCGGTCGCTTTCGCGAGATCGCCAATAGTCAATTGTTCGGCCGCCATGGGGGTTGACCCTATAGTTGCTACAGGGTCCATATAGAGCGTCACATCGCGGAATTCGAGGTGACCTCATGGCATTGTCCGTGCCGAGTGACCCCTTTGGCGCTTTCGGACATGCGCTCAGAATGCGCGTTGAAGGCATGGACTGCAGTGCCTGCGCGATCAAGGTCGAAAACGCGTTGAAGCGTCTGCCCGGCGTCAGCGACATCAACATGAACTACTCGACCGAGACGCTGTCCATGCGGCTCGACGAGAACCGGATCTCGCGAGAAGTCGTCGAGGGGAAAATCCGGGCGCTCGGCTACACACCGAAGTCGTTGAGCGGAGCGGTCTCCGGTGCGCCCGACACCGCCGCGGAGGACGAGCAGGCCATCGGCGATCAGCCCTGGTGGAAGACGCGCAAGGGCCGAATGGTCCTCGTCAGCGGAGGCTTCCTTGCGCTTGCGTTTGCGATCTCGATCGCACGGCCAGAATTCTCGCTCTGGGCTTACGGCGCGGCGGCGCTTATCGGGCTCGTGCCCCTCGCGCGGCGCGCATTCGCCGGCGCTCTGTCCGGCACGCCGTTTAGCATCGAGACTCTCATGACAGTGGCGGCTGCCGGGGGCAGCGCGATCGGCGCCGCCGAAGAAGCAGCGGTAGTCATATTCCTGTTCGCGATCGGCGAACTTCTGGAAACGGTCGCAGCGGGGCGTGCCAGGGCGGGCATCAAAGCTCTGATCAATCTCGTTCCGCGCACCGCTCGGATCGCAGAGGCCGGCCAAGTTCGCGAGGTGCCCGTTGAGCGCTTGCGCGTGGGCGACATCGTCGTGGTTCGTCCGGGCGACAGGGTGCCTTCCGACGGCGAGGTGATCGAAGGCATCTCCGAGGTCGACGAGGCGCCCGTTACCGGCGAATCTGTCCCGGTCGCGAAAGGCGTCGGCGACCAAGTATACGCGGGTAGTATCAATGCGAACGGCACGCTGCGCGTTCGGCTCACGCACACCGCCGCTGACAACACGATCGCACGCATCATTCATTTGGTTGAAGAGGCGCAAGGATCGAAGGCGCCCACCGCGCGTTTTATCGATCGGTTCTCGGCCTACTACACGCCGGCCGCCATGGCGGTGGCAGCGCTGATCATAGTTGGACCACCGCTCGTCGCCGGAGCTGATTGGTACACCTGGATTTATCGAGGGCTGGCAACGCTGCTCATCGCCTGCCCCTGTGCGCTTGTGATCTCGACGCCGGCGGCAATCGCATCTGGTCTTGCATCAGGTGCGCGGCGCGGGCTTCTCATTAAGGGCGGAGCAGCCTTGGAAACCCTCGGCAAGGTCAGGACCATCGCTTTCGACAAAACGGGCACCCTTACAATTGGAAAGCCGCAAGTGACTGACATTATTGCGATCGAAGGAACCGAGGACGATGTTCTGGCGAAAGCAGCGGCGGTCGAGCGTGGCTCAAGCCATCCGCTCGGCCTCTCGATCATCGTAGCGGCAGAGGCGCGCGGTCTCGCAATTCCGCAAACCTTCGGTGGCAGCAGCGATGTGCCGGGCAAGGCCGTCACCGCGCGTCTAAAAGAGGGGTTCGTGTCGATCGGTTCGCCCCGCTATGCCCTCGAACTGGGGCCGGTGCCGGAGCAGGTGATGGCCTCCATCGAGAAACTTGAGACTGAAGGCAAGACAGTCGTTCTGGTCCTGCTCGCGAAGCGTCCTCTCGGCTTAATTGCGCTGCGCGACCAACCGCGGGAGGATGCCATTGATGGCATCACCCGACTGAAAAACCTTGGCATCCGCACCCTCATGCTGACGGGCGACAACCGGCGCACTGGCGATGCCACCGGACGCGCTCTCGGGCTCGAAGTGAAATCCGAACTCCTGCCCGATGCCAAGCTCGCGGTCATCAATGACCTGAAGAAGGCCGGCCCTGTCGCGATGGTCGGCGATGGCATCAACGATGCCCCGGCGCTTGCAATCGCGGATGTCGGAGTGGCGATGGGCAGCGGTACGGACGTGGCCCTGGAGACCGCGGACGCGGCACTGCTCAAGAACCGTGCCCTCGGAGTGGCTGAGTTAGTTGAGCTGTCGCGGTCAACACTTTCCAACATCTGGCAGAACATCTCTATCGCGCTCGGTCTTAAGGCCGTGTTTCTCGCCACCACGGTGTTTGGCGTCACCTCGCTCTGGATGGCGATCTTGGCGGACACGGGCGCCACCGTTCTTGTGACCGCAAACGCCTTGCGACTATTGCGCTGGCGCTGAGGCTCCTGGATCGTCACGCCTGACGAGCGGCTCGGGGTGGTGTCTGATGCTGATTGGCATCCAATAGACATGATATCGGCGCCCGACTATGAGCCGGGTTCCCCGCCGGCCGCCAGTCGAGATGAACGCAGGACAGAAGTTGCGGGGGCGTGGCGCATGGGGTGGCTTCGTACGCTGCTTTTGGCGGCGGCGGCGGGCATCGTGCTCCTCCTGATGCCGTCCTTCCTTGCTGCCTACCCGCTTATCATCTTGTGCCACATGCTCGTGTTCTCCATCGCCTGCTTGGCGCTCAATCTAGTTTACGGTACCGCGGGGATGCTCTCCCTCGGACATGCGGCTTATTTCGGGGTCGCAGCCTATACCGGAGCATTCCTCTACAGGTTCTCTGCCGTCGATTCGTTTGAGCTCTACCTGCTGTCCGGCATCCTTTCCTCGACCATTTTAGCCGCAGTTATTGGATTCCTCTGCGTTCGTACCACGAAGATTTTCTTCTCGATCCTGACGTTTGCACTTTCCATGGTCGTTTACTCGCTCGTCATCAACGGCGCGGTTTTCCGGCTATTCGGCGGAGTGGGATGGGGTCTGTACCTGCTCGGCGGCGGCTCTATGTATCTTCCGCGGCTTTCCATTCTGGGCAGAGAATTCGCCGCAAGCGAATTCATTCCTGCTTTCTACAACGTCATTGTTGCTGCGTTCATGCATCCGCCGTTCTTCTGTGGCGGATCAGCCGCTCGCCGTTCGGGAAAGCTCTCATGGCTATTCGAGACAACGAGACGCGCGCGGCCTTTATCGGCATTCCGGTGCGGCAGTATCGATGGTACGCGTTCATCATATCCGGCTTCTTCATGGGTCTCGCCGGAGGCCTATACGGGCAATTGGCGCGTCAAATCACACCCGACCAACTCCATTGGCTGTTCTCGGCGCAATTGGTTCTCGCAACCGTGCTGGGTGGCACGCAACACTTCCTGGGACCCGTGATTGGGGCGTTTGCATTCGTGTGGCGTTTTGGCGTCTCGCTCATCGTCGTCGTCCTTGCGTTCCCGCAAGGCATTGCGGCTGGGTTCGCCGCGCCGCGGAAGGCGATTTCGTCCGCTGGGAGACGCCGATCTTCGGCGGCGACGGCGGCAAGGAGACGATCGTCATCGATGCGTCGCTCATGCCGCTGAAGGACAAACACGGCAGGGTCGCCTTCATCGTC
>Ga0081538_10004486_pt1 | contig 12856 bp, 13 predicted proteins | sample TabmetS5T2R1_FD_71022 | JGI IMG/M metagenome (GOLD analysis project Ga0081538, IMG submission 71022) | Tabebuia heterophylla rhizosphere microbial communities from the University of Puerto Rico - S5T2R1 | ecosystem: Host-associated > Plants > Roots > Rhizosphere ...
GACGCGGGTACTACACCGACAACCGCGAAGACGCGCTGATCATGTGGAAGGACCCAATCGAGTCGCGGGACGTCGTCGATGGCTAAGAAGGGGGCCCACGGGGGAAAGGCCGAGGGTTGATCCTCGGAATCGAGACGTCCTGCGACGAGACCGCGGTCGCGCTCGTGACGCAGGACGGCGACGTGCGCGCGAACGTGGTCGCATCCCAGGCCGACCTCCACGCGCGCTACGGCGGCGTCGTTCCGGAGGTGGCCTCGCGGCGCCACCTGGAGCTGGCCGCCCCGGTGCTCACCGAGGCGCTCGAACGGGGCGGGGCGACGCTCGACGACGTGAAGGCGGTGGCCGTCACCCACGGCCCCGGGCTGATCGGCGCGCTGCTCGTAGGGCTCTCCGCCGCTAAGGCACTCGCGTGGTCGCGCCGGCTCCCGCTCCACCCGGTCGACCACCTGCACGGGCATGTGGCGTCGCTCTTCCTGCGGCCCGAGCCGCTGGAACCGCCGTTTCTCTGCCTGCTGGCGAGCGGGGGGCACACGCTGCTCCTGGACGTGCGCTCCCACGCGGGCTACGAGCCGGTAGGGACGACGCTCGACGACGCCGCCGGCGAGGCCTTCGACAAGGGCGCGCGCCTGCTCGGCCTCGGCTACCCCGGCGGTGCGGCTCTCGACCGCGCCGCCCGCGAGGGCGATCCCGACGCCTACGACTTCCCGGTCGCACGCGTCCCCGGCTTCGACTTCTCCTTCTCGGGGCTCAAGACCGCCCTGCTCTACGCCGTCCGCGACCTGGAGCCCGACGAGCTCGAGCGGCGGCGCGCCGACCTCGCCGCCTCGTACCAGCGCGCCATCGTCCGGGCGCTCGTCGAGCGGACGCGGGCGGCCGCGGCCGCTCTGGGGGTCGAGCGGATCGCGGTCGTGGGAGGCGTCGCCGCGAACTCCGAGCTGCGCGCCTCGCTCGGCGACGCCGCGCTCGCGCCGCTCGAGCTGTGTACCGATAACGCAGCAATGATCGCGTCTGCCGCACGATTTACGCAGGCAATCCCGTTTCCCGAGTATCTTGCTCTGGATGCGTATGCCACGGCGGCCTGAGGCTGTGCGCTCGACGACGCTCGCGGCGCTCGCACTCGTGGCGACCGGGCTCGCGCTCGCCGGGACCGTAGAGGGCGCGGGCGACTCGGTCGCCCGGACGGCGGCGCGCGCGTGGCACGGGGTCTTCGGCGACCGTCCGCAGGCGGCGGCCGAGCAGAAGCAGCGCGTGCTCGTCGTCCTCTCGTCGCCGTCGCTCGCCGACCGCATGGCCGCGATGGAGAAGACGCCGAGCGCGAAGCAGCAGCGGAAGTGGGCGCAGGACGCCGAGGGCGCTCAGCAGCTTCTCCTGGCGGGGTTGCGCGACCGCCGGGTCCGCATCGTCCGCGACCAGGTCTTCACCAGGACGTTCAACGGCTTCTCGGCGCTCGTGAGCCCGCGGGCGCTCGCGGAGCTCGAGCGCGCCCACGATGTCGCGGGCGTGTACCCGGTGCGGACGGTCTATCCGGCCGCCCCCACCGCCGAGACGGTCGTCGGGGGCGGCCTCCAGTTCCTGGGCGGCCGCGGCACCCAGGTCGAGCTCCCCGGCTTCGACGGGAGCGGGGTGACGATCGCGCTCTTGGACACGGGCGTCCAGCGGGGTCACGAGTTCCTGCGCGGGCGAGTCGCAAAGGGCTACGACCTCGTCGACGACGATCGCAACGCCGCTCCCGCGACCAAGCCCGACGACCCGGCGGTGATCGAGGCACACGGGACCCGCATGGCCGGCCTGCTCGTCGGCCGCGACGGCCCCGCCGGCCTGACGGGAGTGGCGCCGGGGGCGAGGGTGTTGCCGATTCGCGTCATGGGCTGGCACGAGACCGCCGACGGCGGCTGGGCGGTGCTGGGTCGCGGCGACCTGCTGCTGGCCGGTCTGGAGCGCGCCGTCGATCCCGACCGGGACGGGGACGTCGAGGACGCCGCCGCGATAGCGCTCGTTGGGGGCGTGCAGCCGTTCGCTGCCTTCGCCGACAGCCCGGAAGCGCGTGCGACGGCGGGCGCCACTGCGCTCGGGACGCTCGTAGTCGCGCCGGTCGGGAACGACGGTCGGCCCGGCCCCGGCTTCGGCAGCGTCGCCGCTCCGGCGGCCGCTGCGGAGGCGCTCGCGGTCGGGACGCTCGACGCCCGCCGTAACGTGCTGCAGGCCGACACTCGGCTGCGTGTGGACGGAGACACCGTTCTCGACGAGGCGGTGCGTGTGCTCGGCGGTGCGGCGTCGCAGGCGCCCGCGCGCCTCGAGGTCGCGGCCGTCGCGGGCCCGACGCTGTCCCAGCCCGACCGTGAGGAGGAGACACCGGCCGCCGGCGACGCTCTGGGCGACTACTTCGACACGAAGGGCGTCAGCCTCGTCGCGGGCAAGGCGGTCGTCGTCCAAGCCGAGGCCGGCGCGGTCGAGCGCCGGATCCGAAACGCGGCCGAGGCCGGCGCCGCCGCAGTCCTCGTCTCGGGGACGAGCCTCCCTGCAGGCTCGCTCGACCTCGAGACCGGCGTGACCGTCCCCGTCCTCGCGGTGCCGGCGGAGGCCGGCATCGAGGCGCTCGAGAACGGCGGCGAGCTCGAGCTCGGCGCGGCGCAGGCGCTCCCGAACGGGGCGCTCATGGACGTGGCCCCGTTCTCCTCCGGCGGCGTCGCCTTCGACGGCCGCGTGAAGCCCGATCTCGTCGCGCCCGGCGTCGGCCTCACGACCTCGGACGCGGGCGGCCAGGGCTATGCGACCGTGACGGGCTCGAGCGCCGCGGCCGCCGTCGTGGCGGGCGCGGCGGCGCTCGTCGCCGAGGCCCGGCCGGCCCTGACCGCGTTCGGCCTGAAGAGCGCGCTCGTCGGGACCGGCGGCCGGCTGCAGCGCGCCAACCTGGCGCTGCCCATCACGGCGCAGGGCGGCGGCCTCGTCGACCCCGCGCACGCCGCGACGGCCGAGATCGCGGTCAAGCCCGCGACGCTCGCCTTCGGGCGGGCCGAGGGCGAGGACTGGAACGCCGCGGGCGCCCTCACGGTCCGCAACGTCTCCAGCCGCCGGCTGACGATGTCCTTCGGCCTCGTCGTCGACGGAGAGGCCGCACCGTCGCTCGCCTTCTCGGCCGAGCCGGCCCGCCTCACTCTGGCGCCGGGCGCCAGCGGCGACGTCACGATCGGCGTGGCGGCCACCGAGCCCGTGCCGGCCGCGGCAGGAGGCGTGATCGTCGTCTCGGCCGACGGGGCCCAGGCGGTCAGGGTGCCGTGGGCGATCGCCCGCCGCGAGGCCAAGCGCGCGCCCCTCGTCGGAGAGGTGCAGCTGTCACATCACGAGTTCTCGCCTTCCGACGCGGCTCCCGTCGTCCTCGCGTTCCGCGCCGGCCGGGTCGACCGCGGCGTCGACGGCGAGCTGATCGAGCCGGTCGGCCTCTTCGAGCTCCAGCTCTGGACCGCCTCCGGGCGGAAGCTGGGCATGCTCGCCCGCCTGCGGGACGTCCTCCCCGGCCGCTACGCGTTCGGGCTCACCGGCCGCGACCCCCAGGGGAAGCTCCTCCCTGCGGGCGACTACGTCCTGCGCCTGCGCGCGCACCCCGTCGACGGCGACGACGGGACGCAACCCTCGACCGCCGAGGCCGTGTTCACCATCCAGCGTTAGAGAGGTTTCCTGTGGCGACGCTCGCGGCAGACGTTCCCTCGCACCTCAAGGAGGATCCCTGGGAGATGGCGCGCAGCCAGCTGCGGCGCGCCGCCGAGCTGATCGACCTCGACGAGTCCATGCTCAACGTCCTCTCGGAGTGCAAACGGGCCGTCGCCGTCTCGATTCCGACCCGCATGGACGACGGCTCCGTCCAGGTCTTCAAGGGCTACCGCGTCAACCACAACGTCGCGCGGGGCCCGACGAAGGGCGGCATCCGCTACCACCCCGCCGTGACGCTGCACGAGACGAAGGCGCTGGCGATGTGGATGACGTGGAAGTGCGCCCTCATGGGCCTGCCCTTCGGCGGCGCCAAGGGCGGCGTCGTCTGCGACCCGAAGACCATGTCGGTCGCCGAGCTCGAGCGCATGACGCGCCGCTACACCACGGAGATCATCAACCTGATCGGCCCCGAGATCGACATCCCGGCGCCGGACGTGGGCACGAGCCCGCGCGAGATGGCCTGGATCTTCGACACGTACTCGATGCAGAAGGGCTACTCCGTGCTCGGCGTCGTCACCGGGAAGCCGCTCCAGGTCGGCGGCTCCCTGGGACGCGTCGAGGCGACCGCGCGGGGCGCGTTCTTCGTCCTCCGTGAGGCGCTCCGCAAGCTGGACGAGCCCGTTCGGGGACGTCGCGTCGCCATCCAGGGCTTCGGGAACGTGGGGCGCAACCTCGCGCGGATCCTCGCCGCCGACGGGGCCGTGATCGTCGCCCTGTCCGACTCGCGTGGAGGGATCCACAACCCCAACGGGCTCGACGTCGAAGCCGTGGTCGCCCACAAGGACGAGCACGGCGTCCTCGACGGCGCCCCCGGCGGCGAGTCGATCGCGAACGACGAGCTGATCACCGTGGACTGCGACGTGCTCGCGCCGTGCGCCCTCGAGCACGCGATCACCGCCGAGAACGCCGACCGCGTGAAGGCCAGGATCGTCGTCGAGGGCGCCAACGGTCCCGTCACGCTGGAGGCGGACCGCATCCTCGCGGAGCGCGGGGTGCTCGTCCTCCCGGACGTCCTCGCCAACGCCGGCGGCGTCGTCGTCTCCTACTTCGAGTGGGTCCAGGGCCTGCAGGAGTACTTCTGGAAGGAAGCCGAGGTGAACGCGAAGCTGAGCGAGATCATCACGCGCGCGTTCGCCGAGGCCTGGCAGATCGGCGAGGAACGCGGGATCTCGTTGCGCCAGGCCGCCTACGTCTGCGCCGTCGGCCGCGTGGCCGAGGCGACGACGACCCGCGGCCTCTATCCATAGGCTTGAGGCCCGTGGGGCGGGTCGTGACCATCTATCAGGCCCGCGGCTGCCATCTCTGCGAGAGTGCGCGCCGGGTGCTGGCGGCGGTCCAGGCGGAGGTGCCCTTCGAGCTGGTCGAGGTCGAGATCGACGGCGACCCCGAGCTCGAACGCGCCTATCGCGAGCGGATCCCCGTGGTGGCCGTCGACGGGGAGGAGGCGTTTACCTACTTCGTCCACCCGGACGGGCTGCGGCGACGGCTCTCAGGCTGACGGCACCGGGTTACTGCGACGGAGGAATTCGGAGCGTGGTTATTGTGTCGAGCGGATGGCCCTGAGAATCGCGAGCGACGGCAGCACGCGGACCGGCGAGCGCCTGACGGTGGGGGTGGCGGCTCGGCTCTCCCAGTACCTGCGCGTCCTCACGCAGGCCCGCAAGATGGGCAAGGACCGCATCTCCTCCCAGGAGATCAGCGAGTACACGAACATCAACGCCACGCAGATCCGCCGCGATCTCTCGGCCTTCGGGAAGTTCGGCAAGCGCGGCGTCGGCTACAACATCGACAGCCTGATCGCCGAGATCCGGAAGATCCTCCGGACCCAGGGGCAGCACAACATCGCGCTCTTCGGCGGCGGCCGGCTCGGCCAGGCCATCGCCAGCTCGACGATCTTCGCCGACCACGGCTTCAACATCTCCTCGGCGTTCGACACGGACGAGAGCAAGATCGGCGAGCCGATCGGCGGGACGACTATCTCCTCCTACGACGAGCTGCGCGACCAGATCCGTGACAAGAACATCATCGTCGCCGTCCTCGCCGTGCCGCCCGAGGCGGCCCAGCAGGTCGCCGACGAGGTAGTCGACGCGGGCGTGAAGATCATCTTCAACTACACGGAGGCGCTCCTCGACGTCCCCCACGACGTGACGGTTCACACGACGAGCCCGGCCGTCGAGCTCCTCTACGCGCTCTACTTCTACCTGACGTAGCGCTGAGTTAGGATCAGGCGGTGGGCGCCGTCGTCGACGACCTCAAGCGGGTCCCCCTCTTCAGCGACCTGAACCAGCGACAGCTGAGGCAGCTTGCGAAGGGCTGCAAGGAACGCGACTTTCGGCCCGGGACGACGGTTGTTCGGCAGGGCCGCATGAGCGGGATCGGCTTCTTCATCATCGTGGACGGCGAGGCGGCGGTCAGCATCGACGGGACTGAGGTTGCGACCCTGGGCCCGGGCGACCACTTCGGCGAGCTCGCGCTCATCAGCAACGAGGTTCGGACCGCAACCGTGACAGCGGTAACGACCTTGCGCTGCCTCGTCATGATGTTCTGGGACTTCCGGGACTTCGCCAAGCGCAACCCCGACGTTCTGTGGAAGCTCCTGGAGCACGTAGTCGTGCTGCTCGCCGACGCGCGGAGCAAGCAGGCGAGGGCCTCGCTGTCAGCCAGCTGAGGCGCTGGACTACCTGACGTAGACCGCCACGTCCCCCTCGGGGCGGTCCGCGAGCGCGTCCTCCACCGCCGCGGTTGGAGCGTCGGCCGCCACCGCACCGGCGGCGTCGACCCGCGCCGGGATCCCCTGCAGCTCAAGCATGCGGACGATCTCGGCCGGCGGGCCCTCGACGGTGCGGACAAGCGTAGCCCCTTCCGGGATGGAGCGTTCCGGCGCCGCTTCCTCGTCGCCCCCGCCCGCGTCCTCCAGCATCGTCGCCTCCGCCGCGTCGCCGGACGCCGCGTCGTCGTCGCCGCCGCTCCGAAGCTGCGTCCCGGCGAGGACGAAGACGCCGACGAGGGCCGCAGCTGCGGCGACGGGCGCCGCAATGACCACCGCTCGCTTCACCGGGCGGAAGAGCCGCCAGCGGTCGGGCCGTTCGGGCAGCGCGGCCAGGATCTCGCCGCGCCGCTCGTCCGAGAGCTCGAGCATGGGCGCGGTGCGGAGGGCCGCCCGCCCGGCTTCCAGGCGCCGGACGTGGTCGCTGCACGAGCGGCACGCGACGAGGTGCTCCGCGAGGTCGCGGCGCGCTCCCTCGTCGAGCTCCTCCTCGACGAAGGAGAGCAGCTCGAGCTCGCTGGGGTGCTTCTCCGCCATCAGTCGTTCGACTCCCCCCGCTCCACGGTGGTTCCCAGCCGCTCGGCGAGCTCGCTGCGTCCGCGGAAGATGCGGGACTTCACGGTACCTTCGGGCACCCCGGTCATCGTGGCGATCTCGGCGTACGAACAGCCGAGCACGTCGTAGAGGACGACGGCCACGCGGTAGCCCTCGTCGAGCTCGTCGAGGGCGCGCTGGAGCTCTCCCGAGAGCTCCTGCTCGGCGAAGCGGTCTCTGGGGTCGACGGGATCCGGCGGCTCCTCGAGCGGCCGTTCGCGCCGCTTGGCGCGCGTGTCGTGCGCCGCGTTGACGACGATGCGGTAGAGCCAGGTCGAGAAGCGTGCCTCGCCGCGGAACCTCGGCAACGCCAGCCACGCGCGGACCAGCGCCTCCTGCACGGCGTCGGCGGCGTCCTCCCGCGACCCGAGCACGCGGGCGGCCAGTGTGTACATGCGCTGCTCGTGCGCCTCGACCAGGCGCTCGAAGGCGAAGCGCTCGCCTTTCTGCGCCCGTCTGACGAGGACGTCGTCGGGATCCATCCCGGTGAAGGTTCGCATCCGGCGCGGCTACCCACGCCTGCGGGCGGCTGATACTTTCGGGCCGTGGGTGAGGCCCAGAAACTGACTCCCGAGGAGCAGATCACCACCGCTCGGGAGGGCTTCGAGTCCGGCCGCGACTTCACGGTCGCGGTGGAGGAGGAGTTCGCCATCCTCGACGCCGAGACGCTCGACCTCGTCAACCGCTTCGAGGAGCTCGAGGCGGCCGCCCGGGGAACGCCGCTCGAGGAGCACCTCGTCGGCGAGCTGATCGCGTCCGAGATCGAGGTGCGCACCGGCCGTTGCGAGTCCTTCGCGGAGGCGGCCGCGACGATGGTGGAGCGCCGGCGTCAGCTCCTCGACCTGGCCGGCCGGTTCGGCGTGCTCCTCGGCGCCACGGGCACGCATCCGTGGAGCCCGTGGCAGGAGCAGCGCATCATCGACACGCCCCACTACCGGCGCAACGACGAGATTCTGCGCTACGTGGTCTGGCGCAACAACAGCTTCGGGCTGCACGTCCACGTCGGGATCGAGGGCGCCGACCGGGCGATCAAGGTCACCGACGCGCTGCGCACCTACCTTCCGCACCTGCTGGCCTACTCGGGCAGCTCTCCCTTCGTGGAGGGCGTCTACACGCACCTCCACTCGGCGCGCACGCAGATCTTCACGCGGATGTTCCCGCGCTGCGGGATCCCCGATGCGTTCGGCAGCTGGCACGAGTACGAGCGCTACGTCCGCTTCCTCTACGACACCGGCTCCATCACCGAGCACACGCAGATCTGGTGGAGCGTGCGCCCTCACCTCGCCTTCCCGACCGTGGAGATCCGGATCTGCGACGGCCAGCCGGAGATTGCCGAGGCGCAGTCGCTGGCCGCGCTCATGTTCGCGCTCACCGTGCGGATCGCCCGCGCTCTCGACGAGGGCGAGCCCCTCCCGGAGCACCCGCACCGGCTCCTCGAGGAGAACCTGTGGCGCGCGATCCGGCACGGGCTCTCGGGCGAGCTGATCGACCTCGACACGGGCGTGGTGCGCCCGGCGCGCGCCGAGCTCGAGCGCCTGATCGAGTGGACGCTGCCGGTCGCCGAGGAGCTGGGCGCAGCCTCCTACCTGACCGTCCCGGCCGTGAGCGCCGCGGAGCGGCAGATGGCGCGCCACGAGGCGGGGGAGACGATGGCCGAGATCTACGCGCAGGAGCTCCTGGAGCCGGTCGTCCATGTCTGAGTCCGAGTACGAGGAGGAGCTGAGCCAGGAGGCGGCCGCGAGGGAGCTCGCCGAGGAGCTGCGCCGGCTCCGCGTCGAGGACGTGCTCGTGAACACGCTCGTCCACGTGTCGTCGATCGGCTATCGCCGGCTCGGGCTGACGGAGGACTCGCGCGACGAGCGTGACCTCCCGCAGTCGGCGCTCGCCATCGAGACCATGAGGGCGCTCGTGCCCGTCCTCGAGGACTTCCTGCCCGAGGAGCTCGTCAAGAGCTTCGAGGAGCAGATCGCCAACCTCCAGCTCGCCTACGCGAAGGCCGTGCAGGAGCCGGCAGAGCCGGATGACGCCGGCGACGCCTGAGGTCGGCGTCTTCGGCGGCTCGGGGTTCTACTCGTTCCTCGAAGACGTCGAGGAGGTCGAGGTGGAGACGCCGTACGGGAAGCCGTCGGCGCCGTTCACGGTCGGCGAGGTGGGCGGCCGGCGCGTCGCCTTCCTCCCTCGCCATGGGCGCCGGCACGAGCTGCCGCCGCACGCGATCCCGTACCGCGCCAACGTCTGGGCGATGAAGGAGCTCGGCGTCACGCGGATCATCGGCCCCAACGCCTCCGGTGCGCTCAAGGCCGAGCTCGAGCTCGGCGAGTTCGTCGTCTGCGACCAGTTCGTCGACCGAACGCGGGGGCGCGCCGACACGTTCTACGACGGCCCCGAGACCACGCACGTCTCGGCGGCGGACCCGTACTGCCCCGAGCTGCGGGCGCTGCTCGTCGAGACCGCGCGCGACCTGGGGATCAGGGCGCGCGACGGCGGGACGGTCGTCGTGATCCAGGGCCCGCGCTTCTCGACCCGGGCCGAGTCGAAGTGGTTCCAGGACGCCGGCTGGGACACGATCAACATGACCGCGTATCCAGAGGGCTACCTCGCGCGCGAGCTCGAGCTCTGCTACGCGAACATCTCCATGGTCACCGACCACGACGTCGGCGTCGAGGGCACCCCGCCCGTCTCGCACGAGCAGGTGGTCACCGTCTTCAACGAGAACAACGAGCGCCTGCGGGAGCTCCTCTTCGCCGTCATCCCGAAGGTCCCGCCGCAGCCGGAGGAGCATCTGTGCGCGAACGCTCTGCGCGGCGCGAGGTTCTAATCTGATACAACTCCGCGCGGCCGTTTCCGGGCCGGGCCGAGGGGATCGAGCAGACGCCGGCCTTGCGCGGCGGCCTGTTTCGTTGGAGCCGTGACCGACTTCTTCCAGAACCACACAGTCCTGTTCGCGCTCCTGTGCGCGCTCTTCGGGATCGCCGTCGGCCTCTACCTGACCTGGTGGATCCTCAGACAGCCGGCGGGGTCGGAGCGCATGCGCGAGATCGCACGCGCAGTGCAGGAGGGCGCGGCAGCCTACCTGCGCCGGCAGTACACGACGATCGGGGTCGTCGCCATCGTTCCGTTTCTCGTCATCGGCTTCTACAACCAGCTCGGGTGGGGAACGGCGATCGGGTTCCTGATCGGCGCCGCCTTCTCCGCGGCCGCCGGGTTCATCGGCATGAACGTCGCCGTACGCGCCAACGTGCGCACGGCCGAGGCGGCCAAGCATGGCCTCACCCCCGCGCTGAACGTGGCGTTCCGGGCGGGCTCCGTCACCGGCCTCTTGGTCGTCGGGCTCGGGCTCCTCGGCGTCGCCGGGTACTACGGGATCCTCACGAGCTGGTTCGACGTCTCGCAGGACGACGCCATCGACGACCTCATCGGGCTCGCCTTCGGGGGCTCGCTCATCTCCGTGTTCGCGCGGCTCGGCGGCGGCATCTACACGAAGGCCGCCGACGTCGGCGCCGACCTGGTCGGGAAGATCGAGGCGGGCATTCCCGAGGACGACCCGCGCAACCCGGCCGTGATCGCCGACAACGTCGGCGACAACGTCGGGGACTGCGCCGGCATGGCCGCCGACCTGTTCGAGACCTACGCCGTCACGGCGGTCGCCGTCATGCTCCTCGGCACCGCCTTCCCGGCCGGCGGGCTCCCGCTCTACCCGCTCGTCATCGGCGGCGTCTCCATCATCGCCTCCGTCGTCGGCATCTGGTTCGCGCGCGTCGGCCGCGGCGGCTCGATCATGAACGCCCTCTACAAGGCGGTCGTCATCGCCACCGTGCTCTCGGCGGTCGGCTTCATCCCCGTGACCCTGGCCTTCGACGAGGGCGCCTTCAGCTTCGGGGAGCTGTACGGGGCCGCGCTCATCGGGCTCGTCATCACCTTCGCGCTCGTGGCGATCACGGAGTACTACACGGGCACGCGCTGGGGGCCCGTGAAGTCGATCTCGCGCTCCTCCCAGACCGGCCACGCGACGAACATCATCGAGGGCCTCGCCGTCGGCATGCAGGCGACGGCGCTGCCGGTGATCGTCATCGCCATCGGCATCGTCGCCGCCTACGAGGTCACCGACAGCCTCTACGGGATCGGCGTCGCCGTCATGGCGCAGCTCTCGATGACCGGCCTCATCGTCGCGCTCGACGCGTACGGGCCGGTGACCGACAACGCCGGCGGCATCGCCGAGATGGCCGACCTGGACGAGTCCGTCCGCGGCATCACCGATCCGCTGGACGCGGTCGGCAACACGACGAAGGCGGTCACGAAGGGCTACGCGATCGGCTCCGCCGGCCTCGCCGCGCTCATCCTCTTCGACGAGTACGCGCGCGGCCTCACGGACGAGGACGTGACGAGCGTCTTCGCGCTCGACGACCCGTGGGTGATCGCGGGCCTCTTCATCGGCGGCCTGATGCCGTTCCTCTTCGCCTCGCTGGCGATGCAGGCGGTCGGGCGCGTGGGCGGCCAGGTCGTGGACGAGGTGCGCCGCCAGTTCCGCGAGATCCCCGGGATCCTCGAGGGCAGCGGCAGGCCGGACTACAGCCGGGCGGTCGACATCGTCACCAACTCGGCCATCAAGAAGATGCTCCTGCCCGCGCTCATCCCCGTGGCGATCCCGATCATCGTCGGGATCATCAGCCCGGACGCGCTCGGCGGGCTCCTCATCGGCACGATCGTCACCGGCATCTTCCTCGCCATCGCCATGACGTCGGGCGGCGGCGCCTGGGACAACGCCAAGAAGCTGATCGAGGACGGCGCCTACGGCGGCAAGGGCTCGGAGGCCCACGCGGCGGCCGTCACCGGCGACACCGTCGGCGATCCCTACAAGGACACGGCGGGCCCGGCGATCAACCCGATGATCAAGATCGCCAACATCGTCGCCATCCTCATCATCCCGATCATCGCCTCCATCCACGGCTAGCGCCGCGGACCGCCGCCCAGCTGCCCACCCCTGTCGCCGGCGGCCACGTCCGGGGCCTGTCCCCTGGGCACGGCCGTTCGGGAGACGCTGTGCGCATATCTGTGGAATGCGAGATCGCTGCCGGACGCAGGCGTTCCTGCCCCGCGGCTGTCTCCGGCGGACACGTACGGGGACAGGCCCCGTCCGTGGCCGCCGAGGACGATGACCAAGCCCAGTGCCCTGGCACCTGGACAGGGCCGAGGGAGCCACGGCCTAGTGCCTGGCACCCGGGCGTGGCCGCGGGTGACGTGTCCCTTGCCGAGTGGGCCGTCAGGCCGAGCGACGACGCCTGACCTGCGGCCCTTGGGAGCCGAGGGCCGCGTAGGCGAGCGCCTGGAGTGACTCGTTCAGGCTGCCGAGCTCCCGCACGATCCGCTGGAGCTGGTCGTTCGTGTCGAGGCGCCGGTTGAGAGCGTGCACCTCGTCGCAGAGACGGTCGAGCCGCTCGAGGATGGCGTCGAGCTGGCGGTCGTCCAGCGGCTTGCGCTCAGCCGGCATCGGCGTTGATCTTAGCCAGGTCGGCCATCGTGGTCGCCACCGCAACCTCCACGCCTCCGAGCCGGGCGACGAGCCGCTCACGCGCCCCTGCGCCCGTCTCAAGCGCCTCGACGCGCCGCTCCGCGCCGAGGTGGGCCAGCGCCGTGCGGGCGAGGGTCTCCGGCGCGTCCGTGTAGACCCCGACGCGGATTCCGGCCGCCGCCAGCGCCCGCAGGGCGGCGCTCGCCTCCGCGCTCGGGCGCAGGTAGACCGGAGCCCGGTCCTCGGCGAAGCGCTCGAGCGCGTGGCGCCAGTCGCCA
>Ga0081538_10004487_pt1 | contig 12854 bp, 15 predicted proteins | sample TabmetS5T2R1_FD_71022 | JGI IMG/M metagenome (GOLD analysis project Ga0081538, IMG submission 71022) | Tabebuia heterophylla rhizosphere microbial communities from the University of Puerto Rico - S5T2R1 | ecosystem: Host-associated > Plants > Roots > Rhizosphere ...
GCTCACCGGCCCAAGGCCGACACCATCCGCGTCGACGGTCTCGAGCGCCAGGTCAAGCTGCTGCGCGACACGTTCGGCGTTCCACACGTCTTCGCGAAGAGCGAGCACGACGCTTACTTCATGGTCGGCTACCTGCACGCGCAGGACCGGCTGTTCCAGATGGATTCCAGCCGCCGCCAGGCGAGTGGGACGCTCGCCGAGCTGCTTGGGCCGAGTGCGCTTCCGAGCGATGCGCAGCTGCGGACGATCGGGCTTCGCCGCGCCGCCGTGCGCTCGCTGGCGGCGATCTCGCCTCCGGGCCGCGCGACCCTCGAGGCCTACGCGGACGGCGTCAACGCCTGGCTCGCCGCGAACCCCCTCCCCTCCGAGTACGCCGCGCTCGAGCTGACCAAGGCCGGCGTGCCGGCTTGGACCGCGCTCGACTCTGTCGCGATCGTCAAGCTGATCGCGTTCGGCCTCTCGTTCGAGACCAACGACATCACGAACACGCAGCGCCTGCTCGCCTACCAGACCGCCGGCGCCGCGCAGGGCTTCGACGGACGGAAGCTGTTCTTCGAGGACGTGATGCGCAGCGAGCCGTTCGCGCACGCGCCCTCGATCTTCCCCGGCGAGACCTCCGGGCGGCTGAAGGACGACGACGACGATGACGACGATCGCTGGAGCTCGTCCTCGCTGCGGCCCGACGTCGGCAAGGCGGCCCGCGAGGCGATGGAGAACCTCGACGCCGCGAACCTGCCGTCGGCGCTGCCCGACAAGGGCTCGAACGTCTGGGTCGTCTCGCCCAAGCACTCGGCCAGTGGGCGCGCGATGGTCGCGAGCGATCCGCACCTCTCGCTCCCCTCGCCGTCCGTCTTCTACGAGGCCGGCATCCACGCCGAGGGCCGGCGCGGCAAGGACCTCAGGCTGTACGGGGTCACGTTCCCCGGCGCGCCCGCGGTCGTCCACGGGACGAACGGCCACGTCTCCTGGGGCTCGACCGTCAACCCGACCGACGTCACCGACGTCTACCAGGAGCAGCTCACGATCGCCGGCGGCGTGCCCGTCGCGACGACCTACCGCGGCACCCAGGAGCCGACGCAGATCATCCCGGAGACGTTCCGCGCGAACCAGGTCGGCAACGGCACGCCTGACGACCTCGTCGTCGTACCGCCCGCCGCCGGCGTCCCGGCGGCGTCGATCGTCGTCCCGCGCCGCAACAACGGCCCGCTGATCAGCGTCACCGGGACGACCGGGCTGTCGGTCCAGTTCACCGGCTTCAGCCCGACCCGCGAGGTCGACTTCTTCCGCCTGCTCTCCCGCGCCGACACCGTCCGCGAGGCGATCGACGCGCAGCGCTACTTCGACTTCGGCGCGCAGAACTGGATGTACGTCGACGACCGCGGGAACATCGGCTACAAGACGAGCGCCGAGATCCCGCTGCGCGAGGATCTCCAGGCCGGCACCGTCGTCGGCCTGCCGCCGTACTTCATCCGCAACGGCACCGGCGGGAACGAGTGGATCGCCGACCCGACGCCCGCCGAGGATCAGGCGACGCCCTCCGAGCTCCTCCCCTTCGCGGAGATGGACGGCCTCGTCAACCCGCGGCGCGGCTGGATCGCGAACGCGAACCAGGACCCGAACGGCCAGACGTTCGACAACGACCCGCTGAACGAGCTCCGGCCCGGCGGCGGCATCCGCTACATCGCACCGGGGCACGTCGACGGCAACCGCAACGCCCGCGTGACGAGGCGGATTCAGGAGGCGCTCGCCGGCGGCGGCGAGCTCTCCTTCCGCGAGATGCAGGAGATCCAGTCCGACCACCGGCTCCACGACGCCGAGGTGCTGACGCCCTACATCACGGCCGCCCTCCGCGCGGCGCAGACGCCCGGCGCGCCGCCGGCCCTCGCCGCGCTCGGCGCCGACCCGAAGGTGCAGGAGGCCGTCGCGCGCCTCGCCGCGTGGCAGTTCTCGACGCCGACCGGCATCCCGGAGGGCTACGACGCGAGCGACCCGTTCGGGTTCCGGCTGCCGCCGACGCAGGCGGAGATCGACGCGAGCGTCGCGACGACGATCTACAGCCTCTGGCGCGGCCGCGCGCTGGCGTCGATGGTCGATGCCCCGCTCGTGGCCCGCGGACTCGGCAGCTTCCTGCCGGGAGGCGAGCAGGCGATGACCGCGCTTCGGCACCTGCTCGAGACCGGCGGCACCGGCGCATCGGGGATCGTGTTCTTCAACGGCCCCGTCGGGCGGGACACAGCGATCCTCGGGGCGCTGAAGAGCGCGCTCGACCTCGCGGCGAGCCCGGCGTTCGCACCGGCGTTCGGCGGCTCGACGAACCTCGCCGACTACCGCTGGGGCAAGCTGCACCGGATCGTCTTCCGGCACACGCTCGGCGGGCCGTTCTCGATCCCGCCGGGCGCCGGCTTCAGCGACCTCGGGCCGGGCCTGCCGGGGATCGCGACCGACGGCGGCTTCAGCGTCCCCGACGCCTCCTCGCACAACCCGCGTGCCTCGACGCTCAACGGGTTCATGTTCGGAAGCGGGCCGGCGCGGCGGTTCGTCGCCGAGGCACGGCGCTCGCATCCGAAGGCTGTCCAGGTGATCCCGGGCGGCGAGAGCGGCAACCCGGCCGGGCCGTGGTTCGGAAACCAGCTCGGCCTCTGGCTGACGAACGAGTACCACGAGGCGACGACGCGCAAGAGCGACATCGACGTCGCGCTGCGACAGACGTTCGCGCCGCCCTCTCACCACGACGACGACGACGATTGAGGACTAGCCCGGCCTGCGTCGGCGGGCCGGGCTAGGACAAGTAGTTGGGCAAGACGCCTTCGGCGAGGCGCTCGACCTGGTCGAGGCTCGGGATCTCCGGGAAGAGGATCAACGCGTCGAGTCCGGCCTCCGCGTAGGCGGCGACCTCCTCCGCGATCTTCGCCGCCGGGCCGTGGTGGATCAGGTTCTCCGGCTCCGTCCAGAGCTGGCCGTAGTAGCGCAGGACGTGGTGCGCGCCCTCCTCGAGCGCCTTCGCCGTGTCGTCGCCGACCGCGGCATAGGCCAAGCCGGCGACCGTGAAGTCGCTCTTCCCCTCTGCGGCCGCCTGCTCGCGGACCTTGGGCGTGACCTCGGCCATCATCGCCGGGCCGGTGGTGCCAAACACGAAGCCGTCGCCGAACCGAACCGCTCGCGCCCTCGCCGGCTCGCTGATTCCTCCGATCCAGATCGGCGGGCCCGGCTCCTGCACCGCCGCCGGGCCGAGGACGCCCCGATCGTGGTCGGACGCACGCGCGACCTGCCACACCTCGCGGATCCGTGGGACCTGTTGCTCGAGCCGCTTCGCACGGCCCCGGAAGTCCGCGCCGAAGACCTCGTAGTCGTCCTCGCGGGCGCCCTGTGCCACGCCGAGGATCAGCCGGCCGCCGGAAAGCTGGTCGACGACCGCGGCGTGCTTCGCGACCAGCACCTCGTTGCGGTTCGGCAACTGGAGGATCGTCGTCGCCAGGCGAGCCCGTTCCGTCACCGCCGCCACGCCCGCGAGCGTCACCAGCGGGTCCCAGGAGTCGTAGTTCGGCTTGTCGATCGTGCCGAGCGCCCAGAAGCCGGCCTCGTCGGCGAGCCGCGCCCAGTCGAGCATCAGCCGCCGGTCGGTCTCGTGCGCCATCGTGTTCGGGAGTCCGATTCCGAGCTTCATCTGAGGGCACAGGGTAGTTCCCCAAAGTGGCTGAGAGAGTCCGTCCGGCGGCCGCGCTAGCCTGTTGACTGTTATGGCAACGATGACGGACAGCGATCTCGGCGCGTTAAGCCTTGATGAGCTCGAGGACGAGCTGGCGACGCTCGCCTCACACCTCTACGCGGGCACGTGCCGCTGGCTGGAGCTGGTGGCGGAGATCGACCGGCGCGGCGGCTGGGCGGAGTCGGGGCGGGCATCCTGCGCCGAGTGGCTCGCCTGGCGGTGCGCGCTCACGCCGCGGGCGGCGCGCGAGCATGTGCGGGTGGCACGCCGCCTCGAAGAGCTTCCGCTCACGCATGCCGCCTTTGCCCGCGGCGAGCTCTCGTACGCGAAGGTGCGCGCGCTAACCCGCGTCGCGACGGCGGAGAACGAGCAAGAGCTGCTGGAGCTCGCATGCGTGTTCACGGCGGCGCAGCTGGAGCGGACGGTGCGCGCCTACCGCCGGGTGACGACTGACGAGGCGCGCCAGTCGCAGGAGGACGCGCACCTGAGCGTGTTCTGGGAGCCGGACGGTTCGCTTGCGCTCCACGGCCGCTTTGCGCCCGAGGACGGGGCGCTCCTTCTGCGCGCGCTGGAGGCGATGCGCGACGCGCGCTGGCGAGAGGGACGCGGTTCCGCGGAACCGCGGCCCCGGCGGCAGGCTTCGAACGCGGAAGCGTTGGTTGCGATCGCGGAGGCCGCACTGGCGCATCCCGACGGCAGCCGTCCGGCGGGCGAGCGCTACCAGGTCGTCGTCCACGCCGACGAGACCGCGCTCGCCGCCGACGGCGAGGGCGGCTGCCAGCTCGAGGATGGGAGCGCGCTCGCGCCGGAGACGGCGCGCAGAGTCGCCTGCGACGCGGCTCTTGTCCGCGATGGGCGCAAGACACGGGCGATCGCGCCGGCGCTCCGGCGTGCGCTCCGCGCGCGAGACCGCGGCTGCCGTTTTCCCGGCTGCGAGAACCGCCGCTTCCTCGACGGCCACCACGTTCACCACTGGGCACGCGGGGGTGCGACGACGCTCGACAACCTGGTCCTGCTTTGCCGCCAGCACCACCGGCTCGTCCACGAAGGCGGCTGGCAGATCGACGAGCAGCATCGCTTCTACGACCCGTGGGGACGGCCGTTCCCGGCGGTGCCGCCGCTGCCGCGCGGCCACCCCGACAAGCTCATCGCAGGCAACTACGAGCTTGGGATCGACGCCGACACGTGTGCTCCCGGCACCGGTGAGGCGCTCGACCTCGCTCTCGCCGTCGACGCAATGCTCACGGTCTCGCGTACTCAGCGATCACCGCCCTGACCTAACGCTGCGGACCAGCCGCGCCAGCGCTCGAGCTCGACCACGATCACCTCACCTGTCGGCGGCTCCGCTTGGTACTGCTCGTACTTCGAGTCCAACAGCTCGAGGCCGCGCTCCCGCTCAGGCCCCTGCTCGAGCACCCGCGCCGTCCCGTCGATCCGCACCCACCAGAGCCGGGTCCAGTCGTCTTCGTAGTGGTCGACGAGTACTGAGACCTCTGGGCGGCGGCGGATGTTCTCCAGCCGCTTCAGCCGCCGCGAGCGCTTCGGCTTCTCGTCCACCGCCGAGTAGAGCGTGTCTGCCTCGACGGCGAAGCAGATCGGGACGAGGTGCGGGCGGCCCTCGGCATCCACCGTCGCCAACCGCGCGACCCGCGCCGCGTCGACCCGCGCGCGCATCTCGTCCGTATCCATCGGCATGAAGTCTCACGCGTCGCGGATATAGGCTCCAATCGATCCCTAGCCGCAGGAGGTGAGGCAATGGCGGTACGGCCAATCCCTGAGGGGTACAGCGCCATCACGCCGTATCTCGCCGTCGAGGACGCGTCCTCGGCGATCGACTTCTACAAGCGTGCGTTCGGCGCCAAGGAGCGTTCGGTCATGCCCGGGCCGGGCGGCTCGGTCATGCACGCGGAGCTCGAGATCGGCGACTCGCTGATCATGCTCTCCGACCCGTTCCCGCAGGCGAGCACCAAGCCGCCGAAGGAGCTGCGCGGGACGAGCGTCAGCATCTTTCTCTACGTCGACGACATCGACAGCGTCTACAAGCAGGCGATCGATGCCGGCGCGAGCTCGCTGATGGAGCCCGACGACATGTTCTGGGGCGACCGGTTCGGGTCGGTCCAGGATCCGTACGGGCATTCGTGGACGATCGCGACCCACGTCGAGGACGTCTCCCCGGAGGAGATGGAGAAGCGCTCCCAGGAGTTCTTCGCCGCGATGACCACCTGAGCGAATCGGGGTCGCCGGCGGCGCCGGCGGCCCCTTCCGCTCCACAAATCTTTACCGATCCCTCAGGAACCGCTGACGGCCTGCGTGCGTCCTAAAGGACGATGCCGGGCCCCCTGCCTCCGCCTCGGTACCAGCCGTGCGAGCTCTGCGGAGCCTCGCTCGACACGCTGTCGTCCGAGGTCCACGTCTGCGAGCCGGAGCGCTGGCTCGACTACCGCATCTTCCAGCTCCGCGAGGAGATCGCCGCCTTCGACGCGCAGCTCACCGCGTGGCTTGCGACGGCCCCCGGACGCTTCGCGGCCTGGATCGCCGAGCGCGATCGTCTCGGTCCCGGAGCATCAGGTCCTGCGGCGAGCTAACGTTCACCCCGAGGAGGTGAGCGCCGCATGTGCCACCACTTGACGTGGGAGGACTGGGAGCTTCTTAAGGACGAGGAGCGGCGCGAGTACGTCGAGCCACGCGAGGTCGCGGCCGAGCCCGAGGCCGTCGAGCCAGAGCCCGAGCCTGAACCCGAGCGCGAGCTCGTTCACGCCTAAGAGCTGCGAGCCGGCGGGCCTCCGGTCCGCCGGCTCCGCTCGCCCCGTGAGCCGGGGTTGACACACCTGCCGGATCGCGGAAGGATCGGCCTTCGCACGGGACGACCTAGGAGGAGAAGATGAGCCGATCGAGCATGGCGCGGGTCGCTGCTGCGGCTGCCGGCGCGCTCGTCGTCACAGCCGGCATCGCCTCGTACCTGCGCCGCCGGCGGCTCCAGAGTGGCGCCCTGGACGCCAAGGACATCGCCCGCCGCCTGGCCGAGGATCCCTGGAAGGGCAAGCTCGAGGAGACGATCCAGCTGGTCGCGGACGACTACGTCGCGTACGTCCCTGGATCCGTCGAGCCGTTCCGCGGCAAGGAAGGTCTGCGGCAGTTCCTGTCCGCCTACATCGCCGCCTTCCCCGACGGGAAGCTCGTCGTCGACGACCAGGTCGCCGACGGCGACTTCGTCGCCACGCGCTGGACGGCGAGAGGGACGAACACCGGCGAGCTGATGGGCATTCCGGCGAGCGGCAAGCAGGTGACCGTGAAGGGGATCACGTACTCGCGGATCTCCGGCGGCCAGGCCCGCGAGTCGTGGCTTTCCTGGGACACGCTCTCGATGATGCAGCAGCTCGGGGCAGTCCCCGAAGCGGCGCCCACGCAGAGCTGAGACGTCTTTGAGGGGGTCGCCGCCCGGCGGCCCCCTCATCCGAGTGACACGGCCAGGCGGGGATTCGCCGACGTTGGTCGAACAGAACGCCAATGTTCGGCTTCTTCCCCCAGTCGCGGTTCATGCCCTGCGCCGAGTGCGGGGAGTCGGTCGACCGCGGCGAGTCGGAGACCCACGTGTGTGACCTCGAGCGACGGCTCGACTTTCGCGTCTTCCAGCTCCGCGACGAGGTCGCAGCGTTCGACGACCAGCTCGCCGACTGGCTGGGGTCTGCACATGGGCGCTTCGCCTCCTGGCTCGCTGAGCGCGGCCGACCCGTGTCCGACTGACACAATCCGCGGCCGATGAAGCCGCTCCAGCGACTTGTCAACTCCGCGGCGTTCACGACTGCCGTCGTCGTCGTGATCCTCGCGAACGCGCTCGTGCTCGGGCTCCAGACCTACCCTGGCATCGAGCGCGAGCACGGCGACACGCTCCAGCTGCTCAACAACCTCTTCCTCGGGTTCTTCCTTGTCGAGCTCGTGTTACGGATCGCCGCCTACGGGCGCCAGCCGTGGCGCTTCTTCGGCGAGGGCTGGAACGTCTTCGACTTCGTCGTGATCGGGATCGCGTTCGTCCCGGGGTTCAGCAACAGCTCGACGATCTTCCGGCTCGCGCGGCTCGCGCGGATCGTGCGCGTCGTCCACCTGCTCCCCGACGTCCGGATCCTGATCACCGCGGTCGTCCGCTCGATCCCGCCACTCGGAAGCATGGCGATCCTGACGACACTGATCCTGTTCGTCTACGGGATGGTCGGCTGGCAGCTCTACGGCGAGGAGCTGCCGGAGCGCTGGGGGACGATCGGCGACGCGATGCTGACCCTCTTCGTGATGCTGACGCTCGAGAACTTCCCGATCTACATGGAGGAGGGAATGGAGATCCATCCCTGGTCGTGGGTGTTCTTCGTGAGCTTCATCCTCGTCGCGGCCTTCGTCGTCATCAACGTCTTCATCGGGATCGTGCTGCACTCGATGGAGGAGGCTCGGGAGCTCGCACGCCGAGAGTCGGTTACCCCGGACGAGGCAGTTCCGGTGCTCGAGCGGATCGACATCCTGCGCTCCGCCCTCGACGAGCTCGAGCGCGAGCTCGGGGGCGCCGACGGGGCGGCACCGGACGCGCGGAGCGGCGCCGCCCGACAGCCGCCGAGCTAGCCCTTCAGCTGAGGCGCCTCGCTGCCGACGTTTGTGCGGTGCGAGCTCCCGGACAAAGCGCAAGACGACGCTTCACCGCGACTCGCTGGACGACCGCTCGCCAGCACTGGGGGCACTGGCTGAGCCTGGCCATACTGACGGCGATCTGCCTCGTCTACATCGCGTCGAGCGACGGCACGGGCGAGCTCGTCGCCGCGGGCGTCGTCGGCGCGAACTTCACGCTTGCGTTCGTGGGTTGGGTGGTCGGCGACGTGCGCGCTCTCCCATACCTCTGGGGCGCGATCGGCGAAGAGCAGACAGCCGAGCTCCTCAGGCAGCTCGACCAAACCTGGACGGTCGAGCACGACCGCCCGTCGGAACGCGGCAACTGGGACCACATCGTGACAGGCCCATCAGGCGTTTATCTCATCGACTCGAAGCGGCTGAGCCGACCGGCGAAGGTGGTCGGTGACGGGCTCGTCAGCGGGCGCCTGCGATTCAGTGGCGCGTCGTTTCGCGCTGCCGCCGCCGAACTTGCCGACGAGCTTGGGGCCAACGGTCGACGACCGTGGGTGCAGCCAGTAGTCGTTGTTTGGGGGCAATTCATCCCGCGCCAGGTCGAACGAGAGCGCGTGATCTATCTCGCGGCCGACAGGCTCGTCCCGTACCTGCAGAGCACCGTCCGACCGGGCTCATAGCGTTCTCTCCGTGGAGCGCTGGGAGCGCCATGCGCCGCTGACCGGCGTCGTCGCGGTCGTGCTCTGGATCGCGGGGATTTTCCTGCTCGAGAAGGACGACCGGCCTGACGGGAAGGACACAGCCGCGTTCGTCCGCTGGGTCGAGGCGAACGACAGCTCGATCCTCGCCGGCGCGATCATCTTCGGCTTCGGCGTCATCTTCTTCGTCTGGATGCTCGGGAGCCTGCGCGCGACGCTTACCGCGGCTGAGGGCGGTCCCGCGCGGCTCGCGATCCTCACGTTCGCGAGCGGCCTGGCCGTCTCGATCTCGCTCATGTTCACGTATCTCCCCCACGCCCAGGCGGCGTTCGACCACGAGAACACTTCGGACACGGCGATCGAGTCGCTCGTTCGCGTCGGCGATGCGTTCTTCGGCGGCGCTGCGCTGTTCGCGATCCCGATGCTCGTCGCGCTTGCGATCTCGATCGTTCGCTTCGGCGCGCTGCCCCGCTGGCTGGCGTGGTTCAGCCTCGGCGTGGCGGTCGTGCTCGTGATCCCGCCGCTCGCGTTCTTCGGCCTCGTCCTCGGCCTGCCGCTCTGGACGCTGGCCGTCTCGTTCTTGGTGTGGAAGCGGCAGGCGGGAGAGCCTGCTGCGGCTCCCCCGCCCGCTTAACCGCTAGCGCTTGAGGACGCGCTTCGCCGCCTGCGCGGCGATGCCGGCGACGGCGCCCTTGAGCGCCGGATTCGACATCAGGTCGCGCAGAAGGTCAGGCTGCTCCTTCTGCACGCGCCGCGTCGCTTTGGCGAGCTCGGCGGGATCGTCGGTCTCTTCCTGCTGCAGCGTCCGCGACACTTCGCGCCGCTCCTGCGGATCGAGCCGCTCGAACGCCTCACGCGCCGAAGACTCGTACTCCTGGTCGTCGAGCTGCGCTGTCACTTCGTCGTAGCGCTGCACGGCCTCCTCGTCGGTGATCCCGTCAGCCGGCTTGCCCTGGTCATACCGGCTGACGAAGTCCTCGATCTGTTCGCGGCGGCCGCTGTCTTGGAGGATGTCGGTGAGCCCCATCAGCGGTCCACCCTCTCGCCCTCGAGGACCTCACCGCGCCAGGCGCCGCTCTCGACGCCGCGGCTCTCGATGAGCTCCTTGAAGTTGTCGAGGTCGCGCTTGACGCCGAGCGTGTCGACGCCGACCTTCTCGCCGACCGACTCGAGGAAGCCCTCAGGCTCCCACGTCAGGGTCACGTCGATCTGCGTGCCCTCGGCGATCGGGTCGAAGCGAACCTCACCGGAGATGCCCTTGCCGTCGACCGAGCGCCAGCCGACGACCTTGTCCGGCTCCTGCCGCGTGATCTCGGCAGTCCACTCGTGCTGCTGGCCGCCGATTTCGGCGACCCAGCGGAGGTGCGTGTCGTCGATCTGCTTGACCGACTCGACGTTCTCCATGAACTGCGGGAACTCCTCGAACTGGGTCCACTGGTTGTACGCGGTGCTGACCGGGACCTGGACTTCGATGCTTTCTCTGACCTCAGCCATACACAACTCTCCTTTCGTTCGGTCCCGATCCTGTACCCACTTTCAAGTCGTCCTAACAGGAACCCGATACGTTTGTGGTGATGCGCCGTGCGACGTTCGTTGCCATCGTCGCCGCGGCGGTGCTGGCCACCCCCGCGGGCGCTTCTCCATGGCTTCAATTGGGCCTCGTCGACACGCAGGAAGCGCTCGGAAACCAGGTGCGCTTCGGCAATACGCTCGGCACGCTGCGGCCGCAGGTCGTGCGCATCATGCTCGCCTGGGGCGGCCCCTACGGCGTCGCGCGCGAGCGGCCGGATCGCGGCACCGATCCCGCCGATCCGGCGTACGAGTGGCACCTCTATGACGCGGGTGTGCTCACGGCGGCGAGCCGCGGAGTCCGCGTGCTCTTCACGATCTACGCGACGCCGTGGTGGGCGAACGGCGGGCGCGACCAGAACGTCGCGCCGCAGAACATCGCGCGGCTGCGTGAGTTCGCCTATGCGGCGGCGACGCGCTACAGCGGCCACTACCGGCGCGCGGACGGCGTCGTCCTGCCCCGTGTCTCGCTCTGGACGGCCTGGAACGAGCCGAACATCCCGCTCGGGCTGAAGCCGCAGTGGCGGAAGATCGGCGGGCGCTGGGTGATCCAGAGCGCGCGCGATTACGCGCGGATCTGCAACGCGGTCTACGAGGGCATCCACCTGACGCTTCTGCGCGGCGAAAAAGTCGCCTGCGGCGTGACGACGGCGCGAGGCAACAACGCGCCGGGAACGCGGCGTCCCTCAGTTGCGCCGATCGGCTTCCTGCGGGCGGTGAAGGCCGCGGGGCTGCGGAACTTCGACGCCTACGCACATCACCCGTACTCCGGTGACCCGCGCTACTCGCCCGGGGCCAAGCCGCGGAATCCGCGCGCGATCACGCTCGGGAACATCCAGCGGCTGATCAACGAGGTGACGGAGCTCTACGGGCCGAAGCCGATCTGGATCACCGAGTACGGCTACGAGACGAGCCCGCCGGACCGGGTGTTCGGGGTCGGCTGGGAGCGTCAGGCGTTCTACCTACGCGAGGCCTACGGCATCGCGCGCCGCAACCCGCGGATCGAGATGCTGCTCTGGTTCCTGGCCCGTGACGAGGCCCGCGCGACGGGCTGGCAATCCGGGTTCGTGTCGGCCGGCGGGCGGCGCAAGCCGTCGTTCTACGAGTTCCAGGCGTTGGCGCAGGTCTCGCGCAAGCGCCAGCTCGAGCTGACCCGGTCGCTCAAGCGCGTGAAGGTTCCGGGCCTTCGGGATCTGCTCCTCGGGGCAGTCCGCGGCAAGAGCGAGGGCTCGCACCGGAGCTGGCTCCCTGTTGGGCCGCTTCTCGCCGGCCCTTAAGGAAAGACGCGGTACCGGTAGCCGATCCGGACGATGTTCAGCAGGACGAGCGTCCCGATCAGCGAGATCACCAGCAGGCTCAAGCCGACCATCGTCAAAACGAGCCGGTTGCCATGTTCCTCGGCGAGGTCGGCGATGCGATTCGGGACCGCCTTCGCGGCATCGCCGAGCCGAGAGGCGGTCCTCGAGAGCCCCTTCACCGAGCCGACGATGGGGTTGCCGATGCTCGCCAGCCGCACCTGCCCGCCGCCGCTCTCGGACTTGGGCGGCGCGGCGGCGCCGATCGCCGACTCGATCGACTGAGCGTCGCGCTGCGAGCACGCCGTGGGCCGGTCGCGGCGGAGGTTCTTCGCGCTCCGCTGCCCGCGCGCGACGATCAGCGTGACGCTCGCGACCGCTTTCTCGTGCCCGCGAACCTGGGCGAGGATGCGATAGACGCCGTCGCTCAGCGGCCGCCCGTCGAGCCGCCCTTTGAACGGAACCTTGTTCTTGCCGGCGCGCGCCCGGACGGTGAAGCTGCCGATGCGCTCGCACGACGGATAGACGCGCACGACGGTGAAGCGGACAGCGCTGCGCTCCTTCAGCGAGAAGACGAGCGTCGTTCCGCCGTTTCGGCGGCCCGGAGTGACGACCTGCTTCGTCACGCGTACCGGCGCACCGATCTGCGTCCGGCTGCAGCGGTCGCGATCGGCGGCTAGGCGGCAACTCTTCGGCGCTGCGAATGGGCTGGCCGGCGAGCTCGCCGCCGCATTCGCGCCCCAGAGGACGGACGATCCTGCTGAGGCTGCCGCGGCCTGCGGCGCTGCGCCCGGCGCCGGCGTCGCGCTCCCCGTGGGCGTCGTCGTCGAGCCTCCCGGCGTCGATCCACCGCCACCCGGAGTCGGCGACTGCGGACTTCCCGGCGCGGGTTGTGGCGACCCCGGCTGCGCCGGCGGCTGCGGCGAGCCAGGTTGCGGCGGTGGGCTCGGCGGAGGCTGCGGAAGGGCCGGGGGCGGGGGCGGC
>Ga0081538_10004488_pt1 | contig 12853 bp, 12 predicted proteins | sample TabmetS5T2R1_FD_71022 | JGI IMG/M metagenome (GOLD analysis project Ga0081538, IMG submission 71022) | Tabebuia heterophylla rhizosphere microbial communities from the University of Puerto Rico - S5T2R1 | ecosystem: Host-associated > Plants > Roots > Rhizosphere ...
TGCTTGGTTTTTTATATATTAAATCCACGTGATATCCAGTCCGCTGCATGTAGAACGATATCAGTGCCTTGAACGGGTTCTATTATTTAGGGTAGCACATCTCTGAGTTGGTCATGTAGCACAATTATTATCATCCAATTATCAGCGCCAATCCAGTTTATCAACAAAGAATTGTCATTTAGTAAGCATAAACTTTAATTTATTTATTCCATAACTCCTCAGACTGGTCCTAGACTGTGATATTTAAGAAAATACTAAAGGGTACTGACTTAGCCTTTGATATGAAACTAGAAAAAACACAATATACACCTGGCGAAACAGTCAGAGGAACAGTTAGCATTAAGACAGAAAAAGGTTCTAAAGCCAGAAAGCTGGTGTTACTCGCAGAAGGCAGAGAATCTACTACCATAACTGTAACAGAGAGCACTGGTATTGGTAGCAGACGAGATACAACTTCAAAAACTTACAGCGAAACTAACATCTTCTTCTCAAAGGATCTTTCGTATTTGCTTCAACAATCTATAATTCATAATATTCTTCAGGATGGGACTCTGGAGATATTGCCACAAAATAAAGTAATAGCGTTTGATTTTACTCTTCCTGATGATAATATCCTATTCTCTTCGTATAAGGGCAAGCACGCAAACATAAACTATACTGTAAAAGGAACTGTAGATATTGCAAAGAAGTTGGACGTAAATAAGGAAGAGCAGTTTTCAGTCATCAATCCCAATAACATAACGGTAGGACAGAGTAGTATCAGTACTTCATATGATCGGGAGAATAATAACGATACTATTAATCCAGATAATACTGAAAATCGCAAGAATAATTTGCCATCTCCAACAACTGAGTCAGAAGAAAAAGATGTTGATAAAGGAACCTACGAAGCAAGATTTGAACAAATATTTGGTAAGAGTGCAAATGCCGCCCCTTCTAAAAAGGGTTCTCGTTATCTTACTAGATTCACTCGCGCGAGCATGAGCTTTGATCTTGAAACGATATTTGCAAAAGGTCGAGAGGATTTTCTCAAAGAAAGTGACGAGGCAAAAATTAATCTCATCGACCAAGGCAACAACATTAAATCCTATTCGCTTGGTCATGTAGTAAAAGGTGACGTAGTAATACGGCCTCTTCATACTGAAGAAGAAGAGATTAGAAACAAAGTCAGAGGGTTGAAAATTACCCTAAGCGGCATAGAACATGCATTTGCTCAGGGATTGCAAAGGGTAAGTACAATTGAAAAATACGACAAAAACATAGAACTAAATGGAAATGAAATCGGAGGAAAGAATGACAATAACGCTATTCCCTTTGAATTAGTGATACCACAAGGTATAAACAAAAGCTATATTGGAAGATACTCAGAGTACTTTTGGGGACTTGAAGCCAAAGTCAATATTGCTTGGTCATCCGATCTAATTGCCAAAACAATAATAGAAATTGTATGATTAAGAACAATTTACTGGCTTAGAGGAATTAAGACCGATTTATGGAAAGCATATTATAAGATCAAAATATGAATAGCGCTACGCTAGACAGATATTATTCCAAGTGTTATAACTCTATGATGTACAACAATGCGTTCAGATGAAGAAGGGCATATCAAAAGGCTTCTAAACGATAGAGTAGAGTTCAAACTCTATGCTGCTGAGCAGCACCTGAACAGGCTTAAAGAAATTGAAAACGCATATGGGGACATTGCAAAGTACAATGCCAGAATTGAAGTTGAAATGGAGGTAGATTGCTTTTTATCACAACTCGTCGGAGCTGTGGATTCGTTGCTTTATCAAATAAACGATAGACTCGACCTAGGAGTACCAACAGAGCAGGTGAACTTTGCTAATATACAGAGTGCATTGAGTTCCAAAACAAAATTGATTGATTTGCTATCTCCATTAGATAGGGCTAGGCAGCATGGAAATTGGTATTACATAATTAGTAAGCTGCAGAACAATTTAATTCACAGGACATTTTTGAAGAAAGTAATATCTGTACATGACTTGCCGCCAAAGCCGCGTCAAATCAGGTTGCTGAATACCTTGCGAGAATTCGGAGAAGGCAATCCGTTTGACCATGTGATTGATATGGAAGTAATTCAATATCTAGAGAAGAGTCTGCATCAAGTTAGAGAGCTTATTTTTTCGATAAGAGCAAGTGAGCCGTTACTCAAGCAACAAGAACATTCCTAGTATTGGGATGTGAAATAAGTTTGCGTATACAATCACACAGTGGCCTGTAAACTATGCACAAGGTATCTGAGTCCTGTGGTCTGCCAGAATTGATTTCTCTCGCTTTTTGTCGTTAATTTATCGAGACTCATAAGTTAACAGGATCTACAATTTGAGGATTTTGAGACCAGATCTGTATGAAGTTTTTGCACTATTTCTTGCTGTTGGAACCACGACAAAAATAATAATATTCTTTTCTTTATTTGAATGAAATGTTAGATTTCTCTATTCTCCCTACACGTCTACTGAGCATCTTAAATGAATCTAATGCATCTACCTCAATTACTCCTGGAAGGTGTTGTATACTTGGAATATAGTTGTTCAACACATACAGATCCTTAATTCTTACTTCTATCTTGATGTCTTTATCTTTCAGGTCGTCAGATGATGATCTGTTCCTGATCTGTACAAGTCCTGCCATTTGTTTTTCGGTATCTAGACCTAGAGGATATCGTCCAGAATGAATTGAATCTTGAATCATTTTGCATAATTCAGAAATTTTCATAGATTACAGTAACTCATTTAGTTATTTTATTGTATTTGACAATATCCGCATACAGATAATGACACTAACCTTCTTAGCAAAAGAGCAAGTTAGTGTTGGGGTTATTATGCCTTAACTCTTGGATCCTTATTAAAACCTATATCATATCCTTTTTGTCGAAGATACTTTAAAGTTAATTTGTAAACTAATTCATCATGGTTTGCTACCTCTAATATTCTTGCCCACGAAGCTTCACCCTTTTCTGAAATTTCCTTTGATAGAAATTCGGTATTTTGTCTGGCTTCTTCTTTGGATTCGTCAAAGGACTTGCCATTTTTATATGCATGAACACGAACATCACAGCTGCTATCACGGCTACTATTGTTACCCATGTCTATACAAGCAAAAGTTAAAGGAAATGACTAATAATGATTATGATGGGCTTTTCATACATTTTAATGTAAGACCCTACAACAGTGTTGCAAGTTGATGTAAGCTGGCGGTATCAAATAATGTTTTTTATCAAAGAGGATTTTTTATCAAAGAAATTAAAGAACAACTAAGAGGTATGTTAATTGAATTATTGCAGTTTGTCAGCAGTATAGGGATAATTGGTCGTAAGTAAACTATCGATGCAGGTTCAGTGGAATGCCGCTCAAAATTGAGCAAATCTCAAGATGGCACAGACATGATATAATCTTTTAGCAATCATCCAACATTAACAGTCCTAGGGAATAAATCTAATCTATATCTAGCATGTACAGGTGAATTAGAACACATGCATTGCGTAAGAAAGATTATGGGAAGCATATCTTTAATACTTATTAGTCTTTTCTTGCAGTGATTTTTACATTACCCACACTATTGACTACCCCTACTAATCAAACATTTCTTTCCACGACATCTCAAACAAGTCAAAAGTTAACGTCGAGGACTAGACGTCGAGATTTTGAGCTTCTGAATGATGAGACTTCTGATCATTGAAGCTTACGAGGAGAATGATAGTGGGGATATATGTGTCTGAAACTTGGGTCATCCCCTCAAGTAAAACATTTACGCAGCGGGTTCGGTGGAACCTAGAACTATAACGATTTCTACAATTGATTCTGTTAATCCAAATTAAAGCTCCCAGCTTTAAAGGTTTCCTGAGTTACTCTTGCCATTGGAAGCTCGTTTCCACTCAAAGAGTATGACAGAATCTGGTCAAACCTCAGTATCAGAATGCTTTTCAATTGAAACATTGCTCATAATTATTCCTGGCGTTAGGAGACCAATTATGGAACTATCATGAACTACAGGCAAGCGATTTATCTTGTGCTTGTTGAGGATCGCTATAGCTTCCTCAACAGATTTATCGGCATCTATAGTAATGATTGGTGAGCTCATTATATCCTTTAATGTAACCTTGAATGGTCCTCGGTTTTGAGCTACAACTCTGAAAATAATGTCTCTTTCCGTTATTATTCCGACGGGGATTCTCTGACCATTGCTGGCATCAACACGAGTGACGACTATAGTACATCGTTCCTGTGCATATAGCGCTCTTGCAGCTTCGGCTACAAGAGTATTTTCATCTAAAGCAATAAAAGCTGTATCGACTAGGTCTCTGACTCTAGGATTTTGTTGTGCAACCAATATTAAAGCTCAGCGAAGGTATTGTTATGACCATCAGATATGAAGTTTACTTCGAGTAGCAGAACTTTGCAGATGTTTATTCATAGCCGTATTTAGGCCCGCTAATTAAACTGCAGGTAAAACAAGGATAAGAGTTTCGACCCAGCCTTTGGGCATGATTAATGAATGTTCCACTAATTGTGAACGCCACGGTTAAATTCAGGGGATATACAACGAGGGCCTTTCGAACCGCACCGCAATAGCACACAAGACCTCTAAAAAGCGCTAAATGCGTATATCAAAAGATAGCTATATAGTATGTTGCAAAATCTTCTCCTCTTTACATGGGGCTGCATCCCCGAACTTACAAAAGATTGCCAAGACATGACAAATGCTGCAAGCACCTACCTTGGGATTACAATTGGCGCAGTCGTTGGTGGAATTATCAGTTACTGGATCTACAACAGACAAAAGAAAACTACTGAAAAGCAAGATATTACGCTCAGACACATAAAGGAGCTTAATGAGCGTCATGATAGAATTCTAAAAAGACTAGAAGAATCAGATAAGCGTCATGATTCAACTTTGAATGCAATATTGGACCTAAATAGCAAGATAGACCATATCATTGAAAGACAAGATAAATTGCACAATTCAATTCAAAACAACATAACTTCAAAGGATAATAATAGTATGGATTGACCTGAAAGATCGTGAACTGGAGTAAAGAAAGTGCAACTACATTAGGATCCTCTATTACATTAAACTACTCCTGTCATGTAACACTTGGTGCATCTAACACTTCAGTTCATGGATCAATAGAGAAGAATTTCATATCTGATGTCGCTTAAAAATGAACTAAAAAGTAAAAAATATCTTCCTCAAGCTAAGGGAGTAAGAAAGTATAGTTTTGAGTACCCGCGCTGCTCGAGCATCCTTAGCCCGGCAACCATATCTGCCAGAGAAGAACACAGTCATGATCTCGCGCACAAACAAAGAGATACCTTTAATCACTAAATTTAATTTGCCAAAAGTTCTCTTCAAGATAAGGACATAGTTTGAGCATCGAGGGACGTCTCATAACTGGCTGGTTGCCTTTCATTTTTGCGAAATTTATTTGTGACCAACTTGAAGTTGTTAGTGACATCCTCCTAGTAGTAGATACCGGCACTGTCATTACCACAATAAATGAATTTGATGCTCGGCAAATGAAAGTAGATTACTCAAAGTTGGCAAGATATCAGAATTCACTAGGCATTGGTGGTTCAGCCATGTCATACTTGGCAGATTCATGCCATTTGTATTTTGGTGAGGGAATACAATCAGTCGATATCAAACCTGTCAAGTTTCTACGGCAAAGTAATATTGCCACAGTTGATCAGGAGCGTTATCCAAGTCTTTTGGGTATGGATGTACTGAAAAATTATAAAATAATCTTTAGCGAATCTAAAGTGGTCTTAGAAAGAAATAGTACAGCCTGATTTCAATAATGAAGAATAGTTGGCTAGGGACTTTTGGACTGTCGCAAAGTAGCCATTTCAGTGGAAATCACTAGAGCTATTAAATTACGATTGGATCGTAACAGCAAAGCAAGTTATTTGCAAGATTCAATCTTTCTCATAAGGTTACAAAAATCCGGCATGCTCAACTCATCTTAACCTCATTTTCTAAAATTCACTTGGTGTGATCAAGACAAGAAATCAAGGCGTGGCAGGAGATTAAGGACAGATGAAAAATTTCAACTCTTTTCAATTTCCTTGAACGAGTGAAAAGCTCGAATCAACTTGGCAATATGTGCCTTAGAAGATAAGATATTTGAACACGTGAAGCTCGGCTCAAAATCAATGCGGGTTCAGTGGAATGCAGCTGAGTATTCAGACAAATCCAAAGATGAATTCTATGACAGACTGTAATACTAGTACTGTATATACCCATTTCACACCCATCCTCCCTTGCAATTGAAACAGAATAATAGATACATCACTTCGCATTCCTTTTTAATAGAAAGATCATATTAGCATCTGAGATAACAGTATGGAAGAATGGGATCCAGCATCAAAGACTTTTTGTATTGCGATGTAATAGTTGCGGTAGAACAAATGCACAAACTAAGATCATTCGTACTTCCCGCGAGAAGTATTATTGTTTGGACTGCATATGGACATTTGACTTGTGCCAAGGATAGTCCAACTACTTTCAAGCTGTGTGAAATGGAAGATTGCAGATAGGTTTAGTTTTACATCAACCATTCATTTATTCTGCTTCTTTCGAAATCAAGTTTCTTTCGATATAACTCTTCTGAGGGTGGATCAAGCCTAACAGTCGGACCTCCTTCATTGTAGAAGTCAGCATCAATGTATCCTGCTTTTTTATTTCCTACTTCCATAAAGCAATACCCTTTTCCATCGAACTTTGAAGGTGGTGTCTTTCTACTAGTATTATTTTTAATCTCGTCAATAATTTGTTGGCTGACTACCTTTGCTTCACCCTCTGCAAAAATTCCAGCTTTCGGGATGGTCATTCCGCTGTCAAGTTTAATCTCCGTCACGTCGCCTATTGCAAAGACATTCTTATAATTAGTTCTAAGGGTAAATTTGTCGACGTTAATCCAACGTTGACCTCTATCTCTTAATAAACCAGAATTCTTGATGACTTGAGGAACTTGATGAGGAGGAATTACTATTAGCAAGTCAAAGCTTGTTTTACTGCCATTTTCAAATTCTATTATTTTTTTGTCTAATACTTTTTTTAATTTATGGAGAGGATGGAACTTAACATGGTTGTCACTAAGCAGGTCAACAACACTTTGGCTTGTATTCGCTCCAGCTACCGGTAATGAAATAGGTGTAGGTCCATATACATCCAATTCAACGGAATTCCTTGTTCCATTCTTAATTAATATGTCATTAACTAACAATGATACCTCGTAAGGTGCAGGCGGGCATTTGTATGGGATATCCACTATACAAACCACTATACGACCACCTTTTAGCGAGAGTATTTTTTCACGTAGATTTGGGATTTGATGAGCATCATATACGTTAAAACAACTTTCATTATCTTCAAATCCATCGATTAATTTTGGCGCAAGTTCTGCACCCAAAGCTATTATCAAATAATCATATCCTAATTTATCATGCTTGGTTCTAGTAGTAATGCTATTTTCAGAAGGATAAATGCCTGTAATCTCATCATTTAGAAATCTGATTCCTTTATCTTCCAGCTTGCTCAAGGCGACTTGAGAGTCCTCCAAGCTTCTGCTTCCGCTGAGCATCCATAAATTTACAAGTCCCATCATAAAATGCGGGTTTTTGTCAATAACCGTGATTTGGCATTCTTCCCGTGGCAGGCTCTTTCGTAAAAAGGTAGCTGATGCTAACCCACCAAATCCTGCTCCTAAGATTAAGACATTTTTTGCTATTGACAAGTGATGATATAGTAATTTCGGTATATGCTCATTGATAAAACCTTTACTTAAAAGGACAGTGTCAGATAACGTATTATTATTATTATTACCCATCGGCGCCCACTAGTTATTATCCTCCCTCCGCCACTTCAACACTCAATACAAGAATACCAAAGTGAATTAGTTACATGAACAAGAAATTTAGGCGAGGCGAGACTTGAATCGCATTTTTGAATACAGCGTCCATTCAAAAACAATCAATATCGGTATGGGTTCGGCGGAATGCAGCTGAAAATTGAGATAATCTAAATGCAGAAATCAGACTCTTTTTTCCAAACCTGAATAACACACAAGCAAGCCTGAGAGTTATAAACCCAAGGACAAACTATAATTTCTTTTAGTAAAGAAACGAGATTAATTCATGCTGCTGGACTTTACCTGAATTATTAAAGAAATATCTGTATGATTAATATTTGTAAGGATTCTACCGGGGCAACCGCTATTCTTCTTCTCATTTTAGTAGGGTTGATATTATATGGGGAGCAGCCACAGCAGCACCAACTTCGCTTCACAGCTGAAGCAGGAGAAAGTGTTTGCATACAACATGATCAAACAGAGAATAGCATTAACGTAAACTGCGACTCCTCCTTCCCGGATGTTGCCCAAGCCATAAATAATTCTGAGATAATTCAGAACCTAGGCAATGGTGAATACCTTCTAAATGCCACTTTAGAAGTAGCTGATGATGTGACCTTTGAAATGAATTCTTCAGATGCTGGTGGTGCTCATAATTTACAATACCTAAAGATTGCAGGTGAAAATGGGATAGTTGTCTATGGAAAAATACTCATAGATGGTATAAAAATAACATCTTGGAATACTTCTTCAAATGATGTCATCCCACAGGATATGAATGGAGAAATTCGACGAGGATATATTCAATTTGCCGCAAGTGAGGGTTCTCAAATAATAAATTCAGAATTTGGGTATCTGGGAGATGTTGAACCCGGTCGACGAGGATTTGATCTTCTTGGGAATGGAGATGGAGAAGAACCATCTCACGACATGGCGATCAGAGACAACAAGTTTCATGATATGTGGATGGCATTTTATTCTAATGGGGCATACAACATAGTGATTGACGGTAATGAATATTTCAACAATATCAAATACACCGTGGATCCTCATAGTGCAACTCATGACATGAATATTACAAATAACTATGTTCATCACAACCGAATAGGTGTAATTTGTTCACTTGATTGCTACAATATCCTTATTGAGGGAAATATTGTAGATCACAATAGAGAATATGGGATATTCTTTTCGAGAAATATGCATGATTCAGTTGCCAGAGATAATCGTATCTATAATTCGTCTACTGCAATAATGGTATCAGAATCCCCTAATAACCTTATTTATAAGAATAGAATTGAACAAGCAACTTCATATGGAATACGATTGTTTAATCCCTTATTCCCAGACGATGGAGTGACCGAGAACAATATGATCGAAAACAATACTATAATTAACTCCGAAAATGGTATTGCAGCTACAAGAAGCCATGATAATATTGTGAAAAATAACGCGTTTTCCGATATTGAAGAAAGCGAATACCGGTTATCAGGAGACTCAAGTATAATAATAAGAGGGCAACATTTTGGCAGTGCGTTAATCTCACATAGTGATTCGGCAACTACAGTCCAGCAGTAGCTATTCAGTAATCAATTTGTTAATCTGTAAGAATCCTATTAGCATATAGTAGGAAACCTCTTGGGTGGAAGCTAAGACAGAGTTGACTAGATAGTCCCACCTGCGGAATAGCAAACATTATAGTGATTGATCTGATGCGGGTTGGGTGGAATGCAGGACGGATTTGTCATAATTATAAAGCCACTCAGCAAAATAGCCAACATCAATGGGCTCGTAAGATTGGATTGGTACCTCGGACATACATATTCAAACAAGTTATAATATGAAGGAGAATGTTATTACATTCGTACAAAAATATGAAACGAAAGGATCAAAAAGTTGCAGTTGTTACCGGAAGTTCAACTGGTATTGGATTTGAGACCTGTCTGCTGTTTGCTCGTTATGGATTTCTCACTTATGCCACGATGAGGGATTTGACAAAGACTGATTTAATTGAAAACATTGTAGAAAAAGAAAAGCTTCCCCTATAGGTCATTCAAATGGATGTAGATAAAGATGGATCCGTTGTAAGGGCATTTAAAGAAATATGCGAAGATCACAAGAGAGGAATGGGAATTGATATTTTAGTAAATAACGCCGGCTTTGGACTATTTGGTGCCCTAGAAGATCAAAGTATTGAGCACATCAAAAAGCAATTTGAAACAAATCTCTTTGGAGCAGTTAGAACTATACAGCAAGTACTTCCTATAATGAGAAATCAGAGAAGTGGGATCATAGTTAATATTTCCTCCATATCAGGTCAGATTGGATTTCCAGCACAATCAGTGTATGCTAGTACAAAGTTTGCACTAGAAGGATTGAGTGAGTCTCTTGCTTATGAGGTAGAACCATATGGAATTTCCGTAGTACTCATCGAACCAGGAGTAATTAACTCCAATTTTGTGGAAAACATTATGTTACCAGATAATACTCAGGGTGTTTCATCACAACTATTGTCATCTTCATCATCTCCTTCTGCATCAGAGACAGTAACTTATTCAGGCAGTCCAGAATCAAACGGAGAAAAAATGACGAAGTACGCTAATGTGGTAGAAAGGTTTCTATCCCATTACTATCCAGTCATGAGAAAATGCACCATCTCCAAAGGAAGTTGCTAAGGTAATACATGCAAGCATTAATGATTCAGTAGCTTCCACTACGCAAAGAGGTAATAGTAATTTCTGTAGATACCTTGTTGGTGAGGATGCAAAACTGTATGCAGATGTAAAAAGAAAGATGACTGATTCTGAATTGCATTCTTTTGTAGCTAAAAGAATACTATCATAACAGGTATTAAACGAATATTAGTTTAGCCTAGAATTCGTATAAGAATATAATAATTATCTTCTATTTAGATTGTTTACATGTCAGTTACATAGCGTTCCAGTAGTGATAACGCAGCAAGTTCGGTGGAACGTACCTGAAAATTCAGATTATTCTGCAAATGAAAGTAAGGCTACCTGAAGTAATTGTACAACGTAGCTAATAATTGGTTAACATTTGTTATGTCAATATTCGCACTTCCTTATAACAACAAAGAGAACTTAAATTCAAGAGATATTGATGGATGTCTATTCGGTGAAGTGGACCTGTGCGTCCTATTTCAACCTCAACGCAAGTCTTGGAGGAAAATATGCATACTACATATGTGCACTCGGCTTATAAATTCAAAATATTAGGCTATTTTCTTCGCAGTTGTCTGTATTATTAAAGAATACTGAACTTGCCTAGTAACTTTTATGACAGTGATGCACTTATGTGTGCCATTCTGTTAGAGCCAATAATAAAATGTTCTCCTATTCAAATAACTATAAAAGAAACCCATTATTGTTCTATATCAACGAAATTGGTTAAAACTAAAGAAATCGTCATCTCGTCGCTACTCATGTTTATGATTTCCTCTGTATCAATTTGCAACAGTATCAATAATCAACAGGTAATAGCACAACAACAACAGCAACCATCCCCTGAAGAAATCGAAGGCGAGATTCTCAGAGGACAGCGAGCCATAAGTATTGGCAACGATACCACGACAACAACAGAGAGTTCAGTTCAATCCCTTGCTGAAGGGAGTCTTGTATACGAAAGCCCTGTTTATGGATTTAGAACACAATATCCTGACGGGTGGGATATAATAATTCAAGGTACTTCAAATTCCTCGTTATCCCTAAGATTTAACTCGCCACCGGAAAATGATACCGATAACTTTCGTGAAAACCTCCGATTAGAAGTTAACAATACCTCCAATACATCCAATACTACAGCCTTGAGTAATTTAACGAGTGCAACTCTTGCTTCTTATTTAGAACTATATCCAGGACTTAAAGTAATCGAGCTATCTTCAGCTAATCTCGCTGGTAATACTATTCCAGCGTATAAGCTTGTGGCCAGTCTCACACAAGAAGGTTTAGACTTCATGCAAATTTTTGCGATAAAAGAGGGTACAGTATATACTATTTCTTATATTTCACAAAGCAGCAGGTATTCGACATATTTGCCGATTATAGAACAAATAATCAATTCCTTTGAAATGACCTAAATGTAACTTACCGGTTCGGTGGGATGCAGCTGAAAATTCAGATAGATGTAGAATCAAAATGAAGATACAAGCACATCCTTGTATTGGAATTAAACCCAAAGATAGGGCAATTTCATACTGTTATTAGTATTTGATCCTCAATAGGATAATCATTACTGCCCACACTCTAACCTATGGAGACAGGTCGAAGTGCCCTTTATTTCCCCTATTATCAAAAAACCCGTACAGTCATTATTTTGCCATAGTATTCTTCTATCATTTGCTAGCATTTAGTCAGTCGCTATGCTGGAAGTAGTTTTGGACTGATTCTAGTGAATCGAAGTGGTATAATCTACATTTACAGTTAGTGTAATTAGTCATAACCGTCGCTTGGTATACTGCTACAATTACCTAGGCTGGTTGACCTATGTGATTTAACAATCAGAGCGCACTTTATGCTGAAAGGCTACAGGCCAAGTGTTGCAGCTGTTGTGTTGCTTATACTATCAGTGCTATTGCGGGAAGTTGTTGTATCATTAGCTACCGATTCAAATGCACTGAATGCCTCAAGCTCAAATTTCAATGATTCTGACAACAGTTGTTCTGATCTTTCACTTTCAGTCAGATTTCCTGTGTTTATGTAGGTTCCGAGATGTTCTTGACTCTCCATTTCTGTTCTTATGGACTCTGAGTAAAGATCAATAGCTTTGCTATAGTTTTGGGGTAGCGATGCCGGCCATTGTTTTAGTGCTTCTGCCCTGGCTATCAATTCTTGATATTTATCCAAATAGAGGTCTGTAATTGTTACAAAAGTTTGATTATCATAAACTCCTGATTGCAATTTGGCTAGTTCATCGTTGTATGCAAACGAGAGATTGCGGGTATCGTTTACAATTCCAATGAAGGCA
>Ga0081538_10004489_pt1 | contig 12853 bp, 7 predicted proteins | sample TabmetS5T2R1_FD_71022 | JGI IMG/M metagenome (GOLD analysis project Ga0081538, IMG submission 71022) | Tabebuia heterophylla rhizosphere microbial communities from the University of Puerto Rico - S5T2R1 | ecosystem: Host-associated > Plants > Roots > Rhizosphere ...
CGTGCAGTTGTGCTGGCAGAGACGCAGGCCGCCGTCGGCGGGCTCGACCTCGGCCATGAAGCCCTGCTCGTTCAGGACCTCGGCCAGGGCGTCGGTCCGCTCGGCCAGGGTAGCGCCTTCCACGCGTCCGGCGTAGCTGGCCGCCAGCCGCTCGTTGCGCCAGGCCAGGAACTGGGCCAGGGTGGCCGCGTCGCGGCCCTTGAGGAAGGCCAGGGCCTCCCGGGCGACCTCGTCGTAGTGGCGGGGGAAGGTCTCCAGCCCGGCGTCGGTGAGCCGGTAGACGGCCGTGGGCCGCCCCCGCCTGGGCTTCTCGGTGGTCGAGTCGACCAGGCCGTCGCGCTCCAGCAGGGCCAGGTGGCGGCGGACCCCGACCGAGGTCAGCTGGAGCAGCTCGGCCAGCCGGGGCGCCGAGAGGGGCCCATGGCGCCGCAGGAGCACGAGGATCCGCTCCCTCGTGCCGCCGGCATGCTCGGACGTCATGGCGCTTCCTCTCTCCGGATACTTTGGAAACATCTATGTTTCCTAAGCCAGTTTACGCAGCTTGCCGAGGGGAGAGCAAACCTGCGACGGCCGGTGGACCGCCGCCCCGGGGGAGCCCCGGCCGCCTGGCCGGGTGCTCGGGAGACGAGGAGGCGTGGCCGATGTCGGAGCCGCTGTTCACCGGGGTCGGGGTCGCGCTGGCGACGCTGTTCGACGAGGCCGGCGAGCTGGACGCCAAGGCGACCGCCGGGCATGCCGCGACCCTGGTCGAGCTGGGCGTCCGGGCGGTGGTGGTGGCCGGGTCGACCGGCGAGGCCGCCGCCCTGACCTCCGAGGAGCGCATCGACCTGCTCGCCGAGGTCCGCAGGGCCGTCGGCGCCGAGGTCCCGGTGGTGGCCGGGACCGGCGCCCCCTCGGCCAGGCAGGCCGCCGCCCTGACCCGCGCGGCCCGCGACGCCGGCGCCGACGCCGTCCTGGCCCTCTGCCCGCCCCGGACCACCGACCCGCGCCCCTACTACGAGGCCGTCGCCGAGGCGGCCGGCGACCTGCCGTCCCTGGCCTACCACTTCCCCCAGACCTCGCCGCCCGGCATCCCGGTCGAGGTCCTGCCCGACCTCCCGGTCCAGGGCATGAAGGACTCGAGCGGCGAGCCCGAGCGGCTGCTGGCCGAGCTCGAGGTGTTCCACCGCCCGCTGTACGTCGGCGCCGCCATGATCCTGCTCATGGCCGGCTCCCTCGGCGTCCCCGGCGCCATCCTGGCCGTCGCCAACGTCGACCCCGAGCACGCCATCGCCGCCTTCACCGGCGACCCCGCCGCCCAGCAGGCCCTGCTCCCCGCCCACCGGAAGGTCAGGCACGCCTTCCCCTCCGGCCTCAAGCAGGCGATCGCCGACCGCTTCGGCACCTCCCCGGCCACCAGACTCGGCTGACGCTCGGGAAGCGTGAGACGATGTCCATTGCTCGGCTGATCCTGGGAGCGTGAGGCGATGACCATCGGCAGCCGCCACGTCGACTGGCCGGCCCTGGGCGCCGCCCTGGGAACGGCCGTCCTGTTCACCCTCCTGCTGTCCAGCCCCTTCCTCTTGGGCGCGAGCATCCGCCACTGGCTGCTCGCCCTGGTCCTCGGGGTCGCCCTCGGCCTGTACCTCTACGTCCGCCGAGACCGCTACAGCGAACCCGGCCCAGACGCGGACGAGACCCGGTTCCCCCGCTGACCGCCGCGCCCGTCGCCATCGCTCAGGGCCGTGAGCCCAGGGCCGTGAGCCCAGGGCCCGGAGCCAGGGGCCGTGAGCCGGGGCCGGGGATCGCCGGGTCGCCGCCGGGTTCGCCGGGCTCGGCCCCTCATCCGGCTGGTTGGCCGCCGGGGTCGCCGAGTAAGGCCCCTGGTGCCGAGAGGTCGCCGTCCGGGTCGCCGAGCTAGGCCCCTGGGTCCTCGGGGGCGGCGTCCGGGGCGTCGAGATAGGCCCTGAGCACCTCGGCCTCCGCGCGCAGGCGCCCGGCGGGCCCGGACTGGCCCGCGCGCTCGTAGGCATGGGCGGCGGTCTGCCGCTCGGCCACCTCCTGACGCACGATCGCCTGCGTCTCGGCCGGTGTCAGGGTCCGGCGGGCGACCTCGGCGGCGCCGACCCCGAGAATCGCGCCCGCGATCCTGCCCTCGCCGGTTGGATGGCCTTGCCCGGCGGTGTCCACCGCATCGGCGGTGCCGACCGCATCGGCGGTGCCGACCGCTTCGGCGTTGTCGATCGCCGCCAGGGCGGAGCGCAGGGCCGTGACCGCGTGCTGGTCGCGGGCCTTCATGGCCGCGGTGAGCGCCCGGCGCATGCGGGTGCGGATGTCCCCGGCCCCCCGGTCCCCGGCGTCGCTGTCTCCGACTCCCCGGCGCCCGGCTTCCCTGTCCTCAGCGCTTCCCAGGGGCCATCAGCCTCCCTTGTCCTGGGCAGGTGTTGGTCCCGGGCCGTCGGCGTCACCGGCGCCGGGGGTGAGCGGCCGCTGGGTCGCCGGTGGGAGGTCGGCCGCGAGCCGTGGCGGGGGGCCGACGCCGCGGCGGCAGGTGTCGCATTCGGGGTGGCCGCAGGCCCGTTGGTAGTCACCCCGTTCGAGGGAGGCCAGGGCCGCCTCCAGCAACGCCCGCTGCTGGTCCAGGTCGGCCGGGCCGAGCGAGCGCGTCTCGATCCACGGCTCCTCGTCGCCCAGATAGCAGTAGGAGGCGATGCAGCGGCTCCCGGGCAGCTCGCCCAGCTCCCGCAGGGCGAGCGCGTAGATGGCCAGCTGGTCCAGACCGCCCGCGGCCTGGTCGAGCTGCCGGCCGGTCTTCCAGTCCACCAGCTCGACGGCGGGCTCCCCCTCCCCGGCGGCGGCCTCGTCCGGCCCGGCGGCGCCGGCGCCGGGGCGATGGAAGATGGCGTCGATGCGACCCCGGACGACCCAGGGGCCGACGCGGAGGGTGACGCCGACCTCGGCGTCCGGTGGCTGGAGGTTGGCGTAGCGGGTGGCCGCGACGTTGCGGGTGGCCCGTTCGATCAGCTCGGGGCTGGCGTGGCCGACGGGGCGGTCGCCGGCGAGGTCGTCGGCGTCCAGGAGGTCGGGGAGGCTGCGGGCACGCCGTTCCAGCAGGCGGTGGACCAGGATGCCGAGCCTGGCCTCGGGCTTGGGCGCGGCGGGAAGCGGCCGGACCACCGACCAGTAGAAGTCGCGCGGGCAGCGGGCGTAGGTCAGCACCTGGGTGACCGAGAGGATCCGGGGCGGGGTGACCCGGGCCGACGTCGCGTCGACGCGGGCGGCGGCGAGCAGGTGGCGCCCCGCTTCGGCGGCCGCTCGGAAGGCGTCGGCCTGGCCGGGCGGCACCCGGGCGGTCAACGTCCCGGGGGCGGCGCGTTCCCGCTCCACGGCCGCGGCGAGGCCCTCGGGGAACACGGGGTCGTCCTCGTCCTCGGGCCGCCGGCCGGGGTGTGGCCAGCTCACGCGGGCCCGGAGCCGCTCGGTGAGCGGGCTGGCGGCCGGCTGGTCGGCCCGGACCACGACGTCCACCGCCGGATGGTCGGCGGCTTCGGCCCAGAACGGGCCCGGGCCCTTGGGGATCTTCTCCGAACCCTGGTACCACCAGGCCGAGGTGAGCACGAGCAGCTGCTTGGCCCGGGTGAGGGCGACATAGAACAGCCGCCGCTCGTCCTCGAGGGCGCGTTCCTCCAGCTCGCCGCGGAACGCCCGGGCGTTGCCGGCGAAGCGGGGAAGGTGGCTGGCGTCCTCACGCAGCTCGTACGGGAAGCCCTGGGCGCGGCGGGGGTCGGCGACCCTGGCGTCGGGGAAGATGCCATACCGGGGTGAACCGTCCCTGCCGGTGGCGGCCGAGAGCCCGACCACCGCGACCATGGGGAACTCGAGCCCCTTGGCCATGTGCACGGTCATCAGCTTGACCGAGTCCACCGGGGCCGGCTGCACGGCCTCGACCGGCTCGGACGCGGACTCGACCGCCTCCAGGTAGGCCAGGAAGGCGGCCAGGGAGGGGTCGCCCTGGACCGGGGCGAACGCCGCCACCCGGTCCAGGAAGGTGGCGAGGTTCTGCCGGGCCGACGCCGCCCGCCGGTCCCGGGACGCCTCCAGCTCGGCCCAGACGCCGGTGCGTTCGAGGATGGTCTGGACCAGGTCGAGCAGTGGGCCGCGGGCGGCCGCGCGCAACTCCCGGAGCTCCTCGCAGAAGGCGTCGAGCCGGTTGCGGGCCTCCTCGTCCAGCCCCTCGACCTCGTCCAGGTGGTCGAGGGCCTCGGCCAGGGCGAAGCTCACGTCGCCCGGGTCGGGGTCCTCGCCTGGCAGCACGTCCTTGAGCCCCCAGTTGTGGCGGGACGCCCAGCGGGCCAGCCGGACCAGGTGCCGGTGGCCGATCCGCCAGCGCGGGCCGAGCAGGAGCCGGGCCAGGGCGACGTTGGCCCCCGGGTCGGCCACCACGCGCAGGGTGGAGACGAGGTCGACGATCTCGGGGGTCTCCAGCAGACCGGAGAGGCCGACGACCTCGACCGGGACGCCTCGCTGCTCGAGCGCCTCCCGGAGCGGGCCGAGGAGCCGCTTGGACCGGACGAGGACGGCCACGTCCCGCCATTCCGGGAAGCTGCCGTCGGGCAGGCCGGTCTCGTGGGCGCGCACGACCTGGTCGGCGACGAACGCCGCCTCGGCGAACTGGTCGGCGAGCAGGGCCGCCCGGACCTGGCCGTCGGGTGCCCCGGGCCTGGCCACCAGCGAGGTGCCTCCGCGCCGCTGCTCGGGGATCCGGTCGATGACCGAGTTGGCGAGGGCCAGGATCCGCGGCCCCGACCGGAAGTTGGTCGACAGGGGCAACGGCGCCCCCACCGTCCACCCCGCCGGCCATGCGGCCGGCTCCCCGGCGGGCCGCTCCTCGTCGGGGGCCGAGTCCTGTTCGGCGTCGGGGCCGGGAACGGGCTCGAGGTGGCGTGCGGGTTGGGCCGGTGCCGGTCCGGCGGCCGGGAAGTGCTCGGCGAACGAGAGCAGGTTGTACATGGTGGCGCCGCGGAAGGCGTAGATCGCCTGGCGGGCGTCCCCGACGGCCATGATGGAGGCGCCGGGCGGGCAGATCTGCTGCATCAGCCGACGCTGGGCGACGTTGGTGTCCTGGTACTCGTCCAGCAGGACGTGCTGGAACCGGGTCCGGAGCTCCTGGAGCAGCTCGGGGTGGCCCTCGACCAGCTCGACCGCCTTGGCCACCTGGTCGCCGAAGTCGAGCCGCCCCCGCCGCCGCTTCTCGGCCGCGTAGCGCTCGACCAGGCGGGCCAGCTCGATCCGCTCCCTGGCCGCCTGGAGCATCCAGTCGGGCAGCCGCTCGCCCTCGTCGGCCCGTTGGAGCAGGCGCCGGGACGCCTGGACGACCCGCTCGGCCGGGACGACGTGGTCGGCGCAGGCGGACGCCAGCTCAAGGGTCTTGCGGATGGTGGCGCCGGCCGTGCGGACGCTCAGGTGCTCGAACCGCTCGCTGTCGAGGATGCCGAGCAGGATCTGGTACTGCTGCGCCTCGCTGAGCAGGTCGGCGTCGACCTCGACCCCCACCCGGATCCCGTACGCCTTGACGAGGTCGGCCGCCCAGGCGTGATAGGTGTTGACGGTGACCTCGTCGCCGACGTCGATCGGGAGGTCGGCCAGCGCCTCGCGGACCCTGGTCTCCAGCTCGCTGGCCGCCTTGTTGGTGAAGGTCAGCCCGAGCACCGAGGCCGGCGCGACCCCGAGCCGCTCGACCAGGTAGACGATGCGTGCCGCCATCACCGCGGTCTTGCCCGACCCGGCGCCGGCGATCACGTGGATCGGGCCGAGCGGTGCGGTGATCGCGGCCAGCTGCTCGGGGGTCGGGGCCTGGCCGCGCAGCGCCGCCCGGACCCCGGGGGTGACCAGGCCGGTGAGGGTCGCGCTCACCGTTCGCCCCCGCCGGTGTGGGTCGCCAGGTCACCCGGCGGGCTGCCGTTGGGCTCGCGGCCGGCGGCCGGGCCGCCGTTGGGGTCCAGGCCGGCCGGGGGGTGCGCCGGGGCCAGGAACTCCTCGCCCTGGGGCCACATGGGGCAGATGGTCTTGAACGCGCACATGCGGCAGTCGGCGTGCGGGTCGGGGTCGAAGGACTCGGCCGCCGCCCCGTCGAGCAGGGCCAGCAGCCGCCGCTCGACCTGGCCGGCGTAGTCGGGGCCCGGGTGCTGGCCGACCCTGGTGAAGCGGCCGTGCTTGACCCTGGCCGGGTAGACCAGCTGCATCTCGACCGGCCGGCCGAGGGCGGCCAGCTCCGGGTCGCGCAGCGCCGCCAGGTAGTAGATGGCGAGCTGGAGGGAGCGCTCGGCCTCCTCGTCGGTCGCCGGGGTGCGGGCGGTCTTGTAGTCGAGCAGCACGATGCCGCCGTCCGGGCCGGGGTCGACCCGGTCGATGCGGCCGCGGACCAGGTGGCCGCCCACCTCCATCTCGAACCCGACCTCGAACCGCAGGGCGCGGCCGGCGGCCTCGGCCTCGCTGTGATACCAGAGCTCCAGCATGCCCATGCCGTCGCGCCAGAACTGGTGGGCGATGGCCCGGGACGGGAACCAGGCGGGGTTGAACCGCTCGCGGTAGGCGGCCTTGAGGTCCTCCGGCCGGTTGGCGATGTCGCCCTTGGCGGCGAGCTCGAAGATGGTGTGCATGAGCCGCCCGAAGGCCATCTGGTAGGAGGAGCGGTCGTCGAGCCCGGCCACGCTGCCGAAGAAGTAGCGCAGGTGGCAGTCCTCGTAGGTGCCGATCCGGGAGTAGGAGGTGCGCAGGCGCCCCTCGGCGGCGATCGGCTCGGGGTCGACGGTGTAGTCGCGGCGCCACCACCAGGCGGCCGGGTCGACGCCCCCGATGGCCGCCAGGTTGGTCGCGGCGGCCAGCCGCTCGGCGGCCGGGCGGTCGCGGTCGCCCGCCACCCGGCGCAGGGCCCCGGCGGCCTCCAGCGATCCCAGCGGGGTGGCGTCGGCGGCCGGCGGGTCGGCGGGGAGCTCCAGGCCGAGCTCGCGGAGGAACCGGGACGGCTCGCCGCGGCCGTCGACCCGGGAGGCGGTGAACACCACCCGGTCCCGGGCGCGGCTGGCGGCCAGGGTGAACCGCCGCCGCTCGCCGTCGAGGAGGGCGGCGGCCCGGGCCACCGGGCCGGGGTCGCCGTCGAGCCGCCAGGCCTCGAACAGCCCCTGCGGCCGGGCGGTGAGCGGCAGCGCGCCCTCCAGGCACCCGGCCACGACGACCAGGTCGAACTCCTGGCCCTTGGCGGCGTTGACCGACAGCACGGCGACCGCGTCGTTCCTGGCCATCGCCGGTGCCAGCCAGGGGTCGCTGGCGAAGTCGGCCCGCTCGACCACATCCAGGTAGCTGCGCATGCTGGCCCCGGGCCGGCCGTCGACGAACAGGCTGAGGGCGCGCGAGAACGCGGTCAGGGCGTCGAGCTGGCGCTGGGTGTCGGCGTCGGTCGGGTCGACCTCGGCCCGCAGGATCAGCTCGGAGAAGGCGGGAGCGCTCCGCCAGACCTCCCAGAAGCAGGCGTCCGCGTCCAGCTCGGCGACCCAGCCCTCGGCCCGCTCGAGCAGGTCGCACAGGGCCTCCACCCTGGCGACGAGCCCGGGGTCGAGGACCAGGGCCGAACTCCCCCGCCCGGGCCCCGCCTCGGCCCCGCCTTCTCCCGCCTCGGCCCCGCCTTCTCCCGCCTCGGCCCCGCCTTCGGCGTCGGCGGCCTGCGGGTCCTCGGCCCCGGGGTCGGCGGGCTCGGCGAGGGGCGGGGGGGTGGCACGGCACCGGACGTGGTCGGCGAGGGACCGGTCGGCCAGGACGGCCGCGCGGCGCAGGGCGCGCAGCTCACCGGGGTCGAGGCCGCCGAGCGGAGAGGTGAGGAGGGAGGGGAGCAGCTCGTCGGCCCGTGCCGGGTCGAGGGCGAGGCGGAACAGGTCCAGGACGTGGCCCACGACCGGTTCGGCCACGAGCTGGCGCTCGCCGGCGCCCAGCCGGTAGGGGACGCCGAAGCGTTCCAGGGCCCGGCGGGTGGGGCCGCTGAGCCGCCGGGTCGTCGGCAGCAGGACGGCCATCCGGCCGTAGGGCACGCCGTCGCGTTCGTGGGCCACCCGGAGCAGGCGGGCGTTCGCCTCCGCCTCCTCGGCCGGGCCGGGGTAGCGGGCGGCCTCCACGGTGGTGGTCCCACCCCCGGCGAGGACGACGACGGGACCGGGCCCGGCCGCCTGGAGCCGGCGGACCGCGTCCAGCCCGGGGCCGCCGAGCCGCCGGCTCCGCTCGAGCAGGACCACGGTGGCGCCGAGGCGGTCGGCCCACGCCGGCAACGATCCCGGCGTCGCCCCGCGGAAGGCGTCGGTGGCGCCGGCCGGGTCGCCGGCCAGGACGGCCCTGGCTCCGCCGCCGACCAGCAGCGAGAGCAACCGGAGCTGGGACGGGTCGAGCTCCTGGGCCTCGTCGACCAGGACCGTTCCCACCTGGGCGGCCGTGGCGGCGAGGATGTCGGGGCGGTCCTCGAGCAGGTCGCCGGCCTGGACGATGAGGCCGGCCTGGTCGACCGAGTCCTGGAGGGCGAGGTGCTCGGTGTAGAGGGTGAGGAAGGCCGCGGCCGGGACCCAGCTGGGCCGGCCCGCCTCCTCGGCGCGTTCGAGCAGCTCCTCGGGGTCGACGAGGCGGCGCTCGCAGGCGAGCACGAACTCGGCCAGCTCGTCGGTGAACGCGCGGGTGTCGACCAGCGGCGCCAGGGGGCCCCAGTCGATCGTGGCCTGGTCGAGCGAGAGCAGCGACCGCACCAGCGACCACTGTTCCGGGCCGCTCAGCGGGCGCGGCTCGCCGCGGTAGTCGAGCAGGTCGGCGTGGCTGGTGACGAGGCCGCGGGCGAAGGCGTACCAGGTCACGCAGGCGAGCTCGCCACCCGAGGCTCGGTCGAGGGCGCCAAGGAGCCGCTCGGTCGAGGCGAGGGCGGCCTGGCGGCTGGAGGTCAGGAACCGGGCCGAGCCGCCCGGCTGGGCCAGCAGGTGGTGCATGGTCGCCTCGAGCAGGGCCGTCTTGCCGCTGCCGGGGCCTCCGAGGATGACGACGTTGCCGGGCGGGAGCATGGCCGCCAGCTCGGCTGGCGGGCCGTCGGGGAGTGGCCGGCCCCTGGAAGGCTGGTTCTGGGTAGGGATGCTTGGCCGGTTCATGATGCGGGCATCCTAGCGAGCGCCTATGACGCCGGGTACGGGTTGTCCACACCCCCGTCATGGCGAGCGGCGGGCGGGGCACCGGGCTCGGCTGTGGATGGGCAGGGCGTGACGGTCGGGGTCGGCGCCTATGCTTCGCGGCGACACGGCGTCCGGTGTGGGCGCCCGGACCGGGGAGTCGACGACGTCGAGGAGGTCGATGATCGACCGGCTGGACCACCGCCGAGTGGGCGACGACCCACGAGTGGGCGACGGCCCAGGGGACGCTCGCCCGCCGGACGCTCGCCCCCTGGGCTGCCGCCCGCCGGGCCGCCGCCGGCTCGGGCACGTCCTGTTGCTGCTGGTGCTGGCCCTGGTCGTGGCCGCGGGCTGCGAGGGCTATGTCGAGGACGGCGGGGGCGGGAACGGGGGCAGGGCGCCGGCGGGGCTGGCCACCACCAAGGCCGAGCGGGCGGCCTGGCCGGACCCGCCCAAGGGCGCCGTGCCGGCGGAGGTCCAGCGGGTCACCGACGGGGACACCTTCGTGGCCACCGTGAAGGGGCGGCGGGAACGCATCCGGATCATCGGCGTCGACACCCCGGAGTCGGTGGACCCCAACCGTCCCGACGAGCCGTTCGGAGAGGAGGCCTCCAACTTCGCCAAGCACTATCTGGACGGCGCGACGGTGCGCCTGGCCGGGGACGCCGAGCCCCGGGACCGGTATGGGCGGATGCTCGCCTACGTGTGGCTCAGGGACGGGACGTTCTGGAACGCCCTGCTGGCCGCGGAGGGGTACGCCCAGCAGCTGACGATCCCACCCAACGTCACCTACGCGAGCCTGTTCCGCCGCCTGGTCCGCGAGGCGCGACAGCACAACCGCGGCCTGTGGGCCCAGGAGAACCACGGCAGTTCCTGAGGGCGGGGCCGGGCCCGCGCGGGCCAGGGCCGGAACGCCGCCTGGAACGTAAAGGACGGCCTGCCGTCCGGGGGGTCCCGGTAGTCCCCCAACCACCGGTCCACTCACCGGACGGCGCGGCCGTCACTAGGCGAACGTGCTTCCCGCGCCTCCCGTGTCCTCTCGGCCTAGGCCGAACGGCCCAGGCCGTCCTGCGGGCGGAAGTGGCCCGCTTGGAACGCCCCCCAGCGCCCAGTTGGACCAGCTCCGTGTTCGCCTATCCAGCGTAAGGGCTCATTCCCGTTCTTGGCTCCCTCGTCGCCAAATCGTTATCAGCCAAAGTACCAGATTCGGTCGACGTGCCCCATGTCGGACGATGCCGTGCCGGCTGTCCCCCGATCAGCCCCCGGGGCGCTCGCCCAGGGTGGCCGAGATGGTGGTCTGGTTCCCGCCGCGCTCGACGGTGATGGTGACCTTGTCGCCGGGCTTGTGGCCCCGGATGCTGGCGACCATCTCGCCGGCGTTCTGAACCGCCTGGCCGTCGACGGCGGTCACCAGGTCGCCGGCCTGGAGGCCGGCCTTGGCGGCCGGGCTGCCGGAGACGACGTCCTGGACGAGGGCGCCGTCCTGGCCGTTGGTGGGGTCGGCCGCGGACACGCCGAGGTAGCCGGTCTGGACCTGCTTGCCCTGGACGATGGCCGCGGCCGACCTGGCGGCGAGGTCGATCGGGATGGCGAAGCCGATGCCGACGTTGCCGTCGGAGTTGTCCCCGGGGCGGATGGCGTCGTTGATGCCGATGACGCGGCCTCGGCGGTCGGCGAGCAGGCCACCGGAGTTGCCGGGGTTGATCGGGGCGTCGGTCTGGATGACCTCGCGACCGTTCTGGAGGACCCGGTCGGTGGCGCTGATGATCCCGGCGGTCACGGTCTCGTTGAGCCCGAACGGGCTGCCGATGGCGACCGCCAGCTGGCCGACCTGGACGGGCTGGCCGACGGCCAGGGGCGCCGCCGGGAGACCGGTGCGGTCGACCTTGACCACGGCGACGTCGTTGAGCTCGTCGGTGCCGACGACCCGGCCGCTCAGCCTGGTGCCGTCGTAGAGGCGGACGTCGACCCGGTCGACGCCCTGGACGACGTGGGCGGCGGTCATGATGTAGCCGTTGCGGTCGTAGACGAACCCGGAGCCGAGGCCGTTGTCGTGGCGGATCTCGACGACGGTGGGCAGCAGGGCCTTGGCCACGGCGGCGGCCGGCTCCTCGCCCGAGGGGATCGGGGCCGCGGCGACCGGAGCCGGGGCGCCGGTGGGGATGCCGGCGCCGGCCGGGGCGTCGTCGTCGAGCGCCCGGCTGATGCCGTAGCCGCTGGCCAGCAGGACGACGCCGGCCACGACGGCGGCCAGCCAGCGGGAGGGCCGGCGGCCGCGCGGCGAGCCGGCGGCGGCCGGTGGGGCGCCCCAGCCGGGGACGGTGGGGTAGCCGCCACCGCCGCCACCCTGGCCCCAGCCGGGCTGGGTCTGGTCCGCCGGGGCCTCGGCGCCCTTGGGCTGGGTCCACGACGGGCCCTGCGCCGCCGCCGGCGGGGTCCAGGCGGGGCTGTCGCCCGTGGCCGGGGGTGGGGTCCGGGTGGGGCTGTCGCCGGCCGCCTCGGGCCGTTCCCAGGACGAGGGCGACTGGCCCCAGGACGGTGGCCAGGCCTGGCCGGCGGGGGTGGTGGGGGCGTCGCCGGCGGCCTCGGGACGCTGGGCCTCGGCGGGTCGGGGCGGCGACCCCGGGGCCGCGCCCGCCGGGTCGCCGGGGGCGCCCTCGTCGCGGACGAGGCGTCGGGTCGGGGTGTCGGAATCCTGGGTGTTGGAGTCCTGGGGCCGCGACGGCTCCAGGCCCTCGCGAGTGGACATCGGTCGCCTCCTGGGGGTCGAACACTGCAAGCCTCGCCGTCGAGGCTAGGCGAGGCGCGCTAAAGCACCAGTAAGGCGAGCCTCAAGACGGGATAAGGGCGGCTACTCCGCCCTGGGCCCGAACGACGGGCGGGTGCGGGCGCGGTCGGCCGGGGCGGTGACCGGGGTCAGGGCGGAGGGCGGCCGGGGCGGTGGTCCGGGGGTGTCGGTGGCGACCGGGAGCCAGATGACGAACGAGGAGCCGACGCCGACCTTGGACTGGAGGCGGACCTGGCCGCCGTGGCTCTCGGCGATCTGGCGGACGATGGCCAGGCCGAGGCCGGTGCCGCCGTCGGCGCGGGCGCGGGCCTTGTCGGCGCGCCAGAAGCGGTCGAAGACTCGCTCCTGGTCCTCGGGGCGGATGCCGGGGCCCTCGTCGGCGACGGCGATCCAGGCCCGGTCGTCCTCGCTGCCGGTGGCCAGGCGGATGCGGGAGCCGGCGGGGGCGAGGCGGACGGCGTTCTCGAGGAGGTTGGCCACGGCGCGCTTGAGGGCGTCGCGGTCGCCGGTGACGGTCACGCCGGGGGCGATGGCCCGGTCGAGGACGATCCTGCGGGCGGCGGCCGGGACGACGAAGTCGTCGCTGGCCTCGGCGACGGCGGCGCCGAGGTCGACCGGCTCGTGCTCCAGGGTCGGCTCCTGGCGCCTGGCCAGGGCGAGGAGGTCGTCGACGAGCCGGGCCATGCGGTCGCTGGCCCGCTTGACCACCTCGATGGTGTGGCGCAGGTCCTCGGGGTCGGCGTTGGGGTCGGCGAGGGCGACGTCGACGTTGGTGCGGATGATGGCCAGCGGGTTGCGGAGCTCGTGGGAGGCGTCGGCGGTGAACTGGCGCTGGGCGGCGAAGGCGGCGTCGAGGCGGGCCAGCATGGCGTCGAAGGTGTCGGCGAGCTGCTTGAGC
>Ga0081538_10004490_pt1 | contig 12852 bp, 12 predicted proteins | sample TabmetS5T2R1_FD_71022 | JGI IMG/M metagenome (GOLD analysis project Ga0081538, IMG submission 71022) | Tabebuia heterophylla rhizosphere microbial communities from the University of Puerto Rico - S5T2R1 | ecosystem: Host-associated > Plants > Roots > Rhizosphere ...
ATCCCCGCCGGGGCCCCCCCCCTCCACGCCTCCCCGCGTCTCGAGCCGGTCCTGGACCGCCTCGCCGGCGGTATCCGGCGTGCCGTAGTGGCGGGCGAGAGCGTCGCGATCGAGCTCCTCGTGCACCGGGGGCGAGTCCTCGACGAGCTCTTTCGAGAGCGTCGTGCGGACTTCCTCAGACGCCTCGTCGACCTCGACCGCCGTGATCGGGATCGCGTGGTGCTGCTTGCGGAGGGTTCCGTGCTCGAAGACGACGTAGTCGTTTTCTGCGCGGACGACGGTACCGAGCTTCTTGTCGTCCGCCACCGAAATGAGGTCATAGCCTTCCATGCCGCGGTCTTACCCGGAATAGCGGCGCCCGACACGTCGTTTTCTGTGTTGCGTGTAGGGCTGCTACGGTCGAGCCGGATGAGCGAAACGACGCCCGAGAGCTCCCCGAGGCAGTTGGCGACGGACGCGCGCGACCGCGTGCGCTTCGAAGAGGAGGCTCTGCAACTGTCGGATCAGGTCTACCAGGTGGCGAGACGCCTCACCGGCTCGCGCGAGGAGGCTGAGGATCTCGTCCAGGAGACCTTCGCCCGCGCCTTCCGCGCCTGGCGCTCCTTCGAGCCTGGGACGAACCTGCGCGCGTGGCTCTTCCGCATCCTCACCAACCTGAACATCGACCGGGGCCGCAAGATCCAGCGCTCCCCCGACACGCAGCCGCTCGAGGAGACGGACTACTTCCTCTACAACAAGCTCGAGGAGTCGACTGGCGACGGGAACGCCGACGAGCGCAGAGTGGTCGAGCGGCTCTCGCAGAACGACGCCGTCACGGCGCTCGCCGAGCTCCCGCACGACTTCCGCGACGTCGTGCTGCTCGTCGACCTGGCGGACTTCACCTACAGCGATGCCGCCCAGATCCTCGGGATTCCGATCGGCACCGTCATGTCCCGCCTGCATCGTGGTCGGCGTATTCTCAAACGGTCGCTTGCAGACACGGCGGTGGAGGACGGCGGATGAACGGATACGCATTCGATCCCTGCGACAAGTGCGAGCAGATGATGCAGCCCTACCTCGACCGCGTCCTCACGGAGGAGGAGCGCATCGAGGCCGAAGAGCACCTTGACGGGTGCGCGTACTGCCGGAAGCGCTATCGCTTCGAGGCTGAGTTCAGGAGGTTCGTGCGGCTCGCCGCCGCCGAGCCGATGCCGGCGGAGCTCAAGGAGAAGCTCCGCTCTCTTAGAACACCCCTTTAGTCAAGCGCGCGCTGCGGGCCGACGATCAGGACTAGACGGCGCTTGTTCTTGCCCCCTGGTAGGGGCCGCGCCTTGACGCCGAGCTGTTCGGCGAGGCGAGCCCCGATGCCCTCAGCGCCGGGCGGGAAGTAGACGGCGGTCTCCGGGTAGTCGAAGCGGCCTGCTCGGGCGACGCGCTTGATCTGGTACGCCATCGAGCCGACGCGGTCGGCGACCCGGCGCGTGTAGGTGATGTCGCCGCCGCCGTTCAGCACGTCGACGGAGATCTTCCACGGGGCGGGCAGGTTCTGGGCGCCCGCTGTGGCGGTCGTGCGGTCCTCTCGACCGCTCAACACATGTGGGACCGCGAAGGTCAGCGCGACGGCGAGGGTGGTCGCGGCGAGGCCGCCCAGCACGGCGAGGCGGTTCTTGCGGTTCGGCGCGAGGACAGGGAGCCCGGCGAGACGGCGAGCCTCCCGCCGGCCGATCCCGAGCGCCGTCGCGTACAGGAGCAGCGCGATCGTCGCCTTCTCGCTCGGCCCGAACCGGTAGAGGCGGCCGTCCTCGATCCAGGTGACCTCCTCGGCCGTCAGGCCGGCTCGCTTGGCTGCTTCCTCGACGGTGAGCTGCCTGTGCACGCGCGCACGCGCGAGGACGGACGGCTCCGACTGCCGCAGTTCGAGCGCCGCTGCTTCCACCAGTGCATTCATTCGCCGGTTTCTCCTCGCAACCTTCGGGGGACCTCATCGGCAAAATCCACGTCGCCTGGAGTCCCCAGATCGTCGCAGGGCACGAGGACAGGCTCAAGGGCACGGGCACCCTCGTCGGGGATCTCGGCCCAGACCGGCCGCGCCAGCACCACCGGGTGGCCGCGGTTGCCCCCGTAGGAAGCGGCGACGACGTCCCCGGAGCCGTCGCGCCACGCCTGGACAACGCGGTCGACGGCGGCGGAGGGAAGGTCCGGTCCGTCCGCGAGCACGACCACGGCCGCCTCGACCTCGGGCGCGAGCGCTCCGAGCCCGCACCGAAGCGAGGCACCCATCCCACGCTCCCAGTCGGGGCACGTGACCACCCGTGCGTCCGTGTCCAGCGGATGCGCGCCGGCGACGACAACGAGGTCGTCGACCGCGCTCGATCGAACAGCGGCGAGGACTTCGGGGAGGAGCAGCTGCTGCTTCGGGCCGCCGAACCGGCTCCCCGCTCCGGCGGCGAGCACGACGGCCGCGACCATCAGCTCTCCGAGGGTTCGGCGCGCTCGATCGTGATCTGTTGGGTCGGCTGCTGGGTCTCGGCGTTTCCGAGCTTCCCGATCTTCTCGATCACGTCCATCCCCTCGACAACGCGGCCGACGACGGCGTAGTCCGGAGGCAGCTGCAGGTCGCTCCCGGTGACGACGAAGAACTCGCTCCCGCCGGTGCCGGGCGGCTCGGTGGCCGTCTTCGCCATGGCGACGGTGCCCTTCGTGTACTGGGTCTCAGGGAGCGGCGGGTCGATGGTCGTGTAGCCGGGACCGCCGTCAGGCGTCTTCTTCGAGTTGCCCGCCTGGATCACGAAGTCCGGAACGATGCGATGGATCGTGATTCCGTTGTAGAAGCCGTCCTCAGCGAGCTGAATCAGCGAGTCGCCGTTGCACGGCGAGCGCTCCGGGTTGAGCTCGACCGTGAAGTTTCCGTGGGTCGTCCGGAACCTGATCCGGTAGGTCTTGTCCGCCTCGAGCGGGGTGATCTCGCGGGCCCGCGCCGGGTCGACCACCTCGACCTCGCAAGAAGCCACGTTGTTGACGGGGTCGGGGTTGCCGCCGCACGCGGCGAGAAGCGCCACGCCGGCGAGCGCGATCACATACCTCATTCCACGATCTCGAGAGCGCGCCTGACGAGTGTCTTCGCGATGTCGAGCTTGTACGAGTTTCCGGGCAACGGCGTAGCAAGTTGTAGCTCGCGCTCGTCCTTGACTGCCCAGGGAACCGGCGCCACGCCGGCGAGGACGAGCCGTGTTCCGGCCTCGTAGCGCGCCGCCGCGACCCCGACGATCGCGAAGGAGTAGCGGCGCCGGTCCATCGCCTTCAGGTAGGTCGATGCGAGCGGTTCCTCGTGTTCGAGCTCGAGGATGAGCTCGCCGTCGCCGAGCGTCGTCGTCGAAATGTCGTCCGCGGTCGGGAGACGGTAGAGCTCCGCGAGGGCGAGCTCGCGACGGTTGGTCCTCAACGTCGTCCCTAGGGAGATCAGCGCCGCGGCGACGTCAGACGGATGAGCCGACGCGCAGAAGTCGTTCGCGAAGATCGCGTGCTCGCTGTGCAGCCCCTCCCGGGCGAAGCAGCGCGAGCCGCCGTGGAGTCGGCACGGAAACTTGAGTCGCCAGTACCAGCAGCGCGTCGCCTGGAGGAGGTTGCCGGCGACAGTGCCCATCGCTCGGAGCTGCGGCGAGGCCGCGAGCGAGCAGGCTTCGCGGAGGGCTTGTGGGATCTGCGGGTCGGCTTCGAGCTCGCCGAGCGTGGTGCCGGCGCCGATCCAGCCCTCACGGATGCCTTTCGGCACGACGCCGTCGATGTGGACGAGCGTCTTGGCCTCGACGATGCCCTCGCGGAGCAGCGGGACGAGCTCCGTGCCGCCTGCCAGCGCGATCGAGCCATCGCCAAGTGCCGCCGCCGCGGCTTCGGCGGAGTCAGGCCGCAGGAGCTCCAACGGGCTCCTTGCGGCGCTCCTGAGCCTCGCGCAGCGCCCGCAGCATCTCCTCGCGGGTGATCGGAAGGGAGCGGACGTCCGCGCCGGTCGCGTCACGGATCGCGTTCGCGATCGCGGCGGATGTCGGAATGATCGGAGGTTCGCCGAGCCCCTTCGAGCCGAGGTTCGTGAGATGGGCGTCCGGGATGTCGAGCAGCTCTGTGACGATCTCGGGCACGTCTGCGATCGTCGGCATCCGGTAGCTGTCGAGGGTTTGCGTGAGGACTGTGCCGCTGCGTGGGTCGAGCAGCCGCTCCTCGGAGAGCGTGTGGCCGAGCCCCTGGATGATCCCGCCCTCGACCTGGCTCGAAGCGCCGAGCGGGTTGATGACGCGGCCGACGTCGTGGATCGCCGCGATGCGGTCAACGCGCACCTCACCGGTCTCGACGTCGACGGCGACCTCGGCGACCTGGACGCCGAAGGTGAGCACGCGCATCCCTGTCGGGTTCGGGCCTCGCGAGCCCTTGCCGAGGATCTGGCCGGACTCGAGGAGCTCCGTGACGTGCTCGAGCGGCCACGAGCCGCCGTTCGCTGAGACGATGCGACCTTTGTGCAGCGAGAGCGTTCGCTCCTCGAGCTCGAACCGCTGCGCCGCGATCTCGAGAATCTGGCGTGCGGCGTCGGCAGCCGCAGCCCTGACCGCGGGGCCCATCGACGGCACCGTCGAGGAGCCGGCCGAGATCGAGGCGTAGGGCCCGCGCGCCGTGTCGCCGAGCGAGACGTCAACCCGGTCGAGCGGGAGGGTGAGCTCCTCAGCGGCGATCTGCGCCATGGCCGTCGCCGTGCCGGTCCCGATGTCCTGCATCGCCGTGATGACCACGGCGCGGCCGTCGGCGCCGACCCGAACCCACGCGTAGGAAGGCGGCCCGCCGCCGCCGTACCAGATCTGGCTCGCGAGCCCGATGCCGTGCCGCCACGAGCCCTCCGACCGCGCGCGGACCTCGTCAGCGCGCGCCCAGTGCGGCTCGGCGCGCCGGTAGCACTCGAGCAGGTTCTTGGAGGAGAACGGCCGCCCGTCGGTCGCGTCGGCGTCCGAGTGGTTGCGGCGTCGCAGCTCGAGCGGGTCGAGCTCGAGCTTTCCAGCGAGCTCGTCCATCAGGCACTCGAGTCCGAAGGTGCCCTCGACGAAGCCCGGCGCGCGGAAGGCCTTCATCGGCGCCGTATTCAGCTTCGCGCCGCGCTCGACGAGCTTCATGTTCTCGCAGGCGTAGAGCATCTCCATCGGGCCACCGGTCGAGGAGAGCCAGCCGTCCCAACCCGTGGCGTTGACGAACTCGCCCTCGAGCGCCGTCAATGTTCCGTCAGAGCGCGCGCCGGCCTTGAGCCGCTGGACCGTCGCGTTGCGGTTTCCCGAGTCGAGGTTCTCTTCTCTGCGGGTGAGCGCGCAGCGAACCGGGCGCCCCGTCTCGCGGGCGAGGTCGGCGGCGATGTACGTGTAGTCGCCGGGCCCGTTCTTGGAGCCGAAGCCGCCGCCCATGAACCGGCAGACGACGCGGACGTGATCCGGCGGCAGCCCGTAGTGCTCGGCGACGTCCTCGCGAACGCCCCAGACGAACTGGGTCGAGATGTAGACGGTCAGGCGGTCGCGCGCCTCCCACTCGCACACGGCTTGGTGCGTCTCCATCGAGTTGTGGAGCACGGTCTGCGTGCGGTAGACGCCCTCGACGACGACGTCGGCTTCGGCGAAGCCGCGCTCGACGTCACCGCGCTCCTCCGTCCGCTCGCCGACGAGCGCGCCTTGCCGGATCGCCTCGTCGGGATCGAGGAGCGGCTCGAGCACTTCCCACTCGACGTCGATCAGCTCGATCGCAGCCTGGGCCTGAGCCAGTGTCTCGGCCGCGACGCCCGCGACGGCCTGGCCCTGGTAGCCGATCTCGTCGGTGAGCGGCCCGACGACGCCGCGAACGCCCTCGGCTTGTCGCGCGGGCTCGACATCGATCCGCGTTACGCGTGCATGGGCGTGCGGGCTTCGGAGCACGGCGGCGTGGAGCATCCCCGGCAGCTGGACGTCGGCGGTGTAGCGGGCTTCGCCGCGCGCCCGCTGGAGGCCGTCGATGCGCGCCGCCGGCCGTCCGACCTCCTCGAGCGGGCCGTCGGGCCACTGGTCGAGCGTGTCCTCCTCGACGACGATCCACTGCTCGGTGTAGCGGCCTTCGACCTCCTTCTCGGTCCGGATCAACCGCGCCACGAAGAGATCGCCTCCTCGATCTTCGGATACGTCCCGCAGCGGCAGATGTTCCCGGCCATGCCGTGGCGGATCTCGTCGCGGCTCGGGGACGGGTTCGCCGCGACGAGCGCCGCGCCGGAGACGATCTGGCCCGGCGTGCAGAAGCCGCACTGGAGCGCGTCGGCGCGCACGAACGCGTCGACGAGCGGATGGTCGCGCAGTCCTTCGATCGTCGTCACCTCACGTCCCTCGACGGTATGGACGAGCGTCAGGCACGAAAGGATGGGAACGCCGTCGAGCTGCACCGTGCAGGCGCCGCAGTGCCCCTCGTTGCAGGCGACCTTGGTACCGGTCAAACCCAGCTGCTCGCGCAAGACCTCGGCCAGCGACGTCCCGACCTCCGCGTCGACCGAGAACGCCTCGCCGTTGACGCGGAGCTCAGGCACCGGGCGTCACCGCGATGATGTCGGCGAGGTGAACCATGGCGAACGTGACGCGCTGCATGGTCAGCCGCTCGCCCTCCTCCTCGATCTCCGGCAACGTCCGCCACAAATCCTGCGCCGTCGTCAGCAGCTCCTTGATCTGGTCGAGCTCCTTCGGATACCCGTCGCGCTCGTAGCATGCGTTGAGCGCGAGCCCGATGACCCCGATCGTGTCCTGCTGGCGCGTCCAGAGGAGCGGCGTCGCCATCGAGAGGTACTGGTGGATCCGCGCGAGCGCCATCGACTGCGAGAACTCGTCGGTTCCGCTCGGCGTCGACGGCTCGAGCGGCTCCTCGCCGTTGGCGATCCGGTTCGCGTTGCCGGCGAGCATGTCGCGCAACTGCTGCTCGTCCAGGCCCGCGGTGATTGCGGTCCGCAGGGAGTTGAGCAGCGACTGCGGCTGGCGGCCGTACGGGTAGTCCGAGGCGTAGAGGATTTGTTCGGGCGGGACGCGATGGAAGAAGTCGAGGAGGTCGACCGGGCTCCAGACCGACGTGTCGAAGAAGACTCCGCGCCGACCCGCGAGATGCCCGGCAAGCGCCGCCAAGTCGGCGATCCCGGCGTGGGCGATGATCAGCTGCGCCTCCGGGTAGCGCTCGACGAGCCGAGCCAGGTCGTCCGCGATCGGCGGGAGGCCCCGGCCGCCGTGGATCAGGATCGGCACGCGCCGCTCCGCCGCGAGCTCGAAGACCGGCGCGAGTCGCTTGTCGTTCAACGCGAATCGCTGCGCCCGCGGATGCAGCTTGATCCCCCGCGCGCCGCGGTCGAGGCACCGCACGGCCTCCTCGATCGGCCCGTCGTTCATGTCCAGCCGCACAAACGGAATCAGCCGGCCGCCCGAGCGCTCTGCGAACTGCAGCGTCCGGTCGTTGGGTGCCCGGAACGCCGGCGCCCGGTCCGGTTCGTCCATGCAGAACATGAACGCGTGCGAGACCCCGTAGGTGTTCAGGATCCGCTCGAGCTCTTCGTATTGCCCGCTGGTCCCGTCGATGTCGTGGCCGAGATGCAGATGGGCATCGAAAAGCTCGGCGTCCTTGGGAAGGAGCCGCCGAAGCTCCTCGTCGTAGCTCGAAAGCAGCTGCTGGGCCCGTGAAAGCGCCGAATCCACGGCTGGTCAGTCTATGCGCGGCCCCGGTATAGGATCGGCCACATGACCGACGTGCTGATCTACGCAGATTCCATGCACGGGGCTGCCATGCGCCACGAGGTGCCGGTCCCCGTCCCCGACCCGTTCCTCTACGTCGAGCGCGGTGGCGAACGCCACGTCGTGGTGACCTCGTTCGAGATCTCGCGCATCGAGCCGCTCGGCATCACGGCGCACCCCCTCGAGGATTACGGCTACGACGAGCTGCTCGCGCAAGGCCTTCCACGCCACGAAGTCCTGATGCAGACGATGGTGCAGGCAGTGCGCGAGCTCGGCGTCACCGAGGCCGTCGCGCCGTACGACTTCCCGCTCGACCTTGCCGACCGGATCAGGGCGACGGGTGTCACGCTCACCCCCGACAAGGAGTTCTTCGCAGAGCGGCGTCGTGTCAAGAACGAAACCGAGCTCGAGGGGATCCGCAAGGCGCAGCGCGGAACCGAGGCCGGCATGGCTGCGGCGCGGGACATGCTTCGCGCCGCGGAGGCGTCGAACGGCGTGCTCATGCTCGACGGCGAGCCGCTGACCTCGGAGCGCATCAAGGACCGGATCGTCGAGGTCTTCAACGAGCACGGGCTCGTCTCCGACGAGATGATCGTCGCTCACGGCGGTCAGGCGGCCTCAGGCCACGACATGGGCTCCGGGCCGATCGCGCCCGGCGAGGCGGTCGTCGTCGACCTGTTCCCGCGCGATCGCGAGACGGGCTGCTACGCCGACATGACGCGGACGTTCGTCGTCGGCGACATCCCCGAGGAGCTCGCCGAGTACCACCGGCTCGTCCACGAAGCGCTGATGCGCTCGCTCGAGGCCGTCAAGGCGGGCGCGGACGGGCGGAAGGTCTTCGAGCTCGTCTGCGACGTCTTCCACGAGGCGGGCCATCCGACGCAGCTCTCGAAGCAGCCCGGCGAAGTCCTGGCGAGCGGCTTCTTCCACGGGCTCGGCCACGGCGTGGGTCTGGAGGTCCACGAGCCGCCGTCCCTCTCACGCGACCCGAGCACGCTCGTCGCCGGCGATGTCGTGACGCTCGAGCCCGGGCTCTACCGCGAGGGCTGGGGCGGAGTGCGCCTCGAGGACCTCGTACTGGTTACGGAGAACGGCGCCGAGAACCTGACGAACTTCCCGTACGACTTGAAACCGTAGGCAACCCGGTTTCTTCTCCGCAAACTGGGGGTAAAACCGTGGCTCCTTCATCTGGAGGTGTCACATGGCGACTCGAGTTCGCGAGACCGAGCATCCGGTGCTCCCGTATGAGCCGGAGCGTCCGGGTCTCGAACCTCGCCGGGTAGGGGACACCGACGACGCCGCACTGGAGGCCGTCGCCGCCAAACGGCTGCGGATGGCCCTCAAGCTCACCGGCGCCATGCTGTTCGTCTACTTCGGCTTCATCCTGCTGATCGCATTCGGCAAGGACTTCATGAGCAACCAGATCACCGACGGCCTGTCCGTCGGCATGGCACTCGGCGTGCTCGTGATCCTTTCGACCTGGGCCCTGACGTGGATCTACGTCCGCTGGGCGAACCGCGTCTACGAGCCCGAGGTCGAGCGGCTGAGGAGCTAGGCCATGCTCGTTGCGAAGTTCGTACCGGGCGAAGCCAACTCCACAGCCATCGCGTGTTTCCTCGTCTTCGTCGGCATCGCCCTCGGCATCTCGTGGTGGGCGGCGCGACGGACGCGGACGACTGACCATTACTACGCCGCAGGAGGCCGCGTCACCGGGTTCCAGAACGGCCTCGCGCTCGCAGGTGACTACATGAGCGCGGCGAGCTTCCTCGGCATCGCCGGCCTCGTCGCCCTGAAGGGTTTCGACGGGCTGATCTACTCGATCGGGTTCCTCGTCGGCTGGCCGATCGTGCTCTTCCTGATCGCGGAGCCGCTTCGGAACCTCGGCAAGTACACGTTCGCCGACGCAGTTGCGTACCGGCTCAAGCAGGCGCCGGTGCGGCTGGCGGCGGCGGTCGGGACGCTCTCCGTCGCGACCTTCTATCTCATCGCCCAGATGGTCGGTGCGGGGACGCTGATCAACCTGATCTTCGGGATCGACTACGCGGTCTCCGTCGTGATCGTCGGCGCCGTGATGCTCACGCTGCTGCTCCTCGGCGGCATGATCGCGACGACCTGGGTTCAGATCGTCAAGGCCGTGCTGCTGATCGGCGGCGCGACGGGCATGGCACTGCTCGTCCTGGCCCAGTTCGGCCTCAACCCGCTCAATCTCTTCCAGACGGCGGAGAGGGAGAACGGGGCCGCGGTGCTCTCGCCCGGCTCGCTCGTCTCCGGCCACTGGGACGCGATCTCCCTGGGTCTCGCGCTCATGTTCGGGACAGCGGGGCTGCCGCACATCCTGATGCGGTTCTACACCGTCCGTGACACGAAGGCCGCTCGGCAGTCCGTGAACTGGGCCACGATCTTCATCGGGTTCTTCTATCTGCTCACGTTCGTCCTCGGCTTCGGCGCGATGACGCTCGTCGGCCAGAACCCGATCAGCGCGATCGACGAGGGCGGGAACGCTGCGGCGCTCCTGCTCGCGGAGGAGGTCGGGGGGACGCTGTTCTTCGGCTTCATCGCCGCGGTGGCGTTCGCCACGATCCTCGCCGTCGTCGCGGGCCTTGTGCTCTCCGGCGCGGCTGCGCTCTCCCACGATGTCTGGGTGAACGTGGTTCGCCACGGCGACGCGCCTGAGGAGGAGCAGCTGCGGGTCGCCCGCATCGCCACGTTCGTGATGGGCGCGCTCGCGATCGTGCTCGGTATTGCGTTGCAGGGCCAGAACGTCGCATTCATGGTCGGTCTCGCGTTCGCGATCGCGGCGAGCGCGAACTTCCCGGCGCTTCTGATGGCGATCTTCTGGCGGCGGTTCACGACCTGGGGCGCCGTCTCGAGCATCGTCGTCGGCGCCGTCTCGTCGCTCGTGCTGATCTACGTCTCACCGACGATCCAGGTCGACGTGCTCGGCAACGAGGACGCCTGGTTCCCGCTCACGAACCCGGCGCTCGTCTCGATGCCGCTCGCCTTCGGCGTTGGGATCCTCGTCTCGCTGCTGCGACCTGAGCCGTCGGCGCAGGCGAAGTTCATCGAGGCCGAGCGCAGGATCCACCTCGGCGCCCCGGCGGTCACGCGGCCGGCTGGTGCGCCCGCTCGGGCTCGCTGACGCGATAGGTTGGAGCCCTCCCTGCGGGGAGGGCTCCAACGGTTCTGAAGGAGGCGACTAGGTGGCTCAAGCGGACACGCGCGGTCAGACGATCGAGACGATGTTCCTCGAGGAGCGGCGGTACCCGCCGGACCCCGAGTTCGCGGCGCAGGCGAACGCGCAACCCGACCTCTACGAGCTGAGCCTCGAAGAGCTCTGGACGAAGGAGGCCGAGCGGGTCACCTGGTTCGAGCCGTGGTCGGAGCTCCTTCAGTGGGAGCCGCCGTATGCGAAGTGGTACGTCGGCGGCAAGCTCAACGTCTGCTTCAACTGCGTCGACCGCCACGTCGAGGCCGGGAACGGCGGCAAGGTCGCCTACTACTGGGAGGGCGAGCCCGTCGACGACCGTCGCGAGATCACCTTCGCCGACCTCCAGGCCGAAGTCGTCCGCTTCGCGAACGCGCTGAAGGAGCTCGGCGTCGAGAAGGGGACGCCGGTCGGGATCTACATGGGCATGGTCCCGGAGCTACCGATCGCGATGCTGGCATGCGCGCGGCTGGGCGCGCCGCACACCGTGGTCTTCGGCGGCTTCTCTGCCGAGTCGCTCGGCGATCGGCTTCACGACATGGAGTGCCGCGTGTTGGTGACCCAGGACGAGGCGTGGCGCCGCGGCGCGACGGTGCCGCTCAAGCGCAACGCCGACGAGGCACTCGAGTCGTCACCGACGGTCGAGCGCTGCGTCGTGTTGCGCCGGACGGGCGGCGAGGTCCCGATGCGGGACGGCCGTGACGTCTGGTGGCACGAGCTGGCCGACGGTCTCTCCGACGATCCGGAGTCGTGTCCGCCGGAGCCGATGGATTCAGAGGATCTGCTCTACCTGCTCTACACGAGCGGCACGACCGCCAAGCCGAAGGGCATCGCGCATACGACCGCGGGATACCTCGTCGGAGTCGCGACCACCCACCACTACATCTTCGACGTGAAGCCCGACTCGATCTACTGGTGCGCGGCTGACGTCGGCTGGGTAACGGGCCACAGCTACATCGTCTACGGGCCGCTCGCGAACGGGACGACCGGCGTCATGTACGAGGGCACGCCGGACTTCCCGGACAAGGACCGCTGGTGGGACATCGTCGAGCGCTACAAGGTCGACATCCTCTACACCGCGCCGACGGCAATTCGAAGCCATATGAAGTGGGGGCCGGAGCACGCGGCGAAGCACGATCTCTCTTCCCTGCGGCTGCTCGGGACCGTGGGCGAGCCGATCAATCCGGAGGCCTGGGTCTGGTACCGCGAGCACATCGGCGGCGACCGGACACCGGTCGTCGACACCTGGTGGCAGACCGAGACGGGGATGATCCTCATCACTCCGCTCCCGGGGCTGACGACGCTCAAGCCGGGGTCGGCGACGAAGCCGTTCCCCGGCGTCGACGCGGCGGTCTTCGACGAGCAGGGGAATGAGGTCGGGCCCGGCGGCGGCGGATATCTCGTGCTGCGCAAGCCGTGGCCGGCGATGCTGCGCGGGATCTACAAGGATCACGAGCGGTTCGTGGAGACCTACTGGTCGAAGTACACGGATGTGTACTTCGCCGGGGACGGCGCGCGGATCGACGAGGACGCAGACTTCTGGCTCCTGGGCCGTGTCGACGACGTGATGAACGTCTCCGGCCACCGCATCTCGACGATCGAGGTCGAGAGTGCGCTCGTCGACCATCCATCGGTCGCCGAGGCGGCGGTTTGCGGGCGGATGGACGCGCAGACGGGCCAGGCGATCGTCGCCTTTGTGACCCTGAAGGGCGGCGAGGAGGGCTCGGAGGAGCACCTCGCAGAGCTCCGCGAGCACGTTGGCAAGAAGATCGGGCCGATCGCGAAGCCCGCGAACATCGTCTTCACGCCTGAGCTCCCGAAGACTCGCAGCGGGAAGATCATGCGTCGGCTGCTGCGCGACGTCGCGGAGAACCGGCCACTCGGGGACACGACGACCCTGGCCGATCCGGCGGTCGT
>Ga0081538_10004491_pt1 | contig 12848 bp, 17 predicted proteins | sample TabmetS5T2R1_FD_71022 | JGI IMG/M metagenome (GOLD analysis project Ga0081538, IMG submission 71022) | Tabebuia heterophylla rhizosphere microbial communities from the University of Puerto Rico - S5T2R1 | ecosystem: Host-associated > Plants > Roots > Rhizosphere ...
AATCTCGATTATCCTGTTCATGTGTTTTGTAAAGTCCAAAATGATGCCTTTTGACAGGGACTGGCCGAGCAGCCCTGTTCCTGCTCCTCTTGCAGTTATTGGCACTTTTTTGGCAAAGCTGTACTCGCATGCCTGCTGGACATCATGCTCGTCTGCAGGGCACACTACTGCTTCAGGGGCTACTTCGTAGTGGCTTGCGTCAACAGAATAGACCTGCCTGCTCCAGCTGTCACCAAGGACTTCTCCTCTTGCAATGCGAAGCAACTCGTCGGCTATCTGCAACTGCCGCAAAATAGTTATGCGCATATAATAACAAATGCACAAGCCATAATGCTGAAATCAAAATTGTAGATTTGTTACTTAACATACGGTAAGAGTTATATTATAGTGAATTCGACCTAGAGAAGAGATGGCTCAGGCGAACGTTCCGCAAATCTGTCCAGTATGTTCTGGCAAGGGTTTAATCGAGATCACTGATTCTGACTGCCCGTTTTGCAACGGCACAGGCGAATCCACCAAGGCGGCAGAAAGCTATATGAAATCCCACGTCTGCCAGTGCGTCTTTTTGCATAGAAAGAACTGCCCACTTTGCGGCAAAAAATGTCATCACAACACATCGAATCGTCCAAAAATCCTGGTAGCGCCGATGTAGCTAACAAAGTTTAATAGCCATCCTGCCTTTTCTGTACCTGTTGGAGACTCTAGCCAAAGCCAAAAATAATGATGCGTCAGCGGCATGCGCCTTTTGCAACGCCGAGATACCATATGGCCAGAGCATGTGCCCTGCCTGCATGAAAAAATACAACATTCGCTCGTATGACCTCAGCAACGACGGCTGCGGCTGCGACAAGTAGTAATAATAATAATGATAATAATTTCAGGGGTCAGAAATTGGTATACATAATCATCTAGCTCATACAGCCACCACATCTTCATTCCCCTTATGTCAATCGATGCCAATTCTATCCATTAAACGTTGAGTTTTTGAAAGACTTCTCATTTGTGCTCAAATTCACTATTCATACAGACGAAAAAAGGAAGAAGTAGGAGGAGGAGGAGGAATAAGCGCTCAGGCTCTTGCACGTTTGCAGGGTGTTTGGTCAGAATCGCAGTAATTTGGACCATATCACACAATGGTAGCCTCTGCATATATCGCGGCAACCGAGCAATCAGAAAAACGATAGATATAATTGAATCGATACCAAAAATGAAAGGGGAGAAATTCAAGCTTTTCTGTACTGCTAGGTTTCTCTTCGCCTCTGCCTTTCTTGCCTTTCGAATGTGCCTTGACTGATCTCGCTTGACGTCCTTTCAAATGCCCGTGCAGTATTGATATTCATTCCGGATACGTCGCTTGATGCCTCTTTTGCGCGCCTCAGAAACGCCTTGGAAGAGTCCATATTTGCTAGCATTGTCTTGTTCCATATTCTGCCTGCAGAGATTGTGTTGTTGGCAAAGCTACTCACAGTCTGCGTGTACATTTCAGCCATTTTCCGCGGAGAGAGCCACCAGTAAACGGTCTCAAGATAATTGGTCCAAGTGCTTTGGATAGAATTGATGATTTCCTTCTGGGAGTCCAGATAGTTATCAGTAATCTCCTCAGCGCTGTCCATTGCCTGCTGATGATAGTCCGTCACGCTCTGTGCGTATTCCGGGACCTCCTTTCTCGCTTCTTCTATCGATCTCTTGATGTTTTCTTTCGTCTGGTCAATCGATCTGCTGACTTGAAATGTTTGTTCCTCCTCCATTGCTTGTGATGTTCGGTATGGACTTGTATCTGCTGATGCTGCTTTCGTCGCTGCTGTCTCGTCTTTTTTTGTTGACATAAAATTCCTCGTTAAATGAACGAGCCGCTGTGGCTCTTAGTCATTTGCGTAAACGATTATCTATCACTTTACTGAACGTACTATCCGAAGTCGCATAGCATGCAGAATAGTCATCACACCTCCCCTGTCAATTGAGAATATACTACGCAGAAAATTTTATCGTATATCGCTAGCGATAGAATTATATCTTATTGCCAAGCATGGCAAGTATGAATTTAACAAAATTCCGCCATCGGCAAGAAGAGCCCGATTCTGAACTGCCTTTTGGAATCAGAGCGGCATCGGCTTTGGGGATTTCTGTAATCGCAGACGCACTCGACTATGTCGGCGCTCTCATATTCGCATTGCCTGTCATTGGAGATATTGCTGACTTGATTGTAACTGGCCTGCTGTACCGCATCACAAAGAGCAAGGTCACCGTAGTCATTAATGCTGTCGAGTTCATTCCATTCATCGGCGACTTTGTCCCGACCTATACTATATCGACATTGCTTTGGATTCTTAACGAGTCTCGCAAGAAGCAGGCGAGTCATAAAGGCGAAAGTCATCGGCTAGAGCTGACGATAACGTGAATACTGCACCCAACAACCGGGGTGAAAACCTCCAGACAAGGATCATGAGAGCCTACGCCGTTCTGAGAAGCAGGACAGAGTGAATAGACAAATGCTGTGACTTTTCGGGAATGCAAATATGCAATAAATCCCTATAATAAGAAAAGACTTTGTCAGCAGAACTCCGCTCATTGCCTCTAATACTGCTCGGTCCTATATTGCGGAGGGCGGAGGAAAAGCAGGTATGCATTTGGCTTGCATGCAGCAAACCTCTAACAATAAAAGCACAGATCTTTCTATTTGACGATTTAAAGGCAGTAGATTTAGGCGAAAATCAAGCCAAGCCAGTTGGATCAGGAATTACCAAATCACTACGACTGGGCCAACATCTGTATGTGGCGCTTGTAATCGCACGTCCAATCGGATCAGCTTCAGAGAAGAGATTTCCCACTGATGAGCTGCTTGCTTATGACATTGAAGTCGTTGATGACGATTCAGGCAAAATCATGACGCTAAAGGATCTGGGTTTGCTAAGTGGCAAAAACTCTATTGTCTATGCGAATCGGAGTGTTGTTTCGCTGCCAACCTTCTTTCTGAGGGGCAAGAATACTCCGCTAAACTTTCTTCACGGTTCATGCCGCAAACTGCATGGAAAGGGTGAGGACTGCCTCGTTGCAGCCAATGAAGCAATATCTTCCTCATTTTCAGACTTGAAAAAAAGGCCGAGCGCACTCTTTCTCACCGGCGATCAGATATACGCTGACGACGTGGCAGGCCCGCTATCACAATATCTTACCCAATTAGGAATCAAGCTCTTAGGATGGGAAGAAAAAATTAACGGTATTAAGAAAAGAGTGACTGAAACACAGATAGAGGAACGTCAAAGCCTAGTTAAAAAATATGCTGGCTTTACCTCGCCTGATGCTGGTAACCACCTACTTTCCTTCGGCGAATTTTCAGCAATGTATCTGTTGGCATGGAACGCGGAGAACTGGCCAGCCAGATTCCAAGACATTGCAACAGTCCCAAAAGAGTATCAAAAGAAATACAATGAGCAAATCAGGCAACTGGAGAAGACTCGAAAAGATCTCCCTGCAGTACGCCGGGTTCTCGCCAACATTCCTACGTATATGATATTTGATGACCATGAGATAACCGACGACTGGAACATTACAAGAGAATGGCTTGAGAATGTAAAAGGCAGCAAATGCGGAAAGCAAGTCGTGGCAAATGGTCTTGCAGCGTATTGGGCGTTTCAAGGATGGGGAAACGATCCTGCCTTGTACAACAACGACTTTATCAGCAAGATTGCCGGATTTCTTGGAAAAAATGGTGAAGTGACTGAAACAGAAAGAACTGACTTTGAGAACCTATTATGGAATTTCGATAACTGGACATTCAGAGCGCCCATCACTCCGCTGACAGTTGTTATGGATTGCAGGACCCAGCGCCACTATGACAGCCTTGATGGCGCACCTCAACTGCTCAGCAGCAAGAGCTTTCATTCAATCTTGCAAGCTGCAAAGGAGACCAACTACCAAAAGGGCGATCCGATTATCATAGTCTTGCCAACGCCGGTCTTTGGTTTTCTCCTTCTAGAAGCACTGCAAAAAGCTGCGGCCAAGATGACCGGCGTCTACAAGCTGGACTTGGAAACATGGTTTGCAAACGAAAGCGGGCTTGTAAACTTTCTTTCGTTCCTGATGCAATCGCTTGGGCCAAGACACTGCATATTTTTGTCCGGCGACGTTCACTATGGATTCACGATTAGTGCTGCCTTTGCACTATTGCAGAATGAGCATGAATATCTCCACATGAGCATAACGCAGCTTAACAGCAGCGCCTTAAAGACCACCAGTCTGGTCAAGATTGCGTTTATAAGTGAAATTATGGGCAGAATTCGCCAGCTGTTTCCTTGGAAGCAGGTAGTGCGCATAGGGTGGACTAATGGTCTCATTAATAACCGACTCTCATCCAAGTCTTTAAGAGTAAAGAGCAGGCCAACATTGCACCTGCATGTTCAACCAAGGAATAGAAAGAGATTGGCAGCGCAGCGGCCTCCCGATTGGATAGAAGCCAGATCCATTGTGAAAGCCTCTGGTTCCATAATACCTCCACTGTTAATTTCTGACAACAATATCGGTCTGGTCACCATAGATAGAGATAAGATAATACATAGATTCCTAGTTCGTAAAGAAATAACAAAAGATACGAAGATTCATCAAACGGTTGTAAAAATTGATCACGGCAGGAATGAATTAGACGAGCTCGTCAGTGCAAAAATGCATGAATTTGCTCGTGAGCGCTCAGCCACGCTATATGGAAGTGCGACTTAGGCGCTTTTTGACATTTTTCGAGCCGCTCTGATGCGTTCTTTTCTGTGATTGTCATCTGATATCCTCTCGTCTGTATGCGGCTTTGGTTCAGGTCTTGGTTCTTCTCCAAATTGCCCGTGAGTTGCATCATGCAATGCCTGATCACGTTTTAAAGGCTTTTTCTTTTCGGCATCCATCTGACAATAATATTATGCACAATATCATAAAATAAGATATACACCTAAAAGATGCTAGATGATATTTAGCCTAGCGGCACACTCCATATGATAATATCTTCTTGGGTTTTTACCAACTGCTACAATTTCGTCTGCATCCTCGATATTGTGTCTGCAAAAATGACAGAGACCATCTTGCCTTACAATGATGCGCCTTTTTACTCTGTTAGCAGAAATAATGGTAAAAGACATTCATGATCTCATGCATTTGGCTTCTTTGCTTAAAAAGATATAGAGTTGTTTTTACAATTCTATCTTTCTATGTCACGCTTGACTGTCCTGTAGGTGTCTGATAATTCTCTGGTTGTTTGTTCGATGTTGTGTATTGTTCCTGACCTCTTGGATTCGGCGACGGTGACTTTTAACTCATCTACAAGACCTTTGATGGACTCTAGCATTTCTTTGACAGCAGTGGTCATCTCCTTCAAATCTTGCATTCCCATGCCTCCTCCACCGCCTTCTGTTCCACCAAACGAGCCAATCTTTTCTTTGGCAGTTTTGATCAGCTCTTTTGCATCGTCAATGACAGCTGTCTCCTTCAGGTCTTTCATAGTATTATCCATTCTTTCAGATGCTTGGTTAAAATTCTGAGAAATCATGCGTATATTTTCCATATTTCGCTGCCATTCAGGCGCCTTCATTGTTTCCATTATTTCCTTGGCAGTAATTGCAACCTCTCTAATGTTGTCAAACGTCTCTTGGACACCTGGGGTTCCAAGTTCACGCATTATTTCTACTGCATCAGAAGCTGTTTCTTTAATATCTGAAAGCTTGCCGCCACCTGTCATAACTATAGGTGGATGTACTTTTCCACCTTAAGTGCAGTTGGAAAAAATAATACAAGTACAACGTTCATAGTTTTGTTATTAGAGAAATGTTAAAGAAAAAAGTGGGTAGTTATTGTTAGTCGAGTTTTCTCTTTGAACTTTTCCTTCTCGTATTCTGTTTCAAGATCCCTATTCGGGTCTTCCGCTTTCTTGCCAATTGCTTTTGTCCCTGCTTTAATTTTGTCACCCGCGTCTTCTACACCTCTACGTGCTTCACTTTCCGACATGTTGGTAATAGTTGGCTGATTAGTATCGGATATAATGAATTGCATAAATTATTTCAATACCTATTGCCGGCTTGAAATCTAACTGGCAGCTGCAGCTTTAGCTCTTTTGCGCTCTGCTTCTCGGGTGGGATACCTCTTTAAGTGTCTGCCACGATAGCGATACTCATACCTGTGAATTTTACGTCTCTTTAGAAGCTGTCCAAGAAAGATGAAGGCCGCTGCTGCCAAGATCGCATTGAATATTCCGGGCGCAATGTGACCCCAAACGAACAGATCGAGATAAGCGAGAATCAGATTAAGTGTTGCAAAGCCAGCTATCATAAGAGGAAGGTACTTTCCTATGGTGATTAGGAGTCCAAGTGAATGTATCATCGCTTCTAGCTTTGCAGTATCAGAGATTGAAATGCCGCCTACCATCTCAATATGACAATAGGCATTATTGGCTATATTAGATAACCTTTAAAGCTTCAGCAGTAGAACCCCGCTACATGCAGGCATCTACTCCCACTGGCCATACTTTAGTCAGCTTTTCTTGTTTGAGCGATTTATAATAAAAGCTATAAGCATCCGCCTTCTCTTATCTAGTCGGAAATGGAACGAATAAGCATACTTGAAGACCGGCTGACTGCAGCATACAGACGAATGGTGGCGCTTGCTACCTTGCCCAAGACACCACCTAGGAGAAAGATTCAAGCCGAGTGCTAGGCAGCTCACTGTGCAGTGGCTATAATGCGAGTTGTCTTTGCCGGTCCCTTGATGATACGACGGCTGACAAAGGAGCTTGATATTTCGCATTTTAGTGAGCCGTTCGATTCTGATGAAGCGGATGTCGATTCCACAGATAGAATTAAACTTGCAAAGAAAGCGTGTAGTAAATAGAGCCTCAGAATTTTGGTAGCACACCGCTAGCCAAATATCGCTAGCGATACATAACAACAATCTTACAATGTCGTTGGCTTTCGCCGCAAGGCACCATCGCACCTGAAATTGCAAAGTTTGTTTATGGCTGCGGGCTTGATCCTTACTACGGCTTCTTTCACAAAATGGACACCTCGTTTCAGGCTCTGGTTTATGATCTAATAGAGCCCTTCAGATGGCTTGTAGAATATACTGTTTACAAGCTTGCAGTAGAAGAGCCAAAGCATGGTCGGATGATCAGGAAGAATGAATATGCTTGGACAAGGGAAGGTAAAGTAGTTCTTGATTCTGGCCCGATTCGCAGATTTTTGGAATTGCTAGAGAGAATATTTTAGGTTGAACGGCCCTACAAGTTCAAGCATGGGATAAAGAGGAGAGATGGGTTGTCTATGTGTCAGGAAATAACTATTGCCAAGATATCCGTTCAAGTGCTGGCAGATTATTGTTTTGCTAAGAAAGCAGGGCCTCCTATTCTGCCAAATAATGGCCCATAATGGCGTCCACTATGCAAAGTCTAGACATGCAGCATCGTCATCATCTACTTCAAAGCTATGGTAACTTCTTTTCTTTGTCGCCGTCCCTTTTTCTATCAGTGAAACCAGCATCCGCATCGGTGCCGGCTTTTCTATAAGTCCGTCTATCTTGACTGACGGCAACACTCTCTTTAGCTCGGACCTGCTAATCTCTAAGGAAGTCATTAGAAAAATCTTGACATCTGGCTTTATGGCTTTGACCTTTCTTACCAAGTCAAACCCGTTCATGCCGGGCATTCTAATGTCTGATAAGATTGAATCATACTCTGTTGAATGCTGCTCAAAGTGCTGCAACGCCAAAATAGGGTCTGTAAATTCCTTTACAGCCCAACCACTTCTTTGTAGGGCCATTTTGATAATAATGGCAATATCACGCTCGTCATCAACTACAAGAATTGATTTTTTGTTTTGCTCTGTCAATTCTATCTCACTTTGTCAGTGCTGTAAGGATTAAACTGTGCTGATTTGAGATTTGGCGTTTGTAACTATTCTGTGTTAATATCAAATTTGGATGAGGGCAGACAACTGTAATCTTTTGATTATTCCTTAGCCATTCAAAATGGGTATTTTGCCACCACCTCTCAACATGGATGCACTCATCAAATTTTTTACGCCGAGATAGGTTGTCGGCGCAGTCAGCTACAACAATCACTTCGTGACTTTTTCCGGCGGCAATTCTTTCCTTTACTATTTCTTCCAACAGAGCCTTAAAATCTTTAAACGATTCCAAGTCACCATCTAATGCACGATAATAGAACGCTTTTAGGCTAAAAACTAGCAGGTTACCCTTGTTCATATTTTCTTTGTATTTTGTAATTTTTGAAAGTCTCTCTGAGATATATGATGTATCTGACGCGTCAACAGAAGCATAAACAGCTAGTTGACCTTTCTTTAGTCCCTCATTAATGTAGTTTATTGCAACTTCATTACGCTCATCATCATTATTATATAGCATAATGATATGCTCGCAGCAAGATGGGTTAACTAAACTTGTCATATATGCCACCTATACCTGGGCGATACAACTTAGGTACGTTAATAGGTTAGTTGAAATTTTGTCAATCATGATTACGCCTGTACCCCGCTTTGCTATTACTTAATACCTCTTGAACGGTAGAACAAAGGTCGCCTATATGTACTGGTTTTGTGATAAATCCGTTTACCTTTATTGAAGGCAGGACTTTTTCAAATTCTGTCTTCTGTATCTCAAAAGCTGTCAAAAAGCAAATCTTGACTTTATCATCCTGTTTTCTTATTTCTCTGCAAAGTTCAAAGCCGTTCATTTTTGGCATACGAATGTCGAGAATCACTAAATCATAAGCACCAGGTTTGAAGTCCAACAGTGCTTTTTCCGGATCACTATAGCCTTCAACTCTAAAGCCATCACGACTCAAACGTTCCTTATAGACTGAAATGATATCCATTTCGTCATCAACAAGCAAAATTCTATTCCCCTTGGTAATGGAAGTATCATATTTAGCGGTCCTCATGCTAGAAACAACGTCATCCTTGTTTAGCGTAATGCCGTTTTCCTTTTGTCGTGGATTCATTTAACCACACCCAGTACTGACTCGAAGAGTTCAGCTGTTATCTTGTGTAGCTCAACTTCTGATAAATTCTCAACATGTTCTTTGCGACTGATCATGAGGTCATCACGCTCCTGTCAAGACTTCTTTCGCCTTTTTCTTTATACTTTGTCATTGTAAGCGTAGCAGCCATTGAATTTTTGATCAGACTCCCTAACTTTCGCATTACTATGGGTTTCTTTATCACACCGTAAACTTTCATAGAAGGATTTATTTTTTGAAAATCAGAGATGTCGATTTCAAAAGCAGTCATGAATATTACCTTCAACTCTGGCTTTAGTTCTCTAATCTTTCTTACAAAATGAAATCCATTCATACCCGGCATCCTGATACCAGATAGAACCAAAAAATAATCATTGAAATTCTGTTCAAAATCTTCCAGCGCAGCAAAAGGATCGGTAAATGTACGAACATTGAGCCCTTGTTCACGTAAGAACCTTGCTGTGTCAGTAACTATTTCTCTATCATCCAAAATCAGGATGAATTCGCTCTGCACCATCAAACTACTAGGCACTTGCAATAATATAAAGACTAAGTATTGTTTTGTACGAAAATGCATGCAATTGCAAAACTTTTTAACCTTCAGAACAGATTTTCAAATAATGAGATTATCATGACAAAGAGTAGAAAATCCACCAAGACTGCAAGTTTTAGGATAGACGATTCTCTTCTTAATGCGCTCTTAGTGGAGTCAAATTCCAAACAGGTAAGTCTGAACACTCTTGTAAATCAGGTCTTAAGAGAATATGTCGAGTGGTACGCGAATGCTCCAAAAGTCGGCTATATGATAGTGAGAAAATCACTCATATCTGCCATGCTCGAAAGATTCAATGATGATCAGATACGGCAAATTGCAAGAATTACAGCCAAACAATCTAGGGAGATTAACATGTTGTTTGCAAGCGAATACAGCATAGATTCGGCTCTTAAAATAATTGAATACAAGATGCGTATGTCGGGCTATATTTACCGCAAAGAAATTCATGATAACTATTATACCTATATCATAGAGCACGGTTTGGGCCCAAAATGGTCTCTGTACCTCGCAGAACTCTTCGCCTCAGAGTTTCAAGAAGTTGATCATGAAGCAGAGTTTGAAAAGTTAGATAATCTACTTGCCTTCAAAGTACGCAAGTAGGTTTAATCTCCTAGACTTTTTTGTTTCTTTTAGTATCGAACCATTCACGTGGCTAGTTGAATAAGCTGTGAAAACAGGAGAACCCTGAAGAAAAAAAGGCGATTGTGCGCAATAATTGCAATCCGAAAGATGGTGGCGCGAGGGCGCTCATACCGCGAAATCATGGATACCCTAGACATCCCAGAGCGGTATTTTTACCGCTACTTGTCGCAGGCATTTGAGCATGACAGGCAGCTTATGCAGGAACAAGACAAGAACAATCTTGCGTTAGAACTAAAAGAGTCTTTCACGACAGGTTGACAAATGCATACAGACGTTTAGTGCTATAATTGCAAGCAATGAGGAGGAGGAGGACATATATCAGCTAAGGATAGAATTAACGCAGAAGCAGCGGCGGCATGCGAGAAGTGGTGGCATTGGCAATTACGAAATTAGCGTTTGAAGGTCCGCCGATTATCTTGAAAGGTTTCAGTGTATAATATTTGTGGTGATGATGGTGATGATAATCTGGCTCAGTTGGAATTGAAGAATCAGAGGCTGCTGCCTCTGCCTGTTAGACCGCCAGAATTTTATGACCACTCCTTCAGCCAATATCGCTAGCGATATTGGCTGGAATAATGAGCAGCAGCGGCGGCAACGACGGCGGTGGCAGTAACACGACCGCTAGTAATAATAACTAGGATCGCGGCTGCCGCCACCAATAATGTGTTTTTTTATTACTGTAGAACTTTTCGTAGATCCAACTACCGCATTTCAGCACGATAAGACATACTAGCATTAATTTCTAGCGCGTTCTATCACAGGGCTTTAGTATCTTTTGATACACAGATGTATAGATCATATATGTCACAACAACAACAAAGTTTTCTGCAAGCAGCACAGCAGTCGGACTCTCTCAGCAAGCCTATTCTTGGCCTGTTTGAGCTGGTAGACAGAATCTTGGACAAGGGTCTCGTAATTGATGCCTACGTGTCAATCACTGTAATTGGCATACCACTTGTAGTCATTCGAGCAAGAATCGTAGTAGCAAGCCTTGATACTTTTCTCAGGTATCAAGATGCTATGGGACTAAGAGGGGAACCTGGAGAGAAGGTGCAACAACAACAACAACAACCTCCACCAATGCAGCAAGAGCAGCAGCAGCCGGAGGGCTATTACGAGCAGCCACAGGCGCCAATGCAGCAACAGATCTATGGGCCTTAATTATTTACTAAGACTCTGATTCCAAACCTTCAAGGCGCCACTAGTATTCTTTTCGGCGCTCCTTGCGCCACGTTGGGCAATGGGCTGAGTTTTCGCTCCAGCCCGATCATACACAGAGAGGGAATAACGAGCTCCAAGCAGTCGAAGTGCCATATGACTTCCCATGCGACCTATCCCTATGAAACCAATGCGAGGTTTTACATGTTCATCTTTGACTATCATAGTATCCACTCTACTCTATCGACTTTAAGTCCTTAATTTGATCATTGAGAGCACTGCAAGGTCATATCGGGTCATAAACATATCTACGCGTGAGAGAAACAACCAGTAATGGCCAGAAGACTTGACAGAGCGTTCTGCATGCTACCTGTCAAGCCACGCGCATTTAAGGGATAAGTAAGACAATTTCTTAATTCATTTGCCTATCGAATTTTTCACTGACCTATATTTTGTTGATTCTTTAGTTCGTATCCAAGTGAGCGATTTATCACGAACGCCGGGAAAGCGACCAGTGCCATGATCAGGGATAACAGTATCATTACGTTTCCCGCTTCTACATGACCTTCGATAGAGTATGGGATGAAGATTTGGTGGTTGGATACCAACAGCAAAGCGCCAAAGAGGCCCATGGTGGCATTCATTAAGACAAGGCTCAAGATTACATAGGTCGTCGGCATCAACCTGATTCCAATCAGAGTCAAAGATCCTGCCATGACAAATGATGCATGCTGAATCAAATGCAAATCTTCGTGAAAGGTCGCAGCTGCAAAAAGCAAAGGTAAGTGCCAGACCCACATCAACATGGCAGAAGCAGCCAGGCAAGAAACGATAATTATTGCATTCTGGCATCAAACCACATTTTGGATCCTTGGAATAGGTCCACGGCTGCTTATTTCTGATCTTATATGAAGAGTCTCTTATGAAGCACGATGTATAACGCTAATCTGAGAGTCCTATAAGCACGGTTGGCGTATTATTGGTGTGTCGGTCGAAAATAAAACAGTGAAAATAGCAAACGATGACTCTATTGCAATATCTAAAACAACCGCCGTAGAGGTAATAAAAGACGATTCTACTTGCATAATGACAAACGAGGATGAAGGATTGAAGATCAAAGCGGCGCGTGCGGGAGACTCGGTGACCGATCTTGTTGACTCTACGCTTGATAGGATGGTAAATGCAGTTCAATCAAGGGCAAAGGAGCTTTACAAATCTGGGGCTTTGGAGCCGGGTTATGCAGCAGCGAGAAAAGATTCTGCCGATATTGCGCGCCTTGGTTCCCGGGTAACGGGTCTTGCGATTGAGTTTGAGGACGCTATTACTATGGTCTGCGACCATTCCTATCCTGAACAAGTCAAAATCCTAACTGGCTACAAGAAACTGCTGGAAGAGCAGATCAACGTGATTGATTCGAGAATCCACTTTGTAAAAAGGCTCAGGAATAACATTTGACATCAGCGGCGATGGATGGCACAGCAATTGCTATTG
>Ga0081538_10004492_pt1 | contig 12846 bp, 14 predicted proteins | sample TabmetS5T2R1_FD_71022 | JGI IMG/M metagenome (GOLD analysis project Ga0081538, IMG submission 71022) | Tabebuia heterophylla rhizosphere microbial communities from the University of Puerto Rico - S5T2R1 | ecosystem: Host-associated > Plants > Roots > Rhizosphere ...
CCACCGCCGCGCTCACCGCCTCGTTCCTCCTCGGCGGCTCGATCCTGCGGTCGATCGAGCGCGTGCGGCGCGCGTCCTCGGCGCTCGCCCGCGGCGACCTCGCGGCGCGGGCGCCCGAGGGCGGGCCCGCGGAGCTGGCCGAGCTCGCCGGCTCGTTCAACGAGATGGCCGAGAACGTCGAGGGTCTCTTCGACGCCCGCCGGCAGCTGGTCGCCTGGGCGAGCCACGACCTGCGGACGCCGCTCGCCTCCATGCAGGCCATGCTCGAGGCGGTCGAGGACGGCCTCGCGCCGCCGGAGCAGTACATCCCCGCCATGCGCGAGCAGGTCCGCATCCTCGGGCTGCTCGTGGACGACCTCTTCGAGCTGGCTCGAATCGACGCCGGCGTCCTCACCCTCGAGCTGCACGAGCTGCCGCTCGCTCCGCTCGTGGACTCCTGCGTCCGCGGCCTGGAGGCGGAGGCCGCGGCCCGGCACGTGACTCTCCATGCCGAGCTCGGCGGCTCGGGCGCGAGGGTTCGCGCCGCCCCTGAGAAGGTCGAACGCGTTCTCTACAACCTGCTGACGAACGCCCTACGGCACACGCCGTCGGACGGCTCCGTCGGGATCCTGGTGGAGCCGTTGGCCGAGGAGGTGCGCGTCACCGTCGAGGACACCGGAGACGGCCTCTCGTCCGAGGCCGTCAAGCGGATGTTCGACCGCTTCTGGCGCGGGGACGCCTCGAGGACGAGGGAGCGCGGCGGTTCCGGCCTCGGCCTGGCCATTGCACGTGGGCTCGTCGAGGCGCAAGGGGGCAGGATCTGGGCCGAGAGCCGCCCCGGCGGCGGGGCGCGGGTCTCCTTCACCTTGCCTCGCGCGCTAGCCTGAGCGCGTGAGCCGCATCGAGGGCTACCGCTTCGGCCACGTGGTCGTGGACGGCCGCGAGGAGACGAGCGACGTCATCGTGCTGCCGGGCCGCGTCGTCCGCAACTGGCGACGACGCGACGGCCACAGCCTCGTGCTCGAGGACCTCGACGACGTCCTCGAGGAGCTCCCGGACCGGCTGGTGATCGGCACCGGCGCGGACGGCCGGCTTCGGCCCGATCCCGTCACGCTGGAGCTCCTGCGCGGGCGCGGAATCGACGTGGAGGCGCTGCCGACGGACGAGGCCGTTCGGCGCTACGGCGAGCTGAACCCGGCGGCGACGGCCGCGGCCCTCCACCTCACCTGCTAGTCAGGAGGGCCACTGCCTGCGCGGCGAGGCCCTCGCCGCGGCCGGCGAAGCCGAGGCCGTCCGTGGTCGTCGCCCGGACGGAGACCTGCTCCGGCTCGACGCCGAGGGCACCGGCGAGGCGCTCCACCATCTGGGCGCGCCGCGGCGCGATGCGAGGGCGCTCGCCGATCAGGACGCAGTCGCCGTTCACGAGCTCGTAGCCCGCCTCCCGCACCGCCGCCATGGCCCGCTCCAGGAAGACGAGCGAAGAAGCTCCTTCCCAGTCCGGATCGTCGGACGGGAAGAAGCTGCCGATGTCGCCGAGGCCCGCGGCGCCCAGCACGGCGTCCACCAAAGCGTGCGCGACGACGTCGCCGTCGGAGTGCCCCGCGAGCCCCGGCTCGCCCGGGAACTCGACGCCGCCGAGCACGAGGGTTGCCTCCTGCGAGAAGGCGTGCGCGTCCACGCCGATCCCGACCCGCAGACCGTTCATCCGAGCGGCTCCTGGCGCGCGGAGCGTCCGTCGAAGACCGTGACCGTCTCGTATCCCGCAGCACACAGGTGCTCGACGCCGGCGTCGAAGTCCCGCCCGACGTCGCGAGCGACGTGCGCGTCGGAGGCGAGCGTGGCGCCGACGCCGCGCTCGCGGCAGCCCGCGAGGAACCCCGCGTCCGGATACAGCTCGCCCACCGGCTTGCGCAGCCCGGCCGTGGAGACCTCGACCGCGAGGCCGGCCTCCGCGACCGCCGAGACGGCCTCCTCGTGACGAGCCTCGACGTCCTTCGGAGCCGGCCGCCGGCCGAAGATCTTCACGAGGTCGGGGTGCGCGAGCACGTCGGCCAGGCCGCTCTCAGCGAGGGCGCGGAGCTCGGCGAAGTACCGGCGCCAGATCTCCTCGACGGGCAGCTCCGCCCACACGCCCGGCTCCAGGTCCACGGCGTGGCCGTCGAGCCAATGAATGGATCCGAGCAGGAAGTCCCACGGATATGGCGCGAGAGCATCGCGAAGCTCGTCGAGCCGGCCCGGCACGTAGTCGACCTCCAGGCCGAGCTTCACCGGAAGGCCTTGCCGCTTCGCCTCGACGACCGCGTCACAGTACTCGTCGAGATCGTGGCGACAGCGCTCGCGATGGTAGGGAAGCGTCCAGAGTGGAAGCGATTGGCGGAAGAGGTAGATGTGCTCCGTGAAGCCGATCTCGTCGACGCCACGGCGGGCCGCGGTCTCCACGTAGTGCTCGACCGGCTCGGCTTCGGCCTCGATCGCGTCGTCGGCGATCAGGTGCATGTGGTAGTCGACGATCATCCCTCGGCCCGCAGGAGTGTTTCGACGAGCTCGAGGTCGGCCGGCGTCGTCACCTTGAGGAGCCGGCGGTCGCCCTCGACGAGGCGCACGCGGCCGCCCGCCGCCTCGACGAAGCCCGCGCAGTCCGTCGCGTCACGTGCGCCGGCGACCGCGCGGCGAAGGGTGTCTGCGAGGAAGGCCTGTGGCGTCTGGGCGGCATAGAGCCCGGCACGGTCGACCGTCTCCACCACGGCCTCTCCGTCGCCTCGCTTGATCGTGTCGGCGAGCGGCAGCGCGGGCACGGCGCCGTCCCAGCCTTCGCCGAGGGCGGTGACGACCCGCTCCAGGACGTCCTCGGGCAGCAGGGGCCTCGCCGCGTCGTGGACGACCACGACCGCGGTCTCCGCCGGCACCTCGGCCAGCCCGGCCCGCACCGAGTCGGCGCGTGTCGCCCCTCCCGTGACGGCGGCGTGCACCTTGCCGGCGCCGAGCTCCTCGGCGAGCAGGATGCTGGGCTCCTCCCATTCCTCAGGCGCCACGACCACCAGCGCCTCGACCCAGCCGGACGCCTCGAGGCGCTCGAGGCTCTCGGCCAGGAGCGGCCTCCCGTTCAGGTTGGCGAACGCCTTCGGCCGGTCGACGCCGAAGCGCTCCCCGCGCCCGGCCGCCACGAGCACCGCCCAGACGCCGGTGCCTTCGGCGGTCGTCACTCGTACAGAGCCAGTTCCCCGTCGCGCTCGACGAACAGCTCGGGGCTCACCGGCTCGTCCGACGTCTGGAAGTCCTGCTGCACCCTCGCCCGGAGACGCTCTTCCGTATTCCCTCGCTCGACGATCCGGCGGGGCAGCGCGATGAAGACGTTGTTCATGGGCACGGCGTACACGGCGGGGCCGCCGTACTCTCGCACGATCTGGCGCCGGAGACCGGGAACGACCATCCGCGTAGCGTCGTAGCCGTCCGACGTCGACCACCCGCAGAGCTCAAGGTTGCCGGCCGGCTCGCACAGCAGCTCCTGCTCGTCGTTCGTCTGCCGCAGGAGGTTGTCGAGCGCCACCTCCTCCAGCTCCTCGACAGTCGTCCCCCAGCGCTCGATGTCCTCGGGCCGGACGACCGTGTACGAATCGTCGGCATCGACGACGTAGACCAGGCTGAGGCCGCCCGGCAGCTCGCTCGTCGCAGGCTCGAAGCCGTAGCTGCGAAGGTCGAACGGCGCCTGCAGGAGCGGCATCAGGTCGGAGCTTGCCTCCTCGAGCGTGACGTCGCCGAGCCCCGCCTCGAGGCGCCGCTCAGCGTCCGCCACCACGCCGGCGACGAGCTCGTCCTTCCCGTCGGGGTCGGCCTCGTACTCCGCGTAGGCGTCCCCGAGGTCGAGGACGACGCGGTTCGGCCCCTCGGAGGCAGTCACCTTCAGGTCCGGGCCGCCCTCGGCCTGGAGGTCCGCCAGCTTCAGGGCGGCGACGACGTTCTCCTGGAACGAGCTGGGCGGGAGCGCGTCCTCGGCCGACCCGCCGCCGTCCCCGGCGCAGCCCGAGGCGACTCCCAGGAGGAGGGCGGAGGCCAAGAGGGCGACGCGCTTCGGCACCCGAACAGGATGCCTACGGGCGGCGCGGCCGGGTCGCGGTTCGGGTTCTTAGCCGGCGACCTTGGCGCCGACCGAGTCCAGCTCCTCGTCGAGCCAGACGGCGGCGTCGTCTTCGTCCATGCCCTTCGCGTACATGAGCTCGGAGGCGAGGATCTTCTTCGCCTTCACGAACATCTGCTTCTCGCCCGTCGAGAGGCCCTTCTCCTGGTCGCGCAGCGAGAGGTTCCGGACGACCTCGGCGAGCTCGAAGATGTCGCCGGTCTTCATCTTGTCGCGGTTGTACTTGAAGCGGCGATTCCAGTTCTTCGGCATCTTCGTGCCGCTGCCGTGCAGGACCTTCACGACCCGGACGACCATCTCCTCGTCGATCACCTTGCGCAGACCGACGCGGTCGGCGTTCTCGGTCGGAACGTTCACCGTCATGTCGTTGTGCAGGATCTTGATCGTTAGGTACTCACGTTCCTGGCCCAGGATCGTCCTCGTCTCCTTCTTCACCACCGTCCCCGCGCCGTGGTGGGGGTAGACGACCTTATCGCCGACCTTGTACAAGCCTCTCCTCCTCTATGTGAAACGCGGGCGCAAAAAGAGACGCCCAAGACGCCTGCGGAATGACGTCCATTCTACCGGAAACCCGCTTGGGAAGCCAGCTTTGGGCGCATTTGCCCCTTGATTGCGGCGGCTAGAGCTGGAGATACCGATCCACGAGATTGTGCTCCTGCAGCCGCCGCAGGCCTTCCCGGATCTCGCGCGCCCGCACGGAGCCGACGCCGTCGACGGCCTCCAGGTCGCGATGGCTCGCCCGCACGACGGCGTCCAGGCTCTCGAAGTCGCGCACGACGTGCCGGATGATCGAGTCCGGCAGACGAGGGATCCGCGAGAGCACGCGGTACCCGCGCGGCTGCACCGTGAGGTCGAGCGGGTTCGTCTCCTCGTAGCCGAGCAGCCGCCCCAGCTCGTCGAACTCGAGCAGGCGGGTGTAGTCGAGCTGCGAAAGGCGCTCGAGCACCGTCGACGAGGTGGCGGGGTCGCCCGAGCGCTCGTAGTCGTAGACGACGGCGGCCTTTTCGCGCGGCACGTCCTCCATCATCTCGTCGAGCTGCATGCGGATCAGGCGCCCCTCCTCGCCGAGCTCGACGCAGTTACGTTCGATCTCCTCCGCCATCCGCGTAGTCATCTCGGCCCGCTGGAGCACGACGAGGACGTCGTCGAGGACGACCGCGCTCTGGAACTCGAGCGCCGTCAGGCGCGTGAGCCCCTGGTCGAGCCGCGTGCGGTAGGTCTCGAGCGTCCCGAGCGCCTGGTTCGTCCGGGCCAGCACGTCGGAGATCTCCCCGAGCTGGTAGCGGAGGTTGTCGACGAAGATGGTCACCGTCTCGCGCTGCTGCGAGATGGAGACGACGAGCGCCTTCGTCTGCTTCGCAACCCGCTCCGCGGTGCGGTGCCGCGTGCCCGTCTCGTTCGTCGGGATGGACGCATCCGGCATCAGCTGGACGTTCGCGTACACGAGCTTCTGGCCGTCCGCGTTGATGACGATCGCCCCGTCCATCTTCGCCAGCTCGTACAGGAGCTGCGAGGTGAGCGGGAGGTCGAGCCGCATCCCGCCCGAGAAGAGGAAGGCGAGCTCGTTGGGATCGCCGATGACGATGAGCGCGCCGTGCTCGGCGCGGATGATGTCGTCGATCCCCGCGCGCAGGGCCGTGCCGGGCGCGACCTGCTTGAGCGCCGAGAGGAGGGTCTTATCCTTCCGAGGGTCCGCTCGCACCGAGCCCCGCAGTGATCGCCGTCCGCAGCGTTCCCGCTGCTGTCAGGCGCATTCTGCCATGGGACTCGGTACCGGCCGGAACGAGCGCCTCGGCGAAACCAAGCTTGGCGCACTCCGCGAGGCGGCGCTCGGCCTGGCTGACCGGGCGCAGGCGTCCCGTCAGGCCGATCTCGCCGAAGCAGGAGAGGCCGGGCTTGACAGCCCCTCCGCGGGCGGCGGAGGCGATCGCGAGGGCGACCCCGAGATCGGCCCCGGGCTCGTCGATGCGGACGCCGCCGGCGACGTTCACGAAGACGTCTGCCTGGCCGAGCGGGATGCCCGCGTGTCGTCCGAGAACGGCGACGATCATGGAGAGGCGTTTCGGGTCGACGCCCGTTCCGACGCGCCTGGGCATGGCGAGATCGGTCGGAGAGACAAGCGCCTGCACCTCGAGGAGCAGCGGCCGCGTGCCCTCGATCGTGCAGACGACTGCCGAGCCCGGCTGCTCCTCGTCGGGGCGGCCGAAGAGCTCCGAGGGGTCCTCGACTGCGACCAGGCCCGCCGAGGTCATCTCGAAGACGCCCAGCTCGTTCGTGGAGCCGAAGCGGTTCTTCACCGCGCGCAGAACGCGATGCGAGCGATAGCGGTCACCTTCGAAGTGGAGAACGCAGTCGACGAGGTGCTCGAGGACGCGCGGGCCTGCGACGGCGCCCTCCTTCGTCACGTGCCCGACAAGGAACGTGGCGATCCCCTGCTCCTTGGCGACGCGAAGGAAGCGTCCCGCCGCCTCCCGCACCTGCGCCACCGAGCCCGGGGCGGAGCCCAGCTCCGGCGCGTACAGCGTCTGCACCGAGTCGACCACGCACACGTCGGGCCGTTCCACCTCGAGGGTGGCGCAGACGTCGTCGAGGTTCGTCTCCGCCAGGATGTGGACCTCGCCGGCGCCTCCCAGCCTGTCGGCGCGGAGCTTCACCTGGGCCGTGGACTCCTCCCCGGTGACGAGCACCGCCTTGCGCTCGTGGGACATGGCCTGGAGAGCCATGAGCAGGAGGGTCGACTTGCCGATGCCCGGATCGCCGGAGACGAGGACGAGGCTCGCCGGGACGAGGCCGCCGCCGAGCACGCGGTCGAGCTCGGCGACGCCGGTGGGGATGCGCTCGGCGTCGCCCGCCTCGACCTCGACCAGGCGGAGGAGCGGACGCCCCTGCGCAGGCGCGCCGCGAACGCCCGGGGCCGGCGCCAGGGCGCGCTCCTCGACGAGCGTTCCCCAGGCGCCGCACGAGGGGCAGCGGCCGAGCCACTTCCCGGTCGTGTACCCGCACTCGGAGCACGCATGCTGGATCGGGGCCGCCTTCGCCATGGGCGACCCAGTCTAGGCAGCCGGTCCGACGCCGAAGCCTCGCGGCTCCGTGCCGGTTGTGTGTCGGTTACGAGCCTAGGATCTTGGCCTTCTCGGCCGCGAACTCCTCGTCCGTGAGGATGCCCTGCTGCTTCAGCTGGGCGAGCTTCTCGAGCTGGGCGAACTTGTCGTCCGCGGCGGGCGCTCCAGGAGGTGGAGCCTGCTGCGCCGCCATGGCCTCCTGCTGCGCCATCTGCTCCTCGTACCGCTGCTGGTCCTGCTCGGCGTACCGCCTCTCTTGGCGGTGGCGGACGGCGCCGGCCGTGCCGGCTACGACCGCGGTCGTCGCCGCCGCTCGAACCAGACCGGGACCTCGTCGCATGAACATCTCAGCTCTCCTCTCCTTCTGCGGCGGCGTAGGCAAGCGCCGCCTGGACGACGTCGTAGGGGATGCGCTCGTTGGCGAGCAGCCGGCCGTCGGCGTTCCGGACGGCCTCGGCGAAGCGGGTCGCCCACACGTTCTCGAAGACGAGCAGCCCGGCGGAGGAGTTCGGCTCGAGCTCCTCCGCTGCGAGGGCGATGTCGTCCTCGTTCAGGAGGCCCGCGTCGACGTCGGAGATGTCCGCCATCGCCGCCGCCTCGTCCTCCGGGTCGAGGTCGGCGAGCTCGACCGCGGCCACGTTGCCCTCCTCGTCCTTGAGGATGAAGACGAGGTCGATGATGCGAATGGTGCCGTTCTCGACGAGCTCGGCCAGCGCCGGGATGATCTCGCCCTTGAACTTGTTGCCGGGGAACCCGACGACCACGTACTCGATCGGGCCGATGCTCATGTGCATGCCTCCCCGGGGGTTGAGTCGATCGCTGCGGAGTCTGCCACAGAACGACTAGCGCCGAAACGCCTCGTCGACGGGCACGCCGTAGCCGGTCGCGAGCGCGTTCGTCTCGTTCGCCATGCCGACGACCGCGAGCAGCTCGGCCAGCTGCTCGTCGGTCATCCCCTTCCTGCGGGCGGAGGCCGTGTGCGAGGCGATGCAGTACTCGCAGCCGTTCGTCACGGAGACGGCCACGTAGAGGAGCTCCTTGGTCAGCGGGTCGAGCGCGCCGGGAGCCATGACCTCTTTCACCGCCCTCCAGGTGCGCTCGAGGGTGACCGGGTCGACGGCGAGCGCCTTCCAGAAGTTGTTGACCCAGTCGACCTGCCGGGTCTCCATGATGTCGTCGTAGACGGCGCGCACCTCCGGGGAGGCGTCGTCGTACTCGACCAGCGGCACGCCGCTATTCGTCGTCGGACGGCGCGTCGCCGTCTGCCTCCGCCGAGGGCTCCTCGGCGGGGACGGTGACCTTCTCGGGCTCGGGCGGCGTCTCGCCTTCGATGACCGAGATGTCGACCTCCTCTTCGTCCACCTTGCGGTCGACGACGATGGTCGAGCCGGGCTTGATCGAGCGGCCGAGGACGAAGTCCGCGAGCGGGTCCTCGATGAAGCGTTGGATCGCGCGGCGCAGCGGGCGGGCACCCATGGCCGGGTCGTAGCCCTTGTCCACCAGCAGCTCCTTCGCGCCCTCGGTGAGCTCGATGGCGGCCTCGTGCTCGCTCATCTGCTCCCGCAGCCGCTTCATCATCAGGTCGACGATCGTCTTGATCTCGTCCTTCGTCAGCTTGTGGAAGACGATCACTTCGTCGATGCGGTTGAGGAGCTCGGGACGGAAGACCTTCTTGAGCTCGCCCATGATCCGGTCCTTCATCTCTTCGTAGGAGAGGCCGGTGTCGTCGCCGACGGAGAAGCCGAGGGACTGGTTCTTGGAGATCGTGGCGGCGCCGATGTTCGACGTCATGATCACGATCGTGTTCCGGAAGTCGACCTTGCGGCCCTGGGCGTCGGTCAGCTTCCCGTCCTCCAGGATCTGGAGGAGGATGTTGAAGACGTCAGGGTGGGCCTTCTCGATCTCGTCGAGGAGGACGACCGAGTACGGCTTGCGGCGCACGGCCTCAGTGAGCTGGCCGCCCTCGTCGTAGCCGATGTAGCCTGGGGGCGAGCCGACGAGCCGGGACACGGAGTGCTTCTCCATGTACTCCGACATGTCCACCTGGATCATCGCGTCCTCGTCGCCGAAGAGGAACTCGGCCAGCGTCCGCGCCAGCTCCGTCTTCCCCACTCCCGAGGGCCCGAGGAAGATGAACGAGCCGGTCGGCCGCTTCGGGTCCTTGATGCCCGCGCGGGCGCGCCGGATCGACTTGGACACGGCGATGATCGCCTCGTGCTGGCCGATCACGCGCTTGTGCAGCTCGTCCTCCATGCGGATGAGCTTCTGCGACTCCGCCTCGGTCAGCTTGAAGACCGGGATGCCGGTCCACATGGAGACGATGTCGGCGATCTCCTCCTCGCCGATCTCCGGCTGCTCGACCTGCTCGGATGAGCGCCACTTGTCCTCGAGCTCGCGCTTCTTCTGCGTGAGCTTGCGCTCCTTGTCGCGCAGGTTGGCCGCCTTCTCGAACTCCTGGGCCTCGATTGCGGCCTCCTTCTCCTCGCGCACCTTCTCGATCTCCTCCTCGAGCTCGCGGTAGCGCGGCGGCGCGGTCATCGTCTTGATGCGCATGCGGGAGGCGGCCTCGTCGATCAGGTCGATCGCCTTGTCCGGCAGATGTCGATCCTGGATATAGCGGTCGGCGAGGATCGCCGAGGCGCGGAGGGCGTCGTCTGTGATCGTGCAGCGGTGGTGCGCCTCGTAGCGGTCGCGGAGGCCGCGCAGGATCTGGACGGTGTCGTCCACGGAGGGCTCGTCGACGCGAATCTGCTGGAAGCGGCGCTCGAGGGCGGCGTCCCGCTCGAGGTACTTGCGGTACTCGTCGAGCGTCGTCGCGCCGATGGTCTGCAGCTCGCCGCGGGCAAGCGCCGGCTTCAGGATCGAGGCCGCGTCGATGGCGCCCTCGGCGGCGCCGGCGCCGACGAGATTGTGCAGCTCGTCGATGAAGAGGATGATGTCGCCGCGCTGGGTGATCTCCTTCATCACCTTCTTCAGGCGCTCCTCGAACTCGCCGCGGTACTTCGAGCCCGCCACGAGCGCGGCCAGGTCGAGCGTGTAGATCTGCTTGTTCTTCAGGAGCTCGGGAACCTGGTTCGACGAGATGCGCGCGGCGAGGCCCTCGACGACGGCCGTCTTGCCGACGCCGGGCTCGCCGATCAGCACCGGGTTGTTCTTCGTGCGCCGCGAGAGGATCTGCATCACGCGCTCGATCTCGGTCTGGCGGCCGACGACGGGGTCGAGCTTGCCCTCCGCGGCGAGCTTCGTCAGGTTGCGCCCGAACTGGTCGAGCAGCTTCGAGCTCTTCGCCTTCTCCCCCGCGGCCGCGCCGCCGCCCTGCTGCCGCCGGCCCGGCCCGGAGAGCATGCGGATGATCTCGTTCCGGATCTTCTCGGCGTCGGCGTCGAAGTCGAGCAGGATGCGCGCGGCCACGCCTTCGTTCTCGCGCACCAGGCCGAGCAGGATGTGCTCCGTGCCGATGTAGTTGTGCCCGAGCGAGAGGGCCTCGCGCAGTGCGAGCTCGAGCACCTTCTTCGCACGCGGCGTGAAGGGGATCTGGCCCGTCGTGACCTCGTCTCCCTGGCCGACGATGCGCGCGACCTGGGCGCGCACCTCCTCCACCGTGATGTCCAGGCTCTCGAGCACCCGGGCGGCGAGCCCCTCCTCCTCGCGCAGGAGGCCGAGCAGGATGTGCTCCGTGCCGATGTAGTTGTGCTTGAGGGCGCGGGCCTCGTCCTGGGCGAGAACGACGACCTGCCTGGCTCTCTCGGTGAAGCGCTCGAACAAAGCCTCAGGTTCCTTTCCAGTCGACAGCCGGACCTATGGTACCGAACCGATCGGGAGTGCCCGAGCGCGCCATGGAGTCCGTATCGGCTCTGGAACGAAGGCTTTAGAGAGCCAATTCCTTGGTCGCCCTCGTGGCTCGTCGGGGGTGCCCCGTTCGGGGGACGCGCCGGCCCGGGAACGTGCCGATGGTTCGAGTATGCGGAGGAGGGTCCTCGCGGCACTCGCGGCGTCGCTCGCGCTGGCGGCGCTGGCCTCGGCATCCCCCGCGGCCGCCCTCTCGGTCGACGACCGGAACGCACTCGAGACGAGCGTCGTCGAGCGCGTCAACGCCGTGCGCAGGGCCCACGGCCTACGGCCGCTCCGAGTCGAGCCGCGGCTGGCGGGAGCGGCCGACCGGCACGCGAACTCGATGGCGGCCGCGAGCTACTTCCGCCACGAGCTCTACACGCCCACGCGGGCGGCGAACTGGACCTCCTTCGGCACCTGGATCCGCTGGTTCTGGCCGGGTCCCGGCTACTCGTCCTGGAGCGCCGGCGAGAACCTCGCCTGGGGCGCTCCCGGCATCTCGGCCTCCCAGACGGTGAGTCGCTGGCTGGCGAGCCCCGGCCACCGCGCCAACATCCTCAAGCGCGGCTGGCGCTGGATCGGCGTCGGAGCCGTGCACGTCGATCAGCCACGCGGGTACTACAGCGCCTGGGACGACGTAACCATCGTCGCGGCCGAGTTCGGCTCCCGCTCCTAGCAACAGCCTGTTACCTGGCAGGGCCGCGCGGTAGGCTCGCACCGTGGCCCTCGAGACGACGATCGTGCCGCGGCCGCCCTACTCGCTCGCGCTCTCGGCCCGGCTGCGCAGCGACCCGACGCGGCGCTTCCGCGACGGCGTCCTCACGCTCGCACTCGAAGCCGGGGGCGAGCCGGCGCTCGCCCGCGTCCGCCAGCGCCCGGACGGGAGCCTGGCCGTCGCGGTCGAAGGGAGCGCTCTGGAGGAGGCGCTCGAGCGCGTTCGCTTCGTCCTCGCGGCCGACGCCGACCACGGGCCGTTCCTCCGCCGCTTCGCGGACGACCGCCACGTCGGCCGGGCGGTCCGCAGCCTGCGCGGCCTGCGGCCGCTCAGGACCGCGACAGTCACCCACGCTGTCCTGAAGGCGGTCTGCGGCCAGCTGATCCAGGCGAGCGCGGCAAGGGTGCTCGAGGCGCGCCTGATCCGCGCGCTGGGGACCCCGTTCGGCGACCTCTTCCTCCCCCCGACCCGGGCGACCTTCGCCGGGCTCGCGCCCGCGCGGCTCGCGCGGGACGGCCTCGTGGCGAGGAAGGCGAACGTGCTCGTGCGCCTCTCACGTGAGTGGGACGTCGAACGGCTGCACGGCGTCGAGACGGCGTCGGCGGTCGCACGCATCGAGCGCGAGCGCGGCCTGGGGCCCTGGTCGGCCGGGGTCGTCTGCCTCTACGGACTCGGCCGCTTCGAGCACGGCCTCGTCGGCGACCTCGGCCTCCTGAAGCTGTGCGGCACGCTCCTCGGGCGCCGCGCCGAGCCGGAGGACACGCGCCGCCTGCTCGAGCCGTACGACGAGTGGGCGGGCCTGGCGAGCGTCTATCTGCTCGCCAAGCCCGCCGCTTGACGAACACCCCGGGGGAAACCTTGGACCGGGGGCGTCGCCCGAGCCGTGAGCGCCGCCCCCGGGCCGTGTCTCATCCGTCCCCAGCTCGACGGACGAGCGCGAGGGCGCGCGGAAGGCTGCGCTGCCCACGCGTCCTGCGCTCGGGATCGCACCGGCTCACCGGCGCCTCGGCCATGTCGCGCGTCGCGGTCGTGACCGCGGTTCGAGCGCTTCCCCTCATTGCCACTCCCGTTGCCGCAGGATCGTCCTCGGAGCAAAGCGGCACGCACCCCTTTCGGGTACTGGC
>Ga0081538_10004493_pt1 | contig 12846 bp, 11 predicted proteins | sample TabmetS5T2R1_FD_71022 | JGI IMG/M metagenome (GOLD analysis project Ga0081538, IMG submission 71022) | Tabebuia heterophylla rhizosphere microbial communities from the University of Puerto Rico - S5T2R1 | ecosystem: Host-associated > Plants > Roots > Rhizosphere ...
CGACTCGCCCGAGTTCCGCGGCATCACCTTCTACGAGGTCGAGGCCAAGTCCATCCTCAACCACGTCCCCGCCGCCAGCCGCATGCCGTTCGAGTGGACCATCAACGTGTATCGGGGCTGCAGCCATGCCTGTGTCTACTGCCAAGCGGGCGACACGCCGATCCTCATGGCAGATGGACGCACCAAGCCACTGGCGGACATGCAGGTCGGAGACGCAATCTACGGGACGGTTTTCGACGGCAAATACCGAAGGTACGTGACCACACAGGTGCTCGACCACTGGTCGACCGTCAAACCGGCCTACCGGGTCTCACTTGAGGACGGGACCGAGCTGGTAGTCAGCGGCGACCACCGCTTCCTGACTGATCGCGGCTGGAAGCACGTGACCGGCTGCGAGCAGGGTCGCCACCGGCGTCCATTCCTGACGCCGAACAACAAGCTGCTGGGGACTGGTCGGTTCGCGACACAGCCGGAAGGAGGACCGGAGTACCGGCGCGGATACCTCTGCGGGGTGATCCGCGGCGACGGGCTGCTCAGCACTCGTTCACGCCTCAGCACTTCAGGTCGAGGCACCCGGAACACCTACCAGTTCCGTTTGGCACTGGTCGATCTTGAGGCGCTTCGGCGTGCCCGCACGTACCTGGCTGAATTCGACGTCGCGACCATCGAGTACACCTTCCAGAAAGCGGTTGGCGCCAGGAAGCAGATCGATGCGATCCGCAACTTCACTCGTCTCGGGGTTACCGCTGTCGAGGACCTCGTCGCCTGGCCGAGCACCTCGTCTGTCGAATGGTGCAAGGGATTTCTCGCTGGCATCTTCGACGCCGAGGGCAGCTACAGTCAGGGCGTTCTGCGTATCTGTAACACTGATCGTGCCATTGTCGACCAGATCACGTCCGGCCTGCGACGGTTCGGGTTCTCCTACGTCATCGAGACCCAGGGTCCCGGCAGAGCGAAGCCCGTCACGTACGTGCGGCTGCTCGGCGGCCTGCGCGAACATCTCCGCTTCTTCCACACCGTTGACCCGGCGATCACCCGCAAGCGCACGATCGAGGGCGCGGCGATCAAGAACAACGCCCCGCTGCGGGTGCTGTCGATCGAGCCGCTGGGCGTGGATCTCCCCCTGTACGACATGACCACCGGGACGGGCGACTACATCGGCAACGGCGTTGTCAATCACAACTGCTTTGCCCGGCCCTCCCACACCTACCTGAACTTCGACGCGGGGCGGGACTTCGAGAACCGGATCGTGGTCAAGGTCAACGCGGTCGAGGTGCTGCGGCGTGAGCTGCGCCGCCCGAGCTGGCAGGGCGCGCACGTCGCCATGGGCACCAACACCGACCCCTACCAGCGGTGCGAGGGCCGCTACCGGCTGACCAGGGGCGTCCTGGAGGTCCTGCGCGACCACGCCAACCCGTGCTCGATCCTGACCAAGTCGCCGCTGCTGCTCCGCGACCTGGACCTGTTCGTCGAGCTGGCCGCGACCGCCGGGTTCACCGCCAGCCTGTCGATCGGCACCCTCGACGAGGAGGTCTGGCGCCGCAGCGAGCCCGGCACGCCCCACCCGCGGGCGCGGATGGCGGCGGTCAAGCGGCTGGTGGAGGCCGGCGTCCCCTGCGGCATCCTGATGGCGCCGATCCTCCCGGGCATCTCCGACCACCCCGAGCAGCTCCGGGCGGTGGTGCGGGCGGCCGCCGACGCCGGCGCCAGCCACGTCACGCCGATCACCCTGCACCTGCGGCGCGGCGTGAAGGAGGAGTTCATGCCGTGGCTGGAGCGCGAGTACCCGGAGCTGGTGGCCGACTACCGCCGCATGTACCGGGGCGCCAACGCGCCCAAGGCGGTCGCCGCCGCGATCGGCGAGCACGTCCGGGCCGCCAAGCGCCGCCACCGCGCGTCCGGTCCCCGGCCCGACCCGCCTGCCTGGCGGGAGCCGGCGCAGGAGCCCGCACCCGAGCCGGCGCCGGCGACGCAGCTCTCGCTGGGGCTCTGACCGCCCGGGGCGGCCGCTGGAAATCCGCTTGCGCCGCCGGCCGGGGCCGACGGAGGATGGCGGGCCGTTGCCCGCCCCTGCTCAGAGGGCCGCATGGTGACCACCACGGATCGGTTGCCGGGGTCGCCGCCCGACCCCGAGCTGCTCGCCGAGCGAGCGATGCTCGCCCACGCCCGGCGCTGCCTGGCGGCGATGCGGCGCCGGGCGCGGTCGCTGCGCGCCGCGGGCGGCGACGCCATCGCGACCGAGTCGCTGGAGTGGCTGCTGCGCCAGCGGGTCGCCTCCCTCGCCGACGACGGCCACACCGGCCTGTTCTTCGGCCGCCTCGACTACGACGCGACCGGGGACCCGCCGGATGCGCGCTTCTACGTCGGCCGCCGCCACGTCACCGACGAGCAGGGCGACCCGGTGGTGATCGACTGGCGGGCGGAGCTCGCCCACCCCTTCTACCGCGCCAGCCCGAGCCGCCGCTACGGCGTGCGGGTGCGGCGGCGCTTCGGCTACCAGGGCGGCGTCCTCACCTCCATCCAGGACGAGGTCCTGGACCTGCTCGACGAGGCCGCCGCCCGGGCGGCCGCCGACCGCGTGCTGGTGGCCGAGATCGAGCGGCCCAGGATCGGGCCGATGCGCGACATCGTCGCCACCATCCAGCCGGAGCAGGACGACCTGATCCGCGCCCCATTGGCGGACACCCTCTGCATCCAGGGCGGCCCGGGCACCGGCAAGACCGCCGTGGGCCTGCACCGCGCCGCCTACCTGCTCTACGAGCACCGCGAGCGGCTTGCCAGGGACGGCGTGCTGGTGGTCGGGCCCAGCACGGCCTACCTGGCGTTCATCCGCGACGTGCTGCCCGGCCTCGGCGAGGTCGACGTCGCCCAGCGCCCGGTCGAGGGGCTGGTCGGCGAGGTGACCGTGACCGCCGAGGACCCTCCCGAGGTGGCCGCGCTCAAGGCCGACGCCCGCATGGCGGCGGTCGTGCGGCGCGCCGCCTTCCTGCACGTCCGGCCGCCGGTCCAGCCGTTGGAGGTCCGCTTCAGGCACCGCGTGCTGCGGCTGCCCGCCGCGACGCTGCGCCGCCGGGTCGGCGAGCTGGCCGCCGGCGACCTCCGCTACCTGGTCGGCCGCGACCACCTGCGCGACTGGGCGGTGGAGCGGTGCCTGCGCCAGCTCGAGCACAGCCAGGGGCTGACCGGGCTGGACAGCCCGGCCGAGGTGCAGCGCCGCCTGGGAGCCTCGCCGGCGCTGCGCGCCTTCCTGGACCGCACCTGGCCGCGCATCGACCCGGCCAGGCTGGTGTTCCGCCTGCTCACCGAGCCGGAGCTGCTGGCGGCCGCCGCCGGCGAGCTGCTCTCCGAGGAGGAGCAGGCGCGGCTTGTCTGGCCGCGGCGGCCCCGCGGGCCGCGGGCGGCGGCGTGGTCGGTCGGCGACGCGTTCCTGATCGACGAGGCCGCCGACGTGGTCGGCGGGACCGCCACCTTCGGGCACGTCGTCGCCGACGAGGCGCAGGACCTGTCCCCGATGCAGCTCCGCGCGATCGGGCGTCGCTGCCGCTTCGGGTCGGCGACCCTGCTCGGCGACCTCGCGCAGCGGACCACCCCGTGGTCGGCCGGACGCTGGGAGGACGCCCTCGGCCACCTGGGCAGGCGCTCGGCCCGCGTCGAGCACCTGCCGCGGGCGTTCCGCGCGCCCAAGGAGGTGCTGGACTTCGCCAACCGCCTGCTCCCCGAGATCGCGCCCGGCGTCCGTCCCGCCCGCTCGGTCCGCAGCGTGCCCGGCTCGCTGCGGGTCCGCGCCGCCACCCCGGAGACGGCCACGGCGGCGTGGCTGGAGGCGCTCCAGGAGGCGCTGGCCGCCGAGGGGTCCGTCGGCCTGATCGCTGCCGACGCCGCCCTGCCCGCCGTCGCCGCCGAGCTGGACCGCCGCGGCATCGGCTACCGCGGGGTCGACCAGTTCGACACCGCCACCAGCCTCGCCGTGGTCGCCGCCTCGGCCGTCAAGGGCCTGGAGTTCGACCAGGTGGTCCTCGTCGGGCCGAGCGAGATCGCCGACCCCTCCCTCGGCGTCGCCGGCCTCCGCCGCCTCTACACCGCCCTCACCCGAGCCGTCCTGGCCCTGCGGGTCGTCCACACCCACCCGCTCCCCCCGGCCCTGACGGGCGCCTAGCGCACCTCGCGGACGAAATCGCTCCGCACCTCCACCAGATGCCGCGCCGGGTCCGGGTCCAGGGCCAATCGCTCCGGCGAGTCGTGGTAGGCCGCGTCCGCCTCTTGGAAGCTCCCGTCCCCGTCGTGGGCGATCACCCACACGAACTCGCTGGTCTCCTCGACCACCCACGCCCCCAGCACCTGGAACCCGTGCGCCTCCCGCAACGGCCGGACCCGCTCCCGCCACTCCCCCACCCAGGCCTCCATCCGCCCGGGCGCGACCCTGTACCGCCGCAACTGCACCGTCCGCACCGCGACCGCCCCCTTTACCGCTCGTACTCGTCGGGCAGCACGATGTTGATGAGGAAGCTGACCACGGTGATGACCAGCGCCCCGAGCAGCGCGGGCCAGAACCCGTCGACCTGGAACGCCAGGTCGAACTGCTCGGCGATCCACTCTGTGAGCAGCAGCATGAGCGCGTTCAGCACCAGCAGGAACAGGCCCAGCGTCAGCACCACCAGCGGCAGCGTGAGCAGCCGCAGGATCGGCCGGATGATGGCGTTGACGAGCCCGAAGATGACCGCGACCCCGAGCAGGGTGAGCGCCCGCTCGGTGTCGGTGCCCGGGCCGACCGAGATGCCGTCGACCAGCCAGGCGGCGACGGCCAGCGCGACGGCGCTGGCGAGCAGGCGGACGATCAACCTCACGGGGGCACCTCCCTGGTCTGCCGGCGGCGGATCGCGTAGAGCTGCCATTCGCCGCCGATCCCTTTGAGCGCGTGGCTGCCGCGGTCGTCGAACGCGACCTCGGAGCCGGCGACCAGGTCGCGCACGGTCCTGGAGACCAGCACCTCGCCGTCGCCGGCGGCTCCCATCACCCGGGCGGCGACGTGGACGGCGATCCCGCCGACGTCGGCGCCCCGCGGCTGCACCTCGCCGGTGTGCAGGCCCGCCCGGATCTCGACGCCGAGCTCGGCGAGCCGGTCGCGCAGCGCGGTGGCGCAGCGGATGGCGGCGCCGGGGCCGGCGAAGATGGCCAGGATGCCGTCGCCGGTGGACTTCACCAGCCGGCCGCCGGACCGCTCCACCAGCTCCTTGGCCGCCCGGTCGTGGGCGTCCAGGAGCCGGCTCCACTGCCGGTCGCCGATGCGGCTGGCCCGCTCGGTGGAGCCCACGATGTCGGTGAACAGGACGGTCGCGAGCGTCCGCTCGCCCGGGACGGCCGCCGCCGCGGGGCGCGGGCGCTCCCGCCGGGGCCTCCGCGCCAGCGCGATGGCCGCATGGACGCCGAGCGGGATCCCGAAGAGCATCAGCGTCCAGGCCGGCCAGAAGCCGGACCGCGCCGCCTGCACCTCTGGCCGGCCTCGCTCCATCAGCCAGATCACCAGGAACACGGCGTTGAGGACCACGTACAGGCCGGCGTGCAGCACCAGCCAGCGCGTGGTCCGCAGTCGCCGCAGCACCAGGGCCCTCCTTCGGGTCGGTCGCACCTGCCCCATTCCAGCAGACGGCGGGGGACGGGACCAACGCGCCGGGACGCCCCCGCCCGGTGGGCCCGGGCGAGGGCGTGCGAGCGGGAGGTCAGGCGGCCTCGACGATGCTGAGCTGCTTGCTGGCCTTGCCGCCCGGACCGATCGCCTGGATGTCCAGGTGCCCCGACCCGGCCTCGCTGAAGCCGTAGCTCCAGGTCAGCGTGAAGCCATCGCGCGGGTTGCGGTCCTCCCCGAGCAGCCTGGCGTAGGGGCCGGTCTCGGTGCCGGTCGGGGTGAGCACGAAGCGCACCCGGTCGGCGTGGTCGGCCTTGACCGTGAACCGCACCGTGGCGGGCCCCTTGGGAACCTCCAGCCAGCCGTCGAGGTCACGCAGGGTCGGGCTGGTGGTCACCGCCTGGATGAGGGGCGCCGGGGCGGCGGCGGCGAACTGGACCCGGACCATGGTGGCCTGGAGGATCGCGTTGCCACCGTTGGCCGTGGACGCGTCGTAGAAGATCGCCCAGCCGGGCGCGTCGCCGGTCGGCTGGCGGAAGCGGAGCTGGCCGAGGTCGCCGGGCCGGGTGCTGGCGCGGCCGTCGACCAGGCCCTCGCCGAGCACCAGGTCACGGCCGGGCCGGTCCTGGGTGACCTTGAAGTACAGGCTCCCCTCGTAGACCTCGGCCTTGCCGCGCACGGTCAGCGGCGAGCTGATCCGCTCCAGGCGGGCCGGGCCGTCGATCTGGATGCTGCGGCCGGTCACGCCCAGGACCCACCAGCCGGCGGGCAGGCGCTGGAGCCGCACCACCACCGCGTACGGGCCGGTCTGGGGCAGCAGGCGGCGGCCCTCACCGTACTTGTGGCGGAAGCCGACCTCGCCGGCGCGGTCGCCGGTGTAGCGGAACCGCCCGGCGACCATCTCGGTCATGCCCAGCTGGTCGGCGAGGAACGCCCGGGCGGTCGCCACCGCCTGGGTGCCCTCCCGGTCGTCCTTGGGGTCGGCCTTCGGGTTGGTGACCGGGGTGGTCGGGGAGGTCGAGCCGCTGGGCGCGGCCGGCGCCGGGCTGGCGGCGGGAGCGGCGGTGGGTGGGGTGGTCGGTGCCGTGCGGGTGGTGAGCGCGACGGTGGACCCGATACCGACGGCCAGCAGCACGAGCGTGCCTGCGATGAGTGGTGGGCGGTTAAGGCGCATGGTGGCCCCCCTAGAAGCCTGCCTCCCTACCGGAGGCTTGCCCGAAGTCTGCGGGCCGCAGGTCACGGAATCCCGCCGGGACCATCTCGGCGGGAACGCCGATCGGTAACCGGTTCGCCTCGATCAGGGCACTGAGGTCGTTACCACACGGTGGCGCCGATGCCTCAGTTGGCCGGCGTGGCGGCCAGGGGGACCTCCTCGCCGGCGGCGACCAGGGCCGAGCCGATCACCGTCGACGCCCGCGGCAGCAGGCGCAGGCTGGCCGCCGGGTGCGGTGCGGGCGGGTCGAGCGTGGCCACGCCGAGGGCGACCAGCGGGTCCAGGAACGCGGCGGCCACGGCACGGTCCAGCCACTCGCCGCCGTCCAGCCCCAGCCCGTCGGCGACCGTGGCGGTCAGCCCGGGGACGCCGACCTCGACGCCGGCCGGCAGGCCGAACAGCAGGCGCAGCACCCACAGCCGCCCGGCGACCAGCACCTCGACGCCGTCGCCGCCGTGCAGGAACGCCGGCCACGGCACCCGGTGGCACCAGCATCCAACGTTATACTGCTATCCTGCCGTCGCCGGAGAACGGGGGAGTCCCAGTGGTTGTCGTCCGCCACCCCGCCGCAGGATGGGCCGCTACCTACGGCCGCGTGAGCCTCGCCCTCCCAGAGCGCAACCAGGACAGCCCTGAAGCTCACGACCGTGTGAACCGGCAGGGGGCGCTGACCCACGGCTTGAAGATCAAGCCCGGCTTTGAGTTCTATGACAAGGGCATCACCGGCGCTAAGGACGTGCGGCGGCCTGGCTTCGAGCGCGCGATCCAGGCCGTCGTTGACCAACAGGTTGAAGCCCTGATCGTGCCGGCGCTCGACCGGCTGTCCCGACGCGGCATGCGGCACATCGGTGAGGTCCTTGACGCGGTGGACGCCGTCCAAGGACGAATCATCTTCGTCCGCGAAGGGCTCGATACCTCGATCCCAGCCTCTCGAGCGGTTATCGCCTTCCTCGCCGAGCAAGCCCGGAGTGAGTCCCAGACGCTGGGATGGCGGATCACCAACTGGCATGAGACCCGCCGCCTGCAAGGCCGCTGGACCGCGCCCCGACCGTACGGGCACCGCGTGGAGGACGGCAGGCTCATTCAGATTCCCGAGGAAGCGGCGATCCTCCGACGAATGGTCCGCGACTACTTGAACGGCGCCACCGCCCGCGGCATCGCGATCCAGCTCAATCGTGAAGGGCACCTGTCGCCTCGGGCGATGAAGGTCCGAGAGTGGAAGGCGCAGGACAAGAAGACCAAGGAGCGAGACGACACGGGGTGGCACGCGCACACCGTGATTCGGCTGCTTCAGGCTCCATCCCTGTGCGGATGGGGCCGGCATAAGGGGTCCCTTGTTCTCAGTGCAGATGGGGATCCCGTCAGCTACGGGGAAGCCATCATCACCCCTGGTGAGCGGGCGGCGGTCCTCGCCGAAGTCGAACGTCGCACCACGATCGTGACGGCCGCCAAGAACTTCAAGCGGCTGGGCGGGCGCACTGGCGCCGGCCGGCCCGCGAAGTACTTGTTGAGCGGCCTGGCACGGTGCGCACAGTGCGGCTACGTGATGGCGGGGACAGGGAAGAGGAACAAGTACGTTTGCAGCAGCTTCATGGCCGGGCGGCCCTGTCCCCGGAAGTCCACCGTTAATGTCCCGCGGGCCGACGCCGAGGCGGTGCGACAGCTCACCCAACGACTCGCCGCGATGGATCCGGATGATGCGATCTTCCAAGCAATCGCCGACCGCTGGCGCAAGCTGACGATGGCTGAGGGAGAGGGAGAACGCGCGACCCTTGAAGCACGGCTCGCGGATGTGCGCGAGCGGATCAGCGCCCTGGAGGAAGCCCGTTACCTTCGTGGTGAGTTCGACGCACCAGAAGACGTCGACCGCTGGGAGCGAATGCTGGCCCGCTTGAAGGAGCAACGGCGGGTGCTCCTGGCCGCTAGGGACAAGCTTGGTCCTCCTCCGGCGTTCCAGGTCGGCTTTCTGCTCGACGCATTGCAGAGTCGGGAGGCTTGGGCAGCCTTGTCCCTCCATGAGCAGCGGACCCTGTTCATGGTCGCGGTCGATCGCGTCATGATCAGCGAGAGCAGGGGGCAGACGGTGCCGATCCACGAGCGCCTTCGAGTCGTGCTCCACGGGGACCAGCTTGAGGGGCTTGTTCCCACGCCCAAAGAACGCCGCCAAGCGGATTCCTCGCCCTGACCAACAGCAAGCCAGCCCTAGGCCGTCGGCTGCCTGGTCCCACCATCGCCGCCCACATGCCATGTAGGACACTACTTGCGATGCCGCACGTCGTCTGCGACGGCACGTAAGATCGCGAGGGCGTCCTCACCGGAGACGGCGACGCTCCGCAGGCGGTCGAAGGCTTGCTTGTAGAGGTTCACCTTGTCGTCGCCGCTGATTGTGAGCCATGTTCCCAACAGCTCAACGTGAACGAAGGTCTCCTCGTCGCCCCGGTTGTCGAAGATCACGAAGCCGTGGCTTCGCCACACTGGCGCCTCCCCGGCTTGCGGGATGATCCCAAGCTCAACATTCGGCAGAGTCGCCACCACGCTGAGCCGATCGAGTTGCCCGAGGAGCATGTCACGTGGTCCGAACCGCCAGCGCAAGGCCGCCTCGGGGATCACAAACGCAAAGCGCTTGTTCTCGCCGTAAAGGATGGTTTGCCGATTCATCCGCGCCGCAACCCGCTCGGCGACATCCTGGTCGCTGAAGGCCGGGGCAGTGGTGAACACCTGTCTGGCGTACTGAGGAGTTTGCAATAGGCCAGGAACCAGCAGCGGCTGATAGACCTTGATGCTGCCTGCGCTCGCTTCTAGAGCTTGGACATCTTCCTGCAGCCTGGGAAGGTCCTCCAGGATCGCAGGATTCCAGGACGTGGAGGCCGTCAGACCCTCCTTTGCCCACTCGATCAGCTCTTGGCGCTGCTCAGCGGATGCAGCAGTTACCGTTGCCCATCGCTCCACTTCTGCCACCCGTGCTGGAGAGCGGGCGTTCTCCACCCGGCTGACTCGGGACTGGCTGAGGCCCAGACGCTCGGCAAGTTCGTAGGTGCTGAGGTCGGCAGCGACTCGCAGTCTCTTGAGAGCTCGCGCAAGTCGCTGCCGCTGAGGAGGAACCTCGATGGTGCTCAACTATGATCGGGACGCAGCCGTAGCCGAGAGGAACTCCTGCAGGGACACCGAGTTGGCGAGCGCAAGGTCGCGCTGCCGCCGGCATCTCTCGATGACCGCCGGGTCGTCGGACAGTTCGCCCTTCAGGAAGCGGCCCTCGGCGTCATAGTGCATAAGCAGGGCGAACGGCCGGTCGCTGTCAGCGTCACAGAGCCAGAAGTCCTCCGTGAGCTCGGCTAGCTGAGGACGGCCGGTTCGATCGGCGATGTACACCTCTTCGCCCGCCTCGACGTTCTCTGGGTAGGACGCAAGCTCATACTGAAGGTAGGGGGTCAACGGCTGGTCAAGCACGTGGACGCGGTAGATGCGCTTGCCCTGGGCGCAAGCGTTCGCGACGCGACGCATCCAGTCCTGCTTGGTGGGCCGCTCTGACAGCGGCAGCGGTCGGCCCTCGCAGAACGCCCGGAAGGCAGGATCGGAGGTTCCTAGGTACTGCGGGAGCGCTTCCAACCGGAACGCCGACTTGTGGAAGCGCGCGAAGAACTCGTCTGAGGTCATGCGCCCTCCATTAGGTCATCTGCTCTGGAGCAGGTCCTCAAGCGCCCGTGCGGCCTCGGCCAGCTGGTCGAGGGGAACCTCAACGGCATCCTCACCCTCGGCCAGTCGCAGGTGACCTCGGGTCTCTCGATCAGCCTTGCGGCCCTGCACAACAAGCGTCCTTCTGTCCTTGACGAACATCTTCGGACAGGTCACCCCGTCATCGCATCCGGCTACCTGGACGAAATCCATGGTGGCTCCTCTTCCCTCTTGGACGCCGCTCCTGCCGGTCAGGATGCAAGTCAAGGCAACAGGAGTCAACCCCTAGACCTTGAGCTGTCCTGGAAGGGCGCCTTCCGACCTTCTGGAAACTTTATCTGTTGACTCAATGCGACTTGAACCACACAATGACTCGGCATAGGTCGATGCAGGAGGTCTAGTGGCTCGCTATGCGGCTTGCGCTGAGGTGCTACGTACGCTCACTGCGGCTGAGCCAGTGGTTCTCCATGGCAGCGCCGACCCCCTGCGGCTCGTCCTGCGCACCGGCGCAGAGGCGTGCGAGCGGTTCGACGAGGTCGAAGGCGAGCTTGCTCTGGCGCTCCGAAGGGTCAGGGAACGGGAGGATCTCCTTTGGCGGATCGCTGAGGTACTGGCTGCAGAACCGTTGCCGATTGATGGCGGTTCCTGGGCAGTGTTCGAGCTTGCTCAGGAAGTCCAGCGTGCCCTCAACCCGGCTGAGCGCAGTTGAGAGGGTGTGCGGTGAGCACTACGGCCCTTGCCAATGGGGCGGCCAGGCCCCTCAGGGACCGCTTGCCCAGGACGTATCTCGTGGTGCTCGACGCCGGCCAGTTCTCGCTGCGTTGTCGGTGCTGCCCGTGGATCAGCCCAGTGTCCCAGACACTCACCGAGGCCCGAAGCTCGGGCGAGAAGCACGTCTGTCCATCAAAGCCGCTCCGCCGACGGCGGTTGGAGCCCCGGCTGGGGAGGTGACGCTGTGTCGCCCTGGGTAATGGGACGCCCCCATGGCCGACCGACTCTGCCGCTGGTGGTTGGCCCCGCCTCCATTGGTGTTGCGCTGATGACGACCGCCCCCGGCCGCAGTCGGCGGGTCGGGGCTGGCTCCAGTGGCCGGTCCGGCACCCAAGGCACGACGTGCTCTGTGGAAGGAGGCGCCAGAAGGTAGGAGCCGACCATGGCCATCAGTGCACTAAGGAACCTGGCCGGCAGGGTGAGAACCGCCGTGTTGAGCCCACGAGCCCCTGCCCCGCCGGCCGGCCCTTGCCGCAGCAAGGAGGCCAACGATGCGCGAGGACACCGCGCTCGCCGACCACAACCGATCCTACCCGGCCGGCCCGGCTGCCGTGCGGATCGACGACACCGACACCTACCAGCTCCAGGCCGCCGCTCGCGAACTGGAGGCGTTGGTGCTGCACGAGCAGGCCCGCCACCTCGCCGAGGTGTACGCCATGCTCGCCGAGCAGTACCGGCGCGACGGCGTTCAGGTCGCGGACGCCGAGCTGGACGCCCAGGCCGAGTCCTTGGCGCAGCTGGAGCGCGGCGAGTGGTTCCTCAAGGACGTGGCGACCCGCCTTCACCCGGGCAGCGAGCTGCTCGAGCTGGCCCGCCAGCTGGACGATCACGGCCTTGGGGTGTGGCGAGAGGCCGCCGGTAGCCTGGTGGACGACTGCCCACCGTCGCTGGCGTATCTGCGCTGGCGGGTGGAGGAGGAGCAGCGCGCCGAGCTGCGCAGCCACGCCCACCTGGTACGGCGCGAAGCCAAGCTTTGTGGCCTGCTGCGTCGCCTGGGTCTGGTCGGGCGGTGGTGGCGCCGGGGCCGGGCGGCGGAGCTGGCGGGCCAGCTGGCCGACTGCCGCCGGGGGCGGGAGCGGTCGGCGCGGCGGCTTACCTACCTGGACGCCAAGCTGCAGGTGATCGACAACACCGAGCACGCCAGGAGCGCCTGGATCGGGCAAGCCCGCGAGGTGCTTGTGCACGGGGTGGCTGCCGCGCAGGTGCTGGCCGACCGCGAGCAGCAGGACGGCCAGCGGGCGGTTGGGGAAGGGCCGCCTGCGGCCGTCCGCGACAGTGGTACGCCGCTAGGTGTGGGGTCGTGACCGCCCGCACGCGCTCGGCGCGCCCCTGTACCTGGCATGACTGCCCGCTGCTAGCGGCAGCGACGGTGGCGTTCGAGCTGCCCAACCTGCTGGCGGGCAGCCGCCGCGACTACTGCGCCGCCCACACCGCTCAGGTGTGCATGGCACCGGGGACGGTGCTGGTCGCCCGCTTCGGCCCCCGCCAGCCCGTCCTGCCGGGCCTGGGCGACGTCGCGGCGGCCAGTAGGCCGACCCCGCGAGGCACGCGCCGCAGGAAGGGGGTG
>Ga0081538_10004494_pt1 | contig 12843 bp, 13 predicted proteins | sample TabmetS5T2R1_FD_71022 | JGI IMG/M metagenome (GOLD analysis project Ga0081538, IMG submission 71022) | Tabebuia heterophylla rhizosphere microbial communities from the University of Puerto Rico - S5T2R1 | ecosystem: Host-associated > Plants > Roots > Rhizosphere ...
GCTCCCGGCGCAGGTCGTTCGAACTGGCGCGGGCTCCGCTAGGCGCCGATCGCGATCGACGCGGTGAAACGCATCGACGCGCTGTAAGCGCGCGAGCAATGTCGGTCCGTTTCCGGGGCGGTCGGATCGAGGGGGGAGCAAATGCCGGTGGTTGACCCGGTCTCGGGACTGGAGTTCCACGAGCTCAGCCACCCCTGGGGCTATTACACGCCCATCATGCCGGGCTACGAAGACATCAGGCTCGAGCGCGTCTCCCATCACGCGCGGCATGGCGCGATGGCCCAGCGCTTCTCCACCGTGATGCACACGTCGACCCACCTCAACGCACCGATCCACTTGATCCAGCGCGCGACACCAGTCGGCAAGCTCTCGCTCGATCGCTTTTTTGGCACTGGTGTCGTGCTCTCCATTCCGAAGCAGAAGTGGGACTTGATCGGCAGCGACGACCTCGCGCGCGCGACGCCGGCGGTCCGAGACGGCGACATTGTGCTGCTCGTCACCGGATGGCACCGCCATTACTCGGACAGCATCCGATATTTCGGCCATGCGCCCGGACTCAGCAAGGAGGCGGCAGAGTGGCTGGTCGCGCGCAACGCCAAGCTCGTCGGCATCGACAGCGGCACGATCGATCATCCGCTCGCAACTTCGCTCGGGCCGCATCGCAATGGGCCACAGATCAAGTTTCTGCTACCGGAATACAAGAAGGCCACCGGCCGCAATGCCATCGACGATTTTCCCGAATGGAATCCGGCGCACCGGACGTTGCTCAAGGCCGGCATTCCCACCATCGAGAACGTGGGCGGCGATGTTGCCGAGGTGGTGGGACGGCGATGCTCCTTTCACGCCTATCCGTGGAAGTGGATGGAGGGCGATGCCTGCGTGATCAGGCTGGTCGCCATCATCGACCGCCGGGGCACATACCGGATCGAGGCCGGCCATGCGGCGTAAAACGCCTTCCGACGAAGTCAACTCCTGCTGCGCGGGCAGGGCCGTCGTTGCTCTTCGCGCCGAGCAGCGATTGGCTCGCTACAGCCGAGGCCGATAGAACCACGACCGCTTTTGGCTCACTGCGTAACTGCAGAGAACACAAAGGAGCACGCCGAGTCCGTGGTGTGTGAATGCTCAAACCAGACAGCATTGATCGAGTGAGGCTCAAGCCATATGCCCGGTTTCGATACCGACGGTCTTAGGTTCTTCGATCTGACTCAGCCCTATGGCCATGGCATTCCGCAATGGCCGGGCGGCGCAGCCGCCGCGCGCGGGCTTGCGGTCAACACCTTGCAGTTCCACGCGCGCGACGGTGTGCTGGTGCAATATGTCGAAGGCATCATGCATCGCGGTACGCACATGGATGCGCCGATCCACGTGCTGGAAGACGCGCCCACCGTCACCGGCTACGAGCTGTGGCGCTTCTTCGGCACCGGCGTCGCCGTTTCCATCCCCAAAGGCAAATGGGAAGTGGTCACGCCTGACGATCTGGAGCGGGCCCGGCCGAAAATCGAGCCGAACGACATCGTCATGATCAACACCGGGTCGCACCGGGTCTACGGCGACAACGACGACTACTACGCCTACTCGCCGGGCCTGTACAAGGAAGCGGCCGAGTGGCTGGTGGACAAGAAGGTGAAGATGGTCGGGATCGACGTGCAGGCGCTCGATCACGGACTCGGGACCTATATGGCGCCGCATGGCATGGGCCCCACCATGCCGCACCTCAACGCCGAATACAGGGCGGCGACCGGCCGCGACATCCTGGACGATTTTCCCCATTGGGAGCCGGCGCACAAAATCCTCATGGGCAATGGTATTCCGGGTATCGAGAACGTCGGCGGCGAGCTCGACGCGGTGACCGGCAGGCGCTGCACTTTCATGGCCTTCCCATGGCGTTGGCCACATGGCGAAGGATGCGGGGTGCGCGTGATTGCAATGATCGATCCGCAGCAAACCTACCGGCTCTCGACCGGCAGCTGATATTCATGGGGGAAGTCGTGATCGAGCGGTTCGTCGATATCGATGCCGAGGGTGGCCCGATCGAGACCTTCATCTGCCATCCGGAGCGAAAGGGGCCGTGGCCGGCCGTCATCTTCTACATGGACGCGCCGGGCATTCGCGAAGAGCTGCACGACATGGCGCGCCGTATCGCCACCGTCGGCTATTACGTGATCCTGCCCAATCTCTACTACCGGCAGGGCCGCGGCATCACGCTCTCGCCGGAATGCACGGTCGAGGGAAGCTCCGAGTTCAAGCGCATGTTCGAGCTCATGGGCACCTTGTCCAACGAGCTGATCGTCGAGGACACCGCCGCGCTGCTGTAATTCCTGGATGGCCAGCCGGCCGCACGCAAGGCGCGGATCGGCGCGCTCGGCTATTGCATGAGCGGCCCCTTCGCAATCATCGCGGCGGCGCGTTTTCCCGACCGCATCGCCGCGGCCGCGTCGTACCATGGCGTGTTTCTGGCGACCGACAAGCCCGACAGCCCGCACCTCCTCGCCGACAAGGTCCGCGGCGAGGTCTATCTTGCGTTCGGCGAGAAGGATCATCTCACGCCGCCGGCGCAGATCGAGACGGTGCGCTCGGCATTCCAGAAAGCGGATGCGAAGTTCGAGATCGAGATCTATCCCGGCGTCGGGCACGGCTTCGCGTTTCCCAACCGTGCGAACTATATCAAGCCGGCGGCCGAGCGCCATTGGGAGCGGCTGTTCGAGCTGCTCGGCCGCACGCTGCAGTGATGCCCGCGGCCGGGCCTGATGCGTCGATGCAACGTCATTTGCGTTGTCAACTCGCGACGCCGGGCCCGGCCGGCGGCCGGCGGCGCAAGACCGAATGACTTTTTCGCTGCGCCCTCCTAGGATCGGCCGTTGGGCACGAGCGCGTTCGAGGGAATTCACGCCGATTGCGGGAGGTCGCGCGCGGCTCGGCGTTCAGCGGGCCGGCGGTGGGCAGGAGGAAAGCGATGCACGGGAGAGTTGGACTGACCATCGGCAGGCTGGTTGCTGGCGGCCGGCTGGCGGCCGGGGGCCTGCTGGCTGCTGGCTTCATGCTGTCGGCGAGCCTGGCGCACGCCCAGGAGCCCACGTCCATCAAGATCGGCTGGGCGATCTCCAAGACCGGCCCGTATGTGGGCGGAGCGACGATCACGCTGCTCAACGCCTACAAGCTGTGGGTCAAGGACGTGAACGCGGCCGGCGGGATCATGCTCAAGAGTACCAACAAGAAATTGCCGGTCGAGGTGATCGAGTATGACGACCGCAGCAATTCCGACGAAATGATCAAAGCGGTTGAACGGCTGATCAATCAGGACAAGGTCGATTTCCTGTTTCCGCCCTGGGGCACCGCGTTCAGCCTGGCATCGGCGCCGATCTTCGCGCGTGCCGGCTATCCTCAGCTCCTGGTCACCGCGACCACGGATCGCGCGCCGGAATTCGCCAAGCGCTGGCCCAATAGCTTCTGGTTGCTCGGCACCGCGACCGAGATGGCGGACTCGGCGGTCGAGGCGTTTTCCAAGCTGCGCTCCGAGGGCAAGATCGGTGCCGACATCGCCCTGATCGGCGTCGCCGACCAGTTCGGCATCGAGCTCTCCACCGCCGCGCGCACCGCCTTGAAGAAGGCGAACTTCAATCTTGTCTACGACAAGTCCTACCCCCTCGGCACCCAGGACATGCAGCCGATCCTGACCGAGGCGATGCGCACCAACGCCGACGTGTTCATGGCCGCGAGCTATCCGCCCGACACTTTCGCCATCATCGATCAGGCGAAGGTGCTCAATTACAATCCAAAGGTCTTCTTCACTGCCGTCGGTACCGCCTTTCCGCTGATCAAGCAACGCTTTGGCGCCAACGCCGAAGGCATCATGGGAACCGGCGGGTGGAACGCGGATTCGCCGCAACTCAAGGACTACTTGAAGCGCCACCTGGACGCGAATGGCGCCGAGCCGGACCGCTGGGCCAACCCGGTGACCTACACCAGCCTGCAGATGCTGCAGCAGGCGGTCGAGCGGGTCGGCAAAGTCGACCGCGCGGCGGTGATCAAGGAGCTGCAGACCGGCACGTTCGATACCATCATGGGCAAGGTGAAGCTGGTCGAGAACCGTTTCCTCGACGTGTTCCAGACCGGCCAGTGGCAGGGCGGCGAGTATTACGGCATCGGCCCGGCGCGGCTCACCGGCGCGCGTCCGCCAGTCTTCCCCAAGCCGCCCTGGAAGCAGTGATCTGATCCTACGGCGTCAGGGCCACTGAGGTAGGATGGAAGGGTCCTCACCCACATGTGGGGGAGAGGTGCTGCGAGCGGCGCCGCCTGCCGCACCGCCCGGTCCGAACTTGACGCCGTAGGTCCAGCCGCATGCTCGTCGTCGATATCGTCCTGACCGGCCTCATCATCGGCGGGATGTATGCCCTCATCGCGCTGGGCCTCACGCTCCAGTATGGCGTCGCGCGCATCATGAATCTCGCCTATGGCGAGTTCTTCATCACCGCCGCGCTCAGCGCCTTTTGGCTGTATACCGGCCTGTCGCTGAGCCCGCTCGTCGGCCTCGTCCTTGCCCTGCCGGTGGCCTTCGGCCTCAACTGGGCGATCTACCAGGTGCTGCTGCTGCCGCTCGTGCGCCGGGCGAAAAGCCAGGGCATGCTCGAGGTCGACAGCATTCTCGCGACCTTCGGCCTCCTGTTCGCCATCCAGGGCATCGCGCTTGCGGCCTACGGCGGCCAGTATTTCAGCTATTCCTATCTGTCGATCCCGATTTCCGTGCTGGGCAGCGCGCTGGCGGTCAATCGACTCCTCGCGCTCGGCTTCGCTGCGGGAATCGGCACCGCGCTCTATCTCGCGCTCACCCGCACCCGGCTCGGCACGGCGATCCGCGCCGTTGCAGTCGACCCGGTTTCAGCGCAGCTCGTCGCCATCGACGTGCGGCGCGCCTCCGCCTTCGCCTTTGCGCTCGGCGGCGCGCTGGTCGCCGCCGGCGGCGTACTCGGCGGCATGTTCCTCACCCTCAATGCGGCCATGGGCGTGGTATTCACCACCAAGGCCCTGATCGTGGTGATCATGGGCGGCGTCGGCAACATCATGGGCGCGCTGGTCGCCGGCCTTCTGCTCGGCGTCGCCGAGACGTTCGTGGCGCGGCTCATCGATCCCGGGCTGACGCTGGCGGTCAACTACGCGCTGTTCCTCGCCGTGCTCCTGTGGCGGCCGACGGGCCTGTTCGGGAGCGCCGCGCGTTGAACCGGTACAGCGCGATTCTATTCACCATCGCGCTGGCGATCGTCGCGGCGGCCGCCATGGTGCCGTTGCTCGTCGGCAGCTATCACGTGGCGCTCGGCATCAGCCTGTTGAGCTACACCGTGCTGGCCACCGCCTGGGCGCTGTTCTCCGGGCCGACCCGCTACATCTCGCTCGCCACCGTCGCCTTCTTCGGCATCGGGGCCTACACGGTCGGCGCCCTCGGCGAGGCCCTGCCCTGGTGGCTGGTGCTCGGCATTGCCGCAGTGATCGGCGTCGCGGTGGCGCTTGTCGTCGGCCTCTCCACCTTGCGCCTTTCCGGCATGTATTTTGTCATCTTCACCTTCGGCCTCTCCGAGCTGATCCGCCAGGTGGTCACCTGGTACGAGGTCAACGTCCATCGCTCGGTCGGCCGCTATGTCTTCGTCGACGTGACGCAGAACGCCATCTACTGGCAGCTGCTTGCGCTTACGGTGCTGGTCTTCGTCACCGGCTGGTTGATCGGCCGCTCGCGCCTCGGCCTCGCCTTGCGGGTGATCGGCGAGGACGAGACGGTGGCGCGCCATTGCGGCATCGACACCACCCGGGCCAAGCTCGCGTTGTTCGCGGTGAGCGCCCTGTTCACCACCTTGACCGGTGCCATCATGGCGCCGCGCTGGACCTATATCGACCCGGCGATCGCGTTCAACCCGATGATCTCCTTCCAGGTGGTGATCATGGCGCTGCTCGGCGGCGCCGGCCGGCTGTTCGGGCCGCTGCTCGGCGTGGTGCCGCTGGTTTTCCTGTTCGAATTCCTGTCGGCCAACTTCCCCAACTTCTACAGCATCCTGCTGGGTCTCGCCTTCATCCTCATCGTCTACGTCGTGCCGAACGGCATTGCCGCCATCATCGAAGGGCGCTGGAAAGGATTTGGTCGACGGGCGGAGGCGGTCCCATGACCGCGCTGCTCGAAGTGACCGCGGCGCGCAAGGCCTTCGGCGGCCTGGTGGCGGTCAACGATCTCGGCTTCGCGGTGGCGCGCGGCGAGATCCTCGGGCTGATCGGTCCGAACGGCTCGGGCAAGACCACCATGCTCAACCTGATCTCCGGCGCTTTGCGCTGCGATGCCGGCGATATCCGGTTCAAGGGGCACGCGATCGGCCGGCTTCCCAGCCACCGCATTGCCCGCCTCGGCATCGGCCGCACCTTCCAGCTCGTGCGCGTGCTGACCGCAATGACCTGCCGCGAGAACGTCATCGCCGGCCTGGCCTTTCGCCGTTCGCCGCTGTGGGGCGCCGCGGCTGTCGAGCATGCCGGCGCGCTGCTCGCGCGGGTGGGACTTGAAGACAAGGCGCGCCTGACCGCCGATCAGCTCACCTATATCGACCAGAAGCGGCTCGAGCTCGCGCGGGCGCTCGCGCTCGAGCCCGATCTCCTGCTGCTCGACGAGTGGCTCGCCGGCCTCAACCCGTCCGAGCTCAACGCCGGCATCGCGCTGGTGCGCTCGCTGCGTGCGGACGGCCTGACCATAATCCTGGTCGAGCACGTGATGGACGCGATCCGGTCCTTGTGCAACCGCTGCATTGTCATGAATGCCGGCCGCAAGATCGCGGAGGGCCCGGCGGCCGGCGTGCTTGCCGAGCGGGAAGTCGTGCGCGCCTACCTGGGAGAAGCCGATGCTTGAGGTGTCGGGACTTTCCGTCGCCTACGGCAAGCATGCGGCGCTCGCTGATGTGGGACTGGGCGTCGACACCGGCGAGATCGTGGCGATCCTCGGCGCCAACGGCGCCGGCAAGACCACGCTGCTCAAGGCCATCGCCGGGCTGGTGCGGCCGCGTCACGGCGCGCGGGTGCAATTCAACGGCCGTGATCTCCTCGCCCTCGAACCGTTTCAGGTGGTCGAGGCGGGCATTGCGCTGGTGCCGGAAGGCCGCGGCATCTTCGCCGATCTCACGGTGCGGGAGAATCTCGAGCTCGGGGCCTTCGCGCGACGCGCGCGGGCGCAGGAGGCAGCCAATCGCGCGCGCGTGCTGGAGCTGTTTCCCCGGCTGCAGGAGCGGCCGGGACAGCTGGTGAGCACCATGAGCGGCGGCGAGCGACAGATGGTGGCGATCGGCCGCGCGCTGATGTCGGCGCCCGACATTCTCCTGCTCGACGAGCCCTCGCTCGGCCTGGCGCCGCGCGTCTGCGCCGAGCTGTTCCAGGCGCTGCCGCGCATCCGCGCGGCCGGCGTCGGCATCCTGCTGGTGGAACAGAATACCAAACAGAGCCTCAACATCGCCGACCGCGGCTATCTCATCGAGACCGGCCGCATCGTCGGCGAAGGCACGGCGCTCGCGCTCAAGACCGATCCCGCTGTGCAGCGCGCCTATCTCGGCGCCGCCGAGGTGCATGTGGCGCCGCCGGCAACGTGACTTACGGCACCACCACGAAATTGGTGAACCCGCCGTTGCGATGGGGCAGCCCCTGCAGCACGATGTTGATGTCGGCGAGCTTGTGCACCTGATGCTCGAATACCGACAAGTCGAGCGTGCCGGCGAGCGCCATGTCGGCGAGCGCCTGGCCGTCGCCGGGCGAGAACCAGTTGGAGCCGATGAAGGCGATCTGCTCGTCCATCATCCAGTGCACGTCGAGCGGCCCCTTCTCGCCCATGCCGCCGATGTTGACCGCGGTGCCGCCGCGCCGCAGCGCATAGATGGCGTCGATCATCGTGGCGGCCGGCGAGCCAGGGCCGAGACAGTCGATATGGATGTCGACGCCGAGGCCGCCGGTGGCCGCGCGCACCCGCTCGGCGATTGAGCGCTGGCCCAGCGGCAGGACCTCGATGCGCGACGGCGCAAGCCGCCTGACCCGCTCGAGCAGCTTGACGTTGCGGCCGGTGCCGAAGATGCGCGCCACGCCGCGCCCGAGCGCGATCAGGCAAGCGCCCAGGCCGAGCGTGCCGCTGATGCCGTTGATCAGCACCGTCGACTGCGGCCCGGCGCCGGCCTTGCGCAAAGCCGCATAGGCCGTGCCGAGATACCCGAAGCGCGCCGCCTGCTCGAACGTCACGGTGTCGGGGAGGTGCACGAGATTCTGCTGCGGCGCCGTCGTGTACTCGCACAAGCCCCCGTAAGGATAAGCGTCGAACAGCTTCTGCGAATCGGGGCCGAAGCCGAAGTAGCCCTTGAACGTGTAGTTGCGGCAATTGAGCGGATCGTTGGCGCGGCAGGACGGGCACGAGCCGCAGGTCAGCCCGGGATTGACATAGACGCGGTCGCCAGGCGCGAACCATTGCACCAGCTCGCCTGTTTGCGCCACGACGCCGGCCGCGTCGAGCCCGAAGATCGCCGGCAGCTTCGGCAGCGGCAGCTCGGGAAACCAGGTCTGCCAGTGGGTCAGCACGTTGCCGAGGTTGGGGACGATGCCGCAAGCCTTGACCTCAACCAGCACGTCGGTCGGCCGGGGCCTGGGGACCGGAAGGCGCTCCAGCACCATCGGGTCTCCGATCCGGTGCAGGCGTGCGGCAAGCATCGTGTCCATGCTGACCCTCAGGTGCTGCCAGGCCGATGGAATCGACTGTGGAAGACGAACGTGCAATTCGAGCTTGCGGAGAACAACCCCGATGCACATCCTCGTCTTCGTCACCATTCCGGCGCAGGCGCAATCCTACCGCAACGGGATTCTCGCGAAACACCCGCTCCGTCGTCTATGACTGATTCGCGCGTGGGACGAGGGCTTGAAAAGGGTGCGACGATGACGATCGCGATCGAGAAAAACGCCGATCCGCTCCGTTCCCTGCTGCTCGTCCTGGTCGCCGGCGCAATCGCTTGCTCGTCGGTCGCGTCCGCCGAAACGCTGCGCGTCGGCAAGGTGGCGCCGAATTCGTTTTCGTTCTCGCTGATCGATCTTGGCGAGAAGCGCGGCATTTTCAAAGCCAATGGCCTCGAGCTGGAAACCACCTGGCTCGGCGGCGGCGCACGGTTGCAGCAGGCGCTTGCCGCCAAGAGCATCGACATCGGGTTCGGCGGCGGCGTCGACATGGCGTTCATCGCCAAGGGCTTGCCCGTCACCGGCGTCGCCGCCATGGCCGGCGCGCCCGACCTGGTTTTGGCCGTGCGGCCTGACGCCGGGATCGCGCAAATCGCCGATCTGAAGGACAAGAGGATTGGCGTGAGCTCGCCCAGCGCGGTCGCCGGCTGGATGATGCGCGAGCTCGCCCGCCAGCAGGGCTGGGAGCCCGACCGGAACGTGATTCTGGTGGGCAACGCGCCGCAGGCCGGATGGGCGGCGATGCGCACGCGCGAGGTCGACGGCATCGTCGACAATCTCGGCGCCGCGCTGGAGGCCGAGCAGAAGGGCTTGGGCCGCATCCTGGTGCAGTTGCGCGATCAGTTTCGCGACTTCCATATGTACGTGATCTTTGCCCGCACCGATTTGATCGACAGCAGGCCGGAGCTCATCCGCGCCTTCCTCAAGGCATGGTTCGACACGGTGGCTTTCGCGCGCGCGCATCGCAAGGACATGGTGGACGTCGCCGCCGATGTGACCGGCACGGAGCGAAGCCTCAACGACAAAATCTACGACGCCCAGATGTCGATCTTGTCCGCCGACGGGCGGTTTCATCCGGCCGCGCTCGACACGATCCGCCGCTCCGTCGTCGATCTGAAGATCCTCGACCGGGAGCCCGACATGGCGACGCTCTACACGGAGAAGTTCCTTCCCCGGTAGGAGCGACTTTGCCCACCCGGCGCAATCGCCCATAATGACGACTTGAACGCGCGCGGGAGGATCCTATGACGCGTTACGGTCCGAGCTGTGCCACGCACCTTGCACAACGCGCGTCGCTGATCCCGCGGCTGAAGGCCTAATGAAGCCCGCTCCGTTCGAATACTGCCGTCCTGCCGACGTCGACGAGGCTTGCGCAATGCTCGCGGCCGACGACGGCGCCCGCGTGATCGCCGGCGGACAGACCCTGGTTCCCCTGATGGCGATGCGGCTCGCCCGGCCGACGCGGCTCATCGACATCGGCCGCCTTGCCGATCTCTCGTTCGTGCGCAAAGACGAGGCGGCGGTGTCGCCATCTGCCATCGTCATCGGTGCCGTCACGCGCCAGTGCGTGGTCGAGCGTCACCCGCTGGTCGCCGCCCATGTGCCGCTGCTGGCCAGGGCCATGCCGTGGATCGGCCATGCGGCGACGCGGGCGCGCGGCACCATCGGCGGCTCGCTCGCCAATGCGGATCCGGCCGCCGAGATATCGCTGGTGGCCGTGACGCTGGACGCGACCTTAAGCTATCGCGCCGCCGCGGGCGTCGCGGAAATTGCCGCTGCCGATTTCTTCATCAGCGCGATGGTCACCGCGCTGCCGAGTGGCGCCTGCCTCACCGCCGTGCGCTTTCCCGTCTGGCAAGGCCGGATCGGCACCGGGTTTCACGAGGTGAGCACGCGCCGAAGCGACTTCGCCGTCGCGTCCGCCGCGGCTCAGCTCGTGATCGACGAGGGTGGCGTGTGCCGGCGCCTCGCCATCGCGGTCGGCGCGGTGACCGATGTTCCGGTGCGGCTCCATGCTGCCGAGCAGGCCCTGGTCGACACGCGCTTGAACCCATCGTCCATTCGTGTGGCGGTCTATGATTGCGTCTGCGAGGTCGAGACGGCGGGGGATCTGCACGCCTCGGCGGACTATCGCCGGCGCGCCGCCGCCGCGCTGGCTGAGCGCGCGATCATCGATGCGCACGAGGACGCGATCAATTCGCATGCGCACTGAGCTGAACGTCAACGGAAGCATCCAGGCCGTCGAGGTCGAGCCGCGCACCACCCTGCTCGATTGCCTGCGCGACCATCTCGGCCTCACCGGCGCCCATGCCGGCTGCGAGCACGGCGTGTGCGGCGCCTGCACGGTTCTCATCGATGGCGTTGCCGTGCGGTCGTGCCTGATATTCGCCGTACAGGCCGACGACTTTGCCATCACCACGATCGAGGGCCTCTCACCCGGACCGGGCGAGCTGTCGATCATCCAGGACGCGTTCTGTGAGACGCACGGGCTGCAGTGCGGCTATTGCACGCCCGCCATGATCCTGACTGCCCATGCCCTGCTCGCCGGCAATCCGGCGCCTACGCGCGACGACATCGTCGAGGCGATCTCCGGCAACATCTGTCGCTGCACCGGCTACGCGCAAATCGTCGAGGCCGTGGCGCTTGCCGCCGAGCGGATGCGTGGCGCCAATGTGCCGCCGGAGGCCACTCGCGGCGGAGCGGCCCGCGGCGGAGCCGCCAGCAGCGGAGCGATACGCGGCGGAGCCGCCCCATGAGCCGCTTCCGTTTCATCTCGTCCGACCGGCGCGTGCGCGAGGACAGGCGCTTCGTCGTCGGCAAAGGTCGCTTTGCGGCGGACATCGTGCCGCCGGGTACGCGCCACGTGGCGGTCGTGACCTCGCCGCATCCGGCCGCCCGCATTGCCGTCGACAACCGCGCGGCGCTCGCCATGCCAGGGGTCACTTACGTGCTGGACGGGCGCGAGCTTGCCGCCGCCACGCTGCCGCTCGCCGCCGGCCTCGACACGCCCCATGTCCCCCGCCGCCCGCTCGCCGTCGATGTCGCGCGCTATTCTGGCGAATGGGTTGCGGCGGTGGTCGCCGACACGCGCGCGCGTGCGGAGGACGCGGCCGAGCAGGTGGCGGTCGCCTATGAGCCCCTCCCCTTCGTGCTCGATGCGGAGGAAGCGCTCGACCCCTCGAGCCCGCCGGTCCACGCCGATCACGGCTCGAACGTGCTGCTCGACCGCACCTTCATCTGGGGCAACGTGGAACATGACTTCGCGGCGAGCTCCAATCATCTGGCGCTGCGCGTCAAATGGGGCCGCAGCTCCACGGTGCCAATCGAGACCTTCGGTGTCGTCGCCAGCTGGGATCCCTGGCGCGAGATCCTGGACGTGTGGGCGTCAGTCCAGATGCCAAAGTTTCCCGACCAGCTCGCCGCCGCCCTGCGGCTACCGGGCTCATCGGTCCGCGTTCATCACGACGTGGATGTGGGCGGCAGCTACGGGGTCAAGCGCGGCATCAAGCACGCGCTGCTCGTCGGCTACCTGTCGCGCCGGCTCGGCTGCCCGGTGCGCCTGGTCGAGGACCGACTCGAGAACATGCAGGGCGGCGATGCGCACGGGCCCGAGCGGCTGTTCGACGTCGAGGTCGCGTTCGACGACGCCGGCGTAATCCGCTCCATGAAGATGCGGGCGCTCGATAATGTCGGCGCCTATGCGGGCCGCTCGCCGTTCCAGCTCGGCAAGCCGGTCGGTGCCATCGTCGGTCCCTACCGCATCGGCAGCGTGCAGTATCGTGCCATTGCGGTCACCACCAACAAGACCGTACAGGAAGCCGTGCGCGCGTTCGGCCAGTCGCCGACCAACTACGCCATCGAGCGCGCGATCGACGAGGTCGCCACCCGGCTCGGTCTCGACCGGCTGGAAGTACGGCGGCGCAATCTCATCCGCCGGCACGAATTTCCCTACACGATCCCCAGCGGCACCACCTACGACAGCGGCGATTACCATGCCGTCATCGACAAGGTGCTGGCGCGCACCGGGTATGCGCAGCTGATCGAAGCGCGCGAACGCCTGCGCGCGGGCGGCCGTCTCGCCGGCCTCGGCATCGCAGCCTGCCTCGAGCCGAGTGGCGGCAA
>Ga0081538_10004495_pt1 | contig 12841 bp, 12 predicted proteins | sample TabmetS5T2R1_FD_71022 | JGI IMG/M metagenome (GOLD analysis project Ga0081538, IMG submission 71022) | Tabebuia heterophylla rhizosphere microbial communities from the University of Puerto Rico - S5T2R1 | ecosystem: Host-associated > Plants > Roots > Rhizosphere ...
GCTTGCGCGCCATCCTGGCATCGACGTCACCGGTCTCGAAGCTGTCATCAACAGCCGCTACACCTACGACACGCTCGAGTTCCTCGTTCGCCGCTGCCGCGCCGTGCGATTCGTATGGATCATGGGAGCCGACAACCTCAGGAGCTTCTCCCGTTGGCAGAACTGGCGCGGCATTGCGGCCCTGCTGCCGATGGCCATCATCGACCGCGTCGGCCCCAGCCTGTACGCGCCGGCCTCCGTCGCCGCCCAGGCGCTCGCCCGGTTCCGCATACCAGAAGCGGCGGCCGCGACCCTGGCCGACCGGAGGCCGCCGGCCTGGGTCTATCTCCACGGACTGAAATCGCCGCTGTCCTCCACCGCGCTGCGCGCATTTCGCCAGGAACGCGAGGGAGGTTGAAACCGTTGACCCGGCGTGCCTATCTTTAGGGTGCTCCAGCGGTGAATCGCCGGGGCGTAGGTGCAACGAAAGGAAAAGGACCCCTGTCCCCAACTGCGCTCTCTCGGGTTTCGCCTCGCGTGCCCGAACCGGTCTCTCCGGTGCGTCCTGACGCCGAGGAGACCCTTCGCCTGATCCTCGCTCGGCTTGACGACATGAAGGCCGAGGACACCGTCACAATCGATCTTTCCGGCAAGACCACAATCGGCGACTACATGGTGGTGACCTCCGGCAGGTCCAACCGCCACGTCGGAGCAGTCGCCGACCATGTGGTGGAAGACCTGGAAAAGGCCGGTCTGCCGGACATCCGCGTCGAGGGCCAGCCGCACTGCGACTGGGTGCTGATCGACGCCGGCGACGTGATCGTTCACGTCTTCCGGCCGGAGGTGCGGGTCTTCTACAACCTCGAGAAGATGTGGGGATCCGGTCGGTCCAGCGAGCGTCGACCGAGCTGAGGTCATCAGAGCCCGTGGCTCGCGGCTCAGGACCAATCGACAATAGTCGCGATTGGTCCTAGGGCTCTGTCATGCGCCTGGTCGTCGCCGCCGTAGGCCGTCTCAAGCAGGGGCCGGAGCGCGATCTCGCTCAGCGCTATCGCGAGCGGATCGCCAACGCCGGGCGCGCAGTCGGGTTCCAGGACATCGAACTGGTCGAGATCGCGGAGAGCCGCGCCCGCGAGGCCGCGCGCCGCAAGACCGAGGAATCGATCGCGCTCGCCCAGCTCATTCCCGACGGGGCGGTGAAAACGCTGCTTGATGAACGCGGTGAAGACCTCGGCTCGGCCGGTCTGGCGGACACCCTGCGGCGCTGGCGCGATGACGGACGCCCGGCTGCGGTGTTCCTCATCGGCGGGTCCGACGGCGTCGCGCCCAACCTGCGCCAGGATGCCGACCTCTGCCTTGCCTTCGGCACCGCCACTTGGCCGCACCAGCTGGTGCGCATCATGCTCTTGGAACAGCTCTATCGCGCGGTGACCATGCTGGCAGGCCACCCTTATCACCGCACCGGCTGAGGGGGGCAGGCCGACGGAGCAAGTCCGGCCAGGATTCGCCGGAACATGCGCAAATTTGCCGCTTTCTCACGCAGAATTGACAGGATCATCGCCAATCTTGTTGATCGTCGCCGCCGCCCCCACCCCGTTGCGCCTTAATCCAATGGTTAAAGCTTCGTTAAGGAAAGTGGGGCGTTATACGGGGCCAATGGACATTACTCCGCAGGCGCGCCAGCTGGGGCTGCTTCTCGCCCGGACGGCGTTCGTCGCGTCGCTGCTATCGCTCGGACATCTCGCTCGTGCCGAGCCGCAAGCTCCCAATCCGCAACCGGCCGGCGGAGACGCGGCGAGCCGCGATCTCGAGAAGGTGCAGCGGGAACGGGACCTGGAGGCTTTGATCGAGCAGCAGCGCAGCGCGGCCGAAGCGGAAGCGAAGCTCAAAGCCGACGTCGAAGCGATCAGCGAGGATCGTAGCAAGCTCAACCAAGCGCTGATCGAGACCGCGGCCAACACCCGCGCGCTGGAAGCGCGCATTGCGGCCAGCGAAGGACGAATCAAGACGCTCGACCACAACGAGCGCACCATACGTCACTCGCTCGAGGATCGCCGGGCGGTAATCGCCGAAGTGCTCGCCGCGCTTCAGCGCATTGGCCGTCGGCCGCCGCCGGCGCTGGTGGTGCGGCCCGAGGATGCACTGCAGTCGGTGCGCACCGCCATGATGCTCGGAGCGGTGTTGCCGGAGATGCGCGTGGAGGCCGAGGCGCTTGCCGGCGACCTCGCCGAGCTGGTGCGGGTGCGCAAGGAGATTACCCAGGAAATCGCAAGCTCCGGCCACGATCTCGCGGCGCTGTCACACGATCGCCAGCGGATGAGCCTGCTGATCGAGGAGCGTCAGAGGAAGCAGACCGAGACAGAGCGGGCGCTGCAGACCGAACGCCAGCGGGCGGCGGAACTCGCGCGGCAAGCCGGCAATCTCAAGGACCTTATCGCAAAGCTCGAGCAGGAAACCACCCGCGCCGCCGAGGCGGCCGCGCGTGCTGCCGAGGCGGCCGCGCAGGCCGCTGCCAAGGAGGCAGCCGCCGGACGGACCACCGCCCTAAACGATTCCGGACGCCTTGCCCCGGCGGTCGCCTTCGCGACCGCCAAGGGCACGCTGCCGCTGCCAGTCAACGGCGTGAAGATTCGCGAATTCGGTGCCGCCGATCGACTCGGCAGCAGCGAGAAAGGGCTCTCAATCGCCACGCGTTCCGGCGCCCAGGTCACGGCACCCTGCGACGGATGGGTTGTTTATGCCGGACCGTTCCGTTCGTACGGTCAACTCTTGATCCTCAATGCCGGCGGCGGGTATCATGTATTGCTTGCCGGAATGGAACGCATATCTGTCGATCTCGGCCAGTTCGTGCTGACCGGGGAGCCCGTGGCGGTCATGGGTGCGGGGTCGCAGACGGCGGCCGTGGTGGCGGTCGGGTCGAGCCAGCCGGTGCTCTACGTCGAATTCCGTAAGGACGGCACTCCCGTCGATCCTGGCCCGTGGTGGGCAAACGATAGCGAGAAGGTTCGCGGATGATGCGCAAGACTTCCCTGGTTCTACTCGGCGCAGCGGCGGGGGCTGCCCTGACACTGCTGGTCTCCCAGCCGCGGGTGGTGTTCATCGGTGCGGCAGCCAAGGCGGCGGTGGCCGATACCTATCGGCAGCTCAATCTGTTTGGTGACGTATTCGAGCGGGTGCGCTCCGACTACGTCGAGAAGCCCGACGACGGCAAGCTCGTCGAATCCGCCATCAACGGCATGTTGCAGGGGCTCGATCCGCATTCCAGCTACATGGATCCGAAGAGCTTCAAGGACATGCAGATCCAGACCCGCGGCGAGTTCGGCGGGCTCGGCATCGAAGTCACGATGGAGGAGGGCCTGGTCAAGGTCGTCGCGCCGATCGACGACACGCCGGCGCACAAGGCCGGCGTCATGGCGGGCGACATCATCACCCATCTCGACGACGAGCCGGTGCAGGGCCTCACCCTCAACCAGGCGGTCGAGAAAATGCGCGGGCCGGTCAACACCAAGATCCGGCTCAAGATCATGCGCAAGGGCCAGGACAAGCCAACCGAGGTGACGATCGTCCGCGACATCATCCGGGTGCGTTCGGTTCGTTCCCGCGTCGAAAGCGACGACGTCGCCTATATCCGTCTGACCCAGTTCAACGAGCAGACGACCGAGGGGCTCAAGAAGGCCCTCGCCGACATGGCGGCGCAGATTGGCAGCGAGAAGCTCAGGGGCTATGTCCTCGACCTGCGCAACAATCCCGGCGGCCTGCTGGATCAGGCAATCTCGGTCTCCGATGCCTTCCTGGAGAAGGGCGAGATCGTATCGACCCGCGGGCGCAATGCCGAGGAGACGCAACGCTTCAACGCCCGCGCCGGCGATCTCACCAGGGGCAAAGCGGTCATCGTGCTGATCAACGGTGGCTCGGCCTCGGCCTCGGAAATCGTCGCCGGCGCCCTGCAGGACCACAAGCGCGCAACGGTTCTCGGAACCCGGTCGTTTGGCAAGGGCTCGGTGCAGACCATCATCCCGCTCGGCTCGGGCAACGGCGCGCTGCGCCTCACCACCGCCCGCTACTACACGCCGGCCGGCACCTCGATCCAGGCCAAGGGCATCAAGCCCGACATCGAGGTGCTGCAGGACGTGCCGGAGGAGCTTAAAGCCCGCACCGACACCAAGGGCGAGGCGTCGCTGCGCGGCCATCTCAAGGCCGACGGCGACGAGCAAACCGGCTCGCAGTCCTATATCCCGCCCGATCCGAAGGACGACAAGGCACTCAAGCTTGCCGTCGACCTCCTGCGCGGCGCCACGACCAATGCGGCCTTCCCGCCGGATGCCAAGCGAGCCGTGCCGAATTGACCGCTTGTTAACCTCAGCTGTGAAACGGGGCGGCCCAAGCGCCGCCCCGTTGCGTTTTGGGGCTGCCGGCCTCGATCGACCGCTTGCCAATCGGACCAAGGCCGCTCACAGCCGGGGTATCGTCCTGGTGCCGATCAGCATGCTGGCGATCAAGCCGAAAGCCAGCTGACGCAGATGCAGCGGGGAGACGAGGCGAGACAGAAACGGCGCAAGCCGTTATTTTCCCGGTCCGTCATCTGCCGACTGTCTCCCCCATGGCCCGTTTCGAAGACCTTCCCTACCGCCCGTGCATCGGCCTCACCGTGCTAAACCGCGACGGCCTCGTGTTCATCGGCCGGCGCATCGACGGCCCCGAGCACGTCGACATGACCCATGTCTGGCAAATGCCGCAGGGCGGGCTCGACCCGGGCGAGGACCCGTTTGAATGCGGCCTGCGCGAGCTGTACGAAGAGACCAACATCCGTTCGGTCGACCACCTCGGCACGATTGACGATTGGCTCTATTACGACATCCCGCGCGAGATCGTGGGCCGGGCCTGGAGCGGCAAGTATCGCGGCCAGACGCAGAAATGGTTCGCGCTGCGCTTCACTGGGGACGACAGCGAGATCGATGTTGAGCATCCGGCCGGGGGCCACAAGCCGGAGTTCGTCGAATGGCGCTGGGAGCCGATGCGGAACCTTCCCGATCTGGTCGTCCCGTTCAAGCGCAAGACCTACGAGCGCGTAGTCAGAGAATTCAATCGATTCGCCGGAGCATGATTTCGGCGCCGTAGGGCGCCCGTCGTGGCCGCCCACGGCAACAGTGCCCCAACGTGGCCAATCGCATCAGTGCCCGAGCGCGTCCTGCACGGCGCGGAGCTGCTCGAGCTTGGTGCGCAGCTTGTCGCGCTTAGCCTCGTCCTTGGAGTCGGCCAGATCCTCTTCGGTATCCTTGATCTGGCCGGCGATCACATCCCGATCGACCTCTTCGACCGGCATGGCGATATCGGCCAGCACGATGAGCCCGTCCGGGCTCACCTCGGCGAAGCCGCCCACCACCATGATCCGCTGCTCGTTGGGCCCGAGAATGCGCAGCACGCCCGGCTTGAGCATGGCTACCAGCGGCGCGTGGCCGGGGAGCACGCCGAACTCGCCCTCGGTGCCCGGCACTACCACGTGCTCGACCTCGCCCGAGAACACCATCTGCTCCGGCGAGACGAGATCGAAACGGAAGGTGGCCATCGGGTGCTCCCGTCACTCGGCGCGCTACGCCGCTTCCGCCGCCAATCTTCGACCCTTCTCGACCGCCTGCTCGATGGTGCCGACCATGTAGAAGGCGGCCTCCGGCAGGTGGTCGTATTTACCCTCGCACAGGCCCTTGAAACCCTTGATCGTGTCGGCGAGTTCGACGAACACGCCGGGCGAGCCGGTGAACACCTCGGCGACATGGAACGGCTGCGACAGGAAGCGCTCGATCTTGCGCGCCCGCGCCACAGTGAGCTTGTCCTCCTCCGACAGCTCGTCCATGCCGAGGATGGCGATGATGTCCTGCAGCGCCTTGTAGCGCTGAAGGATCTGCTGCACCGTCCGCGCCACCTGATAGTGCTCCTCGCCGACGATCATGGGCGAGAGCATGCGCGAGGTGGAGTCGAGCGGGTCGACCGCCGGATAGATGCCCTTCTCGGCGATCGAGCGCGACAGCACGGTGGTGGCGTCGAGGTGGGCGAAGGAGGTCGCCGGCGCCGGGTCGGTGAGGTCGTCGGCCGGAACGTAGATCGCCTGCACCGAGGTGACGGAGCCCTTGTGGGTGGTGGTGATGCGCTCCTGCAGGGCGCCCATGTCGGTCGCCAGCGTCGGCTGGTAACCGACCGCGGAGGGAATGCGGCCGAGGAGCGCGGAGACTTCCGAGCCGGCTTGCGTGAAGCGGAAGATATTGTCGACGAAGAACAGCACGTCCTGTCCCTGGTCGCGGAAATATTCGGCGACGGTAAGCCCGGAAAGTCCGACGCGGGCACGCGCGCCTGGCGGCTCGTTCATCTGGCCGTAGACAAGGGCGCACTTGGAGCCGGCGGCCGAACCGGCCTTCTTCGGATCCTTGTTGACGCCCGATTCGATCATCTCGTGGTAGAGGTCGTTGCCCTCGCGCGTGCGCTCGCCGACGCCGGCGAACACCGAGTAGCCGCCGTGCGCCTTCGCCACGTTGTTGATCAGCTCCATGATGATGACGGTCTTGCCGACCCCGGCGCCACCGAACAAGCCGATCTTGCCGCCCTTGGCATAGGGGGCGAGCAGGTCGACAACCTTGATCCCGGTGATGAGGATGTCGGCTTCGGTGGACTGATCCGTATAGGTGGGCGCGTCCTGGTGGATCGGGCGCGTCTCCTCGTAGGGTACCGGGCCCGCCTCGTCGACCGGCTCGCCCACCACGTTGATGATGCGGCCGAGCGTACCGTCGCCTACCGGCACCGCGATCGGCCGGCCGGTATCGGTGACCTCCTGGCCGCGCACCAGCCCTTCACTGGTATCCATGGCGACCGTGCGCACCGTCGATTCGCCGAGGTGCTGGGCAACTTCCAGCACCAGCCGGTTGCCCTGGTTCTTGGTCTCCAGCGCGTTGAGGATCGCCGGCAGATGGCCGTCGAACTGCACGTCGACGACGGCGCCGATGACTTGGGTGATGCGTCCGACGACATTGGTTGGGGTAGCCATATTGTTCCTACTCCTGGGAGATGATGTTTTCAGTCAACTGCAATCACCAGGTATCCCCCGCCTCAAGTGAGCGCTCGATGCGCCCGATTCGCTCGTCAAAACGATCAATGCGCGATGTTTGACTGGCAATCTGCATCTGCAGGCAGCCAATTAGGTTCTTGGCGGGCCCAGGAGTAGCTTCAGAACGAGTTGCCGATATTTTGACGTCGGCAATGTCCGCACATAAAGCCGCCTGCACCCACCGAAGGCCGTCCTGTCCACACCGCAGAGCAGAAAGCTCTTCAAGGATGAGATTGGCGACGTCATGGGTCATGGATTAAATCCATTCATCCAATCACAGCGCCTCGGCACCGGAGATGATCTCGATCAGCTCCTTGGTTATCATCGCCTGGCGGGTGCGGTTATAGGTGAGCGTTTGCATGCGGATCATCTCGCCGGCATTGCGGGTCGCGTTGTCCATCGCGGTCATGCGCGCGCCCTGCTCGGAGGCGGCATTTTCCAGGAGCGCGCGGAACACCTGCACGGCGATGTTGCGCGGCAGCAGCTCGGCCAGGATATCGAGCTCGTCCGGCTCGTATTCGTAAGCCGCCCGGGCGCCGTTCGCGTGCTCTTCCGCAAAGGTCGGCGGAATGATCTGTTGCGCGGTCGGGATTTGCGCGATCACCGACCTGAAGCGCGAGAAGAACAGGGTGCAGACGTCAAACCTGCCCTTGTTGAACAGATCGATGACCTTGTCGGCGATGTTCTGCGCGTGCTCGAAGTGCAGGGCGCGAACACCGCGTAGCTCGACCACTTCGACGACCTGCTTCTCGTACTGGCGCTTGAGCTGGTCGAAGCCCTTGCGGCCGACGCACAGGAACCTGACGTCCTTGCCCTCATTGGTAAGCGCAGTCGCCCGCTCACGCGCGAGCCGCACGATTGCCGAGTTGAACGGCCCGCACAAGCCCCGTTCGGCCGTGCACACGACCAGCAGGCGGACCTGGTCACGCCCGGTGCCCGCCAGGAGCTTCGGCGCCGCATCGAGATCGGTCACCGCGGCGGCGATATTGCTCAGCATCTTGTCCATGTGCTCGGCATAGGGCCGCGCCGCCAGCGCCGCGGCCTGGGCCCGCCGCAGCTTCGAAGCCGCCACCATCTGCATGGCCTTGGTGATCTTCTGCGTCGCCTTGGTGGCGGCAATGCGGTTGCGCAGGTCCTTGAGGCTGGGCATCGGCCTATGCTCCGGCTCCGGTGCGCAGGTATGCGTTCGCGGCAGGCATCAGGCGAACGTCTTGGCGTAGCCTTCGACCGCGCTCTTGAGCTTCGGCGCGGTGGCGTCGTCGAGATCGCGCGATGTGCGGATCGCCTCCAGAATGTCTGGGTGGTTGGAGCGCAAGGTCGCCAGCAGGCCGTGCTCGAACGCGCGCACGCGATCGACCGGGAGCGGGTCGAGATAGCCGTTGACGCCGGCGTAGATCACGATGACCTGCTCCTCCATCTTGAGCGGCGAGAACTGCGGCTGCTTCAACAGCTCGGTCAGGCGCGCGCCGCGATTGAGCAGGCGCTGGGTGGTGGCGTCGAGGTCGGAGCCGAACTGGGCGAAGGCCGCCATCTCGCGGTACTGCGCCAGCTCGCCCTTGATGCGGCCGGCCACCTTTTTCATCGCCCTGGTCTGCGCTGCCGAGCCGACGCGCGAGACCGACAGTCCCACGTTCACGGCCGGCCGGATGCCCTGGTAGAACAGGTCGGTTTCGAGAAAGATCTGCCCGTCGGTGATCGAGATGACGTTGGTCGGGATGTAGGCCGAGACGTCGTTCGCCTGGGTCTCGATCACCGGCAGCGCGGTGAGCGAGCCTGCGCCGTAATCATCATTCATCTTGGCGGCGCGCTCGAGCAGCCGCGAATGCAGGTAGAAGACGTCGCCCGGGTAGGCCTCGCGCCCCGGCGGGCGGCGCAACAGCAGCGACATCTGCCGATAGGCGACGGCCTGCTTCGATAGATCGTCGTAGAAGATCACCGCGTGCATGCCGTTGTCGCGGAAGTACTCGCCCATGGTGCAGCCCGCGAACGGGGCCAGGAACTGCAGCGGCGCCGGATCGGACGCCGTGGCGGCGACCACGATCGAATAGTCGAGCGCGCCGTTCTCCTCCAGCACCCTGACGAATTGCGCGACGCTCGAGCGCTTCTGGCCGACCGCGACGTAGACGCAGTACAGCTTGATCTTCTCGTCGCCCGACTGGTTCAGGGTCTTCTGGTTGAGAATGGTGTCGAGGATGATCGCGGTCTTGCCGGTCTGGCGGTCGCCGATGACCAGCTCGCGCTGGCCGCGGCCGATCGGAATGAGCGCGTCGATCGCCTTCAGGCCGGTCGCCATGGGCTCGTTCACCGAGCGGCGCGGGATGATGCCGGGTGCCTTGACGTCGACGCGGCGGCGCTCGGCCGACTTGATCGGCTCCTTGCCGTCGATCGGATTGCCGAGCGGATCGACCACGCGGCCGAGCAGCTCCTTGCCGACCGGCACGTCGACGATCGATCGCGTGCGCTTGACGGTCTGCCCTTCCTTGATCTCGCGGTCGTTGCCGAAGATGACGACGCCGACATTGTCCACTTCGAGGTTGAGCGCCATCCCGCGCACGCCGTTCTCGAACTCGACCATTTCGCCGGCCTGGACATTGTCAAGGCCGTAGATGCGGGCGATGCCGTCGCCGACCGACAGCACCTGGCCGACTTCCGAGACTTCGGCCTCCTGACCGAAGTTCTTGATCTGCTCCTTGAGGATTGCCGAAATCTCGGCGGCGCGGATATCCATCAGCGTGCCTCTTTCATTGCAAGCTTGATCGAGTTGAGCTTGGTGCGCAGCGAGGAGTCGACCATGCGGCTGCCGAGCTTGACGACGAGCCCGCCGATGATCGCGGGATCGACCTGGACGTCGATCCGCACCTCATGCTTGGTGACCGATTTGAGCGCGTCCCTCAGCGCCGCGAGGTGCGCCTCCGACAGACGCTCGGCGACAGTAACCTGGGCCGTCACCTCACCCTTGTGGCGGGCGACCAGCGCCCGGTAGGCTCTCACCATGTCGCGCACCGCGAACAGGCGCCGGTTGTGCGTCACCAGCAGGAGGAAATTGGCCGCAAGCCCGGATATGCCGGCCCGGTCGAGCACGGCCTGGAGCGCCTTGCTCTGCTCTTCCGCGGTGAACACGGGGCTGCGCACGAGACGGCGGAGATCGTCGCTGTCCGCGACCAGCGCATCGAACCGATCGAGATCGTTTCTCACTGCGTCGACGGCCTTCTGCTCGAGTGCCAGTTCGAACAGCGCCGTCGCATAGCGGCCCGCCATGCCGGACGTGATCGAATCGTCGCCTGCCATGGAGCCTTGAGCCTCAAGCCATCGCCTGGTGAGCAAATCCGCAGGCTCGGCACCGTCACCGATGCAGGCGTCAAGCCCTTGGACCTGAAGAGACTTTTCTCGCAGGACGGTGTCGCCGCGAAAATCGCCGGTGTGCTAACACACGATGCACGGCGGCGCAACACGACGAAATCGCGCGAAAGGACCGCCTCTCCGCCCTTTGTGCGCATTGGTTGGGCAAGGCAGGAGGTGCTGTGGTTCAAACTTTGCCGCCCGGGCGCGACGGCACCGCCAAGCTGATGCTCGTCCTGTTGAGCCTCGCCTGGGGCCTCGCCTGGCCGGCCATCCGCGTCGCCCTCGACGAGGTCGCGCCGTGGACGGTGCGGGTGCTCGGCTACGCCGCCGGCACCGCTTTCATGTTCTCATTGGTACGGCTGCGAGGCCGCAAGCCAAGCCTGCCGTTCGGCCGCATCTACGGGCACGTGATCGTCTCCGCGTTTCTCTCCGTGCTGGGCTTCGGCCTCCTCACCACCTTCGCCCAGCTCAACGCGATGACCTCGCGGGTCGTGATCGTCTCCTATTCCATGCCGATCTGGGCGAGCCTCTTGGCGTGGCCGATTCTCGGCGAGCCCCTGAACCCGAGGTCGGTCGTCGGCCTCCTCCTGTGCGTGTCCGGACTGACCCTGCTGATCTATCCGGCGGCGTCCGCAGACCCGCCGCTCGGCCTGCTGCTGGCGCTGGCAGCGGCGCTAAGCTGGGCTGCCGGCACGATCTATCTGAAATGGGCGCGCATCCCGGCCGACGGGATTCTCATCACTGCCTGGCAACTCGCCGTTGCATCCATCGTGACGGCCACGGGCGTGGCGGTGTTCGAGGGTGTGCCGCGCCTGTGGCCGCTGAGCCTTCCGGCCGTTCTCGCCCTGGCCTTTCACGGCCTGATCGGGACCGGGATTGCCTACTTCCTGTGGTTCAGCATCGTCGGCCGGCTGCCGGCGGCCACCGCCACGCTCGGATTGCTTTGCGTCCCGGTGGTTGGAATTGTGAGCTCGATCGTCCTCCTGGGCGAGCGGCCGAGCGCCGCCGACGCCATCGGCTTCACGCTCATCTTCGCCGCCGCGGCGTCGGTGTTGCTGCCGCCGACCGTGCGATCGTAGGGGCACCCCCTCGTGGGCCCCCAGGGGCAACCACAAGGGCTGCCCCTACGGTTTCGATCACCGCACCGCGACCGGCGCAACGGTCGAGCCGGACCCGCCTTGGATCTTCAACGGCTGCATGACGAAGGCGAACTCGTACATCTGCTTGGCCGCAAGTTCGTCGAGCTTCAGGTTCTCGAGCAGGTATATGCCATTGACCACCAGCGCGATCTGATGCACCGGCAGCGAGACCTGCTTGTCAGGGTTGGGCGCCACTTCCACCGGCCAGTTGTCGGAGCCGAGCAGGATCGGGTCCTTGGCGACGAGCCATTCGGCTGCCTTCACGCCGATGCCCGGGCACGACTTGACGTAGCGCGCATTGTCCTTGCCCCACAACTTGCCCCAGCCGGTGTTGATGATGACGGCATCGCCCGGCCGCAGCGTGAGGTTCTGCTTGTTAAGCGCGCCTTCCAGATCCTCGACCGTGATCTCGTAATTGTCGCCGAGCATGTCCACGCCCTTGAAGCCCGCCACGTCGATCAGCACGCCGCGGGTGAACAGCGAGCCGACGTTGTGGATGCCGAGCTTGGTGAAGCCCGATCGCGTCGCGTTCTCGTCGACCTTGAAGCAGTTGTACCAGGTGTTCAGATGGGTCTGGTGCGCGAAGCCGTCGAACTGGGTGCCCACCTGGCCGAGCTCGGTGATGATGACCTCCTCGTTCGAGCCGCGCATGTTGGAGAACTGGTTCATGAAGGTGCGCTTGATGTGCACGTCGAAGCGGCGCGTGCCGAAGAATGGCATCGTGGGGCTCAGCACGTGTCCGAGCTCGATCACCTCGCCGGTCCGGATCAGCTTCACGGCATTCAGCACCGCGGCCGGCTTTTGATGGTTGGCTGCGCCGCGTTCATCGGCGGCGCCCCATTTCGAGGGGCAGCGCTGGTTCTCGGCAGGCGGCGACCAGGACGGTGCCTGGGCATTGGCCGCAACGGTCCCGATGAGCAAAGCCGAAAGCGTGATTGCGATCGATCTCATTGTTTCCTCCCCATGGTCCCGGCGGTTGCCGGACGCATTCGTCGCACCGTCAAGAATGCGCCCTGGGCAGCGCGCCTTCAAGATCATTGCGAAGCAACGGCGCGCCGGGCATCAGGCTTTGACGGTCATATCGCCGCCGTTCCAGCCGATCTGGCCGGCTAGAGGAAGCTCTGCGGATCGACGTCGACGTCAAGGCGCAGGCTGCCCGTGCGTTTGGGCGCCGCCTCGACCCAGTCGCGCAGGTAGGCTGAGAGGTCGAACCCGCGCGGCGACTTCGCCAGCAGACGAAAACGGTGGCGGCCGCGCACCAGGCCGAGCGGCGCCTCGGCGGGGCCGA
>Ga0081538_10004496_pt1 | contig 12840 bp, 11 predicted proteins | sample TabmetS5T2R1_FD_71022 | JGI IMG/M metagenome (GOLD analysis project Ga0081538, IMG submission 71022) | Tabebuia heterophylla rhizosphere microbial communities from the University of Puerto Rico - S5T2R1 | ecosystem: Host-associated > Plants > Roots > Rhizosphere ...
CGGTGACCGGCGCCGTGGGCGCGAACGGCTGCCGCGTCGGCGCCACCGGGGTGCTCACGTCCCGGCCTCCCCGGCCCCGGGGCGGGCGACGTCGCGACCCCGGGTTGGCGGAGCCCCCGAACGGGCGTCACCGCGACCCCGGGTTCCCGGGGCCCCCGAACGGGAGGGTAACCCGCGGCCGGAAGGGTTGCCCGCTTCTGTCCACACCCCCCTCGTGGCAGCCAGCCGTACGGCGTCGAGGACCTTCTCGTAGCCGGTGCAGCGGCAGAGGTTGCCGGCCAGGGCCTCGCGGATCTCGGGGTCGGTGGGGGAGGGGTTGCGGGCCAGCAGGTCGTGGGTGGCGACGACCAGGCCGGGGGTGCAGAAGCCGCACTGGACGGCGCCGGCCTCGACGAAGGCCTCCTGGACCGGGTGGAGCTCGTCCTCGGGGGCCAGGCCCTCGACGGTCACGATCTCGGTGCCCTCGGCCTGGCCGGCCAGGACCAGGCAGGCGCAGACCAGGACCCCGTCCAGGTAGACCGAGCAGGAGCCGCACTCGCCCTGCTCGCAGGCGTTCTTGGAGCCGGGCAGGCCGAGGCGCTCACGAAGCACGTACAGCAGGCTCTCGCCCTCCCAGACGTCGTCGGCGTGGCGGGGCTCGCCGTTGACCGTGCAGGACACCCGCATCGCCGTCACCTCCTCCCGCCACGGTACTGGTCCCAGGCCCAGACCAGGGTACGGCGGGCCAGCACCCCGAGGGCGTGGGCCCGGTAGGCGGCCGTGCCCCGGACGTCGTCGATCGGCCTGGCCGAGGCGGCGACCAGCTCCCCGAAGCGGGCGCCGGCGCGGTCACCGATCGGCGCCCGGGAGGACCACCGGTCGTCGGCGTCGAGCACCTCCTGGAGGAACCGCTCGGCCTCGCCGGCCGGCAGCGGGGTCGGCCCGGCCGACCCGATGCCGGTGCCGACCCGCCGGTGCTCGGGGTCGAGGACCAGGGCGAAGGAGCAGACGGCGATCACCATGGCGTTGCGGGTGCCGATCTTGGCGAACTGCTGGGGCCCGGTGGCCGCCGGCACCCACACGGCCAGGATCAGCTCGTCGGGCTCGAGCGCGCTCTCCTTGGGCCCGGTGAAGAACTCGGCCACCGGGATCCGGCGGCGGCCGCCGGCCGAGGCGACCTCGACCTCGGCGCCCATGGCCAGCAGGGGCGGGTGGCAGTCGCCGGCCGGCGAGGCCGAGCCGAGGTTGCCGCCGACGGTGCCCCGGTTGCGGATCTGGGGCGACCCGACGGTCCGCGACGCCAGCGCCAGCCCGGGCAGCGGCCCGGCCAGCTCGGCGATCAGCCGCGTGTAGGTGACCCCGGCCCCGACCCGCAGGCGGCTGTCGTGGCGGTCCCAGGCGGCCAGCTCCGGCACCCTGGTCAGGTCGAGGACGGCCTCGGGCCGGCGGCGGTCGAAGTTCAGCTCCACCATCACGTCGGTCCCGCCGGCGATCGGGACCGCCTCCGGCCGCTCGGCCTTGGCGGCCAGGGCCTCCTCGAGGCTTCGCGGCTGCAGGAACTCCATTGCTCGGCTTCCGCGGTCGGCGCTCGTTCCCTACTTGACGCCCAGCAGGCGCTCCACCGGGTCGATGGCGAAGTAGATCACGAACAGCAGGGCGATGATCCACAGCAACACGCCCGGCTCGCGCCAGCGGCCCTGGACCGCCTTGATGAACACGTAGGTGATGAAGCCGGCCCCGATGCCGTTGGTGATCGAGAAGGTGAACGGCATCAGGATGATGCTGAGGAAGGCCGGGATGGCGATGGCCGAGTCGGCCCAGTCGATGTCGGCGACCTGCCGCATGAGCAGGAACCCGACCACCACCAGGGCCGGTGCGGCCGCCTCCTGGGGGACCACCTCGACCAACGGCGTGAGGAACAACGCGACCACGAACAGCAGGCCGGTGACCACGCTGGCCAGGCCGGTGCGGGCGCCCTCGCCGACCCCGGCGGCCGACTCGATGTAGGTCGTGTTGGACGAGGCGGAGGCGGCCCCTCCGGCGGCCGCGGCGATGCTGTCGACGAACAGGACCCTGCCGATGCCGGGCAGCCGGCCCTCGCGGTCGAGCAGGCCGCCCTCGTTGGCGACGCCGATGACCGTGCCCATGGTGTCGAAGAAGTCGCTCAGCATGAGGGTGAAGACGAACAGCACGGCCACGATGATCCCGACCTGGACGAAGCTGCCGCCGAGGCTGAAGGCGCCCAGCAGGCTGAAGTCGGGCGACCCGACGATGCCGCTCGGCATCTCGGGGACGGTCAGGGCCCAGCCGGAGGGGTTGACGTTGCCGGCGGCGTCGACCCGCGGCCCCACGTCCACGATCGCGTTGAGGATGATCGCGAAGATGGCCGTGACCACGATCCCGAGCAGGATGGCGCCCCGCACCCGGCGCACGACCAGGCCGATGGTCAGCAGCAGGCCGAAGGCGAACACCACCGTCGGCCAGCCGATCAGGCGGTTGCCCACCCCGAGCTGCACCGGGACGGTCGTGTTGGCGGCGTCGGGGATGCGGCGCACGAAGCCGGCGTCGACGAAGCCGATGAAGGCGATGAACAGACCGATGCCGACGCTGATGGACTGCTTGAGGGCGAGCGGGATGGCGTCCATCACCCACTGGCGCAGGCCGGTCAGGACCAGCGCGGTGATGACCAGGCCCTCCAGCACCACGACGCCCATGGCCGCCGGCCAGGTCATCACCGCGGCCAGCTGGAAGGCGACCACGGCGTTGAGCCCGAGCCCGGCCGCGATCGCGAACGGGTAGCGGCCGTACACGCCCATGAGCAGCGTCATGGCCGCCGCCACCAGCGCGGTCGAGGTGGTGAGCGCGGCCAGGGGCAGACGCTGGCCGTTGACGTCCTGGGCGCCGCCGAGGATCAGCGGGTTGAGGACGACGATGTAGGCCATGGTGAAGAAGGTGGCGAGGCCACCGCGGATCTCCCGCTCCACGGTGGAGCCACGCTCGGAGATGTGGAACCAGGCGTCCAGTCCGGAGCGGGGCGGCGTGCCTCGAGGTTCGGACCGAACGTTCGACTCGGTGGTCATCGCTGATCCTTTGCCCGGAAGCGGATGCAGGCCGGGGAAAGTTGAGCGCAGCGTCTCCCCGGGTGTCAACGCGCCTGAGTCTGGCAATTGGCTCGGCGATCCCCCAGGATTGGGACGAGGACACCGTTCCGGTCAGGCGGTGAGCACCTTGGACGCCAACACGGCCGCCACCCTGCTGGGCAGGGTCGAGCCCTTCCGGGGGCTCGACGAGCGGGCACGCCTGACCGTGGTCGAGCATGCCGGGCGCCGGGTGGTCGACAAGGGCCAGATGGTGTTCTGGCAGGACGACCCCGGCGAGGCCATGTTCGTGCTCCTGGAGGGCTCGGTGAAGCTGATCGTCTGCTCCCGGGACGGGGAGCTGATCGAGCTCCACCGCCACGACGCCCCGGCCATCTTCGGCGAGCTGGCCCTGCTGGACGCCGGTCCCCGCTCGGCCTCGGCCGAGGCCGTGGAACGCTCCACCCTGCTGGTGGTGACCCGCCCGGAGCTGCTGCGCCTGCTGCGCAGCGACGAGCAGGTGGCCGAGGCCCTGCTGCGGACCCTGGGGGCGATGGTCCGCCGGACCACCCGCCAGATCAGCGACCTGGCCTTCCTGAGCCTGCAGGGCCGGGTGGCGGCCAAGCTGCTCGACCTGACGGGGCCGGACGGGTCCCGGACCCGGCGGATCACCCAGGTCGAGCTGGCCACCATGGTCGGCGGGGCCAGGCAGACGGTGAACCAGGCGCTGCGCTCGCTGGAGTCCCGCGGCTACATCCGCTCGGCCGGGCGGGTGGTCGAGATCCTGGACCGCGAGCAGCTGCGCCGCCTGGCCGGCGGCTAGGAAGCGGACACAAAACGTCCGCCGGGGGTGGGATGCCTCCCCCGGCGGATGCCTCCCCCGTCGTTCAGAGCCAGTCGGACCGGTGGTAGGACCGGTGGTAGACGTGGACCCTGTGGATCGGCGGAAGAGCGGCCATGAGCACGATCCCGGCGAAGACCAGCACGACCGTCGGGGTCGACGAGGCGTCGGCGTCGGCGGGGGCCTCCTTGACCGGGGCCTCGATGGCCCGCTCGACCGCGGCCGCCTGGTCGCGCTCCAGGAGCGGAGCCGCCTGGGCCGCGGTGGTCGAGGCCAGCAGGGACAGCCCCCCGACGAGCAGGGCGGTGGCCGCGGCCAGGGCGACCAGGAGCAGGGCCAGACGGGTCACGATGCGGATGGTCATCTCGCTCACTCCTTCCTCCCGGTCACGGCCTTCGGGCGCGTACCAGCAGTCTGGGGCCCGGCGGCCCGGCCGGCAGTCCAGGCCCCGACAGCGTGGCTGTCGGGTTGCTGACGTTTCCGGGGCCCGGCGGGTCGGACGCCCGGGCCCGCCGGCCGGTGCACGACCCGGCCCCCTGCCGGCCGGACCGTCGTAAGATCTCCGGCCGACGTGGACCTCCAGCACAGGGCCGCCGTCCTGGCCCGGACCGAGCTGTTCTGTGGCATCGACGAGCAGACGCAGCGGCGCATCGCCGAGCACGTCGCCGAACGCGTCGTCGAGCCCGGCCAGTGCGTGTTCACCCAGGACGAGCCCGGCGACCGCATGTACGTCCTCGCCGAGGGCGCGGTGAAGCTGTTCGTCTCCTCCCGCAGCGGCGGCATGGTCGAGCTGGTCCGGCACCGCCCGCCCGCCACCTTCGGCGAGGTCGCGCTGCTGGACGGCGGGCCCCGGTCGGCCTCGGCCGAGGCCGTGGAGCGTTCCACCCTGCTGGTGGTGGCCCGCCCCGAGCTGCTGCGGCTGCTCCGGACCGAGGACCAGGTGGCCGAGGCCCTGCTGCGGACCCTGGGGACGATCGTGCGCCGGACCACCCGCCAGGTCACCGACCTGGCCTTCCTGGACCTCCAGGGCCGGGTGGCGCGGCAGCTGCTGGTCCTGGCCGGCGACGGGGGCGGGGCCGCCCGGACCTCGGTCACCCAGGCCGAGCTGGCCAGCATGGTCAGCGGGGCCAGGCAGACGGTGAACCAGGCCCTGCGCTCGCTGGAGTCCCGCGGCTACATCCGGGCCAGCGGGCGCAGCTTCGAGATCCTGGACCGGGAGCGGCTGGAGGACCTGGCCGAGCGGTAGGGAGTTTCCCCGGCTGTCAGCTAGCTGACAGCGCCGCCGCCGGGAAGGCTCTTGGATGGCGGCACGCTCCGTCCAGGTGGGGAGGTCAGTCGCGCGTGCCGACGAACGGTCAGGTCGATCTGGTCCCGGCGAACGCCGGGCCGCCGGTGCTGGAGCTGCTCGAGGACCTGCGAGGCCGGCCGGCGGTCGTCACCGGCGCCGCCCGCGGGATCGGCGAGGCCGTCGCCAAGTGGCTGATCATGGCCGGGGCCGAGGTCACCGTGATCGACAAGGACGCCGTCGCCCTCAAGGACGCCTTCCGCACCGAGAACTGCCAGGTCATCGAGGCCGACCTCCACACCGAGGACGTGGTCGGGCTGGCCGACGAGCTGACCAGGAACGGGCCGGTCGAGCTGCTGGTCAACAACGTCGGCATCACCACCCCGCACCGGCTCCTGGAGCTCGGCCCCCCGGAGCTCGACCTGGTGCTCGGCACCAACCTCAGGGGGCCGTGGCTGTTCACCGACCGGCTGGTCAAGGCGCTGATCGCGGACCAGGCGGGCACGCCCGACCGGTCGCCGCGGCGGCGCGGCTCGATCCTGTTCATCTCGTCCCTGCACGACCGGTTCGTCGCCCGGGAGGCCCACTACAGCGTCAGCAAGGCCGGGGTGGCCATGCTGGTCAAGGCGATGGCCAAGGAGCTCGGCCGGCACCGGATCAGGGTGAACGCGATCTCACCCGGCTGGATCCGGACCGCGGAGGACGTCAACACCCCCGAGCAGGTGGCCAAGGACGCCCGGCTGCGGCCGCGGATCCCCGCCGGCCTGGCCGGCGTGCCCGCCGACGTCGCCCGGGTCGCCCTGTTCCTGCTCAGCGACGCCTGGTCGGGGTATGTCACCGGCCAGAACATCGCCGTGGACGGTGGGCTGTCGCTGCACAACTGGCTGGACGAGTAGCGGGCCTCGGGGCGCCACGGCCAGCAGCCCCAGCGCCACGCCGGCGTACACCAGCAGCCAGCGGTTGGCCGGCGAGGCCATGGCCAGGGCCGCCATCGCCAGCCCGAGTACCACGCGGTGGCGCAGACGCATCGGCACCTCCCGGTCACGGCGGCCGCCGGCACGGCCCTCCGGCAAGCATGCCCATCCGGGAGCCGCGGGAACCGCCGCCGACCCGACGGGCCAGGTGTCAGCTTCCCGACACGTCGGGACGCCCCGGGCGGCCCACGCCGGCCTTGAAGCCGTGGCCCGGACCGGCGACCATTCCCCTGGATGGTGCATCGCGGTAGAGCGGGGCAAACGGCCCCATGGCCGGCCGGCCAGGGCGGCAGGTGATGGCGGACCAGCTGGTCGTCGCCGCCCTGCGCGTCGTGTTCCTGCTCTACATCACCCTGGTGCTGCTGCACTCCACCCTCGAGCGGGTGTACGCCCTGCGCAGCCGCCGCCAGCGCCCGCCCCGGCCGGCCACGGCGACCGGCCCGGGCGAGTGGCCGGCGGTCGACGTGGTCATCCCCTGCTTCAACGAGGACCCGGCGCTGCTGGAGGCCTGCTGCCGGTCGGTGGCCGCCCAGGACCACCCGGGGCCGCTGCACGTCTTCCTGGTCGACGACGGGTCGGCCAACCGGCACGCGCTGCTGGGCGTCTACGAAGGGTGGGGCGCCCGTGGCTGGACGGTGCGGCTGCTGGACCGCAACACCGGCAAGCGCGCCGCCCAGGACGAGGCCGTCCGGCGGGGGAGCGGCGAGCTGGTGGTGCTCATGGACTCCGACACGGTCCTGGCCCCCGACGCCGTCCGCCAGGCCGCGGCCTGCTTCGCCGACGACCGGGTGGGGGCGGTGTCGGGCAGCGTCGGGGTGCTGAACGCGCCCACCAACCTCCTCACCCGGCTGATCCACCACCGCTACCGCCTCCGCTTCCAGGTGGAACGGCCCGCCCAGGGCTTCTTCACCTCGCTGCTGTGCTGCTCGGGGCCGTTCGCCGTCTACCGGCGCGGCCTCCTGGCCGACCTGTGGCCGCGGTACCTGACCCAGACGTTCGCCGGCGTGCGCTGCACCAATGGCGACGACCTGCACCTGACCAACCTGGTCCTGGCCACCGGCCGCCAGGTGCTGTTCGAGCCGCGGGCGGTGGCCAGCACCTGGGTGCCCCGGACGCTGCGGCTGTACCTGCGCCAGCAGCTGCGCTGGAACCGCAGCTTCTACCGGGAGCTGCGCTGGACCTTCGCCGGCATCCGCTCCCGGCACCCCTACCTGGCCCTGGACGTGCTGGCCAGGGCCCTGCTGCCCCTGCTGCTGGCCGCCGCCCTTGTGCTGCTGGCCTCCGAGGGGCTGCTGGTCGGCTGGGAGCTGCTGGCCGCCGACCTCACCCTGGCCGTGGCCATGCTGTGCGTGACGGCCGCGTTCCTGCTGGCCCACGGGGCCAGCGTGCCGTTCCTGCTGCTGTACGGGCCCCTGCACATGGGGCTGCTGGTCCCGGTGCGGGTCTGGGCCCTGCTCACCCTGGCCGACCCCTGCTGGGAGACCCGCTAGGGCTCAGCCGCGGGTGCGGGCCAGCAGCCGCCTGGCGTTGCGCTCGCCGACCTCGTTGCCCTTCTCCTGGTAGAGGGCGATGGCGCGGCCCAGCTCGTGCTCGGCCTCGCGGCCACGGCCGCCGAGCAGCAGCACCTCGGCCAGGTCGAGGTGGGCCTCGGCCCGGGAGTCGAGCTGGTCGGTCTTGCCGGCCAGGTACACGGCCTCCCTGGCCAGCCGCTCGGACTCGCCCGGGTCGCCGCGGCGGGCCACGGCGATGGCCCGGATGGAGCGCCACTTGACCTGGGCGTCGGCCTGGTCGGGAGGGGACAGCCGCTCGCAGGTGCGGGTGATCTCCTCGGCGTCGTCGTTGCGGCCCCGCAGCAGCCGGACCCGGGCCAGCAGGGTGGCCACGTTCACCCTGGGCCCGGTGCCGCCCATCTCCTCCAGCTGCCGGTAGCCGTTGCGCAGGACCTCCTCGGCGGCGGCCAGGTCGCCGGCGAGCATGTCCACCATGGCCCGGGAGATGCAGTCCACCGCCCTGGGGAGCAGGGAGCCCTCCTCCTTGGTGATGGCGGTGGCGGCGTCCACACAGCGCCTGGCCTCCTCGAGGTCGCCCCGGTGGGCGGCCACCCTGGCCAGGACCCGGTAGGCGGTCGCGGCCAGGCTGGACACGCCGCTGCGCTCGGCCTCGGCCAGCGCCTCGCGGCTGCGCCGCTCCACCACCTCCAGCGGCAGCGGCCCCCAGTACAGGGTCAGGCAGTGCATGCCGATGGCGTTCGCCTCCCAGCCGGCGTCCCTGGCCTCCCTGGCCAGGGCCCTGGCCCGCTCGGCCGCGGCCTCGGCCTGGGTCAGCCGCCCCCTGGTCCAGTCCAGGTAGGCGAGCAGGTGCCAGGCCTTGGCCAGGCCCAGGCGGTCGCCCAGGCGGTCGAAGGCGGCGATGGCCAGCTCGACCTCGTCGCGGCCCTCGCGCAGGAACTGGCGCGGGTCGTGGACGGCGGTGATGCCGAGCCGGCCGATGGTGGCGTGCAGGGCCAGGCCCTCGTTGCCGACGGCGGTCGCCGACCGGGCCAGCTCCTGGTAGGCCATGGTGGCCTCGGTGAGCTTGCCGGCGGCCTGCTGGGCCTCGGCCAGCGGGGGCAGGGCGGCCAGCCGCAGCGGGTGGTCGGCCGGCAGCAGGCGGCCCGCCCGGCCCAGCCAGGCCTGGACCAGCCGGGTGTCGCCGCGGACGGCGGCCCGCTGCCCGGCGGCGGCGTAGCGCTCGCCGGCCCGCCTGGCCAGCTCCTCGGCCTTGGCGCCGCCCGGCTCGAGCCGGCTGGTGTACCGGTGGGCCTCGTAGAAGTGGTGGGCGACGATCTCGTCGAACTGGCTGCGCCGGTCCTCGGTCTCCCGCTCCAGCCAGTCGGCGTAGCGCTCGTGCAGCTCGGCCCGGCGGTCGTCGGGCAGCCGCTCGTAGGCGACGGTCTTGATGGTGGCGTGCCGGAACCGGTAGCCGGGGCCGCTGTTGGGCGGCAGCGGCGCCGAGGTGGGGCCGTGGTCGGGCCGGATCAGGTCCAGGCGGACCAGCTCCTGGAGGCCGGCGGCCAGCTCGGCCGGGGCGGCGTCGGGGCGGAGGGCCTCGACGTCGCCCACGTGGAACTGCTGGCCGACCACGGCCGCGGGCTCGATCACCGCCCGCCCCCGGGGGCCGAGCCGCTCCAGGCGGGCCAGCAGCAGGGCGTGGATGGAGGTCGGCACCGTCCGGGGGCGTCCCTCGGCCGCCTCCTCGGACTCGGCCGCCAGCGTCCAGCGGCCGTCGGCGGCCCGTAGCCGCCCCTCGTCTCTGAGGTTGTTGACCAGCTCCTCGACCAGCAGCGGGAAGCCCTGGGCCCACTCGTTGACGTGGGCCTGGACGGCCTGGTCGACCCGGCCGCCGAGGAGGTGGACGACCAGCTGCTCGCCCTCGCGCTCGGGCAGGGGGGACAGCTGGAACGACAGCGCGTTGGCCTTGCCGCCGGGCCAGTGGCCGCGGCGGGCGAACAGCTCGTCCGGCCGGGCCATGCAGAGCAGGACCAGCGGGGCGTCGGCGTACTCGGCGACGTGCTCGACGGCGTCGAGCAGGATGGGGTCGGCCCACTGGAGGTCGTCGATGACCAGCACCAGCGGCCGGGGGCGGGCCAGCGTCTCCAGCAGCCGCTGCAGCGCCCAGAAGGTGTCCTCGGGCAGGCCGGTGTCCTGGCCGAAGCCGAGCAGCTGGGCGATCCGCTCGGTGACCAGGGTGCCCCGCTCCTCGCCGCCGAGCAGCTCGGCCAGGCGGCTGCGGGCCTGCTCGGGACCGTCGTCGGGGGCGATCCCGGCCGCCTGGCGGACGACCTCGACCATCGGCCACAGGGTCACGCTGTCGCCGAAGGCCGGGCAGTGGCCGCGCAGGACGGTCGCCCGGGTGCCGAGGCCGGCGACGAACTCGTCGACCAGGCGGGACTTGCCGACCCCGGCCGAGCCGAGCACGCTCACCAGGTGGCAGGTCCGTTCGGCCGCGGCCCGCTCGAACAGCCGCAGCAGCAGCTCCTGCTCGCGGCCCCGCCCGACCATGGGGGCGGCCGGCCGCCGGGCCCGGCCCGGTCGGTCGGGCAGGACCTCCAGCAGGCGCCAGACGTTCTGGGGCTCGGCCGCGCCCTTGACCGTCAGCGGCCCGGCCGGCTCCGCCTTGACCGCGTCGGCCACCAGCCGGTAGGTCTCCTCGCCCAGCAGGATCTCGCCCGCCCCGGCCGCCTCCTCGAACCGCTTGGCCAGGTTGACGGGGGTTCCGGTGAGCTCCTCCTCGAGGGTGCCGGCGTCGCGGATCAGCACGTTGCCGGTGTTGATGCCGAGGCGGACGTGGAATTCCAGCCCGCGCTGCCGGCGCACCTCCTTGGAGAGCTCGTCGAGGGCGACGCGGAGCTCACCGGCCGCCCGCACGGCCCGCAGGGCGTCGTCCTCGTGCAGCTCGGGGACGCCGAAGGCGGCCATGAAGCCGTCGCCGTGGCGCTTGCCGACGCTGGCCCCGCGGTCGGCCAGGGCCCGGCGGACGGCCTGGCCGTAGCGGTCAAGGAGCCGCTGCATGGGCATGGGGTCGAGCTCGCGTTCCAGGTCGGTCGACTTGACCACGTCGCAGAAGACCACGGTGACGATCCGGAACTCCTGGGTGGAGGGCCGGGCGCCGACCGCCCGGCCGCACTCGGGGCAGAACCTGGCCCGCTCGACCAGGCCGTTGCCGCAGTTCGGGCAGGTTGCCATGCCCAGGAGTATATGGACGATCGAGCAGGGAAACCGTCCTGTTGGTGACAGTTCCAGCAAGCGGGGAGATCGGACCGAAACCGGGTACTCCAAAGGGCGCCGGGTGGCTAGTCTGTCGCCTGTCGGAGACCGGAGCGGGGAGCGGAGTGGTGGCGCCGGAGCGCAAGCGGAGTGCCCGAGACTACGAGCAGGCGCTGAAGCGTCAGGAGCTGGCCGCCGGGCGGGCGCTGGTCCAGGCCCTGCCCGCCGACGGCCCGCCGCGGCCCCGCGACCTGGCCGCGGCCCGGCGCGTGCTCACCCAGGCCCTGTTCGAGCTGCGCCGCCTCGGCCGCGACCTTGACCAGCAGATCGAGGCCCTGCGGTCCCGGCAGGGCTCGGCCCGTCCCGCCCAGGCCCGGGGCGGCGGGCCGGGGGAGCTGGACCGGTTCGAGGCCGTCCGCAACGCCGTCGAGGAGGTCGCCGAACGCTGGGAGGGCCGCCGCGATCAGCTCAGCGCCGAGCTCGACCGCCGCCAGCCGCGGCAGGGCGCGCCGCCCCGTCAGGCCCGGCGGACCGGCGGAGAGGTCAGGAGCGGGAGGGGCGCTGCTCCCGCTCGGCCAGCACGACCTCGATCCCCCCGGTCACGTCGTTCACCAGGTTGAACAGCAGGGTCAGGAGCACGGTGACGATGCTCCACACGACCACGCCGAGCAGCCCGATGAAGGTGTACCAGCGGAACACCGTGCCCGCCGGGAAGGTCACCTCGAAGTTGAAGATGCCCGCGAACTCGGTCAGCGAGGTGAACACGCCCATGTTGACCAGCACGAACCAAATGACCGCGAACACCAGCAGGCTGACCAGCATCAGGCAGAAGTAGAAGACCACCGAGAACTTCAGCACCGACCAGGGGTCCAGCCGGCGCAGCACCAGCCGGGCCCGGCGGTCGACCGCAGGCCCCATGGCGGAGGCCGCCGGGCGCGGCAGGGGCCGCGTCTGCACCTGCGGGTACTGGCTGGACATTGGCTTACTCCTCGTCCTTGACGACCGGGGCCACGGCGGCGACCCGGCCGCTGGTCCTCGCGAGCCGCATGATGCGCACACCCTGGGTGGCTCTGCCAGCCCGGCGGACCTCGTTGACGCGTGTCCGGATGATCTGCCCGGCATCGGTGATGAGGAAGATGTCGTCCTCGTCCTGCATGACCAGGGCCCCGGCGAGGAAGCCGCGGGCCTCGGTGAGCTCGGCCGTCTTGACGCCCTGGATGCCCCGGCCCTTGCGCTGGTACTGCTCGAGCGGGGTGCGCTTGCCGTAGCCGGCGTCGGTGATCACCAGCAGGTCGGCGTTCGAGCGGACCACCTCCATGGCCAGCACCTTGTCGTCGCGTCGCAGCCGCATGGCGGTCACGCCGCTCGTCTGCCTGCCCATCGGGCGCACGTGGGACTCGCTGAAGCGTACGGCCATGCCCTTGCGGGAGACGAACAGGAGGTCGTCGTCGCCCGAGGTGAGCTGGACCCCGATGAGCTCATCGTCGCCTCGCAGGTTGATCGCGATCAGGCCCACCCTCGGCGAGTCGTACTCGTTGAGGGCGGTCTTCTTGACCATGCCGTCCTTGGTGCCTAGGACGAGGAACTTACCATCGTCGTAGTCGTCCAGGTCGAGCACTGCTGCGATCTTCTCGTCCGGCTGGAATGTCGCTCCCGGCACGTTGGCCACATAGGTCCCGCGGGCGTTCTTGGCCGCCTCGGGCAGCTCGTGCACCTTCACCCGGTAGACCCGGCCCTTGTTGGTGAAGAACAGCACCCAGTGGTGGGTGTTGGTGATGGCCAGGAACTGGACGATGTCGTCCTCTTTGAGGTTGGCCCCGCGGACCCCGCGGCCGCCCCGGTTCTGGGCCCGGTAGTCGCCGAGGGCGACCCGCTTCACGTACCCGGTCCTGGTCACGGTGACGACCACCGGCCCGGCCGCGCGCACGGCCTGGGTCGG
>Ga0081538_10004497_pt1 | contig 12835 bp, 12 predicted proteins | sample TabmetS5T2R1_FD_71022 | JGI IMG/M metagenome (GOLD analysis project Ga0081538, IMG submission 71022) | Tabebuia heterophylla rhizosphere microbial communities from the University of Puerto Rico - S5T2R1 | ecosystem: Host-associated > Plants > Roots > Rhizosphere ...
AGGCCTCGTGGTACAGGTACTGGCGGCGGCCGGCGGCGTCGGTCCCGACCGCCTGGAGGTGGCCGGTGGGGATGGGGCAGATCCACACGTCCTTCCAGGCCGGCGGGATCCCCAGGCCGCGGATGCGGGCCACCACCTCGGGGTCGGTGATCGGCTCCCCGGTCGGCGCCTCGTAGCTGAAGGACCGCCCCCGCCGCCGTCGCCGGATGCCCGGGCCCGAGCAGTCGACCCGCCTGATCCTCGCCATGCCCCTGCCCTAGGGGGTGTTGCGCTCGTCGGAGAGGTCGTAGGTGGGCGGCGGCCCCTGCTCGACCCGGGAGCGGGGCACGTCGGCGGCCGCGCCCGGGTCGTCGCCGCCCAGGAACGGCAGGAAGGACCGGGCCGTCTCCCGGTCGGCCTCGTCCCGGCCCTCGTCGGCGGCGATGGCGGCCAGCCGGTCCCTGACCTGGTCGGCCGGGCCGCGCAGGGCCCCCGCCGGGTGCACCAGCAGGACCTCGTCGCCGGCCTCGTACAGGCCCCAGAAGCCGGCGCTGGTGGTGGCCATGCGGGTCGGCTGGGCCAGGCGCAGGTCCCCGACGGCGACCGGGCGGTCGCCCTCGTAGCGGACGGCGTCGCCGTCGAAGTCGGTGGTCATGTCGCGGTCCGCTCCCGCTGCTCCTGGGGCTGGTTGGCCTCGGCCGGGCTGAGCCAGCGGGCGGTGCCGATCCGGCCCGAGGCGTCGAAGGCCAGCTCGACCACGAACCGGCCGGCGGGGCTGTCGACCTCCAGCCGGCCGCCGTCGTTGCCCTGGCCGGCCGGGGTGGCCTCCACCCGGCCCCGCCCCAGCAGGTCCTCGTGCCAGCCGGCGATGCCCGCCCGGCCCGAGATGCGCTCGTCCGCGCTGGTCAGCAGGCTGTTCTCGGCGTACAGGTCGGTGGCCAGCCCGGCGTCGCCGGCGGCCAGGGCCGAGGCGTAGGCGGCCATCACCGCCTTGGGGCCGCGCTCGGCCTCCGGGTCGTGGGCCGTGGCCTCCGGGTCCAGGTCCGGCGGGGCCTCGTCGGTGGCCGCCGAGGGCGCGTCCGGGGCGTCCTCGGGCAGCCCCTCGACCGGCAGGTCGGCCAGGCGTGCCGTCTCGCGCTCGACCGGTTCCTGGCCGCCCGTCTCGTCCATGTCGGCTCCTCCGCTCTCCTCGTCGCCGAGGCCAGTGTTTCCCGTGTCGGTCACCCCGAATCAGCTGGGGCCGCGGCCGGCCAGGACGTCGGCCAGGTCGAACTCGATCGGCCGCTCCAGCTGCTCGTAGGTGCAGGACCTGGGGTCGCGGTCATAGCGCCAGCGCCGGAACTGGGCGGTGTGGCGGAACCGCCGGCCCTCCATGTGGTCGTAGGCGACCTCGACGACCAGCCTGGGGTCCAGCGGCTCGAAGGTCAGGTCCTTCTTGGCGTTCCAGCGCGACGGCATGCCCCCGGGGATCCGCTCGGGGGTGTCGGCCCCGAACCAGGGGTGGGCGTCGCTCGACTCCAGCCGGTAGGGGGCGAGCTCGTCCAGCAGCTCGCGGCGCCGCTCCATCGAGAACGAGGCCGACACCCCGACGTGCTGGAGCTTGCCCCGCTCGTCGTACAGCCCGAGCAGCAGCGAGCCGACCACCGGCCCCTTCTTGTGCCAGCGGAAGCCGGCGACCACGCAGTCGGCCGTCCGCTCGTGCTTGACCTTGAACATCACCCGCTGGTCCTCCAGGTACGGCAGGTCGGGCGGCTTGGCGATCACGCCGTCCAGCCCGGCCCCCTCGAACAGCCGGAACCACCGCTCGGCCTGGCGCAGCGAGTCGGTGACCAGGGTGCGGTGGACCGGGGCCTCGGCCCCGGCCAGGGCCGCATCCAGGGCGGCCCGGCGCTCGGCCAGGGGCCGCTCCATCAGCGACTCGTCGTCCAGGGCGAGCAGGTCGAAGGTGATCAGCATGGCCGGGGTCTCGCGGGCCAGCAGGTCGACCCGGGAGGCGGCCGGGTGGATGCGCTGGAGCAGGGCCTCGAAGTCGAGGCCGGGGCCGCTGGCGATGACGATCTCGCCGTCGACCACGCAGCGGGGCGGCAGCTGGGCCCGGGCCGCCTCCACCACCTCGGGGAAGTAGCGGGTCAGGGGCCGCTCGTTGCGGCTGCCCAGCTCGACCTCGTCGCCGTCGCGGAACACCACGCACCGGAACCCGTCCCATTTGGGCTCGTACAGCATGCCCTCGGGCAGGATCGACACCGACTTGGCGAGCATGGGACGGATGGGCGGCATCACGGGCAGGTCCATGCCCCGATGGTGCCACGCCAACAACGGCGCCGCCGCCGGGGGCGGTCGGTCTCCCCGGCGGCGGGCCGTCGAAGCCTGTGCCCTACTGCGAGGGGACGCCCTGCTGGGGCGGGCCCTCGGAGATGGCCTCGATCAGGTCGCCCTTGGAGGAGTCGTCCTCCAGCTCGCGGGCGATGTCGGCCAGGGCGACGATGCCGACCAGGTCGTGGCCATCGATCACCGGCAGCCGGCGGACCTTGTACTTGGCCATCGTCTTCAGGGCCTCCTGGACGGAGTCGTCGGCCCCGATCGTCACCGGCTTGCCCTCGCCGAGCTCGCCGGCCCGGGTCGAGGACGGGTCCTTGCCCTTGGCCAGGGCCTTGACCACGATGTCGCGGTCGGTGAGCACGCCCTTGAGGCGGTTGTCCTCACCGCAGATGGGCATCGACCCAAAGCCGCGGTCGGCCATCTTCTTGGCCGCGTCGAGCAGGGTCTCGTTCTCCCCAACGCACTCGGCGTTCGGGGTCATGACGTCGCGGGCCGTCTTCGGCATCTGCGTCGCACCCTCCTCCTGGTCGTTCGGTCGTTGACGAACTCCTAGCCCTCTTGGCGAGCAGTCAAACCGAACCAAGCGGCGTCTCGTCCAGCCGCTGGCACAGCTCGGTCAGCGACTCGTAGACCGACCCCGCCCCGGCCTCGCGCAGCTCCTGCTCGGAGAAGCCGCCGGTGAGGACGGCGACCGTCGGGACGCCGGCCCGGTGGGCGGCCTCGCAGTCGAAGGTGGAGTCGCCGACCAGCACGGCGTCGCCGCCCCCGAGCTTCTTGACGGCGGTGACGACCAGGTCGGGGTCGGGCTTGGTGCGCTCGACGTCGGCCGAGGTCGTCCAGGCCTCGAGCAGGTCGCGGGCGTCCAGCAGGTCCAGGTAGTGCTCGACCTCGTCGGCTTTGCCCGAGCTGGCCAGCACGAGCCGATGCGAGCGTTCAGCCAGCAGCTCCAGAAGCCGGCGGGCGTCCGCGAAGGGCTGGACCTCGCCGATCAGGTCGGCGTACAGGGCGGTCTCGGCGGCCCGGATGCTGTCGCCCTGCCGGTCCTCGACCCGCTGGCCGGCCAGGGCGGCCACCAGCTGGTCGCCGCCCATGCCGATGTGGCGGTGGATCCGCCACACCGGCAGGGTCAGCCCGTGCTCGCGAAACGCCCGGTACCAGGCGATGGCGTGGTGGTAGTTGGTGTCGACGAGCGTGCCGTCGACATCCAGCACCGCGATCGGTGGCACCATCGCCAGGCCGCTCAGCGCCGCTCGAACGTCGCCAGGGCCTCGGCCTGCTCGTCATGCACGCCCTCGGCGAACTCCTCGACGAGCTTGGCGTTGAAGGCCGGCAGGTCGTCGGGCTTGCGGCTGGTGACCAGGCCGCGGTCGGTGTGGACCTCCTCGTCGACCCAGGCCCCGCCGGCGTTCTCAATGTCGGTCCGGAGGCTCGGCCAGGACGTCAGCGTGCGGCCCTTGACCACGTCGGCCTCGACCAGCGTCCAGGGGCCGTGGCAGATGGCCGCCACCGGCTTGCCAGCCTCGAAGAACGACCGCACGAACCGGACGGCGTCCTTGTCGTTGCGCAGGAAGTCGGGGTTGGCGACGCCGCCGGGGAGGACCAGCCCGTCGTAGTCGTCGGCGCTGGCCTCGGCCACGGCCTTGTCGACCGGGAAGGTGTCGCCCTTGTCGAGGTGGTTGAAGCCCTGGATCTCGCCGGGCTTCAGCGACACCAGGTGGGCGGTGCCGCCGGCCTCCTCCACCGCCTTGCGGGGCTCGGTGTACTCGATCTGCTCGACGCCGTCGGTCGCCAGGAACGCGATGGTCTTGCCCTGCAGCTCGCCCGCCACGTGCGCCTCCTCCTTGCTTACGGCAGCTCCTTGCTCCTGTAAGCATTCACGAGGTGCGGGCGGCGCAAACGGTAGGAGTTGATTCGGGGGCTACCGCTTCGCTTCTTTAGCCCCCGAGCCCCTAGAGCTGGTTCTGGTCGTTGAAGATCTCGGAGACGCTGGCGTCCTCGAACACCGCCCGGATGGCGTCGGCGACGATGCCGGCCACCGACAGCACCCGGATCTTGTCGAGCCTCTGGTCGTCGGCCAGGGGCAGGGTGTTGGTGACCACGACCTCGCTGATGGGGGCGTTCTTGAGCCGGTCGATGGCCGGGCCGGAGAAGATCCCGTGGGTGGCGGCGGCCGTGACCCGGGCGGCGCCGCTGTCCATCAGCACCTCGGCCCCCTGGACGATCGTCCCGGCGGTGTCGATCATGTCGTCGATCAGCACGCACTGGCGGCCGTCGACCTCGCCCACGACCTCGCGGACCTCGACCTTGTGGGCCTCGGTGCGGCTGCGCCGCTTGTGGAGGAAGGCCAGGGGGGCGCCGAGCTGCCCGGCCATCTTCTCGGCCGTCCGGACCCGCCCGGCGTCGGGAGCCACCACCACCAGGTCGCGGCCCTCACAGGTGGCGCGGATGTGGGCGCCCAGCACCGGCATGGCCGTCAGGTGGTCGACCGGGCCGTCGAAGAACCCCTGGATCTGCCCGGAGTGCAGGTCCATGGTGATCAGCCGGTCGGCCCCGGCCACGTCCAGCATGTCGGCGACCAGCTTGGCCGAGATGGGCTCGCGGCCCCGGCCCTTCTTGTCCTGGCGGGAGTAGCCGTAGTAGGGGATGACGGCGCTGATCCGCTTGGCCGAGGCCCGCTTGAGGGCGTCGATCATGATCAGCTGCTCCATGATCCGCTCGTTCACCGGCGCGCTGTGGGCCTGGATGACGAAGGCGTCGGTGCCGCGGACGCTCTCCCCGAAGCGGGCGTAGGTCTCCCCGTTGGCGAAGTCGCGGATGTCCACCGAGCCGCACTCGATTCCCAGGTGCCCGGCCACCTCGTTGGCCAGCTCGCGGCTGGCCCGCCCGGCGAACAGCATCAGGTGCCTGCGCCCAAGCGCCTCCACCTGCTTGGGCGTCACACCGTTGCTCACCTTCGCCTCCCCGTCACTCGCCGGTCCTCTGCCGGCGGCGCCTGCCCGCCCAGCCCTCGATCGTCCGCTGGTCGGCACGTTCGATGGCGAGAGCGTCGGGTGGCACGTCCTTGGTGATTGTCGAACCGGCGGCGGTCTGGGCCCCGCTCCCGACCGTAACGGGGGCTACCAGCATGGTATCCGATCCGATGAAGGCCCCGTCGCCGACGGTCGTCCGGTGCTTGCGGACCCCGTCGTAGTTCACGAACACGGTGCCGGCGCCGACGTTCACCCCGGCGCCGATGTCGGCGTCGCCGACGTAGCTGAGGTGCGGGACCTTGGATCCCGGGCCGACCACCGAGTTCTTGACCTCCACGAAGGTGCCGGCCTTGGCGGCCTCCTCCAGCTGGGTGCCGGGGCGCAGGGAGGCGAAGGGGCCGACCGCGACCCGGGGGCCGATGACCGAGGAGACGGCGACGGTCTGGGTGACGGTGGCGTCGTCGCCGACGGTGCAGCCGACCAGGCGGACGTTGGGCCCGATCCGGCAGCGGGCCCCGACCCGGGTCCCGGCCTCCAGGAAGGTCAGGGGGGCGAGCACGGTGTCCTGGCCGACCTCGACCCCGGCGTCGACGAAGGTGGTGGCCGGGTCGGTGACCGTCACCCCGCCCAGCATCAGCCGCTCCAGCAGCCGCCGGCGCAGCACCGCCTCGGCCGCGGCCAGCTCGATCCGGTCGTTGATCCCCCTGGCCTCCTCCTCCGGCCCCTCGGCGGTGGCCACCCGGCCGCCTGCGGCCAGCACGAGGGGGACCAGGTCGGGCAGGTAGTACTCGCCCTGGTCGTTGTCGGGCCGCAGCTCGGCGAGGCCGTCGAGAGCGGGGCGGCGGAACACGTACATGCCCGCGCTGACCTCGCGGAGGCGGTGCTGGTCGTCGGTGGCGTCGCGCTCCTCGACGATTCCGGTGACCGCCCTGCCGGCGTCGCGCAGTACCCGGCCGTAGCCCGCCGGGTCCTCGAGGACGCAGGTCAGCAGGGTCGCGGCCGCCCTGGCCGAGCGGTGGGCGTCCAGCAGCCCCTCCAGCAGCTCGGCCGAGACCAGCGGGGTGTCGCCGGACAGGACGAGCACGTCGCCGTCGCCCTCCAGCAGGGGCACCGCCGCGGCCAGGGCGTCGCCGGTGCCGCGCTGGGCGGCCTGGACGGCGAAGCTGACCGGGCCCAGGTCGAACGCCTCGACGGCCGCGGTGACCTGGTCGGCGCCGTTGCCGACGACCACCACCGTCCGGTCGGCCTTGAGGGGGGCGGCGGCGGCGAGCACGTGCCACAGCAGCGGCCGGCCACAGACCGGGTGCAGCGGCTTGGGCAGGGCCGAGCGGAAGCGCTTGCCTTCCCCGGCGGCGAGCACGACGACGGTCAGGCTCTCGCCCATCGGGTCCCCCGTTCCTCGACAATCCTCGGAGCTGGCGGGCAAGGACTCGAACCTTGACCTGACGGCTCCAAAGGCCGCCGTGCTGCCATTACACCACCCGCCAGGGTTGGCCCCGAGGTTACCCGAAGGTGACGCCCGGGACCGGGCCCCTGGCCACCTCGATCCGGGCGAACCCGGAGCGGACGGCCCTGGCCACCTGGGTGGCGTGGTCCTCGTCGGCGCACAGGCCGAGCATGGTCGGGCCGCTGCCGCTCATGATGGCGCCCAGCGCGCTCGCGTCCAGCAGCCGCTCCTTGGACTTGGCCAGGGCGGGGAGCAGGTCGAAGGCGGCCGGCTCGAGGTCGTTGTGGAGGGCGTCGGCCAGGCGCCGGAGGTCACCGGCGGCCAGGGCGGCCAGCAGCTCGTCGGGCCAGCGGCTCTCCAGCGGGTCGGCCAGGCCGAGCTCGTCGAAGTGGTCGTAGACGTGCTGGGTGGCCAGCTGCTCGTGGTCGATGCCGACGACCCACCAGGTGCTGCCCTTGCTCGGCACCTCGCGGATCTTGTCGCCGCGGCCGGTGGCCACCGCCGACCCGCCGGCGATGCAGAAGGGCACGTCCGAGCCGACCTCGGCGGCCATGGTGTGGAGGTTGACCGCCGGCAGGTGCAGGCCCCACAGCCGGTCGAGGGCGATCAGGGCGGCGGCCCCGTCGGCGCTGCCCCCGCCGAGGCCGGCCGAGACCGGGATGCCCTTGCGGAGCCGGAAGCGGGCCCCGGGCAGGTCGCGGGAGCGCCTGGCCAGCTCGCGGGCCGCGACCAGGACCAGGTTGGTCTCGTCGGGGGGCAGGCCACCCCCCTCGACCTCCAGGCCGAGCCCCTCGGGGACGACCTCGACCTCCAGCTCGTCCCAGATGGCGATGGACTGGAGGACCGAGACGACCTCGTGGTAGCGGCCGCCTTCCTGTAGCGACCCGACGTACAGGCCGAGGTTGACCTTGGCGGCGGCCCGGGCTCGCAGCGAGGACGGAGGCGCGTCTGGCTGGCGTTGCGAACTGGCCACGAGCGTCCCTCCCCGACGTCGATGCCCGGGCATGGTAGCTGCGCCCGGCGATCGGTTCAAAAGCGACGTGCGCCCAGCTGGCGGGCCAGGGCGGCGAACTCCTCAACCCCGAGCCGCTCCGCGCGCAGGCCGAGGTCGACCCCGGCGGCCCGGCCGAGGGACTCGACCTCGGCCGGGTCGAGGCCGAGGCCGCGCAGGGAGTTGCGGAGGGTCTTGCGCCGCTGGGCGAAGGCGGCGTCGACGACCCGGCCGAGCTCGGCCTGGTCGAGCCCCTCCACCGCCGGGTGCCGGCGGCGGGTGACGCCGAGCAGGACCGAGTCGACGTGCGGCTCGGGCACGAACACGTGCCGGCTCACCGGGGACAGGATGCGGGCGGTGGCCTGGGCGGCCAGCTTGGCGCTGGGGGCGCCGTAGGCCGCCGACCCGGGGGCTGCGGCCAGCCGCTCCCCGACCTCGCGCTGCACCATCACCACCTGGTGGTCGATGGCCGGGGCCTCGGCCAGCACCTTCAGGACCAGGATGGCGGCGATGTTGTAGGGCAGGTTGGCGACCAGGCGGCGGGCCGTGGGGGCGAGCCCGGCCAGGTCGGCCTGGAGGGCGTCGGCGACCTCGACCCGGACCAGGGGGTCGTCGCCGAGCACCTCGGCCAGGGCGGGGAGCAGCCCCGGGTCGGCCTCCACGGCCACCACCGCCGCCCCGGCCTGGCGCAGGGCCAGGGTCAGGCTGCCCAGCCCCGGCCCGACCTCCAGCACCGTCTCCCCCGGCCCGGCCCCGCCAAGGCGGGCGACCTTGCGGGCGGTGTTGGGGTCGGCCAGGTAGTGCTGGCCGAGGCCCTTGCTGGGCCGCAGCTCGTGGCGGGCCAGCAGCTCCCGCACCCGCCCGGGGGTCAGCAGGGGCCGTGGCGGCTCCTCAGCCACGGCCGTCGAGGTCAAGGCGGAACGCCTCGGCCGCCGTCGCCGTGGTCGCCTCGGCGACCCGCTCGACCGCGACCCCGTGGACGCCGGCGACGGTCTGAGCGGTGACGGCGACCCGGCCAGGCCGGTTGGGCCGGCCCCGGTAGGGATGCGGGGACAGGAACGGGCTGTCGGTCTCCAGCACCATCCGGTGCAGTGGGACCAGGGCGCAGGCGGCCCGCAGCCCAGGGGCGTTGCGGAAGGTGACCGTGCCCGCGAACGACACGTACCAGCCGGCCTCGACCACCCGGGCCGCGGCCCGCTCGTCGCCGGCGAAGCAGTGGAACACCACCCGCGGCGGCGCCCCCTCGCCCTCCAGGATGGCGACCACGTCCTCGAAGGCCTCGCGGCAGTGCACCACCAGGGCCTTGTCGAGCTCCCGGGCCAGGCCGACGTGGGCCGCGAAGGCGGCCCGCTGGCGGTCCCTCGGGGAGTTGTCGTAGTGGTAGTCCAGCCCCGTCTCCCCCACCCCGACCACCCGGTCGTCGGCCAGCAGCCGGCGCAGCTCGGCCATGGTCGCCTCGTCGAAGCTGTCGGCGTCATGGGGATGGACCCCGGCGGTGGCCGACACCTGGGCGAGGCGGGCCGCGTTGGCCACGGCCTGCCGGCTGGAGTCGAGGTCGACGCCGACGTCGACCAGATGCCCGACCCCCTCGGCGAGCGCCCCGGCAACCACCTCCTCGGGCGACGGCTCGAGCAGGTGCAGGTGGCAGTGGGTGTCGACGAGCACGCGGGCAGCTTGCCACAGCCCTCGCGGCGCCGTAGGGGGGACTACGCTTTCCGTATGTTCTGGTAGCCGGGGGGACGGGCCGACCATGGGCACGAAGCCGTAGGGGAGGCCGCGGCCTGGGGGAAGGGGCCGAGATGACCAGCAACCCGCCTACCGTGCTGCCCACCGACCGCCACCGTAGCCCCCGCCGGGGTCGGGTCCTGCCCGTCGCACTGTCCGTCGCATTGGTGCTCGGCTCGCTGACGGCCTTGATGGCCACGACCGCGCCACCGGCAGGCGCGGCCGTGCCGGCCGGCTTCCAGGAGTCGACCGTCTTCAGTGGCCTGATCAACCCCACCGTTGTCCGGTTCGCATCCGACAACCGGATCTTCGTCGCCGAGAAGCGCGGGGTCATCAAGGTCTTCGACTCCCTGACCGACACCACCCCGACCGTCTTCGCCGACCTGCGGACCAACGTCTACAACTTCTGGGACCGGGGCCTGCTCGGCATGGCCCTCGACCCCAACTTCCCGACCAGCCCCTACGTCTACGCCCTCTACACCTATGACCACGAGCTCGGTTCGCCCGCGCCGGCGCCGCGCTGGGGCGCCTCTGGCGTCGACTCCGACCCCTGCCCGACCCCGCCAGGCCCGACCGGCGACGGCTGCCTGGTCAGCGGGCGCCTGTCGCGCCTCCAGGCCAGCGGCAACGTCATGACCGGCAACGAGCAGGTGCTGATCGAGGACTGGTGCCAGCAGTACCCGAGCCACTCGATCGGCACGGTGGAGTTCGGTCCCGACAGAGCGCTGTACGCCAGCGGCGGCGACGGGGCGAGCTTCAACTTCGTCGACTACGGCCAGGACGGCAGCCCGCTCAACCCCTGCGGCGACCCGCCCGGCGGGGTCGGGGCCACCTTGACGCCTCCCACCGCCCAGGGCGGCGCGCTGCGCAGCCAGGACCTGCGCACGAGCGGCGACCCGGTCAGCCTGGATGGCACCATCATCCGGGTCGATCCGGCCACCGGCGCCGGGCTGTCGGGCAACCCGAACTTCACCTCCACCGATGCCAACGCCCGGCGGACCATCGCCTACGGGCTGCGCAACCCCTTCCGCTTCACCTTCCGCCCGGGCACGAGCGAGCTGTGGGCCGGGGACGTCGGCTGGAACGACTGGGAGGAGATCAACCGCATCGTCAGCCCAACCGACGCGACCGTGGAGAACTTCGGCTGGCCCTGCTACGAGGGCAACAACCGCCAGGCAGGGTACGACGGCGCCAACCTCAGCATCTGCGAGAACCTGTACGCCCAGTCGGGCGCGGACACCAAGCCGTACCACGCCTACCACCACACCAGCAAGGTCGTCGCCACCGACGCCTGCCCGACCGGCAGCTCCTCGATCGCCGGGCTGGCGTTCGAGTTCAACTCGGGCGGCACCTATCCCGCCGAGTACGACGACGCGCTGTTCTTCGCCGACTACTCGCGCGACTGCATCTGGGTGATGCCCAAGGGCGCCGACGGCCGCCCGGCTCCAGGACTGACCCGGCCGTTCGTCGAGGGAGCGGCCAACCCGGTCAACCTGGAGATGGGGCCGGACGGCAACCTCTACTACCCGGACTTCGACGGCGGGACGGTCCGGCGCATCGCCTACGTCGGCAGCCCGAACGGCGCACCGACCGCGGTCGCCACCGCCTCCCCGACCACCGGCAACGCGCCGCTCGCGGTCACCTTCGACGGGACTGGGTCAACCGATCCGGACAACGACCCGCTCGCTTTCGCCTGGGATCTGGACGGTGACGGCGCCTACGACGACTCCACGGCGAGCCGGCCGACGTACACCTATACCGCCAACGGCACCTACGCCGCGGGGCTGCGGGTGACCGACGGCCGCGGAGGATCCGACACCGACTCAGTGACGATCCGGGTCGGGAACACCCCGCCCACGGCCACCATCACCACCCCGGCCGCCGGCACGACCTGGAAGGTCAGCGACGTCATCAGCTTCTCCGGGTCGGCGACCGACCCCCAGGATGGGACCCTCCCGGCCTCAGCGCTCACCTGGCAGCTCATACAGCAGCATTGTCCGTCCAACTGCCACCAGCACCTGGTCCAGACCTTCGCTGGCGTGGCCAGCGGCTCGTTCGTCGCGCCCGACCACGAGTACCCGTCGTACCTGGAGCTGCGGCTCACCGCGACGGACTCGGGGGGGCTGCAGGACACCAAGACCCTCCGGCTCGACCCTCGCACCGTGGTGCTGACCTTCGCGACCAGCCCAGGCGGCCTCAGGCTGGCGGTCAACGGGACTGAAGGGACGGCGACCTTCACCCGCACGGTGATCGTCGGGTCCAGCAACAGCGTCAGCGCGATCACCCCGCAGACCAAGGGCAAGCAGGCCTACACCTTCAGCTCCTGGTCGGACGGGGGAGCCCAGACCCACAACATCGTCGCCCCGGCGACCGCCACCACCTATACGGCCAGGTTCAAGAATCGGTAGGGAACTCAGCCGCAGACCGCGCCCTGGTCGGCCCCGCCGACCAGGGCCGCGTACTTGGCCAGGGCGCCGCGAGCGTAGCGGGGCTCGGGCGGCTTCCACGCGGCGCGGCGGCGGTCCAGCTCCTCGGAGTCGACCTCCAGCTCCAGGCGGCGGGCGTCCACATCGATCGAGATGACGTCGCCGTCCTCGACCAGGCCGATGGGTCCGCCGACGAACGCCTCGGGGGCGACGTGGCCCACGCAGGCCCCGTAGGTGGCCCCGGAGAAGCGGCCGTCGGTGATCAGCAGCACGTCCTTGCCCAGCCCGGCGCCCTTGATGGCCCCGGTCACGGCCAGCATCTCCCGCATCCCGGGGCCGCCTCTCGGGCCCTCGTTGCGGATCACCAGCACGTCGCCCTTGCCGACCCGGCCGCCGGTCACGGCGGCGAAGCAGTCCTCCTCGGACTCGAACACCTTGGCCGTGCCCCGGAAGGTCAGGTTGGGGTTGCCGGGGATCTTCACCAGCGAGCCGTCCGGGGCGAGGCTGCCCCGGAGCACGGCCAGGCCGCCCTCCCCGGCGATCGGCGCGGCCACCCGGCGGATCACCTCGCCGTCCGGCTGGCCGGCGCTCTCCAGGTTCTCGGCCATCGTCCTGCCGGTGACGGTCAGCACGTCGCCGTCCAGCAGCCCGGCCTCCAGCAGCTCGCGCAGCACCACCGGGATGCCCCCGACCCGGTCGACGTCGGCCATGACGAAGCGGCCGCCTGGCCGCATGTCGACGATGTGCGGGACCCGCCGGCTGACGGCGTCGAAGTCGTCCATGGTCAGCTCGACCCCGGCCTCGTGGGCGATGGCCAGCAGGTGGAGCACGGCGTTGGTCGACCCGGCGGTGGCCATGACGACCGCCGCCGCGTTCAGGAAGGCGGGCCTGGTCATGATCTGGCGCGGGCGGAGGTCCAGGCGGAGCAGGTTGACCACCGCCTCGCCGGTCCGGCGGGCCGCCCCCGCCCCGCGCTCCG
>Ga0081538_10004498_pt1 | contig 12834 bp, 10 predicted proteins | sample TabmetS5T2R1_FD_71022 | JGI IMG/M metagenome (GOLD analysis project Ga0081538, IMG submission 71022) | Tabebuia heterophylla rhizosphere microbial communities from the University of Puerto Rico - S5T2R1 | ecosystem: Host-associated > Plants > Roots > Rhizosphere ...
GGAGGCCTGGCTGCTCTGGATCGACGCCTGGGGCCAGGCCCTGCGCAGCCCCGAGCTGGCCGAGGTGTCGCGCCAGCTCGACCTGCGCTGGAAGCAGACCCTGGCCGCGGTGATCCGCGAGGGCGTGGCCGCCGGCGAGTTCACCTGCCCCGACCCGGACGCCGCCGCCTGGCGGCTCACCGCCCTGCTGGACGGCCTCGGGGTCCAGGTCGCGGTCCACCGCAGCGTCCCGGCGGCGCGGCTGGTCGACTGGGTGCGGGCCGCCGCCGCGGCCGAGCTGGCCGTCGACCCGGCCGCCCTGGCCGGCGACGGCCGCCCCTGACCGGGGCTGTCGCACCCCGGCGGGAGGATCCCCAGCACCGCCCCCGGCCCCAGGAGGTCCGCCATGTCCGTCAGCGTGCAGGTCACCTTCGACGCGGCCGACCCGCCGGCCCTGGCCGCCTTCTGGGGGGAGACGCTCGGCTACAAGGAGGAGGACCCGCCCGGGGGCTTCGACAGCTGGGAGGCATGGGCGGTGGCCAACGACCTGCCCCGCGAGGAGTGGGACAACTACGCCTCGCGGGTCGACCCCGACGGCGTCGGGCCGCGCCTGTTCTTCCAGCGCGTCCCCGAGCCCAAGACGGCCAAGAACCGGGTCCACCTCGACCTGGCCGTCGGCGGCGGGCGGAGCACCCCGCTCGAGGAGCGCCGCCGCCGGGTCGCCGCCGCGGTCGAGCGGGCCGTCGCCGCCGGCGCCACCCGCGTGAAGGCCTACGACGAGCCCGACCAGCACTGGGTCGTCATGCAGGACCCCGAGGGCAACGAGTTCTGTCTGCACTGAGCCGCGCCCGGTCCAGGTCCCTCGACCCGGACCGGGATGTAGCTCCTCATCCCGGATGCGGGCCCAGCGCCGGGCGGCCCGGTCCCTCCTCGGTGCCTGCGTTCACAGGCGGAGTGTGGCCTCCGACCGCTCCGGGATCGTCACCGTCAGCGTCGCGGCCGCGACGGTGAGCCGACGGGTCGGCGCCCTCAGACCAGGTACCGGGCCGCCGGCTCGGCGGCGGTGAGGGCCGGGCGGTCGGGGGCGAACGGGGTGAGGTCGACGTCGGTGCCGTCGTGGAGGGCCAGGTCGGCCAGGACCCGGCCGATCAGGGGGGCGAACTTGAAGCCGTGGGCGGCGCCGAGGCCGAGCAGGACGCGGTCGTGGCCGGGCAGGGGGCCGAGGACGAGGTCGCGGTCCGGGGTGAGGGTGTAGAGGCAGGTGGCGGTGTGGTCGTGGGCGCCGGTGGCGGCGGGGAGGTGGGCGCGCAGGAAGCCGGCCAGGCGCTCGGAGGCGGCCGGGTCGGGGGCGAAGCCGCGGGTGGTGGCGGTGACCTGGTGGCCGCCGACGTCCTGGGCGGCCTTGAGGGCGCCGTCCGGCCAGGTCGGGAAGCCGTAGAAGCTGGGGTCGTCCATCCAGATCCAGACCGGGAAGCGGCCCACGGCGAAGGCGTCCGGGTCGGCCGGGCGGAAGTAGCTGAACTGCTCCTGGGTGACGACCAGCGGCAGCTCGGCGTCGAGCTGGGCGAGCAGGTCGCCGGTCCAGGCGTCGGCGCAGAGCAGCAGCCGGCCGGCCCGGAAGGTGGTCTCGGCGGTCGTCACCTCGACCGGGCCGCCCCGGTCGCGGATGGCCGTCACCGGGGTGTTGGGCAGCAGGGTGGCGCCGTGGCGGATGGCCAGGCGGCGCATCAGCTGGGTGCCGCGGGCGGCCGGGACGATGCCGCCGTCGGCCTGCCAGAGGCCGTGGACGTCGGCGTCCAGGCGGAAGGCGGGCCAGCGGCGCATCACCTCGGCGGCGTCCAGCCACTGGTAGGGGACACCGCAGGCCTCCAGGCTGGCCCGGTAGGGGCCGGGCGGGATGGCCGCCCCGGCCGGGAACAGGTCGAGGCCGCCGGTCCGCAGCAGCAGCCGCTCCCCCGCCTCCGCCTCCAGCTGCGCCCAGGCCCGGTAGGCCAGCCCGGCCAGCCGGACGTAGCCGGGGGTGTGGTAGGAGCGGCGGATGATGCGGGCGTGGTCGTGGGAGGCCCCCCGGGCGTGGCCGAGGTCGAACTGCTCCAGGCCGAGCACGCTGACCCCGGCCCGGGCCAGGGCCCGGGCGGCGGCGCTGCCCAGCGCCCCCAGCCCGACCACCACGGCGTCCCAGTCCCGCAGCCGCCGGGTCACGACCCGTCCCCTATCGATCCGGGGGCCTGATTCACCGGGGCACCCCTCCGGGGTTCCCCGAACCCCTCCGGTGCTCCGCTGGCGCCCGGTCGCTCTGGCCGCTGGCGGTGAAGGTCCAGGCGCCCTCGCGGTGGGAAATGCCCCGGTCCCAGTCCAGCCCGGCCCCGCCGCGCTTGAACGCCGGCACCACCCGGCACAGCTCGGGGTGGACGCCGGCGCAGTGGGAGCACTCGTTGTAGTTCTCGGCGACCAGCTTCCAGTTGGCCCCGACCCGGTAGACGAGCCGCCGCCCCACCACCAGGTCGGCCAGCGGGTGGCGGCGCAGCCGCTCGGGCACCGGGCCGAGCTGGTCGGCCAGGGGGACGGCCTCGGCTGGCGTCAGGTGCAGGAACACGAACCCGCCCCAGGTCGCCATCCCCACCGGGTGGAGGCCGAAGGCGGCCTGGTCGAAGCCGTCGATCTCCTCGCTCCAGGGGGCGCGCAGCAGGTCGCCCTCCAGCCGGTAGGTCCGGGAGTGGTAGGGGCAGCGCAGCGACCCGGCCTTGCGGACCGGGGTGGCCTGGGGACGGTCCGCCGCCGCCGGCGGGCACGGCACGACCTGGGCGCCGCGGTGGCGGCAGACGTTGTAGTGGGCGGCCAGCTCCCCGGCCCGGGTCCGGACCAGCAGCACGCTCTCGCCCGCCACCTCGACCACCACCAGCGACCCCGGCCGCTCCAGCTGGTCGAGGCGGCCGACGCAGCACCACTCCCGGTACAGGAGCCGCTCGCGCTCCCGCCGGAAGGCTGCCTCATCGAGGTAGGAGGACGCGGGCAGGGCCCGCTGCCGGCCGGCCAAGGCCCTCACCTCCTGGGCAGGCGCCGGCGGAGCTTCTGGCGGCGCTCGGCCCGGCGGCGGTCCTTCTCGATCTGGCGGACCACGTTGCGGCCGGGGATGCCGGTGACCCCCCCGCCGCCGTGGGTCGCCGACCCGGCCTGGTAGAGGCCGCGGATGGGGCTGCGGTAGTCGGCGTAGCCGGCGGCCGGGCGGGTGTGGAACAGCTGGCTGGCCGACAGCTCGCCGTGGAAGATGTTCCCGCCGACCAGCCCGTACTCGTGCTCCATCTGGTAGGGGCCGATCACCTGGCGGAACAGGATCGAGTCGGTGAACCCGGGGGCGACCGCCTCCATGCGGGCCACCACCCGGTCGGCGTGCGCCTCCAGCTCCTCGTCCATCGGCTTGCCGGCCCAGGTGTGGGGCACCCACTGGGTGAACATCGAGACGATGTGGTGGCCCTCGGGGGCCAGGGTCCTGTCGAACACCGAGGGGATGCAGACATCGGCGAACGGCACCGCCGAGGGCCGGCCGGCGGCCGCGTCCTGGAACGCTCCCTCCATGTCGTCCAGTGACTCGGCGAGCACGATCGTGCCCCCGTGGATCTCCGGGTCGAACTCGGGCCGGCAGCTGAACCGGGGCAGGCGCTCTGTGGCCAGGTTGACCTTGACCGTGCCGCTGCGGGTCTTCCAGCGCTCGATGTCGGCCACGAAGTCGGCCGGCAGCTCGGCCCGGTCGACCTGCTCCAGGAAGGTGATCTTGGGGTGGGTGGCCGCCACCACCACGTCGGCCGTCAGCTCCTGCCCACCCTCCAGGACCACCCCGGTGACCCGGCCGTCGCGGGTGGTGATGCGCCGGACCGGGGTCGAGGTGCGGATCTCGGCCCCGAAGGACCGGGCCGCCGCGGCGATGGCGTCGCTGACCCCGCCCATGCCCCCCTCGGCGAACCCCCAGCTGCCCAGGTGGCCGTCGCCGACGTCGCCGATGTGGTGGTGGGCCATCACGTAGGCGGTGCCGGGGGCCCGCGGCCCGGCCCAGGTGCCGATCACGCCGCTGACCGCGTGCACGGCCTGGAGCTCCGGCGACTCGAAGAACTCCTCCAGCAGGTCGGCGATGCTGAGGGTGAACAGCCTCGTCACGTCGGCCGCCTTGCGGGTGTCGAGGCCGCGCAGCCGCCAGACCAGCCGGGCCTGCTCGGCCAGGTCGACCGGGTGGCGGGAGCCGACCTTGGGCGGGATCGCCGACAGCAGCGGCCCGAGCACGTCGGCCAGCCCGGCCATCCAGGCGTCCCAGCGCTCCTCGGCCTCGGCGTCGCGGGGCGAGAACCTGGCGATCTCGGACCGGCGCCTCGCCGGGTCGTTGGACAGCTGCAGCGAGGTCCCGCGGGCGTGGGGGGCGAAGTACGGGCCCTGGGGGTGGACCTTGTAGCCGTGGCGGCGCAGGTCGAGGTCGCGGACGACCCCCTGGGGCATGAGGCTGACCACGTACGACAGCGAGGTCACCTGGTAGTCGGGCCCGAACGGCCGCTCGGTGACCGCGGCGCCCCCGACCACCTCCCGGGCCTCGCAGACCAGCGTCCGCCGCCCCGCCCTGGCCAGGTAGGCGGCCGCGACCAGCCCGTTGTGCCCGCCGCCGACGACGATCGCGTCGTAGTGCTCCATCCCGACCTCCGCGCCTACTCCCGACCCGGGAGCCACCCTCCTTTTTAACTGATTCGTCAGTCAGGAAGCAAGCGGCGTGATGCTCGGCCACGCCGCGCAGGATGGGCACCTGGTCGTTGCGGCAGCGGTCGTCCACGCCCGCCTTGGCGGCCGCTCCCGAGGCCAGGGCCGGGCAGCGGGGGTGGAAGCGGCAGCCGCCCGGGACCAGGGTGGGGTCGGGGGCTCGCCGGCGAGGATCTGGTGCTCCAGGTGGTGGACCTCGGGCACGACCGAGAGCAGGGCCCGGGTGTAGGGGTGGCGGGGGGCGGCCAGGACGGCCTCGGTCGGCCCCTGCTCGACGATCCGGCCCAGGTACATGACGGCCAGCCGGTCGGCGATGTTCCAGGCCAGGCCGAGGTCGTGGGTGACGACCAGGATGGACAGGCCGAGGTCGCGGACCAGGCCCAGCAGCAGGGCCAGGATCTCGCCCCGGACCGACGCGTCGAGGCTGGACACGGGCTCGTCGGCCACCAGCACGCTCGGCTCCAGGGCCAGCGCCCCGGCGATCACCACCCGCTGGCGCTGGCCGCCGGACAGCTCGTGGGGGTAGGCGAGGAAGAAGCGGCGCGGCGGGCGCAGGCCGCTGCGGGCCAGGGCGTCGGCGACCAGGGTCTCCTCGTCGCCCTTGACGCCGTGGATGCGCAGGCCCTCGGCCACCGACTCGTACACCGACTGGCGCGGGTTCAGGGCCCCGGTCGGGTCCTGGAGGACCAGCTGGACCTCGCGGCGGTAGGGCTTGAGAGCGCCGGTGCCGCGGCCGATCGGCCTGCCGCGGTACAGCACCTCGCCGCTGGTCGGCTCGACCAGCCCGAGGATGGCCCTTGCCAGGGAGGTCTTGCCGCAGCCGGACTCGCCGGCCAGGGCCACGATCTCGCCCGGCCGCACCTGCAGGTCGACCCCGTCCACGGCCCTGGCCGCCGGCCCGCGGCCGCGCCTGGCCCCGAAGTGGACGCGCAGGTCGCGCACCTCCAGGATCGGCTCCTGGGCCGCCGGCGTCGCCGGCGGGTTGGCCTGGGTGGCGGTCATGGCACCCCCCCGTCGACCGGGGCTGGTTGCCCGGACCGCTCCGGCGCCGGCGGGCCGTACCCGCCGGCTGGGCCGGTGTCGCGGACGTGCACGCAGGCGGCCCGGCGGCCGTCGCCGGCCGGCCACAGCTCCATCTCCAGGGTCGGGCAGACGGCGACCGACACCGGGCAGCGGGGGTGGAACTCGCAGCCGCTGGGCAGGTCCCGCGGGTCGGGCGGGTCGCCGCCGAGGCCGTGGGGGTTGCGGCGCGAGGCCCGGTCGCCGATGGTCGGGAACGCCTCGGCCAGGGCCTTGGTGTAGGGATGGGCCGGGGCCTCGAACACCGCCGCCGCCGGGCCCTCCTCGACGATCCGGCCGGCGTACATGACCGCGATCCGCTCGCAGGTCGCGGCCAGCACCGACAGGTCGTGGGTGATCAGCAGCAGGGCCAGGTCGAGCTCGCGCCGCAGCTCGGCCAGCAGGGCCAGCACCTGGGCCTGGACCATCACGTCGAGGGCGGTGGTCGGCTCGTCGGCGATCAGCAGCCGGGGCGAGCAGGCCAGGGCCATGGCGATCATCACCCGCTGGCGCTGGCCGCCCGACAGCTCGTGCGGGTAGCTGGAGGCCCGGCGGGCCGGCAGGCCGACCTGCTCCAGCAGCTCCCCCACCCGGGTCGCGGCCTGCTTGTCGCTGACCTTGTCGTGCAGCTGGATGGCCTCGGTGATCTGGTCGCCGACCCGGCGGACGGGGTTGAGGGCGTGCATGGCCCCCTGGAACACGATCGCCGCCTCGGTCCAGCGGACCGCCCGCAGCCGGCCCGGCCGCATGGTGAGCACGTCCTCGCCCTCCAGCAGCACCGTCCCCGAGGTCTTGGTCCCCGGGGGCAGCAGGCGGAGCACGGCCGCGGCCATGGTCGACTTGCCGCAGCCAGACTCGCCGGCCAGCCCCAGGATCTGGCCCGGGTCGAGGGTCAGGTCGACCCCGCGCACCGCCGGGACCGCCCCGGCCCTGGAGGGGTAGCTGACGGTCAGGTCGCGGACCTCGAGCAGGGCCATGGTCACCGGCCCCGCAGCCGTGGGTTGAGGACCGCCTCGAGGGCCTGCCCGACCATGGTGAAGGCCAGCACCACGAGCAGGATGCAGACCCCGGGCGCGACCAGGTACCACCAGGCGCCGATGGACGCGGCCCCGTGGGTGAAGGCGGAATCCAGCATCGACCCCCAGGACACCCGCAGCGGGTCGCCCAGCCCCAGGAAGGCCAGGGTGGTCTCGGACAGGATGGCCACGGCCACGATCAGCACGGTGTTGGCGAAGATCAGCGGGACCGTGTTGGGCAGGATGTGGCGGCTGATCAGGTGCCAGTCGCCGGCGCCGAGGGCCCGGGCCCGCTCGATGTAGGGCCGCGAGGTCACGGCCAGGGCCTGGGCGCGGACGATCCGGGCCGTGCCCGGCCAGGAGGTGATCCCGATGACGAAGGCGATGTTGGCCAGCGACGGCCCCAGCACGGTGGCCAGGACGATGGCCAGGGGCAGGAACGGGATGACCAGGAACCAGTCGGTGACCCGCATCAGCAGTGAGTCGGTCCAGCGGCCGAAGTGGCCGGCCGCGATCCCGACCACCGACCCGATGACCACCGAGATCACCGTGGCCAGGAACCCGACCAGCAGCGACACCCGCGCCCCCCAGAGGGTGAGGGCGAGCACCGAGCGGCCGCTCTCGTCGGTCCCGAGCGGGAACTCGGCGCTCGGGGGCGAGAACGGGGTGCCGGTGGCCTTGGTCACGTCCAGCTCGCTGGCCGGGATGAACAGTGGGACGAAGACGGCCGCGGCGACGAACACGACCAGGATGCCGAGCCCGATCATGCCCTCGGGGCTGCGCCGGTACTCGCGCCAGGCCCTGGCCGCGGCCTGGCGCCGCCTGGCCCTGACGATCGCCCGCGGGCTGAGCTGCGGCGGCAGGCTCGGGGGCAGGGTCTCGGTCGCCGGCCGGGTCATCAGCCCGTCCTCACCCGCGGGTCGAGGCGGGCGTACAGCAGGTCGGCGAGCACGTTGGCCAGGATCACGGCCGCGCTGAACAGCAGGAACACGCCCTGCAGGAGCGGGTAGTCCGGGGTCCGCAGGGCCTCGTAGCTGAGCAGGCCGAGGCCGGGCCAGGAGTAGACGGTCTCGATGGTGATGGCCCCCGACACGACGAAGCCGAGGTTGAGGAAGATCAGGGTGGTGGTGGGCAGCAGGGCGTTGGGGACGGCGTGGCGGCGCAGCACCAGGGCGTCCCGCAGACCCTTGGCCCGTGCCGTGGTCAGGTAGTCCTCGCCCAGCTCGTCCAGCAGGGACGACCGCATGACGAGCGCGTACTCGGCGATGTAGGCCAGCGTCAGGGTCAGGCAGGGCAGGAACAGGTGCCTGGCCACGTCCACGATCCCCTCCGGGCTGGCCAACTCGGTGTTGGGGCTGGACAGCCCGCCGGTCGGGAACAGCCCCGGGAAGCCCTCGACCCCGACCCCGAACACCATCAGCAGGAGGATGCCGAGCCAGAACTCGGGCATGGCGTAGAGGGTGAGCGACGCCCCCAGCGACACCCGGTCGAACACGCTCCCCCGCCGCCACGCCCCCCGGATGCCGATCCAGAGCCCGATCACCGTCGAGAGGATGGTGGACAGGCCCAACAGCAGCACCGTCGGCCAGATCCGCTCGGCGATCACCTCGGAGACGGGCCGGCGGAACTTGTAGGAGATGCCGAGGTCGCCGGTGAGGACGTCGCCGACGTAGGTGATGAACTGCTGGGACAGCGGCTTGCCGAGGCCGAAGCTCTCGCGCAGGACCTGGACCTGCTCGGCCGGGACCAGGCGGTTGCGGGTGAGGTTCTTGGCCGGGTCGCCGGGCAGGACCCGGAACAGGAAGAAGTTGAACACCAGCACGAAGGCCAGGCTGAGGGCGGCCCCGACGAGCTTGGCGGCCAGCCGGCGCTGACCGGCGCTGGGACGGAACGTCCGGGTGGAGATCGCGGCCATCGGGCCGACGCCCTACTCGCGCTCGTCCTGGGTCGACCTCCGCCGCAGGGCCAGCAGGACCCCGGCCGCCCCGACCACGGCCACCCCGACGGCGATGGGGACGATCGGCACCCCGCCGCCGCCGTCACCCGAGGCGGCGGTCGCCTGCGGGGGGCCGATGCTGAGGTAGCTGTAGATGCCGTAGTGGAACAGGACCGCGCCGCCCGGGTCCGGCTGCGGCTTGAAGCCGGTGAAGCGGTCGCTGCGGTAGGCCTGCAGGTCGTCGTAGTAGACGGTCACCACATACGGCGCGTCCACGTACAGCATCCGCTGCATCTGCTTGACGATCTCGGCCCGCCTGGCCGGGTCGATGGTGACCTTCTGCTGCTCATACAGCTTGTCGTACTCGGGGTTGCAGTAGAAGCTGTCGGACAGGTTGGCCAGGATGTCGCCGCCCTGCTTGTAGCTCCGGGCCCCGCAGGTGAAGGTGGACAGCTGGTAGTCGGGGTCGGGCTCGACCCCCCAGCCCCACTCGAACATGTCGTACTCGCCCTGGCCGAGGATCTCGGTCAGGCGGTTCTCCTCCAGGACCTTGACCTCGGTGGCGATGCCGATGTCGCGCAGCCAGCCCTGGATGAACTGGACCGACTGCTGGGACTGGTTGGACTCCTGCCTGGAGAAGAGCCGGAAGCGCAGCGGCCGCCCGCCGTCGGGCATCTCCCGGACCTTGTCGCCGTCGCTGTCCCTGTAGCCGGCCGCGTCCAGCAGCCGGTTGGCCTCGGCCAGGTCGAAGTTGAGGGCCTCCCCGTCGTCCGGCTGGAAGGTCAGGTTCTGGTAGAGGGCGGGGATGACCGAGGTGGCCGCGGTGGCGTAGCCGCCGAACACCCGGTCGACGATCGCCTGCTTGTCGACGGCGTGGGCGATGGCCTGGCGGACCCGCTTGTCCTTGAGGGCCGGGTGGCCGTCGCCGATCGGCTCGCCCGTGTCCAGCGCCGCCCCGGTGTTGAAGGCCAGCTCGCTGAAGCTGGCGGAGTCGCCGGCCACGGTGGTGACGCCGGGAGTGCTCTTGAGCGAGTTGAACGGCGCCGGGTCGAGGTCGTAGCCGAAGTCGATCTCGCCCTTCTTCAGCGCCTGGAGCTGGGCGTCGGCGTTGTTGAAGACCCGGAAGACGACCTCGTCGATCCTGGGCACGCCGCCCCAGTAGGACTTGTTGGCCGACAGGCGCACGAACTGCCCGGTCTTGCGCTCCTCCAGCCTGAAGGCGCCCGAGCCGACGACGTTCTTCTCGTTTTCGTAGGTCGAGACCTCCTTCTCGTCGATGTCCTTCCAGATGTGCTCGGGCAGGATCGGCACGGCCAGCCGCAGCATGGTCGGGCTGGGCTCCTTGGTGGTCATCACCAGGGTGGCGTCGTCGGGGGCGGTGACCTTCTCGATGTTGCCCACGTAGTTGCCGTAGTTGGTCTGCTCGAAGGTCCCCTTCATGATCCGGTTGAAGGTGTAGGCGGCGTCCTTGGCCGTGAGCGGCTGGCCGTCCGACCACTTCACCCCCTGGCGGATCCTGTAGGTCCAGGTCAGCTCGTCGTCCGATACCTCCCAGGACTCGGCCAGCTGGGGCACGGGCGAGAAGTCCTTCTGGCTGTAGCCGACCAGGTAGTCGTACATCAGCGCCCAGACCTCGTAGGTCTCGGCCAGGATGCCGATGAACGGGTTGAGCGAGTCGACGTCGTTGATGATCCCCACGGTGAAGGTGAGCTTGCCCGCCGGCTGCTCCTGGGCGGTCACCCCCGGCGCCGCGGTCAGCGCCAGCAGCGCCGCCAGCACCCCCATCACCACGGCCCTCCGGGCCCGTTTGCCCGGGTTCCGTCCCTGCCCGCCTGCTCTGCTGGTTGCGCCCACGCCCGGCCCCCTTGCGGGAATCCCACCACCGCCGACATCTGCTGACTGAACAGTCAGTAATTCAGAGTTGCGTTATTGTGCGATGCGGCGTGGGCCTCGACAAGAGCCCCCTCGACCGGATCGCCGGGCTAGTACCGTGAGCGACGACAAGATCCTCCGGGCGTCGCCGACGGGTAGAAAGTTCCGGTTTCTCCCCCTAAACTACTGAATCCGGCCAAGAGGGGGAGCGATGTGACATGGCCATCTATGAGGAGATCCCGCCCCCGTCGCTGGGCGGCTGGCGCAACACCCCGCAGGTCGCCAAGGACCAGGCGCTGGTCATCGAGGGCCCCGACGGATACCTCCAGCTGAAGCCGTACGAGACGCTCGGCCGTGACCAGCTGCGGGGCCGCGACCGGCGCTTCTACCGGGTCGACCTCAAGCCGAGCAGGGCGCGGATGGACGAGCGGCTCCCCAGCGACCGCCAGGGACGGCAGTTCCGCGCCACCATCCGGGTCGTCATCGGGGTGGCCGACGCGACCCGGGTCGTCGAGCAGCGGGTCGAGGACCCGTGGGCGGCGCTGGAGCCGGTCCTCATGCCCGGGATCCGCCGGCTCACCCGCGCCCACGGCCTCGACAACCTGTCGACGGTGGAGCAGGCGCTGCAGGCGCACCTGGTCGAGGACACCAGGGAGGACGCCGAGGAGCTGGGCCTGATGATCACGCAGGCCAGCGTGTCGCTGGACGTCGACGAGGACGAGCTCAAGCGCGAGCGGGACAAGCTGCAGGACGAGCACTACCAGCAGATGGAGGAGCTGCGGACCATACACCGGGCCAAGCTCGAGGCGCTGCGGGACCAGCAGCACCGCGACCTCGCCGCCGAGCGGGCCAAGCACGAGCGGGACCTGGAGCGGCTCCGCGACGACTACCAGCGCGACCTGCACGCGGCCCGCCAACGGCTCTACCAGGGCGTCATCGGGGGGGCGCTGCCCGACCTGCTCCTGGCCAGGCTCACCTCCCGCCCCGGCGGCATCGAGCCGGGCGACATCGACGAGGTGATCCGCCTGATGGACGAGGACCGCTGGGGCGAGTTCGCCAAGCCGCTGGCGCTGCTGAGCCAGCACGAGGGGATCATCACCGAGGCGCAGCGCAAGGAGCTCATCGAGGCGGTGCTGGACGGGCTGGTGGAGAACCTCACCTCGCGGCGGCGGGGCAAGGAGCGGGTCGACGTCCAGGTCGACCAGACTGCCAAGCCCACCATCGTCGAGTCCCCACGGCAGCTCCCGGGGCCCAACGACCGCCGCGGCTAGTACCGGTAGGACCCCTGGACCCGGACGGCCAGGCGGCGGGCGCACTCCTGGATGGAGCCGGCGAACGACGGGTAGGTCTGGAACGCCTGGGAGAGCTGGCTGGCCGTGAGGCGGTTGAAGCAGGCCTCGGAGATGGGGGCGATCAGGTCGGAGGCGTAGCTGGCCACCACCGCCCCGCCGGCGATCGTGCCCGAGCCGGGGCGGGCCAGCAGCTTGACGAAGCCGTCCTGGCGGTTGCTCATCTTGGCCCGGGAGTTGCCGGCCAGCGGCAGGGTGTCGACCTCGACCTCGATGCCGGTCTCGGCCGCGCGCTGCTCCGACAGGCCCACGGTGGCGATCTGGGGGTCGGTGAAGATGGTGGCCGCGACCGCGTCCCAGCGCAGCGGGGAGACGGCCTGGCCGAGCAGGTGCCACATGGCGATCCGGCCCTGCATGGCCGCCACCGAGGCCAGCATCAGCTTGGCCGTGACGTCGCCGGCGGCGTAGATGCTCGGCACCGAGGTGCGGCTGACGCCGTCGACGACGATGGCCCCGCGCTCGTTGGTCTGGATGCCGAGCTCCTCCAGGCCGAGGCCGTTGGTCTGGGGCACCTGGCCGATGGTGAGCAGCACGTGGCTGCCCTCGATGGTGCGCCCGTCCTCCAGGTGGACGACGCCGCGGTCGCCGACCCGCTCGACCTTGGCCGCCCTGGCGTTCTTGACCGTGACCAGGCCGCGGCGCTCGAACACGTCCTCGATGACCATGGCGGCGTCGCGGTCCTCGGTGGGGAGGATCCGGTCGCGGCTGACGACGAAGGTCACCTGGGCGCCGAAGCGCAGGAAGGCGGTGGCGTACTCGGCCCCGGTGGCCCCGGCCCCCACCACCACCAGGTGCTCGGGCACCTCGCGCAGCCGGTAGACGTCCTGGCTGGACAGGACGACCTCGCCGTCGGTGGGGGCGGTGGCCATCCGGCGGGGGGCGGGCC
>Ga0081538_10004499_pt1 | contig 12831 bp, 14 predicted proteins | sample TabmetS5T2R1_FD_71022 | JGI IMG/M metagenome (GOLD analysis project Ga0081538, IMG submission 71022) | Tabebuia heterophylla rhizosphere microbial communities from the University of Puerto Rico - S5T2R1 | ecosystem: Host-associated > Plants > Roots > Rhizosphere ...
CTCACCGTGACGGGCAAGGAGGATCGTGGTCACGGCGGTACGCTACTCGGCCATGGACCTGGGCCTTCGCGACCGCGTCTGTGTCGTGACCGGGTCCACCGGGGGCATCGGTCTCGCGGCGGCCCGGATATTGGCGGCCGAGGGCGCGCGGGTGGCTGTGGCAGGACGCGATCCGGGTCGCGTGGAGGAAGCGAGGGCGTCCTCGGGGGCGGCGCTCGGCGTGACTGTCGACCTTGGGCGTCCGGACGGGCCGGCCGAGCTCGTCCGGGAGACGCGGGAGGTCCTCGGGCCGGTCGATTGCCTGGTGAACAACGTCGGCATCGCCTACCAGGCGGGCTTCGAGGAGCTGTCCGACTCCGACTGGGACGCGATGTGGCAGCTCAACGTGATGAGCTTCGTGCGTGCGATCCGCGCGGTGCTGCCCGAAATGCGAGAGCGTCGGGGCGGGGCGATCGTCAACGTTTCCTCGACGTCGGGGAAGCGGCCGTCGACCTCGATGCCGAACTACTCGGTCACGAAGGCCGCTGTCTTGTCCCTGTCGCGACTCGTCGCCGACCTGTACGCGGACGAGGGGATCCGTTGCAACGCGGTGACGCCGGGACCGACCGCGACGGAGGCGTGGCTCGGCGAGGGCGGGCTCGCGGACCAGCAGGCCGAGCGGACCGGCAAGAGTCGCGACGAGGTGCTCGCCGCCGTCGGCGCCGGACGACCTCTGGGCCGACTTGCCGAGCCGGATGAGATCGCAGGCGTGGTCGCCTTTCTCTGCTCGGACCGCGCGTCGTACGTGACAGGCAGCGCCTGGAGCGCCGACGGCGGCACGGTTCCGATCATCATCTGAGTTGCTGTGGACGAGTCGGTGCTCATTCGGCTCGAAGCCGCAACAGACCCATGTGCCGCGGCCCGATAGCGTGAGAATCCCACGCCGACCCCCGGGAGGGTGGGGGGTGGTGGGTGGTCCCCGCCGGACACTTCGCGGCCGCCGCATGAGGCACTAGCCTTGCCCTCATGAGCAAGGTCGCCGGACTCGTCGCCGATACATTCGAGGCCGGCGTTCGCGAGCACGAGGAGCGGTGGCTCTCGCCGCTGGCGGTGCGCTCCTACGAGACGCGCGGCCGCGGCCGCCCCGAGGACCCCTGCCGCATCCGCACGCCGTTCCAGCGCGACCGCGACCGCATCGTCCACTCGAAGGCCTTCCGCCGCCTCCGCAACAAGACGCAGGTCTTCATCGACCCCGGCGGCGACCACGTCCGGACCCGGATCACGCACACGATCGAGACGACCGGCATCTCGCGCGGCGTCGCACGGGCGCTCCGGCTGAACGAGGACCTCGTCGAGGCGATCGGGCTGGGGCACGACCTGGGCCACACGCCTTTCGGCCACACCGGCGAGGAGGCGCTCGACCACGAGCTCGAGCAGCGGTTCGGCCTGCGCTTCCGCCACAACGAGCACTCTCTGCGCATCGTCGACGTGCTCGAGAAGGATGGCGAGGGGCTGAACCTGACGGCGGAGGTTCGCGACGGGATCGTGAACCACACCGGCCCGAACCAGCCGGAGACCCTCGAGGGCAAGATCGTCCGGATCGTCGACCGCGTCGCCTACATCAACCACGACATCGACGACGCGATCCGCGCCGGGGTCCTCAGCCCCGAAGAGCTCCCGAGAGCGGAGGTCGAGCTCCTAGGCGGGACGGGATCGAGGAGGATCGACGCACTCGTGCACGACCTCGTCGAGACATCGCAACGCGAGGGTGACATCCGCCAGAGCGAGGAGATCGGGACGGCCATGCTTGCCCTTCGCACGTTCATGTTCGAGCGCGTCTACCTCGGCCCGCACACGGCCGCCCAGCACGAGCAGGCGCGAACTGTGATCGCGCGGGTCTTCTCGCACCTGGCGGACAACCCGGACGAGGTGCCGGCCGGTCCCGGCGAGCTCGGTCAGCGAATCGCCGACTACGTTGCAGGCATGACCGACCGGTTCGCCCTCGCCTACGCGGAACGGATCTAGTTGGCGCGGATCACCGAAGAGTCCAAGCAGCGCGTCGTTGCTGCCGCGGACATGGTCGACGTCGTGTCCGGCCGCACCCAGCTGCGGAAGGTCGGCAGCCGGTACACCGGCCGCTGCCCTTTTCACGAGGAGCGCACGCCGAGCTTCTCCGTCAACCCGGTCGACAAGCTCTACTACTGCTTCGGGTGCGGCGCCGGCGGCGACCTCATCAAGTTCGTCCGCGAGACCGAGCAGCTCGACTTCGCCGGCGCGCTCGAGTGGCTCGCAGAGCGCTTCCGGGTCGAGCTTGCGTACGAGGAAGCCTCACCCCAGGTGGAGGCCGCCCGGAAGCGCCGCGACCGGCTCCACCAGCTTCTCTACCAGGCCGCATCGTTCTACGAGCGCCATCTCTGGGACACAGACGCCGGCGCGCCGGTCCGCGCCTACCTCGAGTCGCGGAACCTCGGCGAGGCGGCCTGCCGCGAGTTCCGGCTGGGCCTCTCGCCCGGTCAGGGCCTCGCGCAGAAGGCGCAGGAGAAGGGCTTCACGCGAGACGAGCTTCGTGCGGCCGGGCTGACCAACCAGCGGGGGAACGACTACTTCCCGCGCCGGCTGATGTTCCCGCTCGCCGACGCGCGGGGCCGGATCGTCGGTTTCCAGGCGCGCAAGCTCCACGACGACGACCCGCTGCGCGGCAAGTACGTGAACTCGCCCGAGGGCGAGCTCTTCCACAAGTCGCGGGTGCTCTACGGCCTGCACCTAGCGCGGACGGCGATCGCCAAGGAGGAACGTGCGATCGTCGTCGAGGGCAACACGGACGTGATCGCGCTCCGCCAGGCTGGGCTGCAGCCGGTCGTCGCCTCGATGGGCACGGCCCTCACGGAGCACCAGGTGAAGGAGCTCGCCCGCCTGGCGCGTCGGCTCTACCTCTGCTTCGACTCGGACGCGGCAGGTGAGGCCGCGACGCTCCGCGGAATGGAGCTCGCGCATGCGAACGGCTTCGACGTTCGGATCGTCGCGCTGCCGCCGGGGCAGGACCCGGCCGATGCGCCAGAGGCCTTCGAGGAGCGTCTGCGTGGGGCCGTCGGCTACGTAATGCACCGGCAGCGGCTCGAGCGCGAGCGCGCCCCGGACCGGCAGACCGCCTACGAGCGGGTGCAGGCGTTTCTCGACACGATCCCCGAATCACCCGAGCGCCACGAGGCGTGGCGGGAGGCGAACGACGCGCTCGGGATGACGATCCAACTCCAGAGCGCGGTGTCGACGATGAAGGCGGCGCCCGTCTCACGGAGGGTCATGGACGCCGGCGAGCGACTCGAGCGGGACGTGCTCGCCGCGTGCATCGCATTCCCCGCGCTCGCCGACGCCCTCCGCAAGGTGCCCGAGGACCATTTCGACAGCGAGCTCAACCGGCGGCTGCGCTCGGTGATCCTCGACGGCGGGGAGGACGAGGAGACCGTCTCGGCGCTCGCCGAGCTCGACGCGGTGGCGGCCTCGGAGGCGATCGACGAGGCGACCGCCCAGGAGCTGCTCCTGCGCCTTCGCGAGCGCTACCTTCGCCGCAGGCTCGCGAACGCCAGCCTCGAGGAGACGACGGAGCTCCAGAAGAAACTTCTGGAAATCCGGGATGCCGTCGCCCAGCTGGCCTAGCGCGAAAGGGGCCAGAAACCGTCGCTATCATGCGGCAGCCGCTGCCGCGTTCCCCGGTAGCTCAATTGGCAGAGCATCCGGCTGTTAACCGGAGGGTTGTTGGTTCGAGTCCAACCCGGGGAGCCTCGAAAAGCCCTGTAGACCCCAAAATCGGGCACTCCAATTTCTGCCTACGAGACGCCGTTGCGTCTCGTCGGCAGGAGCCCTCCGTTCAAAGGCGGCGCGCACCACGACGACGGCTAGCCTACGGACCTTGCAGGGGGGTTCCAGTCGCTCCACGGAACCGGCGACCCGTTCCAAAGCCCGGCAGTCGCTGGTTCGAGCCGCCGTCGCACTGTTGCGGCGCCTTGGCGTGCCCCGCCTTATGCGGCGCGCGCAACCGCATCTTCCCTCGGCGGCGCGTCGGTGGCTGGAGGCAAGACGATCCACTCTTCTCGTCGAAGCGGGCGAGGCGTTTCCGACCGGCATCCTGGTTCCTGTCCAGGAACTGGAGCAGAAGTACCGCGAGGCTCTGGAGCTGCTCGTAGCCAGGAATGGGCGCGACAACATCGGCGACTATCTGGAGTTCGGCGTCTATGGCGGAGCATCTCTCGCGTGCATGCACCGCGCGACCGCTGCGCTGGAACTGTCGAGCGTCCGGCTGTTCGGGTTCGACTCCTTCGAGGGTCTGCCGCAACCCGACGAGGACGAGTCGAGCGCGACGAGCTGGCACCGCGGCCAGTTCGCATTTGACGAGGCCGCGGCGAAGGCCAACCTTTCCCGAGAGGGTGTCGACTGGAACCGGGCAAAGATCATCAAGGGCTGGTTCGACGAGACGCTGACGGCGGACTTACCGCGGAGAGAGGCCATCGAGAAGGCAAGCGTGATCATGTTGGACTGCGACCTCTATTCGTCGACAAAAACCGCGCTGGAGTTCTGCGGACCGCTGATCCGCGACGAAGCCGTCCTCTTCTTCGACGACTGGTGGCCAGACTCGCTCGGAGCCCAGGACATGGGGGAGAAGAGGGCGTTCGACGAGTTCTTGTCGGTGAACGCCGACCTCGACGTCACCGAACTCGAGAGCTATTACCCGAAGGCGGCGAAGGTGTTCCTCGTGTCCCGTAGGGACGCGAAGGTAGCGAGGGGTCGTCCGTAACCTGTGGGTGTGGCCAGCGAGGAGACGGGCAATCGCCCGCCGCTGATCGAGCGCGTACGTGCGCGGCAGGAACGGCATCGCGAACGCCACAGGCTGTACCGGATCGGCTTCGCGGTCGTGGGCTTCGCCGTGCTCGCGGCCGGGGTCGTGATGCTCGTCACGCCGGGCCCGGGCATTCCCGTGATCATCATCGGGCTGACGATGCTGGCGCTCGAGTTCGCCTGGGCCGAGCGGTGGCTCGAGCGGCTCCTGAATCGGGCGGAACAGGCGGTCGACCACGTCACGAAGGGGAGCCCGGTCCGGCGGGCCTTGCTTCTGGCCGGCGGAGCCGTCGCCGGTGTGGCGATCGTCGTGGCGATGATCCTCTGGGATCTGCCGTACCTTCCTGGCTGAACCACTCTCCGGGCGAGGCTAAGATGAAGACGTGGGCTGGGTCTGGATCGCATTGCTCGCCTGCGCGGTGGCTGTTCTCGTCGCGGCCGAGTGGCCGAGGCTCTCGCCGCGATTCGGCATGGAGGGCCGTCGCCGGCGCGCCCGGGAACGCCGCAAGTCGAATCTGCGCGTGCTCCGGCCGGAGGACGACGACTTCGCGGCGAGCGTCGAGCGCGACCTCGCCCAGCTGCCGACGACGAAGGAGCGGGACCGAAAGCGCTAGCGCACGCGGACCGTGGTGTCCAGGACGGTCGTGTTCGGCAGGATCCGCAGGGCGTTCTCCATGTTCTTGGCCTCCTGGTGGTCGGAGACCTGGAGGACAACGCGGTGCCTGCCGGCCGGTAGTCGTCCCACGGGCACGCTGAGCGTCATCGCTTTGCCGCGCGGCGCGTAGGTCGCCCCGCGACTTGCGCCGCCGATATTGACGAACATCGACCGCGGGTCGACGCCGGCGCCGGCGTCCGAGACACGGAACCGCAGCGTCCCACCGGCGCGCACCGAAGGCGTCAGGAGCCGCGCTCTCGGCGGCCGCTCGTCGTCGATCCAGAACCGGAAGGTGTATCGGCCGGCGCCCGCCCTTGTGGTGCTGTCGAAGACGACGTGATAGACGCCCGCCGCGGGCCTGATGACCGACACGACCGGCGTCGCCTCGAAGAACGTCGGGAGGTACGGGTTCGTGTTGAGCGGGAGCCCGGTCGGGCCCGCCTGACGGTTCTCGTCCCGGCCGAGCACGATGCGGGGCTGAACCCGGACGCCGCGACCGCGTTCGAGGATCGCGACACCGAAGTTGGCGGCCGCCCGGCGAAGCCGTACGCGGAAGACCTGCTCGGGCCCGCGGAGCACGCGGTCGACGCCGCTGCCGGTCGGGCTCTCGGGGTAGCGGTAGGTCGAGATCAGCGCCCTGTGACCGCGTGTGTTCCCCCGGTACGTCCCGGTCCGGGCGAGCGTGCGTGCGCGGTGACGGGGCAGCTGCGGCGCGACAACCCGGGCCCAGTACGGGATTCGCCGTGTGTCGGCTCCCCGCGTGAGCACGATGTAGCCGTCCTGCTCTCCCAGCCGGCGGGTCGCTCTGTGGCGAACGACGAGCGTTCCGGGCACCGAGACGCTCGCCGGGACGGAGACGGCCCGTGGCGCGCGCACGGTCCACTGTCCGGCGCCGCCGCCGGCGTCCGTGAGCGCCAGACGGAACGCGACGACGCGGCCGCGCCGGACGAGCCCGAACGAGACAGCGGACGGAGAGGCGAAGACGAGCGGCCGGTCGGCCTGGGGGAGGTCGACGAAGCCGCCGCCCTGCCGCGTGGTCGTCGCGGAGCCGCCGCGCGCCTCTTGGGCGTCCCGGCCAGTGGTGACGAGCGCCGACTTCACCTGGGCCGGCGTCCAGGACGGGTGCCGCTGCAGCAGCAGCGCCGCCGCGCCCGCGACGTGCGGCGCAGCCATGCTCGTTCCGCTCAGGGTCTGCCAGAGGTTCTCGCGGATGGGTGCGCCGGACAGGATGTTCACCCCGGGCGCGGACAGCTCAGGCTTGAGCCGGAGCGAGACCGGTGTCGGCCCTGCCGAGGAGAACCCTGCGAGCTGGCGTCCGTTGGTCGCCGCCGCGACGGTGATCGCCGACTTCGCCGAGCCCGGCGACGAGACGGAGCCGCGTCCGAAGGCCTCGAAGTCGTTCCCGGCCGACACGGCCACGACGACTCCTGCGGCGGACGCGCCGTCGATCGCGCGGGTCACGAGATCACGGTTCGGTGAGATCTCGGGCTCGCCGATGGAGAGGTTGATCACATCCATGCCGTCCCGGACCGCTGCCTCGATGGCGGCCGCGATCTCCGGCGAGTTTCCGTCGAGCCCCACGTTCGAGGCGGTCGGGACGGTCAGCACCCGGTAGTTCCCGAGGTACGCGCGCGGCGCGACGCCGGAGAGCGTGACCCGCCCACCGCCGACCGAGACCTGTGTCCCGTCGTTGCCGGCGGCGATGCCCGCGACGTGCGTCGCGTGCTCGGACTCGTCAGGGTTGAGGGGAAGCGCCGCGTAGGCCGGGCGCGGGGAGGGCGGCGGAAAGGCGCGTGCGACGATCACCTTCGCCGACGTGTAGGCGGCCTGCCCCTTCGGAAAGCCCGGGGGCATCGTGTAGCCCGCGGGGTTGAAGAACGGGTGCCGATGGTCGATCCCGTCGTCGATGATCGCGATCTTCACGCCCTGACCGGCGGTGGAAAGAGTCGGCCCCCAGAGGGTCGGCGCGCCGATCGCGGTTGGGCTCCGGTCGAGCTGAGGCCGGTAGAGGACGCTCCGGTGGACGGAGGCGACGCCCTCGACCCGCTCGAGCCGGGCCAGCGACCTAACCGGGACGACGACCGCCAGCGCATTGAGCGTCGCGCGGTAGCGCCAGCGGACCCGTGCGTCGGGGACGGCTGACGCGAGGCTGCGCTCGACGCGTTCCTGCTCCGCACGAACGCGCGCGAGCCCGCTCTCAGAGCGGCCGGCAGCAGGCCCTGGGAGCTCGAGAACGACCTGGACCACCCGGCCGGGCTGGGCGTGGGCGGGACCGCGTGCAGACGCCAGCGCGGGCAGCGCCACAAGCATGCAGACCCCTACGAGAATCGCGCGTCTCAGGCGCAGAATCGTACGTGTCAGGCGTAAGGAATCTCGAAAGTCCCTGGCTACAATGGCCGTCCGCGCGGATGTGGCGGAATTGGTAGACGCGCACGGTTCAGGTCCGTGTGGGGGAAACCCCGTGGAGGTTCAAGTCCTCTCATCCGCATAGCTATTTCTCGCGATTTCGGTGCCCACTTAGTGCCCAAACGCCGGTCGCGCGGTTTCGTTCGCACTGTAGAGAGGTACCTAGCGTCCATCGCCTCCGACACGCAGCAGCACGTCGCCATGCTCCGCATCCTGCTCGCGACCTGCGAGACCGCATTGGATGCGTTTCACGCTGCGGATAACCCTGTGGATGCGGAGTTCGTGAAGGAGCTTCAACGGATCACCGACCGGACGCGGCAAGAGCTGGCCGCCCACGCCTCGTCCGCTTAACGCCGCGGGTCCGTTCGCCTGGCGACTTGCTCAGGCAAGCCGGGCTGCTTCCGGACGACGTGGTATGCGTTCTGCGTGTCAACGATCCCTTCGATCTCTGGGCTCTCATGCCCCGGCGCCACGATGAACAACGTCGGATCGGCGCGGATTTGTTCGTAGGCGTCGGGCGTGATCGGAATCAGGCTCACGCAGCCTGCATCAGCGCACTCGCAGACGATCTCGAACGTGTCGGTGACGGCGGCAAACGATTCGTTGAGGCTCTCGATCCGCTCATTGACCTGGCGAAAGAGAGCCTCGTTCTCGCCGATCCGCATTCGGCGCTCGCGCATCGAGGCAATCCTAAGCCGAAGGTGGACCTGTCGTCATGACGGGCCGAGAACTCCTACCCACGTCGCGAAGCCCCGGCACCCACGCGCGGTGACGGAACTTCTCCAGGTCGATGTGACCGCCTCGCGCGGCTGGGAACAGCAGCGGCGAGGCAAGAGGCGGAGGCATCGCGTCGAGGGCGTCTAGGAGTTCGCTGGCGCAGCGGCACACGCCTTCGCTGGCGGCTCGTCTCGGCGCACTGCTTCAACCGGCCCTGCGAATAGACCCGCTCGATCGTGACCACTCCAGCGGTCCGGTCGAGTCACGGCGTTCCAGGGCGATCCACTCCTCGGGGCGCAGTCCGGTGCCAGCGGCGAACACCGGGATGGCGGCGAAGCGTGGATCGAGCTCGGCGACACCATCCGGGTGCTGCGAACACCACCAGGCGGCGGCTCGAGGATCGACCAGACATTGACCATTCAGAAGATCGACGTCAGCGGCGCGAACAACGGCCAGCCGTGGACGATCCGCTGGCGCCTATCGCCGCTCTAAAAGCCGGGGCCGCCGCGATCAACGATGCGGCAGCCCCGGAACCGGTCAATCGACTCTGAAATTACCGCGCCGGACAGTCAAGACCGAGCGGCACGAGCGGGCTGTTCGGATTCGATGCACCGCACTCCATGCCCGCGTGTCCGAGCCCAGAGGGCGTCGCATGCGCCGGTGGGCCGACACTCTTACCTGCAGCCTCGTTGACATGAGCGAGCGCCGAGCCGGCCAACGTACCAACGGCCAAACTCATTGCCGCAGTCACCGCGAGGATCCGCTTCCTCATCGTTGCGCTCCTTCCCGTCAACGACATTACGTTTTTGTCTATACCGCGCCTACGCGGGTCGCGAAACCAGCCGCGCTTCGCACGACCGGCCGCCCCGCCTGTCGCCGCTCGAGTCTCGCGTGTTTGGGTGATCCGTACCGCTGATGGACAGCCCGCTCACAAGGACTCGTATAAAAGTGGCCGCGCTGGGGACTGCGGCGTGCGGCGGGGTAGCACGGACCGAGTTTTTGGGGTCCGTGAGGCCCTGCCGCACCCCCAGCGAGCTAGACCGGTTCCACCACTAGCAACGGGACCGGATCGCCGTCCGATCCCTCGTCAAGTCGGGTGGCGATGACACGCAGCGTTCGCCGGCCGATGTAGAGCGGATCTCCGAGGTTCCAGGCGGTTCCCGTCGCGCTGAGATATGTCGGCGGGTCGGCGGGTGTCCCGTCCGGGTGCTCGAGCTTGTGGGTGGTCATTCGGTTTCCTTTCCGTTTCCGGCCCCGCTGAGAACCCCTGGAGGTTCAAGTCCCCTCATCCGCTTAGCACCGCTTTGCAGGCGCTTCTCACTTCGCTGCGCCGGCGGCGCCTCGCTAACCGTCGCGGGGACGGACGACGAGCACTGAGCACTGGGCCTCGTACGCGACGCGCTCGCTGACGCTTCCGAGCGCCTTCAGACCGTGGAGCCCCCGGCTCCCGACGACGATCAGGTCCGCAGACTCGGCCGCCGCCGCAAGCGCGTCGACGGCGAGCGCCGGCTGCTCGTCGAGTTCCGGAGCGATGGCCCGCGCCGCCTCGACATCTAGCTGATCCTTCGTCGAGGCGACGGCACGGAGATCTCCGCCGAAACGCTCAGTGATGGAGCCGGCGACTGCAAATGCGACGGCGGACTCAGCTGAGCCGTCTACTCCGACGACGACGGACTGCGGCCATGCTGCGGACTCGCGAGCGGCTCGAGCGATCAGGACGGAGCAGGCCGCGTCGCGAAGCATGCGAGCCGCCACCGTGCCGAGCAGCATCCCCGCCGCACGGCCGCGTCCGTGCGACCCGACGGCGAGCAGCGTCGCCTGCTCGGCCTCACGGAGGAGCACAGCGACCGGCTCCCCGCTCACGAGCTTGTCGACCGCACCTGGGGCGAGCGCTCGCGCCTCGGCGAGAGCCGCTTCTGCATCCTGTTGCAGCAGCTCGGCGGCGTGCGTGGCGGCGAAACCGGCGTGCGCTGCCTTGGCGACGGGCGCGACCGCAATCAAATGGACGCTTCCGTCCGGATCGCCGAGCCGGGCGGCTTGCCGGACCGCGACCAGGCTCTCCGGCGTGTCGTCAACCCCGCACACCACGCGTTCGAAGATCGGGGGATCGGTCGCGTCGGCTTCCATCTCCGCCCCGGCGATCGTACTCGACTCCCCGAGGGCGGCCATCCACCGGAGCCTGCTACAAGCCGGTCGGTCCGATCTCGAAGATGGTGATCGGGATCCGGAAGCGCGCTCGGATCTGATCGACGAGGCCACGCTCCTGCCACCCGGCGTCTTCGCCGCTTCGGAGCGCGATCAGGATGTGATCGGGCTTGAAGTCGCGAACGGCGTCCTCGAACGCGGTCAGCGGTGTCTCGTCTCCAACGCGCCCCTCGGCCGGAACATCCAGCTCAGCCAAGTGGCCGAGCACGGCGTTTAGGCGCTCGTCTGCCTCATGCCGGGCGCGGTCGGTGTCGGAGACGAGCCACTGCAATGCGCCGGGCAGGATCGGCGTGATGACGAGCACGTCCGAGGCAGCGCTGAGCAGTCCGCGCACGAGAGGCGGGAGCTCTGCCACGTCGGCTACCGCCGCGCCGGTCGCCACCAGCAGCCGTCCACCGCTCATTGGGACGTGCGCCGGAAGGTGTCAACGAGAGCGGCCACTGCCAGCGTGATCGTACGCGCCTAGGCTCGGCCCAAGCCATTCCTCGCGCTTGCGGTGCCTACTCAGTACCCAATCAGTGAGACACGCAGCCGTATGGCTGGCGCGGAAGAAGTCGTGCCTGGCCACGGTTACTTCCGGCGCTTCACGTGCCCGTTTGGCACGGTCGGGCCAAGGGCACCTAATATCCCGCCGGATATCCGAGATGAGGGGGCTGCGCATGAAGAAGAACGTGCTCTTGCTTGTGCTCACGTTGATCGTCGCCGGGTTCGCTGCTGCTGCCGCAAAAGCGGTGACGCCGCTACGCCCCGCGCCGACGCCGCCGGACACAGAGAGCGTCCTGCTCTTGCACGGCGCGTTCAACACCGCCGGCTATTGGTGGGACCACACTGACCTGACGGCGGCGGTGCACGCGCATCCAAACGTCGACGCGGAGTCGCTGGCTGCGGCGCATCAGGCCATCGCCGACTGGGACTACGCGCTGCGTCAGGAGTTCGGCGGACTAATCACGCTCACCGACGTGACCGCTCAGTACACGGCCAAGCACAAGGCCGACATCGTGCTGCACTACAACCCCACGGCGGGCGGGAACGTGTTCGGCGGGATGGCGGTCTGCGGGGCGCACAAATGCAACAACGTCATCGTGCGTTCGGACCTGCCGCCACCGATTGGGTTCACGTATCCGCCGCAGTACCTGTACTACGTGACGATGCACGAGCTCGGCCACGCGCTGGGTCTCGGGCATGCCCAGCCGCTGACCGAGTCGACGGACCTCATGGGCTACAAATGGCACTGGAGCAACGGCATCGTGCCGACGCTCTCGGAGTGCGACCTCGCGGGCATCGCGGTCGTGTTCGCGTGGGCCCTCGAAGGGGTTGACCCATATCCTCCGACGCAGCCGTCGGTGGCCTGCGACTGAGAAACTCGCGGGAGGGGTAGCGTCACGCTGCCCCTCCCGCGGTGGAAGCCGCACTTCAGGTCGAGGAGCGCCGCGAGCTAGGTGGGGCGGAGCGCCCCGCGTCGACTAGTCGACGAGCTGGAGGCCGCCTTAGGGAATGCAACCGGACGTCGCCGGCTCGGAGGTGACGACGCGTCCGTCGACGATCTCCGCGCTGACCGAGGACGCTCCCCAGGTGCACGTCGTCGGCTCGGGCTCGGCGCCCATCGCCGTTGCAGCGCTCAGCGTCAGCACGGCGACGAGCGAGACGATAAGACAGGCAAGAACCCGGAGCCGCTGGCCGCAGAGCATGACGAGACAAGGATGCCGACGGCGAGCCTCTATCGCCATGGGCCGACCGGCCCATCTTCAGCGTCGGGAGGTCCTATCTCTCGAGCGGCGCGGGCTCGGTGCTCGGTTCGTCGCGCCCAGGCATGGCGCGCTTGGCGAACCGCACGGCCGCATAGGCGGCGGCAGATCCCGCGCCCAGCGCCAGTCCGACGATGTTCGTCGTCGTGCACGTCCGGCAGACGTTGCAGCAGACGGGTACCGCAGGGCCGTAGTCAGCGGCTCGGTTCGTGATCGGTGCCATTCGCACCGAGAGCCGCTGGAGCATCCTTACCTCGGGCATGGGCAGCCCGGGCCGCATTTGCAGTCTGGGCC
>Ga0081538_10004500_pt1 | contig 12830 bp, 14 predicted proteins | sample TabmetS5T2R1_FD_71022 | JGI IMG/M metagenome (GOLD analysis project Ga0081538, IMG submission 71022) | Tabebuia heterophylla rhizosphere microbial communities from the University of Puerto Rico - S5T2R1 | ecosystem: Host-associated > Plants > Roots > Rhizosphere ...
CCGACAACGCTGCGATGATCGCCGGCGCCGCGCGCTTCATCGAGCCGTTGCCCTACCCCGACTACCTCGCCCTTGATGCCTCCGCCCGCCTCCCCTGAGCTGGACTACCACAAGCTTCCGCTCGGCCACGGAGTCGAGCTCTGGTGCACGATGGACTGCCTGGACGATTCCGTCCTCGTGGCATTTGCCTGGCGCAACCGCATCTTGAAGCAGCTCCGCTTCAACCGTGAGGACGACCAGAAGACCGTGAGGTTCGTCCTTCCGTTCCTGCGAGTCGAGTTCGGGCTCTGGATCGACGTCTTCGCCGGTGAGATCAGGGGTGAAGGCCGCATCGCGGTCCGGCCGCTGGTAGGTAAGTGGCACTCGGTGCTGGACCGGAGCGTACTGGTGCGCTTCGACCCGGCGGTAGGGGAGATCGGCGGCAGCGTCGAGGTCGTGGAGCCCACCGTCGACGACCCGGACTACGGTCGCTCGCAGCTCTGCACGCCGGCGATCCTGCGCCTGCACGTCGACGACGGAGAGCGGGAGATCAGCGACGCCGGCCGGCTCGTGAAGCGAAAGCTGTTCCAGGACCACCCGCCGTTCGTCTTCAACACCGTGGCCTGCGTGGGTGCGGCCGACGCATGCGGGCGTGGCGCCTATCCCAACCCGAACTCGATCTGGTTCAACGTGTTCTTCGGCTGCTACCAGATCGACGCGCGGAAGAGCGATTGGAAGCGGCCGTTCGGCTATGAGGCCGCTCGCGGAGCAGCATCGAGGATCTGCTTCGACGACGTCGCCCGCCTCGGCGAGGCGGACTGGAACGTCTTCTCGAACTGGATGTACGGAGTGCCGCTCGAGCAGATCGAGCCCTACCTCGGGGTCGACCCCGTCGACACGTACCAAAAGCCCGCTCCCGAGCAGATCGGCAGCACCCTCTGGCACACCGCCACGATCGAGAAGGCCAGGTGCGTCAGCACGTACGAGTCCGACGCCCCTGGTGCCGTCCAGCTAATGACGAACACCAAGATCGACTTCGTGTGGCGGCGCGCATTCGGGCTGCCGAACCCGCAGGCAAACAGCCCCGACAGCTTCGTGCCCACGACGCTGAAGGCCGAGCTTCACATGGCGTACGCCGAGGACGACGACGCCTACCACACCGTCATCTGCGGCGGCACCGCCCAGGTCTCGGCCAAGCCGGAGTTCCTGGCGGTCCAGATGGCCGCTGTCCGCAGCGTGATCGAGACGGGCTACCCGGACGCCGGCTTCCCCGCCGCTTGACAACCGCCGCCACGCCGGACTATTCTCAACCAAATGGTTTATCAACCGGGCAGGTGACCTCGAGCGTATGGCCGTCGACCAGCTCAGCACGACATTTTCCGCGCTTGCCGATCCCACCCGCCGCGCGATCCTGAGGCGGCTGACGCAGGGCGAGGCCACGGTGAACGAGCTGGCCGAGCCGTTTCCGATCACCCTCCAGGCCGTCTCCAAGCACCTCAAGGTGCTCGAGCGCGCGGGCCTCATCGCCCGCGGGCGCAGCGCCCAGCTGCGGCCGTCGCGGCTGCAGGGGCAGGCGCTCAAGGAAGCCGCCGACTGGCTCGCGGGCTACCGGGGGTTCTGGGAGGGCAGCTTCGACCGCCTCGACGAGCACCTGCGCGACATCCAAAGGGGGCCCCGGGGTTGACCGAGGGAGTGACCTCACAGGAGATCACGATCAGCCGCGTATTCGACGCTCCGCGCGAGCTCGTGTGGCGAGCATGGACGGAGCCGGAGCAGCTGGCGCGCTGGTGGGGCCCGGCCGGCTGGACCAATCGGCTCGAGACGATCACGATGGACGTCCAGCCCGGCGGCACGTTCCGCGTGACCTCGGTCTCCGACGCGGACGGCACCGAGATGACGTCGCAGGGCATGTACCGCGAGGTGATCGCGCCGGAGCGGCTGGTACTCGACGAGCCGGCCGAGGGCGCCTGGCACGAGGGCGCCGTGAGCGTCGCCACGTTCAACGACCTGGGGGACGGCCGGACAGAGCTCGTTCTTCACTCGACCATCCAGACGACACACGAGATGCGCGCCGGGGCCGAGGCGGGAGTGGCGGGTTCACTCGACCGCCTCGCGGAGCACCTGGCCGCGCGATAGGAGACAGCGATGGACTATCGACTCGAAGTGGTGCAGGTCCCCGTCTCGGACGTGGATCGCGCGAAGGCGTTCTACTCCGAGCGGATGGGCTTCAACAACGATCACGACACGCAGATCAGCGACGAGGTGCGCGTGGTCCAGCTCACGCCGCCCGGCTCGAGCTGCTCGATCGTGATCGGCACCGGACTCACGGACAAGCCGCCGGGCTCGGCGGCCGGGCTCCAGCTGGTGGTCTCCGACATGGACGCGGCGGTCGCGGACCTGACAGGCCGCGGCCTGGACGTGGGCGAGGTTCAGGTGCTGGGCGCGCCGGGACGGCAGGGGTTCAAGCACATCTTCTTCAGCGATCCGGACGGGAACCCCTGGACCGTCCAGGAGATCGGCTGATGAGCGCGCTCACCGTCACCGGCGTCGACTTCATCGCCATCCCCACGCGAGACTTCGAGAAGGCCGACGAGTTCTACGCGGATGTGCTGGGGCTCCGGCGGTCGAAGCGCTGGGGCAACATGCCCGCCGGGGAGTTCGAGACCGGCACCCTGACGATTGCCTTGATGCAGTCCGATGCGTTCGGCCTCGAGTTCCAACCGCACACACATCCGGTCGCGCTGCACGTGGAGGACGTACATGCCGCGCGCGCCGAGCTGGAGGCAAAGGGCGTCACGTTTCCGGCCGACACGATCGACAGCGGCGTCTGCTTCATGGCCCACTTCTCGGACCCGGACGGCAATTCGCTGATGTTCCATCACCGCTACGCGCCGCCCGCGTAGCGGTCAGGCCCACCCCGCGGCCGCGAGGGCGTCCTCGTGCGACCAGAAGTAGCGCACCTCTGCGATCAGGTCGCCGTCGAACCTCGTGGCCGCGGACCAGCGCACCTCGACGTCGGCGCCGCTCCCGCCGCCACGCGCCTGCCAGCGCACACGCGCGACCACCCAGTCGCCGCGGCCCTCGATCTCATCGATGAGGAGGCGGCCGTCGGTCCATTCCTGCCGCACCATCTCGAACTGTCGCTTGATGGCCCGGCGCCCGACAGTGGGACCGGGTTCGGGCCAACCTTCGGGATGCCAGATCTCCGCGTCCTTTCCATACAGGGAGATCAGCGCGTCCATGTCCGCGGCCTCGAACAGGCGAAATCCTTCCCGCGACAGCTCGACGTTTCGCCTGATCCGCTGCGAGGCGGTCATTGACGCTATGCCCTCGTTGCCGGCGACACTGGGACGCATTGAAAACCAGTATCGCCACAGCCGCGCGGTCCATCAAGCGCCCCGGTCCCGCTCCAGCGCCTCGTCCAGGTAGCCCTCGAGCAGGCTGAGCCCGCCGAGGCCGGGGATCTCAGACACCGTGCCATCCATCTCGCGGACCATCTCCCGGCCGCGCTCGTCGTACCCGAACAGGTAGAGCACCAGCGCGTCGACCTCCCGCTCGGACTTCACGCCCGCGCCGACCGGTGTCCAGAAGCTCTCGAGAATCCGCCGCACGAGCCGGCGCGTACGGCGCGGGGCGCGCGACAGGCGCGCCCGCGCCTGGGCGCGATAGAAGGCAAAGTGACGTCGCTCGTCCTGGATCACCCGACGCAGCATCTGGTGGAGCACGGGGTGTTCGGTGCGCCTGATCAGGGCGTGATAGGCCGTCAGCGTCGAAAGCTCGTTGATGGCTCCCCAGGTCATGTGCAACGCGATGAAGTCACGGAACAGCATCGACCCGAGCATCGTCGGGATCAGCGACAGCTTGTGGCCCACCCCGAGCTGCTCGCGAAGGCGCGCCGTGCGCGAGGGACGTGTCGGCAGCGGCGTGCGTCCGTCCGGGAGCTTGTGTTCGGCCGGTACCTCGATCCCGTAGGCGCGCAGGAAGTCCGAGAACGCCTCGCCGTGCCAGAGCTCCTCGTACACCCAGCACGAGAGGAAGGCGGTGATGTGCGGATCGCCTGCCGCGCGGGTGGCGAGCAGGTCGCGCAGGTAAATCACGGTGTGCGTCTCGATGTCCATCATGTAGTGGAGGCACATCACGTCGCCGTCCTCGAGGCCGTGGCTCGGGACGGCGTCCCAATCGATGTGCGTGAGATCGAGACGCCTGGACGCCCGCAGGTAGCGGTCGAGATCGAAGTCGACAACCGTCGAGTTGGACATGGGCAGCGGTCTTATACCGAGAGGTGCCCGCTCACGACGGGCTTAGGCCTGTAGCCGCGTCTCCTCGAGATCCAGCTCGCGCTCCACTCTGCGTCGCACCTCGTCGCTGATCTCGCGCCCGTTGCGGAGCTCGATCAGCGCCTCACGCTGAGCGTCGAACAGCTCGTACATGAGCCGGAGGTAGAGGTCGGTGCGTTCCTCGTACGTGCTGCCGTCCCCGTCCGCGCGGGCGGTGAAGCGCCGGCGGCGGTAGTCGTACATTCCGCGCACCCGCTCGATCGTGTCCTCCAGCGCCCAGCCGTCGCCAGCGATCTCGTCGAGGCGCGCGAGGGCGGCCTCTGCGATGCGCACGCGGGCGAGCACCTCCTCCTCCTGCTCGGCGCCGTCGTCCCGGATGCCGAGGCGGTGAATCAACGGCCCGAGCGTGAGGCCCTGGCCGACGAGCGTCACGACGATCACGGCGAAGGCCAGGAAGATCAGAAGGTTCCGCTGGGGGAACGGGCCGCCGGCGTCGATGGTGAGCGGAATCGCCAGCGCCGCCGCCAGCGCCACCGAGCCGCGCATGCCCGCCCAGCTCGAGACGAGCCGCTCGCGCCACGAGACCCGCCGGGCCCGCTGTGACGGTCGCCGGTCGAGGGCGCGAACGATGTACACCACTGTGAACCCCCACACCACGCGCACGACGATCACCACCGCGCTCACGAGCAGGCCCCAGCCGATCAGCTCGGACGCGGAGTAGCCGGAGATGTCGTCCAGCACGGTCGGCAGCTGGAGCCCCACCAGCAGGAAGAGCACGGCGTTCAGAAGGAAGGTGAGGATCTCCCACACGGACTGGCTCTGTATTCGCATTAGCGGAGTGGTGAGCTCCGGGGTGTGCCAGCCCATGTAGATCCCCACCGTGACCGCGGCGATCACACCGGAGAGGCCGAGCTCCTCGGCAGGCAGGTAGGCGGCGTAGCCGCTTAGGATCGAGATCGTGATCTCAGTCGGCGCATCGTTGATCCGGCTGCGTACCTCGCGGATGATCCAACCTGCGGCCAGCCCGATGGCGACGCCGCCGATCCCGTTGACGAAGAAACGGAAGGCCGCTTCGCCGAGCGAGAACGAACCGGTCACGACTGCGGCGACCGCGAAGCTGTAGAGCAGCAGCGCCGTCCAGTCGTTCGTCAGGTTCTCGCCCTCGATGATCGTGAGCATTCGGCGGGGCGCTCCGAGTCGGCGCATGATCTGGGTGGGTGCAACCGCGTCGGTGGGCGAGACGATCGCGCCGAGCACGAATGACTCGGCCCAGCCGAGGCCGATCACCTCGTGGGACACGACCGCGACCGCGCCCATGGTGGCGAAGACGAGCCCGATCGCCAGCAGCGCTATCGGCCGAGCGTTCGCGCGCAGGTCGCGCAGCGAGGTAAAGAAGGCGGCCCCGTAGAGCAGCGGCGGGAGGAAGATCAGGAGCACGAGGTCCGGGTCGAGCTCCAAGTCGGGCACGCCCGGGACGAAGCCGATCACGCAGCCGCCGAGCACGAGCGTGATCGGGTACGGGACGCGGACCAGGCGGGACAGCACGGCGAGCCCGGCGGTGGCCACCAGCAGGCCGAAGACGACTAGCTCGAGGTGCTCCACGGCCACAAGGGTGCCACGCGCCGTGCGCGAGGGGCCGGGCTCGACCCGGACCGGAGCGATGCCATCCAGCCACAATCCAGGGGATGGTCCGCGTAACCCTTTTCGGCAAGCCCGGCTGTCACCTCTGCGACGAGGCTCGCGCCGCGCTGGAGCGGGTTCGCGCGGAGCGCCCGTTCGCGCTCGAGGAGGTCGACGTGTCGCTCGACCCGGTGCTCCACCGCCGCTACGGAGAGCGCATTCCGGTGCTGGCGCTGGAGGGCGAGGAGGTGTTCGACTACGTGGTCGACGAGGCGGCGCTGCGTGAGCGGCTCGATAGAGTGAGCCCCCCGTGAGGTACGACGACCCCACATTGGGCGGCGTCGGGCTTCAGCCGGCGAGGCCCGAGGCCGAGCCGGGCGTCTCCGAGCGGCTCTCGCTCGGCGTCGCAGCCCGACTGTCGCGCTATTTGCAGGTGCTTACGCAGGCCAAGAAGATGGGGCGTGAGACGATCTCGTCCCAGGAGCTCGCGGACTACACGCACGTCAACTCGACCCAGATCCGGCGCGACCTGTCGGGCTTCGGCAAGTTCGGGAAGCGCGGCGTCGGCTACAACGTCGACTCGCTCGTCTCGCAGATCCGCAAGATCCTGCGCACCACCGGCAAGCACAACATCGTGCTGTTCGGGGCCGGGAACCTCGGCCAGGCGATCGCGGGGTCGGACATCTTCGCCGACCACGGCTTCCGTGTCGTCGCAATCTTCGACAAGGACCCCAGCAAGGTCGGCAAGCCCGTCGGCGACAACTTGACTGTCCGCCCGTACGAGGACCTCGAGAGGGTGATCCGCGAGGAGGACGTGGTTGTCGGCGTGCTCGCGGTTCCCACCGAGGCGGCCCAACAGGTGGCGGACGACCTCGTCGGCGCCGGCGTGAAGATCATCTTCAACTACTCGGAGGCGCTGCTCCAGGTACCACCGGAGGTGACCGTGCACACGTCGAGTCCCGCCGTTGACCTGCTGTATGCGCTCTACTTCTACCTGACCTGAGGAAAACCCCTGTGGTCGAGATGCCGAGGGTCAGAGAGGTCTTCGAGGCCTCGACGGACTTCACGGTCGGGATCGAGGAGGAGTTCGCGATCCTCGATCCAGCGACCCGCTCGCTCGCCCACCGCTTCGAAGAGTTCCGCTCGGCCGCCGAGAGCGACCCGGTGCTGTCCGAGTCGGTCGCCGGCGAGCTGATCAAGTCGGAGATCGAGATCCGCTCTGGGCGCGGCGAGACCCTTGCCGACGCCGTGGCGCGGCAGCGCGAGGCGCGGGCGCGCCTCTTTCGCCTGGCCGCCGACCGGGGGGCGCTGCTCGCCACCACCGGCACGCATCCGTGGAGCCCCTGGCAGGAGCAGCAGATAATCGACACGGAGCACTACCACCGCGTCGAGGAGGGCCTCAAGTACGTGGCGTGGCGGAACAACACCTTCAGCCTCCACGTGCACATGGGCGTTCGGGGCGCGGAGCGGGCCGTGCGCGTGTGCGACCGCCTGCGCCCGGTTCTGCCCGAGCTCCTCGCCGTGTCGGCCAACTCGCCGTTCCTCGACGGCCGCAACTCCGGCCTCCACTCGGTCCGCACCCAGATCTTCACGAAGAGCTTTCCGCGCTGCGGCATTCCGGACGCCTTCGGCAGCTGGCACGCGTACGCCGACTACGTCGACTTCCTGGTCCGCACCCGCTCGATCGTCGAGCAGACGCAGATCTGGTGGAGCATCCGGCCGCACCACACCTTCGGCACGGTCGAGTTCCGCATCTGCGACGCTCAGACGAGCGGGGCCGACTCCACCGCGCTCACCGAGCTGATCGCGGCCTGCATCGCCCAAGCCGCGCTCGACTACGACGACGGCCTGCCGTTCGAAGATCCGGCGGGCCGGCTCGTGGAGGAGAACCTGTGGCGGGCGATTCGCTACGGCCTCGACGGGGAGCTCATCGACCTCGACCGGGCGGAGGAGTATCCGGCCGCCGCGGTCATCGAGCGCCTGCTGAACTGGACCGCTCCCGCGCGCGCCTCCCTCGGCGGGGTCGAGCCGCTCCTGCCCGAGGAGAACGGAGCTCAGCGCCAGCGCAGGAGACTCGGGTCGGGTGCGTCGATCGAGGAGGTCTTCGCGGCCGAGGTGGCGGAGACGCAGCGGACGTATGTCGCACAGGAGGTGGAGGCGTGAGCGCCGAAGAGCCGAGCGCGGAGGAGCTCCTCAAGCAGATCAAGGTCGAGGACGTGCTGCTCCAGACCGTGGTAACGCTCATCAACCTCGGCGGGCGCAGGCTGACGGTCGAGGACGAGAAGGACACCGCTCAGGCCAAGCAGGCGATCGATGCCGCTCGGGCGCTCCTTCCGCTCTGCCCGCAGGACGAAATCGGTCCGATCAAGGATGCACTCTCACAGCTCCAGATGATCTACGTGAAGGAACAGCAAGCCCCCGCCCAGCAGGCCGAGCCGGATGCTTCCGACGCGGCCGAGCGGGCGAAGGCGCGCTCCAAGATATGGACGCCTCCGGGGAGCTCGTAGGGGTCTTCGGCGGCTCGGGCTTCTACCGCTTCCTCGACGACGTGGAGGAGGTCCCGCTCGCCACCCCCTACGGCCCGCCCTCCGCGCCCATTCGCATAGGTGCGATCGAGGGGAAGCAGGTGGCGTTTCTTCCGCGTCACGGCGACGAGCACACGCTGCCGCCCCACCGCATCAACTACCGCGCCAACGTCTGGGCGATGCGCGAGGTGGGCGTGCGGCGGATTATCGGCCCCTGCGCCTGCGGGTCGCTGAAGCCCGAGCTCGAGCCCGGGACGTTCGTTATCTGCGACCAGTTCGTCGACCGCACTCACGCGCGCGAAAGCACCTTTTACGACGGTCCGCAGACCACGCACGTCTCGGCGGCCGACCCCTATTGCCCCGAACTGGGCCGCGTGCTGGCCCAGGCGGCTCGCGAGCTCGACATCCCGGTGGTGGAGGGAGGCACCGTCGTCGTCATCCAGGGTCCCCGCTTCGCCACCCGCGCGGAGTCGCGCTGGCACTCGACCGCGGGGTTCGACGTCGTGAACATGACCCAGTACCCCGAGTGCTGGCTCGCGCGCGAGCTGGCCCTCTGCTACGCGAACGTGTCACTTGTCACGGACTACGACGTCGGGCTGGAGGGAATGCCGCACGTGCCGCCGGTCTCGGCAGACGCCGCATTCGCGGTCTTTCGCGAGAACCTCGATAGACTGCGCGCGCTCTTGTTCCGGGCGCTGCCGGAGATCGGCACGCAGCCGGATGATATCTGCGCGTCGGCGCTGGACAGCGCGATCGTCCATCACTAGCCGCGCCGACTGCTGAGACACCGACGGAGGACATAACCCCTTGGAATTCCTGACTGACTGGGGCGTGATAATCGCGCTCGTCTGCGCGGGCGGCGCCGTGGTCTACGGCGTCAGCACATCGCGCTGGCTGCTCTCACTCTCGCCCGGAAACGATGAGATGCAGTCGATCTCGCACGCGGTGCAGGAGGGAGCCACTGCCTACCTGCGCCGCCAGTACACGATCATCGCCGGGGTCGCCATAGTGCTCGCGATCGTGCTCGCGATCGCGCTGGAGGCCACCGACGCCGAGGGCATCCTCGTCGCAATCGGTTTCCTCATCGGCGGCGCCTTCTCGGGCGCCGCCGGGTTCATCGGCATGAACGTCTCGGTGCGCGCGAACGCGCGTGTCGCGGAGTCTGCCCGCAGCGGCGTGTCCAGGGCGCTCGAGGTGGCGTTCAAGGGCGGCGCGGTCACGGGCCTGCTCGTGGCGGGGCTGGCGCTGCTCGGAGTGGCCGGTTACTACGGCATCCTGATCCTGGCCGGCACCGACGAGCGTGACGCGATCGACGCGCTGGTGGGCCTCGGTTTCGGCGGCTCGCTGATCTCCGTCTTCGCCCGGCTTGGCGGCGGCATCTTCACCAAGGCCGCCGACGTGGGCGCCGACCTCGTCGGCAAGATCGAGGCGGGCATCCCCGAGGACGACCCCCGCAACCCGGCGGTGATCGCTGACAACGTCGGGGACAACGTGGGCGACTGCGCCGGCATGGCGGCAGACCTGTTCGAGACCTACGCGGTCACCGCCGTCGCCGTGATGCTCCTCGGCGTCCTCACCTTCCAGGAGATCGGCACCGTGGCCGTCTACCCGCTGATCATCGGCGGCGTGTCGCTCGTGGCGTCGATCATCGGCACCTACGCGGTCAGGAGCCGCGCCGGCAACGTCGAGCGGGCGCTCTACCAGGGGCTGATCGTCTCAGGCGGACTGGCAGCGATCGCGTTCCTGCCGATCACGCTGATCCTGATGGACGACCTCACCTACCGGGAGGGGGTGTCGAGCCTGCTGCGAGCGGGGAACGAGGCGCCCAGCGGGATCGACCTCTACCTCTGCACGCTGGTCGGCGTGGGGGTCACGGCGGGGCTGTTCGCGATCACCGACTACTACACGTCCACCCGCTTCCGGCCGGTGCGCACAACCGCCCGCGCGTCCCAGACGGGACACGCGACGAACATCATCCAAGGGCTCTCCCAGGGCTTCCAGTCGACCGCAGCGCCGGCGATCCTGCTGGTGCTCGGCATCCTGGTCGCCAACGAGCTGGCCGGCATCTACGGCATCGGCGTGGCGGTGATGGCGCAGCTCTCGCTGACCGGCCTGATCGTTGCTCTCGACGCCTTCGGGCCGATCACAGATAACGCCGGCGGCATCGCGGAGATGGCGGATCTCCCCGAGGACGTCCGCAACGTCACTGACCCGCTCGACGCGGTCGGCAACACGACCAAGGCGGTGACCAAGGGATACGCGATCGGCTCGGCTGTGCTCGCGGCCCTCGTGCTGTTCGCTGCGTTCATCGAGGAGCTGCGAGTGGAGGCGGCAGCCGACGGCCAGACCCTCTCGCGCTTCGACATCTCGCAACCCGAGGTGCTGATCGGCCTCTTGCTGGGCGGCATGATGGTCTTCCTGTTCGTGGCGCTGGCGATCGAGGCCGTGGGCCGGGCCGGAGGCGGCGTGGTTGAGGAGGTTCGGCGCCAGTTCCGGGAGAAGCCGGGAATCATGGACCGGACCGAGCAACCCGACTACGCGCGCGCCGTGGCACTCGTCACCGCCGCGGCCCAGCGAGAGATGATCATCCCGGCGCTGATCCCGATCGTGGTCACGCTGGTCGTGGGCCTGCTCTCCTACCAGGCGCTTGGCGGACTCCTCATCGGGGTGATCGTCGTGGGCTTCTTCACCGCGATCTCGATGACCTCGGGCGGCGGGGCCTGGGACAACGCCAAGAAGCTGATCGAGGACGGCGAGTTCGGCGGCAAGGGGTCGGAGGCCCACGCCGCGTCCGTGACCGGCGACACCGTCGGCGACCCCTACAAGGACACGGCGGGCCCGGCGATCAACCCGATGATCAAGGTGGCGAACATCGTGGCGCTGTTGATCATTCCGTTTTTGGTCTGACTGGGAGGGCACTCGCGACGAACGTCCCGGACTGGTCGCTATGTGCACCACTGCGGGACGTTCGGCGGCGGCGATCTCGCGGCGGGAGCCTCGGGCGCCGGGATTGACATCGCACCCCGACGCATGGGATCGTCGGCCTCTCCGGGGGACGGCCCTGGTCGAGCCGGTAGTGATGGGTGATCTCGAGGAACTGGCGGAGGACGTCCGCGCGCGGGGCCTGGCGCGCGTGTTCGCTGCCCGGGGGCGCGAGCTCATCAGCTCGCCGGACGGCCGGCGACTGATGGAGGGTGAGAACCTTCGGGAGCTCATCCGCGCCGACCCTGAGCTTCGAGGCTTCGCCGACGGCCCCGCGCCGCCGGACTCCAGCGGGCGGCTGACGCTCACGCGGCGCACGCTCGTCGCACTGGCCGCGGCCGGCCTGGTCGAATCCAACGTCGCCGGCTCGCACGCAGCGCCCACGCGTCGGCAGCGATACGTCAACCACCCGGATCTGCGGGAGGCCGACGGCAGCCCGGTCTGGTACGTCGACGCAGCGGAGTTCCGGAACTGGGGTCGAACGGTCCGCAACACGCCGGCGCTGACTTTCGTGCCGCGTACCAAGCAGGGCGTCCGCGAGATCGTGAAATGGGCGCGCGCGAACCGCAAGACCGTTCGTGCGGCGGGCTATCGCCACACCTGGACGGACGTCTTCTCCGCAGACGGGCAGGTGCTCATCTCGATGCTGCCGCCCGAGGTCGTCGAGACGCTTCCGGCAGCAGAGCCGCCGCTCGATCCGCAGAACAGGTTGCAGGGGATCCAGCTGGTCGGAAGGGTCCGCGAGGATGGCGTCAGGAAGGCGTTGTGCCGTATCGGCGCGGCGACGACAAACGAGCAGTTTCGCCGTTGGTGTCTCGACGAAAGCGGCGGCGCCTGGAACTGGACGGTTCCGCTGAACGTCATCATGGTCGAGATCACCTGGGGCGGCAGCAACGCTCCGATCTGCCACGGCGCCGGCCGGCAACACAAGACGCTCAGCGACCTGGTGGTGGAGGTGGAGTTCGTCAACGCGCGCGGCGAACTGCAGACGGTGTCGGATCGTCGCCTCCTCAGGACGGCGGCGGGCTGCTTCGGGCTTCTCGGAATCGTCACCTCCCTGACGCTCAAGCTCGACCCGATGACGTACGCGGCCCTCAGGCCCGAAGCTCCGCGGCTCGCGCTCGCGATCCCCCCGCCGGCCGGGTTTCGTGTTCCGCGCGCCGTCGATGTGAGCAACATCTCCGGGGGCGACCTCAAGCGAGCCAGAAGGCGCTTCGTCCGGCACTGCGAGCGCGACTTCTACGCCGAGTGGTTCTGGTTTCCCTACCAGAAGAACGCGTGGGTGAACTGCTGGCGTAACGACGGTGCGCGCGAGGACGCGCAGCCGTACCCCAGCGAAGAGCAGACGCTCATGCAGCAGATGGGCACGTTCCTAGTGGAAACGCTCACTAACACGACCTGGGCGCGGCTGCCCGGCCGTACGCAGGCCGAGTTGTTCGCCTCCCTG
>Ga0081538_10004501_pt1 | contig 12827 bp, 11 predicted proteins | sample TabmetS5T2R1_FD_71022 | JGI IMG/M metagenome (GOLD analysis project Ga0081538, IMG submission 71022) | Tabebuia heterophylla rhizosphere microbial communities from the University of Puerto Rico - S5T2R1 | ecosystem: Host-associated > Plants > Roots > Rhizosphere ...
ACGCGCTCGAGCTCGTGGAGCGCGACGGCGTGGCGACCGGTGTCCCCAGCGACGGCTGGGGGCAGCTGCTGATCTACCGCAGTGACGTGTTCAGGAGGGCCGGACTGGACCCGCCCCAGTCGGTCGAGGACATACGCGCGGCCGCGGAGCAGCTGCACGGCAAGGACGGCATGGTGGGCATCACGCTCGCCACCGCGGCGGGCGACGAGTTCACGGCCCAGACGGTCGAGACGCTCGCGCTGCCCTTCGGGTGCCAGCTCGTGAACGACAACGGTGACGTCACCTTCGACTCCCCCGAGTGCGTGGAGGCCCTCGGCTTCTACGGCGACCTCGCACGCGACTACTCGGTGTCGGGCGCGCAGGACATCGATACCACGCGCGGCACCTACTTCGCGGGGCGCGCGGCGATGATTATCTGGTCACCGTTCCTGCTCGACGGCATGGCCGGGCTGCGCGACGACACCAGGCCGACGTGCCCTCAGTGCCGGGAAAACCCGGCCTTCCTCGCGGAGAACAGCGGCCTGGTCGGTCCGCTCGGCGGTCCGGGCGGCGAGCCGACCCAGTTCGGGTCGGTGTCCACGTTCAACATCTGCGTGGACGCCAACACGGCGGCGGCCCAGGAGCTGGTCGAGTTCATGATGACCGACGGCTACGTGCGCTGGCTCGCGCTGTCGCCCCAGGGCAAGTATCCCCTCCGTCCAGGCGAGAACGACCGCTACGTAAAGGCGTGGCAGGAGCTGGACAGCGGCGTCGACCGCAAGGCGCCATTGCGCGACTTCTACTCGGAGGACTCGATCAACTCCCTGGGCGAGGGCGCCCAGAGCTTCACCCGCTGGGGCTTCCCTCAGGGCCAGGGCGCGCTGATGGGCGCGCTGAGCAGCGATCAGCCGATCGCCGACGCGGGCGCCGAGGTGATCGGCGGACAGGATCCCAAGGAGGTCGCCGCGGACACCCAAGCCACCATCGAGGAGATCCAGGCGACCATCGAGTGAGGAGCGCCATGGCGGCTCCGCTACAGCTCCGGGCCGCGCCGGTCGAGACGCGCCGCGGGCGGGGTGCCCGTGCGCGGCGCGATGCGCGCGCGGGCCTGGCGCTCGTCTCCCCCACCTTCATCGTCGTGCTGGTGATGGTGGTCCTGCCCGTGGTCTGGGCGTTCGTGCTCTCCTTCCAGGAGATCCGGCTGCTGCAGATCCAGACGTTCGATCTGTTCGGCGGCGAGTACACGCTGAGCAACTACGACCAGGTGCTGTCCTCGTCGGGATTCCTGGAGGCGGCCCGCACGACGCTCATCTACTCGGTCTTCGGCACGGCGGGGGCGATCGGCTTCGGCCTCGTGGCCGCGCTGCTGGTGCGCGCGTCGTTCCGCGGCCGCGGCGTCGTCCGCGGCGTCCTGCTCCTCCCGTGGGTGGCGCCGGTGGTGGCGGTGACCTTCGTCTGGCAGATCCTGCTGTCGCCGCAGCTCGGGTTCGTCAACGCGGTGGGCACCGACATCCTCGGCTGGAACGCGCCGATCCCGTTCCTCAGCCAGGAGGAGGGCAATATCACGCTGTTCGGCATCAGCCTGGGCGTGCCGACCGCGCTGCTGATGGTGATCTTCTACGAGTGGTGGCGCTCGTTTCCGTTCGCCTTCCTGTTCATCCTCGCCCGCCTCCAGGCCGCGCCAAAGGAGCTGGAGGAGGCCGCAAAGGTGGACGGCGCGACCCCCACCCAGGTCTTCTGGCACATCATCCTGCCGCAGCTCGCCGGGGTGATCGCGCTGATCGCCGTGCTGCGCTTCATCTTCACGTTCAACGCCTTCGACGAGATCTACCTGCTCACCGGGGGCGGCGCCGGCACCGAGGTGCTGGCCACGCAGGTCTACTCGCTGCTGATAGGGCGCGCCGACGTCGGGGCCTCCGCGGCCGTAGCCATGTTCATGGCCGCCGTCCTCGCCGTCTTCCTCTTCGTCTACGTCCGCTTCTTCGCGGGCCGACAGGAAACCTGATGGGCGAATCCCGCAAGTGGTCGCGCTACCACATCGAGGTCGCCCTGCTGCGCGTCCTGCGGCCCGTGGGGCTCGTGCTGTTCACGCTCGTGGCCCTGTTCCCCTTCTATTACATGGTCCTGCTCTCCATGCGGGACATCTCGGAGATCGTCCAGTCCCCCGGCTCGATCCTGATCGGGCTAAACGAGCTCTCCGGTGACGCGTACAGCCGCGTGCTGCGGTCGGTGGAGAGCGGCGGCGAGGGCTTCACCCGCTTTCTGATCAACTCGGCGCTGCTGGCGAGCGGGACCGTCGTGGCGACGCTGCTCGTCTCGATCCTGGGGGCCTATGCCGTGGCTCGACTCGACTTCTTCGGCCGCCGCCAGACGCAGTTCCTGTTCCTGTCGGTGTACCTGTTCCCGGCGATCCTGCTGGCCATCCCGTTGTTCGTCGCGTTCTCGAGGCTGGGCCTGCGCGGCGAGCTACCCGTGCTCGTGATCGTCTACGTCGCGCAGACCGTGCCGGTCTGCATCTACATGCTGCGCAACTACTTCGAGAGCGTGCCCCGGTCGCTCGAGGAGGCCGCCGAGGTCGACGGGGCCACGCGGCTCCAAGTGATCCGCAAGATCACCCTGCCGCTCGCCGTTCCGGCGATCGCCGCGACCGGGCTGTTCGTCTTCATGATCGCCTGGAACGAGTTCCTGTTCGCGCTGCTGTTCCTCGCCGACGAGCGCGACAACTGGACGGTCTCGCTCGGCGTGTCGCAGCTACAGAACATCGAGACGCCGGCCAGCACGCTGATGGCCGGGTCGGTCATCATCACCGTGCCGATCATCATCGCCTTCCTGTTCGCCGAGCGGCTGATGACCGAGGGCCTGACCGGGGGCGCCGAGAAGGGGTGAGCCCGGGGTCGCGGGCGATGGCCGCGCCGCGCTCGAGCCCGACGCCGGCGAACTTCACGAGCAGCCGCCGGCGCGGTTTCGCTGACGCCGTGGCATGATCGCGAGGTCCACGCGATGGCCAAAGCGATTCCAGAGGGACACCCGAGCGTCAGGCCGTACCTGCACGTCGATAGCGCGGCGGAGGCGATCGCCTTCTACGAGAAGGCGTTTGGGGCCAGGGAGCTGTTGCGGCTGGAGGTGCCCGGCGGCAAGATCGCGCACGCGGAGGTCGAGATCGCCGACTCGCTGGTGATGCTCTGTGACCCGCTTCCTCAGTTCGTCTCCAAGCCTCCGCCGGTCCTGGGCGGGACGAGCGCGGAGGTGCTGATGTACGTCGACGATGTGGATGCGGTCGTCCAGCGCGCGCTGGACGCTGGGGCCACGGTCACGGCCGAGGTGGCCGACCAGCTCTGGGGCGACCGTTCGGGCACGATCACCGACCCCTTCGGCCAGGTGTGGCTGATCTCGACTCACATCGAGGACCTCACTCCCGAGGAGATCGCCGAGCGTGCCAGAGCGGCCATGACCTCGAGCTGACGCCGGCGCTCACGGCGTCGATGACTGCGCCCCGAGAAGAGGTCTTCGACAACCCGAAGGGCTGGGTCGCGAAGCACATCGCGGACTACCTCGACCCGGGCACCAAGCGGGGGTACAGGTTCGGGGGCTGGGACACGCTGCTGATCACCACGAGGGGGCGCCACTCCGGCAGGCTGCGGCGAACCGCCCTCGCCTACGGCGAAGACGACGGCCGCTACGTGGTCGTCGGGTCGAACGGCGGCGCCCCGAACCATCCGCACTGGTACCTCAACCTCGTCGCCCGGCCCGAGGTTCGCATACGGGTGCGCGAGGAGGAATTTTCCGCGACCGCCCGCGATGCAACGCCGGCCGAGCGCCCCCGGCTGTGGGAGCTGATGGTTTCGATCAACCCCTCCTACGAGGAGTACCAGCGCCGCGCGGACCGATCCAGGCGCACGATCCCGGTGGTGGTGCTGGAGCGCAGCTGAGCGGCCCGTGGCGCCGTGCGCGATTTTGGTCGCGTCCGGGCCAAAATCGAGTACAGCGGCGCAAGTCGATGCCCCTTCGGGGCCACCGCGGTAGGGTGGCGCGGCGATGGCCAAGGCCAGGTTCGGGTTGGATGGGGACGTCGGCGAGATCGTGCTGGCCGACCCGCCGCTGAACCTGTTCGGATTGGAGCTCGCACGCGACCTCGCGCGCGCGACGGCGGAGGCGCGTGACAGCGCTGCGCGGGCCGTGCTGGTGCGGGCCGAGGGCGAGAACTTCTCGGCCGGGGCGAACGTCGAGATCTTCCTCGGCCGCGACGAGGCGGCGGCACGCGAGCTGATCGAGGAGTTTCTGCCGGCGATCAGGCGCTTCGCCGAGATCGAGGTGCCCACGCTCGCCGCCGTGCAAGGCCTGTGCCTGGCGGCCGGGCTCGAGGTGGCGCTCGGCTGCGACCTGATCTGGGCCGCCGAGGGCGCCCAGCTCGGCCTCGTCGAAGCGGTCATCGGGGCGACCCCGTTCGGCGGCGGAACGCAGCGGCTGGTCGCCCGGGCCGGCGCGGGGCGGGCCGCGGAGGCGGTCCTGACCGCCCGGGCCTACCCGGCCGAGACGATGCTCGAGTGGGGCGTGGTCAACCGCATCCTGACGGCGGACGACCTACCCGAGAAGGCGCGGTCGTTCGCCCGGCGGCTTGCCGCCGGGCCGACACTTGCCCACGCCGCCACCAAACGCATGATCCGGCTGACGGTCGACGAGGGGGTGGGCGGCGCGGATGCCGCGATGGCCGAGATTGGCGCGCCGGTGATGGCCAGCGACGACCTTCAGAACGGCGCCCGAACGCTGCTCGAGAAGGGGCCCGGTCACGCCACGTTTGCGGGCCGCTGAGCGCGCCTGACCCTCCCGCGAGGCGCGCGCTCGCCACAATGCCCGAGGGACCCGGGAGTCAGCGTGAGCCGAGCCGTCGAGGAATCAAACCGCCGTATGCTGCGTGCGCGCGACGCGATGGATCGCGACTACGCCCAGCCGCTCGACGTCCCGACGCTGGCGCGGATCGCCCACGTATCCGAGGCGCACTTCAGCCGGGTCTTTCGCGCGACCTTCGGTGAGACACCGCATCGCTACCTGCAGCGCCGCCGGGTCGAGCGGGCGATGTTCCTGCTGCGGGAGACCGACCGCAGCGTGACCGAGATCTGCTTGGACGTGGGCTTCACCAGCCTGGGGACGTTCAGCCGGACGTTCACCGAGATCGTGGGCGATTCGCCGACCACCTATCGGTGGCGGGCCGCCGACCTCAGAGCCGTCCCCGCTTGCTTCATGAAGGCCTGGACCAGACCGAGCAGTTTTGGAGAAGCGCGGGCGCGGCGCGCCCAATAGCCTCGCTCACATGGCTAACAGGATCACTCACACACAGGTCTATGTGCTCGATCAGGACAAGGCGCTCGACTTCTATGTCGGCAAGCTCGGCTTCGAGGTGAACACCGACGCCGACCTCGGCTTCATGCGCTGGCTTACCGTCAACTTCCCCGGCCAGCCCGACCGTCAGCTGCTGTTGGAGAAGCCCGGCCCGCCGGCGCACGACGAGGCGACGGCCGAGCAGATCCGCGAGCTCGTGACGAAGGGCGCCATGGGCATGGCGGCCATCATCGCGGTGGACGACGTCCACGAGTCCTACAACCGGCTCGTGGCCCAGGGGGTCGAGTTCACGGAGGAGCCCACCGAGCGCTTCTACGGAACCGACTGCGGCCTGCGCGACCCGTTCGGCAACCCGCTCAGGATCGGCACGCCCAAGGAGGGGCCGATCGAGGTGCCAGATCCGGCCCGCGTCGCCGCAGACGACTGGTCCTGACCCCCGAACCCATCGCCCTCACGAAAGCCCCGCTCCGGCGGGGCTTCGTCGTGGAAGGGGCCCGAGGGCTCTGATCAGATGGCGACGGGAGCCGGCTGCCGGAGGCCGACCGCTTCCAGCGCCTCTGATTCATCGGCGAACATCCGCCAGCGAACGAGCTTGCCCGCCTTCAGGGTGAACACGAACGTGAACCGGCCTTCCACCTCGACGCCGCTGCGCCGGCCCCGAGCCCTCTGACGGACGGTGGTAAGCACGTGATCGCCAACGTCACGGGTGGAGAGACGCTCGACCCGGACATCGTCCCACGCTTCCGCCCACGCGTCGATCGCGTCGATGAACCCCCGACGACCGTGGAACGTTTCGGCATCCGGCATCTCCGCCGTCTGGGTTACCACGAGGTTGGGATGGGCCAGCTCCGTGACCCGCTCCATGTCGCCGCGGTAATAGGCCTCGAAAGCCGCCTGCACCGCCTCGAGGTTCTGCCGCGACATCGCTACGGGCTCCCCTCGGCTCCCGGCAACGCGTGTGGGGCGAGGGCTTCCAGCTGGATGAGATGCTTCACGGCCGGCCTCCGATCCCGGGAACGAACCTAGCCGTTGACATTCTGGGCCGGCTTCCGGGAGCCGCAATGCGGCTTGCTCGCCAATAGACGTTCGGCTAGCCGTACGCCCACCGCGCCGACCGCGATCCGACGCGAAGCGGATTACCCCGTGAGCGCCCTCAGCGACGCCGGGCGCGACGACGGCGCCGTCGCCAAGATCAGGGAGATAGATCGGGGCGCTCCCCGACGCGGCGGTCATGGCTCCGCCGTACGCTCGCCGCGATGCATGACACCGACCGCACGCCGCCGGATCGCGCGCCGCCGCGGCGCGAGCCGAGGCTCGAACGGTGGGCCTGATCGGCGGCCTGCACCAGCCCGCTCGTCAAGCAGCCGTGTATCTTGATGGTCAAGAAGCCGGGGCTTTGATCCGGGGCCAGGCCGGAACGGGTACGGCTAGCCGTATTGCGGCGCGGACGCCAGATGGAAGACTCCGAGCGGCAGTGGGGAACTCAGCGTCGATTCGTCGACGACCGCTTGAAGGCGTCGCTACCAGGCTGACGCCGCGCGGTGTTCGCTGGACGATCGGCGCGGCGGTCGTGGCCGCAGCGGCGGCTGTCTCGGTGGGAACGGCGCACAGCGAGCACACCGAGCTACGGGGCCTGTGGATCGCCGGCTCGATGGCGATCACGTGGGGGTTCCTCGGCGCAGGGTTGTTCGCGTGGACGAAGCGCCCCGATAACCGCGTCGGGCCGCTCATGGTCGCCGTGGCCTTTAGTTGGGTGGTGTCGGACCTCGTCTTCTCGAACGTGGATCTGCTGTTCAGCCTCGGCTCGGCGCTGGGCCTGCTCTTCATCGCCGTGACCGTGCATCTGCTGCTCGTGTTTCCCACGGGCCGCTTCGAGAGCGGGGTCGACCGGCTAATCGCGCGCGCCGGTTACGTCGCCGCACTCGTCCTCTACGTCGGCGCCTTCCTCTTCGCCGCGCCCGAGACCTTCGAATGCGGCGATTGCCCCGATAACTCGCTCTTGATCGCCGACAACAAGCTCCTGTCCGACGCCCTGGCGATCTCCGTGCGCGTGATCTTCGCGGCCGTCGCCGTCGGCGTCGTCGTCCGGCTCGTCATGCGTTTGCGGCGGGCAACGCCGGTGCAGCGGCAAGCGCTAGTCGCCGTGGTGTTCGCCGGTGCCGCGCTGGCAATCCTGCTGTTCGCGGCCACCACGATCGTGCCGATCACGGGAGACGACCCCACGGTGGCCGGCGTGATCGGGATAGGGGCACTGGTGCCGTTCGGGCTCGTGCCCTACGTTTTCGTCGGAAGCCTGGCTCGGGCCCGCATGATCCGCGGCGGAGCGTTTCGCGAGCTCGTCGCCAGGCTCAGCCGGGCGCCGGCTCAGGGTGAGCTGCGCGACGCGCTGGCCACGGCCCTCCACGATCCGTCGCTCGAGCTCGCCTACTGGCTGCCCGATTCAAAGGCATACGTGGACGCCGCGGGCAAGCCGGTCGACCTCCCGGCCCGGGACCCTACTCGCGCGGTCAGCGAGGTGCGAGTCGACGAGCGGCTCGTCGCCGCGATCGTCCACGATGCCTCGCTCGACGATCCCGAGCTGGTGCGCGGGGTGGAGGCTGCGGCCGCGCTGGCGCTCGAGAACGAGCGCCTCGACGCCGAGCTGCGGGCGAAGGTCGACGAGCTGCGGGCCTCGCGTCTGCGCATGATCGACGCGGCCCACGCCGAGCGGCGGCGCCTGGAGCGTGACCTCCATGACGGCGCGCAGCAGCGGCTCGTGAAGCTCGCCCTCGACCTGCGCCTGGCCGAGAAACGGTTCGACGAGGACCCCGAAGGCACGCGCGTGTTCCTGCGGACGGCCGGCGGCGAGCTCGAGGCTGCCCTGGCGGAGCTCCGCGAGTTCGCTCGGGGAATCCATCCGGCCGTGCTGTCGGACCGCGGGCTCGACGCCGCGCTCGAGACCCTGGCCACCCGCGCGCCTCTGCCTGTCCATCTCGAGGCCCGGGTCGGCGAGCGCCTCCCCGAGCCGGTCGAGCTCGCCGCTTACTTCGTGGTCACCGAAGGGCTCACGAACGTGGCGAAGTACGCGCGGGCCACGCGCGCCAGCGTGCGGGCTCACCGGGACGACGGCCGGGTGGTCATCGAAGTCTCGGACGACGGGGTGGGGGGTGCCGACCCCTCCCGCGGGTCGGGCCTGCGCGGCCTCGCTGACCGCGTTTCCGCCCTCGACGGCAGGCTCGAGCTGCGCAGCGTCAACGGCAGCGGCACCGTGCTGCGGGCCGAGATTCCGATTTACCACTAACGCGGCGCGGGCCCGGCCGCCGCCCTGAGACGCGCACGCCCGCGGGCGGAGCGGACGGCCCCGCCGAGCGTGACGACGTCGTATGCCCCGTGGTGCCGCAGCCCGTTGATGAAGAAGCTGGGCGTGCCCGCCACCCCGCTCGAGTCCGCGCTTGCCACGTCGTCGGCCACTCGCTCGGCATATTCGCGGCGGCGCAGCTCCTGCCCGAAGCGCTCGACGTCGAGACCGAGCGTCTCGGCGTGGCGTTTCAGGTCCCGCGGCGTCAACTCGTCCTGGGAGACGAGCAGCTTGTCGTGCATCGGCCAGAAGACGCCCTGGGCCGCCGCCGCCTCGGCGGCCTCGGCTGCCATCTGAGCGTTGGCGTGGACGTCGTTCAGGGGCAAATGGCGCCAGACGTAGCGCAGCTCGTCGCCGAACTCGTCCAGCAGCTCGCGGATCACGACCTCGGCCTGCCCGCAGTACGGACACTGGTAGTCGCCGTACTCGACCAACGTGACCGGGGCGGAGTCCGGGCCCCGGATGTGATCGCGCTCCGGATCGACGTCGTCGGAGAGATCCAGCATGTCGTCCGCCGTGCCGAGCAGCTGGCGTGCGCGCATCTCGGTCGGTAGCCGGGCGATCACCCTGAACACCACCCAGGCCAGCAGCGACGCCACGATCGCGGCGGCGATCACGCCGAGCTTCGCCTCCTCGAGCTGCCGCCCCTCGAACGCGATCGTCGCGATCAGAAGCGAGACGGTGAATCCGATGCCGGCGACGGTCCCGGCGCCGAAGATCACGGGCCAGCTCAGCACCGGGCGCAGGCCCGTCACGCGCGTCCCGAGCCACGCCGTGGCGATGATCCCGACCGGCTTGCCGACCGCGTAGCCAAACACGATCCCGAGCGTGATGGGGGACGTGACTGCGTCGCCCAGCAGCTCTCCATCGACGGGGATACCGGCGTTCGCCAGCGCAAACAGCGGGACGATCACGAAGCTGGTCCAAGGATGCAGCCGGTACTGGAGCCGCTCGTTCGCCGAGATCGCCGAGGTGACGCCGAGCTGCGCGGAGCGGGCGAGCTCGGGCGTGGGCTGCTCGCGGAAGGAGCGCGTCAGCGCCGTTACGCGCTCCAGCTCGGGCCGGCCGGGGGGATACGCGCTGATCGCCAACCCGGCCGCGAGGCCCGCGATCAGCGGGTCGACACCGGACCCGTGGAGCGCGACCCACAACGCCACCCCGAGGGCCGTGGCGGCCGGCGTACGCCAGGCCAGCGGCGCATAACGCAGGCCCAGCAGCAGCATGAAGAGCCCGATCGCGACGGCGAGCTCGACGACGTGGATGTCCTCCGTGTACACCGTGGCGATCACCAGCAGCGCGGCGAGGTCGTCGATGACCACGAGCGTCAGCAGCCGGACCCGCAACCGGGTGGCGCGGGGAGCCACCAGCGCGAGCACGCCGAGGGCGAAGGCCGTATCGGTCGACATCGCCGCTCCCCAGCCGTGCGCACCGGGGCCGCCGGCGGTGAACGCGAGGTAGATCAGCACCGCCACCGTCATTCCGCCGACTGCCGCCATCGCCGACAGCGCGATCCGCCGCCGCTCCCGCAGCGCTCCCAAATCGAGCTCGCGTCTCGCCTCGAGCCCGACCACGAGGAAGAAGAACGTCATCAGGCCCTCCGTCACCCACTGACGGAGATCCAGCGCGATGCCCTCGGTCCCGACCCGGATCGAGAGCTCGGTGGTCCAGAACGACTCGTACGAGTCTGACCCGGGCGCGTTGGCCCAGAGGAGCGCTGCCACCGCCGCGCACAGCAGCGCCACGGCACCGGCCGACTCCGTGTTGAGAAAGTCGCGCACGGGGGCCGTGAGGTTTCGCGCCCACGCCGTGCGGGCGATGAACGGCCGCGTCAGGACACGGGGTCGGGAAGCCACCCAGACGAATCCTGACCGCCGGAGCGCGCGGGCGGCAGTCCGGGCTCGCTTCGCGCTGTCTCTGCCCATCGTCGCCCTCGTTGCCGTCGCGGTCGCCTTCGGCGGCGCCTGAAGCTGCGGGTGCGGCTCCGGTCTCGGCGCTAGCCTGACGCTTCCCGAATGGTGGGCGAGCACGACTACGTGATCGTCGGAGCCGGGGCGGCCGGTTGCGTCCTGGCCAACCGGCTGTCCGCCGACGGGGCGTCCGTGTGCCTGCTCGAATCGGGGGGCAGCGACCGTCACCTCGGTGTCAGGGCCCCCGCCGCGTTCCCGACGCTCTTCCAGACCGCGCGGGACTGGAACCTGCTGTCGGAGCCGGAGCCCGGCCTGCACGGGCGGCGCTGGTATCTGCCGCGCGGACGCATGATCGGCGGCTCGTCGTCGATGAACGCGATGTTCTACGTGCGCGGGCACCGCAGCGACTTCGACCGCTGGGTCGAGGACTTTGGCGCGGCCGGCTGGAGCTACGACGAGGTGCTGCCGCTCTTCAAGCGGTCCGAGCACAACGAGGAGATCCGCGACGACTATCACGGAGCGACGGGCGAGCTGAACGTCACGCGCAAGCGGTGGCTCTCCCGCTACTGGCAGCCCTTCATCGACGCCGCGGATGCGGCCGGCAGCCCGCGCATCGACGACTACAACGGCGCCGTGATGGAGGGCGCCAGCTTGCTCCAGATAACCACCCGCAAGGGGCGGCGCCACAGCGCCGCGGAGGCCTTCCTGAAGCCGATACGCAAGCGCCGGAACCTCACCGTCGAGACCGACGCCCACGCACGCCGCATCGTCATCGAGAACGGACGCGCGGTCGGGGTCGAACACTCCAAGGGCAGGGCGCGGGCCGGCCGCGAGGTCATCCTGGCCGCCGGCGCCTACGGCTCACCGCAGCTGCTCATGCTCTCCGGGATCGGCCCCGCCGACCATCTGCGCGGGCATGGCCTCGAGGTCGTCGTCGACAACCCCAACGTCGGCCGGCACCTGCAGGAGCATCCGATGGCATTCATGAACTGGCGCGTGACCGGTGACACGCTCGACGACGCCGCCGATCCGAAGTACCTCCTGCCTTGGCTTTTGGGCGGCAGGGGCAAGCTCTCCTCGAACATCGCCGAGGCTGTCGTGCACTGGCGCAGCGATCCGTCGCTGCCGGCCCCCGACTTCCAGATCGTGCAGGCCCCCGTGTACTTCTGGGAGCACGGCTTTCGCAAGACCGGCGCGCCGGCCGTTACGATCGGCGCCTCGTACCTGGCCCCGCAAAGCCGCGGCGCGGTGACACTGCGCTCGGCGGACCCGGGCGACCACCCGCGGATCCTGAACAACGCCCTCGCGAGTGCCGGCGAGGTCGACGCGATGCTGCGCGCGCTGGAGCTGATCCGCGAGATCGCCTCCCGGCCGCCGCTTTGCGACGCCCTCGAGGAGGAGCTCAACCCGAGCGCCGACCTCCGCACGCGCGAGGACCTCACGCAATGGCTGCGCGCCACGTGCGAGCACGAGTACCACCCGAGCTGCACGTGCCGGATCGGCTCGCCCGACGCCGGCGTGATCGACGCCGAGCTGCGCGTCCACGGCGTCGAGGGCCTGCGCGTGGCCGACGCCAGCGTGCAGCCGCGCATCGTCTCCGGGAACACCCAGGCGGTGACGATCATGATCGCGGAGCGCTGCTCGGACCTCGTGCTTGCGCGGGTGGGCGACCGGCCGGCGGCGGCGCCCGCCTGACGCCGGCGGCGCGCGGGCTGCCAGTACGCGACGGACGCGCTCAGCCCGCCTGGCGCACCGCGTCCCGGATCGCGGTCGCCGTGAGGGTCGCCGCGGCCGTGCCCAGAACGGTCAATGACCATGAGGCGGCGGGCCCGGGCCTAGCCGGCGGCCCGGGTCCGGAGGCCAGACAGAACACGATGTCGCCGTCCAACGGGGTGTACGCGGGGTCGACCGCGCGTGCGATGCCCCCGCTCGCGATTCGCGCGACTATGCCGCAGCCGCGCTTGTCGAGCGCGGCATCGGTGCAGACGCAGGCGAGCGTCGTGCTCTGATCGGGGCGCATGCCCCAGTCAGGGAGCTCAGGCATGTTGCGCATCAGCTCGGCGCTCCGGAGCAGCTCGCCGCTGTCGCCGCGCGGGCCGCCGAGCACCTCGCCGTCCTCGATCACGTCCCCGGACGCGTTGGCGACCGTGATCGCCGCGAGCGTCTCCCCGCCGGACAGACGCGTGGCCGCATAGCCCACGCCCCCCTGCGTGGCCCGCTGGCGCCCGAGCAGTTTGCCCACGGCGGCGCCCGTGCCCGCCCCGATC
>Ga0081538_10004502_pt1 | contig 12826 bp, 10 predicted proteins | sample TabmetS5T2R1_FD_71022 | JGI IMG/M metagenome (GOLD analysis project Ga0081538, IMG submission 71022) | Tabebuia heterophylla rhizosphere microbial communities from the University of Puerto Rico - S5T2R1 | ecosystem: Host-associated > Plants > Roots > Rhizosphere ...
CCCCATCTGCCTCGGCCCAGCTCCCTGGAGGCCCGGCCTGCAATGCCCATGCAACCAGTGCAAGGAAGGGCGCGCAGAGCGCGCCCTCTGCCCACACAGTAGCAGAAGGAGAGTGCTATGCGACGATGCGCTGTGTATCCGGCGAGCCCGAAAGCAACCAGGCCTGTCTTCGTCCTCCTCTGCCTGGCGGCATGGTGCGTGGTGGCAGGGGGCACAGCATGGGGGGGCACGCTCCAGGGGATGGTCCGGTTCACAGGGGCAGCCGTCGAACAGAAGAAGCTTCCGGTAACCGTCGATCACTCTGTGTGCGGGAAAGAAAAGGACGCCGCGGACATTGTGCTCTCCCCGGAGAAGGGCATTCGCAATGTTGTGGTGTCCCTCCAGCCTCCCCCTCCCGGTGTGACATGGCCGGTGGCTCTGCCTATAGTGCAGATGGATCAGCAGCAATGCGTGTTCGTGCCGCGCGTTGTGGTCGTGCCAGTCGGCGGCACGGTAGAATTCCTGAATAACGATCGCCTGTTACACAACCTGCATAGCGCCAGCACGGGGAATCCCATCTTCAACCGCACACAACCGCGTGGGCGGACGATTCCCATTGTGTTCAAGCAACCGGAAATCATCCGCGTCGCCTGCGACCTGCACCCCTGGATGCGCGCCTGGGTGGTGGTCGCCGAACATCCCTTCTATGCGGTGACGAACGACCAGGGGGAATTCAGGCTCGACAACGTCCCCCCGGGCCAGTATACCCTCCAGCTCTGGCAGGAAAGCCTGGGAACCGTGACCAAGGACGTGACGGTGAAAGACGAGGCAATCACCACCGTGACGGCGGAAATGCGCCAGAAGTAAGGCAGCGTTTTGCCGCGCATGCCGGTTGCTGCACTATCTGCCACCGGCAGGGCCTGCGCCATCTGGCTCCTCTCCTGTCCCTGAGCGCCCTGGCTGGAGGCGGACTGCCACCACATTGCGCACCTCGCGCAGTAGCTCTTCCTGGCTGTATGTGCCCTTCTGCAGGAGCCGTTCCACATAGCCGTTGAGGCGTTGGCGATCGTCGGGCGTCAGGTCCTTGGCGGTGAGCACCACGACGGGAATCGTCCGCCAGGCCTCCTGTTGGCGCAGCGCCTCGAGGAACGCAAAGCCGTCCATCTCCGGCATCATGAGATCGAGCAGGATCAGCTCCGGCCGGTTCTCGGCCACACGCTCCAGCGCCTCACGCCCATTGACGGCCTCGGTCACGTCCCACCCTGCTCTTGCCAGCATGCGCCGCAGCATGTCGCGCATTGCCGCCTCGTCCTCGACAATCAATACAAGACAGGGCGGGTGCGCACAGGGGTAGTGCCGCAGCACGGCGGTCAAGCGGTCCCAGTCAATGGGCTTGGTCAGGTAGTCCGACGCCCCGAGCGTGTAGCCCATGGTCTTGTCGTCCACAATGGTCAGCATAATCACCGGGATGTCCACCAGAGCAGGATCGGCCTGCAGCGCCGTCAGCACGGCCCAGCCGTCCATGCCCGGCATCAGCACGTCCAGGGTGATGGCGGCGGGGCGTAGCGTTTTGGCAAGTCGGAGTCCCTCCTCGCCGCCCGTGGCGGTCACCACGTGCACCCCTTCCTTGCTGAGGAAGCGCTGCATCAGGTCGTGCACCGTCGGGTCGTCATCAATGACCAGCACGGTAGGCGCCCCTGCCGGCAGGGCGCTGGCAGGCAAGACCTCCGTCCGCGGTGCTGGTATAGCCTTGGGATCGGCAACCTCTGCCGGAAGCCGGATGGTGAAGGTGGAGCCCTGGCCCACGACGCTCTCGACCGTGACGGCGCCCCCCATCATCTGGCAGAAGTGCCGGGTGATCGCCAGTCCCAGCCCGGTACCGCCATACTGGCGTGTGGTCGAGGCCTCGGCTTGCGAGAAGGCCTGAAAGAGTCTGCCCAGCTGCTCCGGGGTCATGCCAATGCCCGTGTCGCTCACCCGGAACGTCATCCATGCGGCTCCATGCACCATGTCACGGCTGACCGCCAGCGTGATGGTGCCCCGCGTGGTGAACTTGCAGGCGTTGCTGAGCAGGTTGAACAATGCCTGCCGCACCTTGGTCAGGTCGGCCCGCATGGTGCCAGGGTTGTCGGGACAGCGGACGGCTAGTGTATTGGCGTTTTTCTCCACCAGTGGCATGATAGTCGTTCCCACGTCCTGTACCATGGGTGCAATGTCGAAGGTCTCCAGGAAGAGGTCCATCTTGCCGGCTTCGATCTTGGACAGATCGAGAATATCATTGATAAGCGCCAGCAGGTGCTTGCCCGCCGCAAGGATCTTCTGCAGGTCGGGAATGAAGTCCGCAGCGCCGAGGTCCTCGGCTTCCTCTTGCAACATCTCGCTGTAGCCAATAATGGCATTAAGCGGTGTGCGCAGCTCGTGGCTCATGCTGGCAAGAAAGTCCGATTTGGCTTTGCTGGCGCGCTCCAGCTCGGCGTTGAGCGTCTGGAGTTGCTGGGCGGCCTGGCGTCGGTCCGTGTCGAGACGGTGCAGTTCCTGGCTCATCTGGTTCATACGCGCGGCCAGGGCGCCGAATTCGTCCCGATTCGGCACGGTGATGGTGGTGCTGAAGTCCCCTTGTGCCACCTGGCCGAGAAACCCTTGCGCCGCCTGCACGGGCAAGATGAAGGACCACGAGATTACGAAGCCAAGGAGCAGGGCCAGTAGGATCGAGGTCCCCACAAAGACACCCATGCGCAGCAGGGCGCTCTGGTATGCGGCAGTGACAATCCCGCGCAGGGTCCCCATCTTGTCCTCCTCGATCTTGACAACCTGATTCACCAGCCTTTCGATCTGCTGATACTGCGGGTAGCCGTTGTGGCGCTGTAACGTCATGGCCTCGTCGACCTGGCCATCCCGGATCAGGTTGGCAATGTCTGCCACCGTGATCAGGATGTCGTCCTGGGCAGTGCGAATCCCCTGGATCAGCTGCTCCTCTTCCGGCGGGGCGGCCTTTTCGAGTTGGGCCAGCGTATTGTTGAAGCGGTTATTCTCACGCAGGAAGTTGGCAATCGTGTTCTCGTCCTTCAGAAGCAGCGCCATGGCAATAAAGTTCATTTGCATGGCCAGGGCGTGCTCGATCTGGCGCGACGCGTCGACGCGCTCGTGGGCCTGGTGCAGAAGCTGGCTCTGGCGGGACATTGTGGCAATTGTCTGCAGACTCAGCGCTCCCATGGCGATGAACAGCAGTACGACCAATAAGTAACCGCCGAGAAGTTTCGCGTGGACGGAGGCCTGGATCCTCGCGACCCAGCGCACCAACAGTCCCAGGGGCGAACGGGTCAGGAGGCGGTGGGTTATTCTTGCACCGAGCCCCAGTGTTGACGCGACGGCAGACACCTGCTCCATGAGTATCGCTGCCTCCTCTGAGCTGCCTTTGCAGGGAGCAGCGCTTCCCTACGTGAGGCCCACAGTATTCTCTCCCCGAAAGTGGAGTGCGCTACCAGAGTTCCCTAGAGGCGAGTCGTGCCCCTTCCACCAGTGATTGCAGTTTAGCCCAGGCGATCTTGCCATCGACCTTGCGGCCCCAGGCGGAGGTGCCGAAGCCACAGTCAGTACTGGCAATCACCCGCTCCCGTCCCACCACTTCGGCATAGCGCACAATGCGCTCTGCTACCAACTCCGGATGCTCAACGAAGTTGGTGGTACTGTCCAGCACGCCTGGAATAATCACCTTATCGTCCGGCAACCTGACTTCCCGCCAGACCTTCCACTCATGGGCATGGCGCGGATTGGCCCCTTCGAAGGAAATGCCTTCAGGGCGGGCTTTGAGCACCAGATGAATAATCTCCTTCAGTGGCACATCGTGGTGATGTGGTCCTTCGTAGTTGCCCCAGCACAGGTGCAACCGCATACGCTCTGGCGGCAGGCCTGCCAGCGCCGAGTTGAGCACATCGATGTGTAGAGCCACCACATCTTTGAACCCATCCACTGTCAGGTGGGCAAACTGGGTGACGCGCGTCATCGCTAAATCTGGGCAGTCTATCTGTAGCACAAAGCCTGCCTGCACGATGGCCTGGTACTCATGCTTCATGGCCTCGGCGAGGGCGTAGAGATAGGCTTCCTCTGTGGGATAGTACTCATTGGGGAGGAAATTGGCGATCACCCCTGGAGAGGCCGCGGTCATGAAGACTTCCTCGACCTGGCGTGTCCCAATAGCGGCCTTCAGGGTCGCAATATCCCGCTGTACAGCCTCCTTGTCTTTCCACGAGATCGGGCCCGTACAGGCCGGTTGTGGAATCGAGGTAGAACTCTGGGACGTGGCGACAAAATCGGGGAAGTCGGCATCCCCGAGCCGTGGGCGAGCGCGGATCAGCCGCTCGCCCTCGAAACCGGCGAGGCGCTCTTTGACATACGCGGCATATTGGGAGCGCTCCTGCTCGCCGTCGTTGATCGCATCGAGGCCAATGGCGATTTGCTGCTGCACCACATCGGCCACCGCCGTACGAATGCCCTCGGCAAAGGCAGCCTGGTCCAGGGGACGACGTTCCTCACGCAGGCGTAGCAATTCCTGGAGTTCCCGCGAGCGCGGCAGACTCCCGGTATGCGTCGTAAGGATGTGTGACGTACTCCGCTTCATGCTGTCTTCTCCCTCACGAGCCGCAGTTCCACGTGGACGCCATCCGGATCGTAGACATACACGGAGGTGCTGCCATGCCGTTCCACAGGTCCCCAGAAAATTTCAATGTTGGCCTGGCGCAAATGCGCCATGAGATCATCGACTGAGGCGGCATCCATGATCAGACAGAGATGATCCATCCCTACGGGATTCTCCTTATCGGCCGAGACAAAATCGGGACGGTAAAACATGTCAATCTTCTGACCACCGGCCTGTACCACTGCCGATCGTCCGCCCTCGGCATTGGGGCCAGACGTGCGTAGCAACTCCAACCCTAGCACCTGATGATAAAAGTGCAGGGTCTTGTCCATGTCGGTGACCTTGAGGGCGAGATGATCCAGGGCCTTGGGGCGTAACATAAGCGTATCTCCTTAGCAAGGGGTGCAATCACGCCGTCAACGGCATGATGCGGTCAGCGAAGCGCTGCATGCGCTCCAGGGTCTGGGCTTGCGTCTCGCCCTGTAGGTTCACCATCATGTGGCGGACGCCTAGCTCCTCATAGCGTTTAATATCATCTGCGATCTGCTGCGGCGTACCCGTCAAAGGGCGGCGCTGGCCATCGGGCAGCGTCTGGGCCTGCTGGTCGTTGAGCCAGCTTGCACTGTACGCAAAGTCTAAAGAGGACGGATCGCGCCCTGCCTCTGTGGCGTAGCGCTTGACTCTCGCTGTGTATGCCGCGAATTGCGCTGGCGTGCCCACGGGGAAGCGCGGGTTGCTGCCGATGGGATACCAGACATTGGCGAGACGTCCTGCCCGGCGCAGGGCCGCCGGACTCTCGCCGCCGGTCCAGATGGGCGGGTGTGGCTTCTGCACAGGCTTTGGTGCGAATGCCACGTTGGCGAAGCGGCAGTACTTGCCTTCGAACGTCGGGTTGTCGCTCGTCCACAGCTCCTTGAAGGCTCGGATGTACTCGTCGCCGACAGACCCGCGCTCATCGTAGGAGGGCGCACCAATTGCCTCAAATTCTTCCCGCATCCAGCCCACACCACAGCCGACGATGAGGCGCCCGTTGGAAAGCACGTCAATCGTCGCCAGCATTTTTGCTGTGAGCACAGGTGGACGGTGTGGCAGCACCATGACTGAGGTGAGCAGCTTCGCTGAGGACGTGACGCCTACCAGGAAGCTCAGGAGCGACAGCTGCTCCAGACACTCACCCGATGGACTGCCGGCAAACGTACCACTCTCGTTGTAGGGGTACGTGGAGTTGATGGCCTTCGGGATGATGATGTGATCACTCACACTGATAATGGCAAAGCCCAACTCCTCGCCCGTACGCGCCAGCGTAGCGAGGCTCTGCGGTGCGGCCATCGGTCCGCGTGTCGGTAGTCCAAAGCCAAATTTCATGGTCGTTCCTCCTCTTGCATGCCTCTGTGGCTCTGTCCGCCGCCGGAGCTGTCTCGTAGTGTAGCCCCTCAGGAGGCGCGGAGCCAGTATATTTATTTACACTCAATCAGGCACTAAGATTACGCTGCCTATCAGCGGCATCCCTCTCAGGTGGATTTCCAGGCGCCCCACGTGTGGGGGCGGCGCGCACTGTAGCGCTCCACACGGTGGGCGGCCCTCGGGCGGACGAGCGATGTGCGCACGCCGCTGCGGGTGGCGAGGTATGCGGGTGGGATGGCGCCACCTGTCGACTGCGCCCAGTGAGAGCGATGAGAGGTGCCTCGAGGTCCGCCGCGCTCGGGTGAAGCGCGGCCTCTCGACCCCTGGGACCACCAGTTCCCTCTTCGCGTGTATTTTCTATGGTAGAATACTTACACAACGCGCTGCACACTGAGCGTGGAGTCTCTCACACTCTGTCGCACTCCCGACGTTACCGTGCGAGCCCTAGCAGAGAGCACTGCAAGGAGGGCAGGGATGATACACCGATGCTGGTGGTGGAGAAGCTTGATCGGCCTCCTCATACTCGCAGGAGTCTTGGGAGGGTGCTCCGAGGACGACGATGACGAGGAGCATCACGCGCATGGCCGCTGTATCCTGTTTCGGGAACGGGAACCCAATGATACGGCACTCACCGCCCAGTTCCTTGACCCAGGGTTCGCGGGTGATTGTGTCATCGTCGAGGGGGATCTCTTGGCTGCCACCGATGTGGATAGCTACGGTATCCTGGTCGAAGAGACGCTCACCTTGGTCGTGACCGTGGACCACAGCCAAGGGGTGGACTTCGATCTCCTACTGTTTAATGCCGATACGGGTGAACTGATCCTGGATTGTGGCCTTTCTGTGGTGCCGGAAGTCTGTGTAGTGCCCTTTGTGGTGAGTTCAGGAGACATCGCGGTTGATGTCGTAGTGATCTCCGTGGTCGGCGCAGGCCCGTACACCCTGACGCTCGATGTGCAATAATCGAGATTGGTTGCCCTGTCATCTTCCATGTCGAGGTGGTTGCGGAGAGGGACGAGACGGAGGTTGCAGTGCTCGTCCGCTGGTGCCATCGTGGGCCACCGGCAGCCCGGGTCGATTACGTCAAAGTGATCATGAGCCGGTACACAGGGCGTTACCAGAGCCATTTACACTGCGTTAACCAGGAAAGCGAAAAGGAGCCCACACGCGACGATGCAGCTCTACTATGATATCCACGACGGTACGGGTCCCTACACCCCGTGGCATTGCCAACACCCTGCGCTACACAACACCCAATGTCCCCGTGCGTGAATGAGGAGGGTAACCGATGAGGTGGACCTGGAGTGCAGCGTGTATGGCCCTCCTGATGCTGGGGCTGCTCCTCGTTACGGGCCCCCCTGTCGCCGGCAGCGATTGGGCGGCACTCTTTGCGGGTGATGTGGTCGTCGAGGCGGTAAAACGTCCGGATGGGATCTCTGGCTTGCGGGCCTCGTTTGCGGTTGCAGCACCGCGAGAGCGCATCTGGGCCGTACTCCTCGATTATGCGAACTTTCCAAAGATCTTTCCGGATATCCACGACATGCGCGTGCTCACGCACGATCAGCAGGGCGCCCAGGTAGAATACTGGGTGAATGCCGTGGTATCAAAATACCACTATGTGCTGTACCGCCATTATGATGAACCGGGCCGGCGGTTGACGTGGACACGGGTCGCTGGGGATCTGAAGCGCATAGAGGGGAGCTGGGAGATTTGCGACACGCCTCGATCTGATGTCCAAATGTTGGTCTACGAGTCTTATATAGACATAGGCAGTGTCATCCCTAAGGCCCTTGTGCGCATGAAGGCGATGCGCAAAGCGCGCGAGATGGGCGAGCGCCTCCGGAACTGGATTGAGGGGCACCCTATGCCAGAGTGAGGCAAACCCCAATCGAGTGCGGTTGTGCCAGTAGCAGTACCAGCTGCACCATTAGGCCCCTGTCGGCACAGCAGGAGACGAGGTCGCCGTGGTTGTGCCATTCCCGATGAGGAGAGTCTTGTTGGGAATATCGAAATCACAGGGTTCTAACCTGATCACGTCGTTCAACTGTGGCCCAGCACCAATGGCATAGGTACTGGACGTGACCGTCAGTGTGCACGCATTACCGAAGGTGTTGGCCCCAAACGCCATCCCACCCGCGGATGAGAGCGTAAAGTTTGTCGAACCATTGCTGAACGCCAGGGTCGTCGCTATATTGGCCAGCCCTGGATTAAACACCGCGCCGCTTGGAAATGTAAACGATTGATTGTTCAGATCACTTGCTATAGCCTGCTGGATGTCCTCAGAACACCCGAGGAGACTCATAGCCCCTGCAAGCGCGATGAGCATTACGATGCCACGCATGGTCCTGCTGGCACAATGCACGTTCTGTCCTCCTTTCCTGTCCATGGAGAGCTGTTGTCTCACCTCTTGCTCGGCTGACGATAGCACGGATTCCTACGTGGGGAAAGCAAGGAGGTTACACGCTTGACACCTCCGTATCCTCTCCATAGTATGCTATGTCATGCAAACAATCCGTCATCCAGTCCCCGTGCAGACCGAAGTCGTCGTCAATGGTGCGGCCTTTGACCTGGCGGCGTATCCGCCGCCGCAACGCCGGTCCTAGGCCTATTGGGGGAGACAGTCATGGGACAGACCGCAGAACGCCTCCGTGACCCTGCACTGACCGCCTTAAACGGTGTGCCTTTGAATTTAACAGCATGGATTGCCCACTCTATGTCTGGCGACATGGGCTCAGTAGGGAATAAAGAAGTCTTTCGACATTCCGACTTCATTTTCATGATCGTCAAAGGACCAAATCGACGCAATGATTTCCATATCGATCCGTACGACGAGATTTTCTATCAGCTCAAGGGCACGATCTATGTGAAACATCGCGATGCCGCTGGCCACACCCAGGTTGCTGAGGTGAAAGAGGGCGAGGTAATGATTATCAATGCCTTCACACCCCATCTCCCCATACGTCCCCCAGAGACGCTCGGCCTCGTCATCGAGCGTCCTCGAGTGGCGGGAGAGGAGGACGGCATCATCTGGTACTGTGACGCCTGCGGCAAGGAGTTGCATCAATTAGTGCTGGATTGCCAGGACATCGAAACTCAATTAAAACAAGCGCTCGATGCCTTCAACGCTGACCTGGTACTGCGGACGTGCACAAGTTGTGGCAGCGTGCTCCCCGATCCGGCTCAGCAACCTCCATGGCAGCAGATGGTACGAGCCAGTACGAGAGACGCCTGACCAGTCCTCTTAACATCCGCAGCATGGCGAGGCCATCACGGCGAGAGCGTAAACGGCTCCGAGTACAGTGGTGGCAAGGTGCCACGAGGGGCAATAACAAAACGGAGGGTACCTGAGAGAGGTGCCTGGGGATACCACGTCGCCTGCCACACGCCCGCCCCTGCGAGCGGTGCTTCCCGAAGATAACGTATCTCGAGGTGGAGGCCTCGATCATCCACCGGCAGAGCGTCGATGAAGAGAGGCACCCAGCGGCCGTCGCGGCTCTGAGTTTCCAGGTGGACCAACGGGGCATCAAACGAGATCGTTCCAGGACTTAGATCCTGCCAGACAAAACTCGCGCTGGGAGGCGTGGTACGGCGATCCAGTGTGACTCGCTGCGCCTCGCGTCCCCCTTGCATAGACAGCACTTCAGGGAAAGCCTGTACTTTCAGACCCGGTCTGAAGATCCATTGTGACGGAAGCGCAGGAGGCGTAGTCAGCGCAGCCATCTGCGTCACCAGGTAGCCCAGCCGTGCGGCAATGACGGGACCACTGGCCGGACCATATAAGGTCGAGGCCCCCTCGTAATGTTGCAGGGCGTATTCCTCGGGGGTCGTGAAATACGAGATATACTGATTCGCCAGGCCAACAATGGCGACATGCGTAATGCTCTGCCGGGTATGCTGCGCGGCCTGCAAGACAGCCCGTTTGAGGCGCTGGCCCATTTCTGTGCTCATCTCGCCTGGGACAGCGACGAGGAGCAATTCATTGATGCGCATCGTCTGTAAGGTCATTGTCGTTGGAAAGTCCGTGGCCGGTATGAGGTCTTGGAGAAAGTCCAGGGCTTTCAGCTTCCAGGTATGGCAGTCTTGCGGAGACTCTTGGCGCGCGCCTTCATACACTCCCAGAAGCTTCCCATCTAAGAACGATCGTCCTTCCTCCGATCCACCCAGCACCGGCACACCCACCATGGCGTGCTGGCACAGTATCAGATCGTCCAAGGTGTAGGGTATTTGCAGCGGCAGCTCCTCGTAGTTGTAGCCGAGCTGCACCGCGGCTGTCAGGCGCGTATCGAGCTCCTGAAAGAGCTCGAATGCCTTGGCGGCCAGGGTAAGCCCTAACTGTTCTGCCTCGGCAAAATTCTGCGTCGTAAATGCCGGTGCGACGTCGCCTTCTGCACCATTCGTGAGCGCGTGCACTACCTCAGTCTGCACGCCATAATGCCGTCGTATCGCCCATTCCAAGGCGCGTTCAGCTGCGGCGTGTACGTCCCCACTATAGAGATCGTTGCTGGACGGTACGGCCGTGCCATGGATAGCGAAGTTCGTGAACGCCCCGAGGGGTTGGGTGCCGGCACCGACAATCCGGTCAACACGCAGCATGGTGAAGGTCGGGTCGACCGCGCGGTATTCCGGAAGCATCGTCCACAGGGCCTCCTCAGAGACAATTTGCGACTTATTGTTATTATAGGCCTCGATACTACGATTGTGGGTCAGACCGAAGATGGTCATGTGGCCAATGGCGAGCTTGGCTGGGGCACGCGTGCGATACGCGGCGAGAACGGCGTTGGCAATACGCTCGGTCAAAAATGTCACGATGTGCGGATCGTAGCCCGGACGGTTCGAGCCCCAATAATTGTAGTACGCCGCCCCAAAATACCCACCCGGGCCCGCATGCGTATGCGTTGCCGCGATAAGCAAGCGATCTACGGAGATCCCCGTCTCCTGGACAATGGCACGAGCGACCTGCAGATGCAGCAGCGCTGAGATCGCTCCAAGATCACACTGCACCAGGACGACGTGCTCACCGCGGGCGTCTTCCAGGTAGAGGGCACGGGCATACAGCCGTGTACGCACACCAGCCGCATTGTCCGTGCGGGCGCGAGAATAGCCAAAGAGGGGCAGTCCCGGCGGGGGTGTAATATCGACTTTACCTACGCCAGCGACAAAGACCCCTCCAGCCTTCCATGACCCAGGGTCGACCCCTGGGACCCGTATTACAGTGGACGTAGGAATGAGTCTTGGAGTGGAGGGAGGAGTACACCCGCTCCCAGCCATGATGCCCAGGAGAAGGCAAACGTAGAGTCGCCAAAGTCGCCACGTGTCAGGCATCAGCGCTACTCTGAGGCATATGAGACTCATCTCCCCTGGCGAATAAAGTCGGCAATACGCTCACCAATCATCATCGTAGTGACGTTGGTATTGGCCCGAATACAGTCAGGCATGATGGAGGCGTCCACGACACGCAGGTTTTGGAGGCCGTGCACATGGCCATGTTGGCCTACTACGGCCATAGGGTCTGAGGCTAGCCCCATCTTACAGGTTCCCGAGATATGCTGGCCAGTGGTAACCTCCCGCAACAGATACTCGTTCAAGGCCTCATCGCTCGCCAGTTCGGCGTCAGTGGGCTCGATACGCTCGGCGATAATATGTTTAAAATCCTCGTGCTCGACTAATTGTACCCCACGTCGTACCATCTCGCGCATGCGTCGGCGATCGAACTCATCCTCAAGGTATCGATAGTCCAGGAATGGCTGCACATGGGGGTCGGTGGACTGCAGCCGCAGTTCTCCGGCACTCTTCGCTAAGTCGAGCACCCCCAGCATGCGGATTCCTAAGGGTTCCATACGGTTGCCACCCCGGTTGACGCGCTCAGTAGCGAAAGACTGCATGAAGATCATTAAGTCATTACGCAGAGGCGAGCCCTCTGCAGTCCAGCGCAGTGCCATCTGAATTCTGGGAGCGAGCGGATCGAGAGGGTGTTCCTTCTTCGTGCGCCAGGTGATGTAGATGATCGGATGATCCCGTAAGTTCTGTCCCACGCCAGGGAGGTGATGGACCACGGGGATATTGAAACGGCGTAGCTGGTCTTGTGGCCCGACGCCAGAAAGTAACAGGAGATGCGGGGAAGCCACAGCGCCAGAACTCAGGATAATTTCTTTACCTGTGACGGTAAATTTCTGTCCACCGCTCTCCACTTCGACACCAACGGCTTTTGTGCCGTCGAAGATGATGCGGTGCACCATGCAGTTGGGCCTGATCGTCAGGTTTAACCGATGCCTGGCCTGGTTTAGATAGCCCAGCGCGGTGCTCCAGCGAATGCCGTTAGGGTTGTTGCAGGGCACCGGACCAATGCCAGTGGCGTCCGGGTGATTATGGTCTGGACTGTCTGGGAATCCTGCCGCTCTACAGGCGTTGTAGAAGGCCCGCTGGTCTGGCAGCCACTCGTCTGGCTTAAAGCGTCGGACAATGATCGGACCGTTGGCGCTATGAAAATCGCTGTCACCGAAGTCCGTGTCCGCCTCGATCTTGCGGAAATACTCAAAGCAATGCTCAAAGTGCCACTCATCGTTGCCCATCGCAGCCCATGCGTCATAATCCTCCGGCACACCGCGCAGGAACACCTGGCCATTGATGGCACTCGACCCGCCCGTCACCTTGCCCCGAGGCACCATCATCTCAGGTGCCTTGTCGGTCGCCTTGCCAACGAACTGCCAGTTATGGTCACTGACCATAATATCGGTGGCCGTGGCATAGCCGTGCTTCACCTCATCTGGCAACTGCTCCAGGGTAGGATAATCGGGTCCGGCCTCGATCAGC
>Ga0081538_10004503_pt1 | contig 12825 bp, 13 predicted proteins | sample TabmetS5T2R1_FD_71022 | JGI IMG/M metagenome (GOLD analysis project Ga0081538, IMG submission 71022) | Tabebuia heterophylla rhizosphere microbial communities from the University of Puerto Rico - S5T2R1 | ecosystem: Host-associated > Plants > Roots > Rhizosphere ...
CGACGCCGGTCTGGTCCACCAGCACCAGCAGGCAGTCGTTGTCGCAATCGATTCGCAGCTCGACCAGGCGCTGCACCTGGCCGGAGGTCTCGCCCTTGCGCCACAGGCTGGCGCGCGAGCGCGACCAGTAACAGACGCGGCCGGTGCTCAGCGTCTCCTCGATCGCGGCGCGGTTCATCCAGGCCATCATCAGCACTTCGCCGCTGTCGTGCTGCTGCGCGATCGCCGGCACCAGGCCGTTCCCATCAAATGCCACGCTGTCGAGAAAATCCTGTGGCGCGCCCATCAGTTTCCTCGCAGCCTCGCAAGGCCATCTTCCAGATCGGCGATCAGGTCATCGGGATCTTCCAGCCCGGCGTGAATGCGCACGGTGCGGCCGACGGCGGGCCACGGCTTGGCGCTGCGGCTGGTGGTGAGGCCGGCCGGCACCATCAGGCTCTCATAGCCGCCCCAACTGTAGCCCATGCCGAACAGCCGCATGCCGTTGAGCATGGCGTCGACCCGGTCAGGGGCGCACGGCTTCAGCACCACGCCGAACAGGCCGGAGGAGCCGCCGACGTCGCGCTTCCAGAAGTCGTGGCCGGGCGTGCCTGGCAAAGCGGGATGCAGCACCTGCTCGACCTCCGGCCGCTGAGCCAGCCAGCGCGCCAGGGTGAGCGCGGTCTCTTGATGCTGCGTCAGGCGCGCATGCAGGGTGCGGAGGCCGCGCAGCGCCTGGTAGCACTCGTCTGGCGCGGCGGCGTGGCCGAGGGTGCCGTGCGCCATCTTGGCGACCTGGTGATGCAACTCGGCCCGGCAGGTGACGATGCCCATCATGATGTCGGAGTGGCCGCAGATATATTTGGTGGCGGCGTAGATCCCGATGTCGATGCCGAACCTGGGCGGCTTGAAGAACAACGGCGTCGCCCAGGTATTGTCGATCATGGTCAGGCAGCCGCGCGCCTTGGCGACCCCGACAATCGCCGGGACATCCTGCGTTTCGAAGGTGAGGGAGCCGGGACTCTCCAGGTAGATCACCTTGGTGTTGGGCCGCATCAGCGCGGCAATGCCGGCGCCGATCATTGGGTCGTAGTAGGTCACCTCGATCCCGATCTTGGCGAGGAAGCCGTCGCACACGCTGCGGGTCGGCTCGTAGGCTGTATCCACCATCAGCAGGTGATCGCCGGGATTGAGCACGCCGAGCAGCGCCGTGGTCACGGCGCCCAGGCCGGAGGGCACGATCACCGCCTTGTCGGAACCTTCCAGCGCGGTAAAGGCCTCTGCCAGCGCCCGGTAGGTCTGCGTGCCGTCCCGGCCGTAGGTGATGGCGTGATACTTGCTCTTGTAGCGCTCGCGCAGGTCCTGGACCGACCGGAACAGGACGGTGGAAGCCCGATAGACCGGAGGGTTAACCACGCCCTGGTTGTCGTGCGGGTGGTTGCCGGCGTGGGTGGCGATGGTGCGGTCTTTTTTGCCTTGTTCGGCCATGCTCTTAGGTCCGGGGATATACGAGTAGATGCTTGTAGCACCCGGCTGGAATGTGTAAAAGTCCGGACGGTTGCGCCCGCAATGGTCGCTGACCGTGCGCGGGCAGAACAAAAAGAACTGCGCAAGAAATCAGGGAAGGACACTACTGAAATGAAGCATCTGAAGACTTTGGTCGCGGGCATTGCCCTCGTTGCGGGGATGTCGACTGCGGCCCATGCGGCTTCGACGCTCGAGAGCGTGAAGGCGGCGGGAAAAGTGAAGTGCGGCGTGAACACCGGCCTGGCCGGCTTCGCGGCGCCGAACGATCAAGGCGTGTGGGCTGGCCTTGATATCGATCTGTGCAAGGCCGTGGCGGCCGCCGTGTTCGGCGATGCCAACAAGGTCGAATACAAGCCGCTGAACGCGGAGCAGCGCTTCACCGCGCTGCAGTCGGGCGAAGTCGACCTGCTGTCGCGCAACTCGACCTGGACGCTGTCCCGCGACACCCAGCTGGGTCTCGATTTCGTCACCGTCAACTACTACGACGGTCAGGGCTTCATGATCCGCAAGGATCTCGGCGTCTCCAGCGCCAAGGAGCTGAAGGGCGCCACCGTGTGCGTGCAGGAAGGCACCACCACGGAAAAGAACCTCGGCGACTTCGACAAGCAGAACAACCTCGGCACCCAGCCGGTGAAGTTCAAGGAAAGCGATCAGGCCCGCGCCGCCTATGACGAAGGCCGTTGCGACGCCTACACGACCGACGCGTCCGGCCTCGCCGCCGAGCGCACCGGTCTGAAGAATCCGGCCGACCACATCATTCTGCCGGAGATCATCTCCAAGGAGCCGCTCGGCCCGGTGGTGCGCCATGGCGACAGCCAGTGGGGCGACATCGTGCGCTGGTCGCACTATGCGATGATCATCGCTGAAGAGAAGGGCATCACGTCGGCCAATATCGACGATGTGAAGGGCAAGAACGCCGACGGCACCGAAGGTGCCGACGCCGAGATCCAGCGCATGCTGGGCATTGTCGACGGCAAGATGGGCGAAGGCCTCGGCCTCAGCGGCGACTGGGCCTACAACATCGTCAAGCAGGTCGGCAACTACAGCGAATCGTTCGAGCGCAACGTGGGCGAGAAGACCAAGCTCGGTCTGGCGCGCGGACTGAACGCACTCTGGACCCAGGGCGGCCTGCAATACGCCCCGCCGATCCGCTAAGGATTGACTGAGAGAACCAACGCCCGGCACGCTTCGCCGGGCGTTGGCGCTTTGGGGGAACGCACCTCAGTCCAGAGGAGGTGAGCCGTGGCAGAGATTAGCGCGGGTCATACCACGCATACTACGCGCGTCGCTTGGTGGCGCGACGAGCGCAAGCGCGCGATCATCTGGCAGCTCGTGGTGATCGCGCTGCTGTTGCTCGGCATCGCTTTCATCATCAACAACATGATCATCAACCTGCGGACGCTCGGCGTGCCGCTGGGTTTCGACTTCCTGGATTCGACGGCAGGTTTCGCGGTCAGCTTCTCGCTGATTCCGGTCGATCTGAATTCGGATATCGGTCGACTGATCCTGACCGGCATGCTCAACACGCTGCTGGCAGCGGCCATCGGCATCGTGTTCTCAACCATTCTCGGTTTCCTGATCGGTGTGATGCGCCTGTCGCATAACTACCTGGTCTCGCGGATCGCCACCGTCTACGTGGAGACGCTGCGCAACGTGCCGCTGCTGGTGCAGCTGCTGTTCTGGTACGTCGCCATCAGCAAGCTGTTCCCGAACGTGCGGCAGGCCATCAACATCGGGGACCTGTTCTTCCTCAGCAATCGCGGCATCTATTCGCCGCGCCCGGTGGCTGGAGAGGACTTCGGCATCGTCCTGATCGCGCTGCTGATCGGCATCGCCTGCGCCGTCGGCATCACCCGCTGGGCGAGACGGCGTCAGATGGCGACCGGACAGCAATTTCATTCCTTCTGGGTCGGGCTCGGTGTCATCATCCTGCTGCCTCTGCTGGTGGGCCTTGCGCTCGGCAGCCCGATTACCTGGGAAATGCCGGAACTCAAGGGCTTCAATTTCCAGGGCGGCCTCGTCCTGCAGCCGGAACTCGCCGCCCTGACCCTCGGCCTCAGCACCTACACCGCCTCCTTTATCGCTGAGATCGTGCGCGGCGGCATCATGGCGATCAGCCATGGCCAGACCGAAGCGTCGCTGGCGCTTGGCCTCAAGCAAAGCTGGACCTTGCGCCTGGTGATCGTGCCTCAGGCGTTGCGCGTGATCATTCCGCCGCTGACAAGCCAGTATCTCAACGTCGCCAAGAACTCGACGCTGGCCGGCATCATCGGCTACCCGGATCTGTACTCGATCATCGGCACGGCGCAGAACCAGACCGGCCGCGCGGTCGAGAACGTCGCGATCCTGATGGTGTTCTTCCTCAGCCTCAGCCTGATCATCTCGCTGTTCATGAACTGGTACAACCGGCGCATTGCGCTGGTCGAGCGATAGGGGGCGACGATGACGGAAGAAACGCTGACCGCTCCGCCGACCGAACAGCACAAGCCGGACCTGCCGCCGCCGATCAGCGTGGCCGGTCCGATCGCCTGGCTGCGCGAGAACCTGTTCGCATCGCCGTCGGACATCGTGCTGACGGCCCTGTGCGTCGCGCTCATCTACTTCACAATACCGCCGCTGATCGACTGGCTGTTCATCAGCGCCACCTGGACCTATCCGACAGAGGTCATCCTCGGCGAGCGCGCACCGGCCTTCTCCGACTGCGCGGAGGGTGGCGCCTGCTGGATCTTCGTGCGTACCCGCATTGGCCAGATGATCTTCGGTTTCTATCCGGAGCCGGAGCGCTGGCGGGTCATTCTGTCGTTCGTGATCGGCGCGATCGGCATCTACGGCCTGCTGGGCGGCCCGGAGCGGTTCCGCAAATATGCGGCCTATCTGTTCTTCCTGGTGTTCCCGATCCTGTCCTTCTGGCTGCTGCGCGGCGACGGGGTTGTCCTGTCGTCGGTCACCACCGACCAGTGGGGCGGCTTCATGCTGACGCTGGTGATCGCTCTGGTCGGCATCGTGCTGTCGCTGCCGATCGGGATCGTGCTGGCGCTCGGCCGAAGGTCCAAGCTGCCGATCATCCATCTCTTGTGCGTGATCTTCATCGAGTTCGTGCGCGGCGTGCCGCTGATCACCGTCATCTTCATGGCGAACCTGATGGTGCCGCTGTTCCTGCCGCCGGACATGGACGTCAACGTGCTGCTGCGCGTGCTGATCGGCACCACGGCGTTCGTCTCGGCGTACATGGCGGAAGTCGTGCGCGGCGGCCTGCAGGCGATTCCGAAGGGCCAGTTCGAAGGCGCCATGGCCCTCGGCCTCGGCTATTGGCAGATGATGCGGCTGATCGTGCTGCCGCAGGCCTTGCGCATCTCGATCCCCGCCATCGTCAACACCTTCATCGGGTTCTTCAAGGACACGACGCTGGTCGCGATGGTCGGACTGTATGACTTCCTCAATATGGTGCGTGCCGGCTTCAAGGACGCGAACTGGGTCGGCGTCGAGCTGACCGGTTACGCGTTCTGCGCCATCGTCTACTGGGTGTGCTGCTTCTCGATGTCGCGCTACAGCATGTATCTGGAGCGCAAGCTGCACACGGGTCACAAGAAGAGATAACGGGGAGACCACGTCATGACGGCAGTCAAAGCCAAACCCGCCAGCGAGCTGGAGATCGGCACCGACGTGATGGTCGAGCTCAGCGGCGTCAACAAGTGGTACGGCCAGTTCCATGTCCTCAAGGACATCAACCTGACGGTCTATCGCGGCGAGCGCATCGTGATTTGCGGCCCGTCCGGCTCGGGCAAATCGACCATGATCCGCTGCATCAACCGCCTGGAGGAGCATCAGCGCGGCAAGATCACGGTCGATGGCGTAGAGCTGACCCACGATCTCAAGATGATCGACCAGGTGAGGCGCGAAGTCGGGATGGTGTTCCAGCACTTCAACCTGTTCCCGCACCTGACCGTGCTGGAGAACCTGACCCTGGCGCCGATCTGGGTGCGCAAGATGCCGAAGAAGGAGGCGGAGGAAGTGGCGATGCACTACCTCCAGCGCGTGAAGATCCCGGAGCAGGCCGCCAAGTATCCCGGCCAGCTGTCCGGCGGGCAGCAGCAGCGCGTCGCGATCGCGCGCTCGCTGTGCATGAACCCGAAGGTGATGCTGTTCGACGAGCCGACCTCCGCGCTCGATCCCGAGATGATCAAGGAGGTGCTGGAGGTGATGGTCGAGCTGGCGCGCACGGGCATGACCATGCTGTGCGTCACCCACGAGATGGGCTTCGCCCGCACCGTCGCCAACCGCGTGATCTTCATGGACCGCGGCGAGATCATCGAGCAGAACACGCCGGAAGAGTTCTTCCTGCATCCGAAATCGGACCGCACCAAGCTGTTCCTCAGCCAGATCCTGCATCACTGACATTTCGCCGCCGGGGGGAAGGTGCGATGGGGTATTTCGACGGGCTGACCGCGGCCGCGTTCAAGAAGGATTCGCAGGGCCGCGATCTCTTTTTCATCTGGGGCAAGTTCGGCAAGGGCCGCGTCGTCCCGAACGAGGCCGACGGCATCGCGGTTCGTAGCTATCTCAAGAACTACTATATCTGCCTGATCGTCGGCATCGTGCCCATGGTCATGCTGGCCGGCAAGGCGGGCGAGCCGCGCTGGTTCCTGGCGATCGGCATTTTCATGGTGCTGGCGCTGGCGGCATTGGTGCCGCTGTTCCTGCGCACGTCGCAGTGGGAGGTCGCCGACGAACGCATGACCTATCGCGAGGCGATGTCGGCCTCGGCGGCGGCGCACGGCGCCGTCACCCTATGGTTGCTGATTGCCGTCGGCGCGCTCTTCGTTGCCGGAGGCCTTTTCATCCTGCTCGCGACCGACGCGACGCTGGTTGGCCTCTTGGTGACCATCTTCTTCGGCGCCTGCCTTGGGGTCTTCATCTGGATGCTGATCGCGCGCGGGCGCAGGTGACGGTCTGCGCGGCGGCCTGAAGCGGCCGATGCCGAGGCCGCCGATCTCGGTCTTGGTCTTGCCGTCGAGGATCAGCTCGGTCAGCACCGCGCCGACGGCTGGGCCGAGCAGGAAGCCGTGGCCATTGAAGCCGAAGGCGTGGAACAGGCCGGGATGGGTCTCGCTCGCGCCCAGCACGCACACGCCGTCCGAGGTGTCGCCGTCGACGCCGGTCCAGGAACGGATGATCGGCACGTGGGCGAGGGCGGGGATGAAGTCGATGGCGATCTCCGCGCCGCGCCGCATGGTCTCCGGCAGCGGGCGGCTGCGCAGGATGTCCGGCGTCGCGCGGCCCTGGCCCGAGCCGAACAGGATGTTGCCGCGCAAGGTCTGGCGCAGATAGAAATCGCCGCCGACGAAGCCCAGCACCGGCTCGATGCGATAGGGCAAGGGCTCGGTCACCTGCACCTGCGGAATCTCCGGCACCAGCGTGACCGCCTCGTCGAACCAGTCCGCGACCTTGCCGGCCCAGGCGCCGGCGCAATTGACCAGCACCGGCGCCGTGAAGCTGCGGTTGTCCGGCGAGCGCAGGTGGAACGCGCCGTTGGCGTACCAGCCCTCGGTGATCTCGGTGTATTCGACCAGGGTGGCGCCGGCGCTCTGCGCGGCGAAGGCGAAAGCTGGTCCCACCAGGCGCGGATTGGCATGGCCGTCGTTGGGGCAGAGGATGCCGCGGATCGGCTTGTCCGACAGCCAGGGATAGATCACCTTCAAGTCCGCGCGCTCCAGCCGCAACAGCTCGAGCCCCTGGGCGGTGGCGGCAGTGTAGAAGGCATCTAATTGCCCCGCGCGCTCTTCATCGGACGCGAGACGAAGGTTGCCGGTGGCGCGGAACTCGCCGTCGAAGCCGATCAGGCTCGGCAGGTCGTCCCACATGGCGCGGGCGCGCATGGCGATCGGCAACTCGCGCAGGTCGCGCCCGTTCTGGCGCACGCCGCCGAAATTGACGCCGCTCGCGCGCACGCCGGCCTGGTCGCGCTCCAGCATCGTCACCTTCCTGCCGCGACGCGCGAGCTGCAGGGCGGTGGCGCAGCCGGCGATGCCGGCGCCGATCACCAGCACGTCGCAGCTGAGCGCGGTGCGCTTGTTCATGGCTTGCGCTCCGCCACGGTGGCGACCGGGACCGGCTTGATCGGAGGCTGGCCGCGCAGGCGACCGACGCTGTCGAGGGTGACGCCTAGCTTGTCGGCCAGAATCTCCGCCGCGGCGTGGCTGCACAGCCGGCCCTGGCAGCGGCCCATGCCGACGCGCGAATAGGACTTGGCGCGGTTGAGCTCGCGCGCGCCCATCAGGCCGGCGACGCCGCGCAGCTCGCCAGCCAGCACCTGCTCGCAGCGGCAGACCAGCGTCTCGTCGCTGACCGCCGCGAAGAAGTCGTCCGGCAGCTCGAAGGCCGCGCGCATCGCCAGCTGCAAGTGCTCCGCACGATCGAGAGCAGCCAGGTCCGCCTTCGGCCGGTAGGTGACGTGGGAGACGTCGAGATCGGTCATCAGCGCATGGGCGGCCAGGCGCCCGCGCGCCTCGGCCGCATCGGCGCCCAGCATGCCGGCGCCGTCGCCCGCCAGATACACGTCCCTGCGTCCGGTGGCGCGGCCGAGGAGATCAGTCTCCGGCAACCATTGCCGCCGCTCGGCGTCGAACGCGAACCTGACGCCGGCGAGATCGGCGAGCTGCGTCTCCGATTGCAGGCCGTAGCCGATGGCCACGGCATCACAGACAATCTCGCGCTGCTCGCCGCGCGTGCGCACCTTGATGGCGCGAACACTCTCGTCCCCGACTATCTCGGACAGCCGATGGCCGAACAACACCGGCACCCTGCGGCGCTTGAGGTCGAGCAGCCAGTAGAGGCCGAGCGACAGCTCGCGCGGCATGGAGACCAGGCGCAGCGCGGCCGCTGCGAAGGAGCGGAAGTGCGACGGCACGACGACGGCGGCTGGCACTGCGCCCACCTTGGCGTATTGATGCGCGGTGAGCAGCAGCAGCGGGCCGGCGCCGACGAACGCCACGCGCTGGCCGATGGCGCAGCCCTGATGCTTGAGCGCGATCTGTGCGCCGCCCAGCGTGTAGACGCCGGGCAGGGTCCAGCCGGGCGCAGGAGCGATGCGATCCATCGCGCCGGTCGCGAGGATCAGCGCATCGAACACGATCTCCTCGCTCTTGCCGTCGCGCGCGACGATAGCGCGGTTGTCGATCAGGTCGTAGACCAGCGAGCCCGGGCGATAGTCGATGCGGTTGCGGATGCGGTCGAAGGTGACGAACAGATCACGCGCCTTGTCGGCCTGTGCGCCGTAGAGCTGCGCCGCAGTCCGCGTGAAGCCGGGCACGCGCGGCGGCTGGCGATAGATCTGGCCGCCGACCCGCGGCGCCTCGTCGACCAGGATGGGAGAAAGGCCGGCCTCCGCCAGCATCTCGGCTGCGCGCAGCCCGGCCGGGCCGGCGCCCACGATCAGGATGCGAATAGGCGATCTGGCCATGTGGTCCGGATGCGCATGCCCTGCTCGGCATAGGTGGTGCAGGCGCGCAAGCGGCGCCCGTCATCATCCCATATCCAGCAATCCTGGCACGCCCCCATCAGGCAGAAGCCGGCACTCATCGGCTCGCCTGGCGCATCACGCAGATATCCCCGCTGGGTCATGATCGCGACCAACAACGTGTCGCCCTCCATCGCGCTCATGGCCCAGCCGTCGACGGTGATCTCGATCAGGCGACGGTCCTGATCCGCTACGCGTTGCAAGCGCGGCGCGCTCACGATTGCCCCATCGGCGGTGCGAGGCGCGGCTGCACGTCGGCGGGTATCCAGCCCTCGAGGCGTGGATCGCGGATCTTGCCGCGCGCCTGCTTGTAGGGCCGGAAACCGGCTTTCTGGTAGTTGGCGAAGGCGCGCGGGTGGTCGAACGACCAGGTGCTGACCAGCAGGCGCGCCGGCCCGTAGGACCAGGCGAGATCGACCGCCCAGTTGAGCAGATAGCGGCCGAGGCCGCGGCCGATGAAGAACGGCGCCAGTCCGAAATAGGCGATGCGGATGTCCGGCTTGGCGCGGCGGTCGAGCTCGACATAGCCGGCCGGCTCGCCGCTCGCATAGAGCACGTAGATCTCGATGCCCTCGGCATTGATCGCGGCATCCAGCGCTTCGTCGCTCATCTTGCGCCGGTCGCTCCACATCCAGCGCTCGCCGACCAGGCCGTAGAGATAGCGATAGAACGTGACCGACGGCCGCTCCAGGCGCAGCACCGCATATTGGCCGGGCGGGCAGGGGACGGTCGGCCGCGTCGGTCGCTCCGTCATTTCCATGTATGTGGTGACGACGTCGAGGTCGGCCGGGTCCATGTCGACCGCCTCCGGCTTGTTCAGCCAGCGCTCCATCACGGTGCGCGCCGCGACTTCGTAGCCGAGGCGCTGGTAGAACTCGCGCACCTTGATGTTGGTGTCGCGGATCATCAGGTTCACTTTCGGCACGCCGCGCGCGACCAGCCAGCGCTCCGCTTGTTGCACCAGGTCGCGGCCGAGGCCCTTGCCCTGGAACTCCGGCATCACCGCCAGCTTGTAGAGCCAGCCGCGGTGGCCTTCATGCCCGACCATGATGCTGGCGATCAGACGCTCATCCTCGGTGCCGACATAGAGCTGGCAATCGTGGGTCGCCAGCATGCGCGGGATGTCCTTGGCGGGATCGTTGTAGTGGATGGAGATACCGGTCGCGTCCCACAGCTTGGTGACGGCGGCGAAGTCGCTCGGAGCGTAGGGACGGATGAGCATTACGTTTCGACGGGCGTGTCGCCCGGCAGGCCCCACTCGGCCCACGATCCGTCATAGACCGCGACATCGCGATGACCGATCAGATGCAACCCGAAGGCCAGGACGCAGGCCGTGATGCCGGAGCCGCAGGAGGTCGCGACCGGCTTCTTGAGATCGATGCCGGCGCCCTCGTAGAGCTTTCGCAGCGCATCGGCGTCCTTGTAGCTGCCGTCGGCGTTGAACAGCTGGTTGTAGGGCAGGTTGCGCGCGCCCGGGATGTGGCCGGCGCGGCGGCCCGGCCACAGCTCCGGCTCGGTGGCGTGGAAGCGTCCTGCCGCGCGGGCGTCCAGCGCCTGCTCGCGCTTGCTGTCGAGGTTGCGCAGCATCTGCTCCTTGGAGCGCACCTGCGTGTTGTCGAGACGCGCGGTGAAGTGGCGCTCCTGCAGCCTGACTTCACCATCCTCCACTGAGCGACCTTCCGCCAGCCACTTGGCGAGGCCGCCGTCAAGGATCGCGACCTCGCGCGCACCGAAGATGCGGAACATCCACCACACTCGCGCCGCGCTCATGTTGTTGGCGTCATAGACGATGATGCGGAGGCCGTCGCCGATGCCCATCTTGCGGACGCGCGAGGCGAACTTCTCCGGCGGGGGCAGCATGTGCGGCAGCGAGGAATTGGTGTCGGAGATGTCGTCGATGTCGAAGAACACCGCGCCCGGGATGTGGCGCTGCAGATACTCCGCCTTCGCATCCTTGCCCTGCGAGGGCAGATACCAGGTGGCGTCGACGATGCGCAGATCCGGCTGGTGCAGATGCTCCGCCAGCCACTGGGTCGAGACCAGGCTCTGCGGGTTGGCATATGTCATGACGCAGCGCCGACCAAGGCAAGGTTGACGCGGCGGTTCATCTTGCCCTTGTTCTCGATCTTGGTGACTTCGATGGCGCCGATCTCTCCGGTGCGCGCGACGTGGGTGCCGCCGCAAGGTTGCAGATCCACGTCCTCGATGTTCAGCAGCCGCACCTTGCCGGTGCCCATCGGCGGCTTCACCGACATGGTGCGCACCAGCTCCGGCTGGGCCGCCAGCTCCTCGTCGGTGATCCAGCGCGGGTTGACCGGGTGATCCTCCTGGATCAGGCGGTTGATCTCGCGCGCGATGTGCTCCTTGTCCAGGCTCTGGTCGGGCAGGTTGAAATCGAGCCGGCCCTTGCCGTCGCTGACCTGCCCGCCGGTCACGTCGCCCTTGATGACGGCGGAGAGCAGGTGCAGGCAGGTGTGCATGCGCATCAGGCGGTGGCGGCGGTCCCAGTCGATCTCGGCCTTGACCTTGGCGCCGGGCGCCACGGCGGGCGAGCCCGGCTTCGGCACATGCACCACGTCCTCGTGGCTCAAGCCCTTGACCGCATCGACGATCTCGATCACGCCGCCGTCCGCCAGGGTCAGGCGCCCGACATCGCCCGGCTGCCCGCCGCCCATGGGGTAGAAGACTGTGCGGTCCAGCCGGATGCCCTTCTCATCGACGCCGACCACGGTGGCGTCGCAGGATCTGAGATAGGCGTCCTGGCGGAACAGCAATTCCATCGCGGCGAATCCTCCCGAAATTCCTTAACGGCGCATCATGCGGGCGGTCACCTTGACGGTCAAGGACCGCGGCGGTTAGCTCATCCCGCGCGAAAAACGGGAGCGAAATCATGAGCAAGCCGACCCTGTACGGCCCCACCTTCAGCACCTACACGCGGTCCATGCGCATGGTGCTGGCGGAGAAGGGCGTGGAGTACGACTTGGTCGAGATCGACATGCTGGGCGGTGCGCATCACCAGCCGGAATACAAGAAGCGCCACCCGTTCGAGCGCCTGCCGGCGTTCGAGCACAACGGCTTCTCGATCTACGAGAGCAACGCCATCGCGCACTATATCGACGACGCGTTCCCCGGCCGCCGCCTCGCGCACCCGAACATCAGCCGCCGCACCCGCGACCAGCAGATCGTCGAGGTGATCAATTCGTACGGCTACAAGCGGATCGTGACCGACATCGTGGTGCGCTACTTCTTCGCCGACAAGGCGAAGGGACCGGACCTGCAAGCGATCGCCGCGGCGGCGCCGGAAGCCGAATACGTGCTCGCCGCGATCCAGGACCTGATGCTCGCCTCCGATCCGTATCTGGTCGGCCGTGTCATCAGCTTCTCCGACCTCCTGCTCGCGCCGATCGTCGCCTATTTCGTGCAGTTCCAGGAAGGCACCCGAGCAATGGCCAAGCTGCCGAAGCTCGCGCAGTGGTGGCTCGCGATGCAGCAGCGCCCGAGCTTCACGGCGACGGCGCCGAAGATGTAGCGGCTAGGATGGCCCAAGGGGAAGGCTGCATGAACAGGCGCCATTTTGTACTTGGCTCGATCGCGGGGATCAGTACGTTCTCCGCCGGCGCGTATGCTACGTCGCCAATCTCGATCTCAAAGGAGCCAGAGCGATCGTCGTGTCTGCACGAACGATATCGGCAGATGTGGCACTGTTGCGCTTGATGGCACGCGAAGAAATCGAACAAGCAGTGATCGCCGACTTGACTAAAAAGGTAACCCAGGCCGGCAAGGATATCTTGGTTGGCGATCGG
>Ga0081538_10004504_pt1 | contig 12823 bp, 13 predicted proteins | sample TabmetS5T2R1_FD_71022 | JGI IMG/M metagenome (GOLD analysis project Ga0081538, IMG submission 71022) | Tabebuia heterophylla rhizosphere microbial communities from the University of Puerto Rico - S5T2R1 | ecosystem: Host-associated > Plants > Roots > Rhizosphere ...
TCTGACCTGGGGCTTTCTATGCACCCCCAACGGGGTTCGAACCCGTGTCTCCACCTTGAGAGGGTGGTGTCCTAGGCCGCTAGACGATGGGGGCGTGTAGCGAACGAGACAGGATATCCGCCGGCGGAGGGCACCCCAAACGGCTACTGGTCGGGGATGCGCCAGTCGATGGGCTCGCGGCCCGCCTGTGCGAGGGCGGTGTTGGCCCGCGAGAACGGGCGGCTGCCGAAGAAGCCGTTGGCGGCGGACAGCGGCGACGGGTGCGCCGACTCGATGACGACGTGGCGGGTGGTGTCGATCAGCGTGCGCTTCCGGCGAGCCGACGCGCCCCAGAGGATGAAGACGACGCGCTCCTGCTTGGCGTTGACCGCGCGGAGCACCTCGTCGGTGAAGACCTCCCAGCCCCTGCCCTGGTGCGACGCCGCGCGCCCCTGGCGGACCGTCAGCGACGCGTTCAACAGCAGCACACCCTGGCGCGCCCAGTGGTCGAGGCATCCGTGGCTCGGGGGCGGGATGCCCAGGTCGGCCTCGAGCTCCTTGAAGATGTTCTGCAGCGACGGCGGCGGCGGGATCCCCCGGCGCACGGAGAAGCACAGGCCGTGCGCCTGCCGGGGTCCGTGGTACGGGTCCTGGCCCAGGATCACCGCCTTGACCTCGGCGTAGGGGGTCAAGTGGAGCGCGGCGAAGACCTCGTCAGGTGGGGGGTAGACCGTGCCTCGACCCCGCTCGGCGGCGACGAACTGCTGGAGGTCGGTCCAGTAGGGCTTGTCGAACTCCCCCCGTAGGACGGGGTTCCAATCGGTCTTCACCCGCCTATCGTGCCAGCCCGGATCCCGGCTTGCGGGCGATCACCGGGGGGCTTCGCTGGCAGACTCGTGATCGTGTCCGACGCCATACTGGCCCGGCTCCGGGAGGTGTGCCTGGCACTGCCGGAGGTGACCGAACGTCTCAGCCACGGGTCGCCCACCTGGTTCGTACGCGGCAAGAAGACGGTCGCGACCTACGTCGACAACCACCACGGCGACGGCCGCCTGGCGATCTGGTGCCCGGCCCCGCCCGGGGTCCAGGGCGCCCTGGTCACCGAGGAGCCGGACCGCTTCTTCGTGCCGGCCTATGTCGGTCACCGGGGCTGGCTCGGCGTCCGGCTCGACCGCGACCTGGACTGGGACGAGGTGGCCGGCATCATCGAGGACGCCTACCGATTGGTGGCGCCCAAGAAGCTGGTAGAGGAGCTCGACGAGTTCGAGCCCGGATGACGAAACCCGCCCGGCCGGAGTTCCCGTCGGGACTCAGTCCCGTCGAGCCGCGCGTCGCGCCTTGCGCCGCCGGTGACGCCGCAGCACACCCAAACCGAACCACACGAGCGCGCCCACGAGTGCGGCGAAGAGGGTGAGCAACCAGATAGGCCAGGTGAAGTCCCAAAACAGAAAGTGGACCGTCACGTCATCGGTGTTCTGGCCCATGAAGATGGCCAGCGCTCCCACGCCGGAGATCGATGCGATGGCACCACCACTGAGTCGCACACCTCCTGGTTCCTCCTCGAGACTCGCACCGTCGTCGCCGCTCTCCTGGACCATGGATGCCTCCCTTGCCGCCGAGCATGGCGTGATTCCTAGAGTCTGCTGCGGCGATCAGCCCGACGGGTGGACGGAGGGGCCGAACATGCTTGGCGACGATGGTGGCGGAGGACGTCCCCGGGTGAGGCGTGCGCGGGGGCCTCGACCCCCGGTCGAAGATCCGACGCTGGGCGTGAAGGTCGCGGTGGAGCGAACCGGCCGCCCGGCCCACCGCCTGGTCACGATCGGCGACTCGATCACCCAGGGCTTCATGAGCGCGGCCGTCTTCCGTACGGATCTGTCCTGGCCGAGCGTGGTCGCGTTCGAGCTGGGCCTGCGCCTGGGCTCGGGATTCCGATATCCGGTGTACGAGCACCCGACCGGACCCGGCGGCCTGCCGTTCGACCTGGAGCGCGCCGTCCGCAGTCTCGAGGCCGTCATCGGGGACAGGCTCGACTGGTACGAGGCCGTCCGGGCACTGCGGTGGGCGCGTTCATACATGGACGCCATCGAGGACTACTGGGAGCGCGGCGACGGCCTGAAGCTCCGCCTGACGTCGGCCCCCTACCACAACCTCGCCGTCTACGGTGCCGACGTCCTCGACGTGTTGCTGCTCGATGCCGACCGCATCGCGAAGCGGCTCGAGCGCAGGCCCCGCGACGACCCGTTCGCGCAGGTCGTCGAAAGGCACAACGACCGGGCCTGGCGTGTCGTTCTGGAGAGCTGCCGCACGGCCGACGGCAAGGCCTCCACCGTGCTCGACGCGGCCCGGGCGATGGGCGACGAGGGCCTGGAAGGTGGGGGTTCCGGCCCGGGGATCGAGACATTGGTGGTCATGCTCGGCGCGAACAACGCGCTGGGAACGGTGGTCCACCTCGACGCACGGTGGACGCCAGCGGACTACCTCGACCAGAGCCCACGACGGCGCCTCGACAGCAAGGCTGCGTACAACGTGTGGCGGCCGGCGCACTTCGCCGATGAATGGGGGCTGCTGGTCGAGGCAGTGAAGTCGATCAATGCGCGGCACGTCATCGTCGCGACGGTGCCGCAAGTGACGATCGCCCCGATCGCCCGCGGCTGGCGCGGGAAGGCGTATCGGGGCTCACGCTTCTTCCCGTACTACATACGGCCGTGGATCGATGACGCCGACTTCGACGTCGACAGGGATCAGCATCTGACGGAGTCGGAAGCACGCGAGGTCGACGCCGCGATCGACGCCTACAACGCGACGATCATCGCGTCGGTCCGGGCGGCGCGCCGCGAGGGTCACGATTGGTACCTGTTCGACCTGGGCGGACTGCTCGACAGCCTGGCGTCTCGGCGCTATGTCGAGGATCCGGCGGCGCGGCCTAGCTGGTGGAAGCCGTACGAGCTGCCACCGGAGCTGAAGGCACTGACCCCGGCACCGAGCACCAGGTTCTTCCAGTCCGGTCCGGAGGGTCGGACCGACGGCGGCCTGTTCTCCCTCGACGGCGTCCATCCGACCACGATCGGCTACGGCATCATCGCCCGTGAAGTGCTCAGGATCATGAACGACCACGCACGTGTCCCGTTCTTCACGCAGGATGGGGCCGTTCGCACACCCGCGTCTGTCGAGGTGGACTTCGCGCGGGTGCTCGCCTCCGACACGCTCATCGGTCGGCCGCCACGGGCGTTCTCGTCGACCCTCGCCCTCCTCGGATGGCTCGACGAAACGGTCGACTTGATCGACCGGGTCTTCCCGTTCCCCTGAGCCAGGACCGGTCCTACACCGGTGGCTGTAGCGCCTACGGCTCGAAGTAGGACTCCTCGAGGTCGAGCTCTCGTTCGAGGCGGTGCATCACCTCGTTGCTGATGTCCCCGGCGTTGCGGAGCTCCACAATTGCGAGCCGCTCGGCTTGGTAGAGACGCCGAAGGACCTGCTCGCGGATCTGCGCCGCGTCCTCGTAGCCGTCGTCCTCCACCTTGCCGGCACGAGCCGCGAACCGGCGCTTGCGCTGCTCGTAGTACTGGCGGGCGCGGTCGAGCGGCTCGTCGTCGGCCCAGCCCTCGTCGGCCATGACCTCGAGCTCGGTAAGCGCCGCCTTGCTGGCGGCCAGTCGGGCGACGAGCTCCTCGTGCTCCTCGTCATGGTCGTCCGCCACCACGCCGAGCCGTCGGATCAGCGCCGGCAGTGTCAGCCCCTGGCCCACGACCGTGACCAGCACCACCGCGAACGTGACGAACACGATCAGGTCCCGCCCCGGCAGCGCCGCACCCGCATCGGTCTCCAGCGGCAGGGCCAGCGCCGTGGCCAGCGACACCGCCCCGCGCAGCCCGCTCCAGGCGATGACGGCCCGAGCCGCGGCGCCCACGCGGCGCTCCCGTTGCCGGGGACGCCGGTCGAGTACCCGCACGATGTAGGGAACCGTGAACGACCAGGCGAAGCGGGTGCCGATCACGACGACGGAGACGAGCGCCGCGTACCCCAGTAGCTCGGCCAGCGGCTGCCCGGTCAGTGCGTCGAGCACGACCGGCAGCTGCAGCCCGATCAGCACGAACAGCGTGGCGTTGAGCAGGAACGTCAGCACGTCCCACACCGCCGATACCTGGAGGCGGGTCGGCGGCGAGGCCAGTTCGGGCGCCCGCCACCCCAGGTACAAGCCCGCGGTCACCACGGACAGCACGCCCGAGAGGTGGAGCTGCTCGGCGGGCAGGAAGGCGGCGTAGCCGGTGACCAAGCTGATCGTGATCTCGGTCTGCGGATCGTCGAGGCGGCGACGGATCTCGCCGACCACGTACCCCACGGCCAGGCCCAGCGCCACACCGCCGGCGGCGGCGAGCACGAACTCGAGGCTGGCGTCGAGCAGCGAGAACGTTCCCTCGACCGCGGCCACGACCGCCACGCGGTAGGCGATCAGGGCGGCGGCGTCGTTGACCAGGCTCTCGCCCTCGACCAGGTTGACGATGATGCGGGGGGCGCCCAGCCGGCGCATGATGGCGGTCGCCGCCACCGGATCGGTGGGCGAGACGATCGCACCCAGGGCGAACGCCATGGGCCACGGCAGGTCGAGCACCAGGTGCCCGGGCACCGCCACCAGCACCGTCGTCAACAGCACCAGCCCGACCGACGTGAGTGACAGGGCGCGGGCATAGCCCCGCAAGGCGCGCAGCTCCGAGAAGAACGCCGCGACGTACAGCAACGGCGGCAGGAACACGAGCAGCACGAGGTCGGGATCGAGCTCGACCTCGGGCATGCCGGGCACGAACCCCAGCACCAGCCCGCCGAGGACCAGCACGATCGGGTACGGGATGCCGATGCGGGTGGCAACCACGTTGAGGACGGCGACCGACAGCAGCACGCCGGCGAGGACGACGTCGAAGCCTTCCACGCCCGAAAGTCTGGACCCGTGGGCGACTCCGATGGGATGGCCCACTGTCCCTGCCACGGGCGCCCGCCGGAGTGGAACAATTGGTTCGCGTCGTCAGCGCCCCCCGACCCGACGTGTCGTCACGAACGAGGCCATGTTCAACTTCTGGACCGTGACATACCTCATCATCGTGGGCCTGGTCGCGGGCTACGTCGCGCGGCTGCTGATCAAGGGCGCCAATCCGATGACGTGGTGGCAGACGATGCTGCTGGGCATCGTCGGATCGTTCGTCGGTGGGCTCGGTGGCTACGTCCTCTTCGGCTGGGACGACGACGAAGGCTTCTTCCAGCCGAGCGGTCTCATCAGCTCGATCATCGGCGCGATCGTCGCGCTGCTCATCTGGCGGGCGATCCAGCGACGCAACGCCGGCGCACGGGCCCCGAGACCGGGACAGACCGCTCCGTAGACGGGGGCAGGCACATGAGCGACGCGGCCAGTACCGCGGGGCAGGCAGTCGTAACCAAGGCCCGCGACTGGAAGGAACCCATCGGGCGGGTGGGGCTCGTGGGTCAGGGGGTGGTGGCGACGATCATTGGCCTCCTCGCCATCCGCATCGCAGTGGGCGAGAAGGACGAAGCCGCCACCAGCGAGGGTGCCGTGGCGTGGGTGGCCCAACAGCCGTTCGGAAAGTTCCTGCTGGTGGCCCTCACGGTCGCGCTGTTCGCGCTGGCGGTCTGGCGCTTCCTCGACGCACTCATGGGCGATCCCGTCGAGGGGAGCGAGCCCAAGGACCGCATCAAGTACGCAGTGGTCGGCTTCATCTGCCTGTCGCTCGCGATCACGACCCTTGGCATCACGATCGACAACTGGACCGGATCCGGCGACTCGGGTGGGACCGGGGAATCCGGTGACGAGGGTTCCCAGAAGGCGGCGTCGGCGCTGTTCGACTGGCCCGCGGGGCGGTGGCTGGTGGGCATCGGCGGAGTCGCGGTGATCGGCTACGCGGCCTACAACTTCTACAAGCAGGTCATCAACAAGAAGTTCACCGAGCGACTCGCCGCCGATGACGATTCGTGGGTCGTGCGCCTCGGCCTGATCGGGTACACCGCCCAATCGCTGGTGTTCGCGGTCGTGGGCTACTTCTTCATCCAGGCCGCCATCGCGTTCAAGTCTTCGACGGCCAAGGGGCCCTCGGGCGCGTTGATCGAGCTGGCCGACGAGGCATGGGGACAGTGGCTCTTGTGGGTCATAGCCATCGGGCTGTTCGCTTACGGCGTGTTCTGCATCGCCGAGGCCAAGTACCGGAAGGCGGCCTGACCGCTCGAGCCCCAGCTCCCCAGGTTGGTGATGCCGCGGGGAAGAGTTGCACGTTCGGGGTCGCGCGCCTCGAAGCTGCGATAGCGGCCGCGGTCAACAAGGAGGGGGCCAGGGCCGTCCCCAGCGCGGCCCCAGGGGGAGTGGTAGGGCCGCGAGCGGAGTGCGGCGGGACACTCGACACCCGCGACCCTATGACTTACAAGGTAAGGGCATGCGCTGAGCTTTGGCTGACAGTTGCCTGACAGTTGCCTGCACGCTCTCCTGAGCGTTCACGCAGAAGCCCCAGGCCGATGACCTGGGGCTTCACGCACACTCGATGGCTCGGGGGGGAGGACTCGAACCCCCAATGACAGGGCCAGAACCTGCTGTGTTACCGATTACACCACCCCCGAAGGCGGACCGACACCCTACCCGGCGGGCGCGAGGCATCGCACCAGCGATCGCGGCGATGAGTCGCGGCGGCTCGCTTCGTCCTACGTAGCGCCTGCCAAGTCAGCCCACACCGAAGGGACCGTGCACGATGCCGAACATCACCTCTTGCCTCTGGTTCGACACCGAGGGCGAGGACGCCGCCAACTTCTACGTCTCCGTGTTCCCCAACTCCCGCATCGTCAACGTGTCCCGCTACGGAGAGGCTGGGCCGCGACCGGCGGGCTCGGTGATGACCGTCGACTTCGAGCTGGACGGCCGTCCGTTCATGGCGCTGAACGGCGGACCGGAGTTCACGTTCGACGAGGCGATCTCGTTCGTGATCGACTGCGCCGACCAGGACGAGGTCGACTACTACTGGACGAAGCTGGGCGAGGGTGGCGAGGAAGGCCCGTGCGGCTGGCTCAAGGACCGCTTCGGCCTGTCCTGGCAGGTGGTTCCGGCCGCCCTCGGCGAGCTCGCCAGCGATCCCGACCCGGCCAAGTCGCAGGCCGTCATCAAGGCGATGCTCGGCATGCGCAAGCTCGTCGTCGCCGAGCTGCAGGCCGCTTACGACTCCGCCTGACCCACCTAAAGCCCCAACTGGTTGTAGCTGTGCGGCACATGACCGCATAGCTACAACCAGTTGCTCGTGGCCGTGTCAGCCCGGGGCCTGTGGCTCCAGGTCGACCAGGCGGCGAAAGCCGATGATGCGGCCCACCGCGACGGCGGCCGTCTCCTCGGCGTAGTCCCGGACCGACCCGCGGTTGCCGCTCGGCGACACCGAGGCGTCGAGGCCCAACTCGTCGGCGATGGCCTTGACCCGCAGGGCGTGGTAGCCGTCGGTGACCAGCACGACGTCGGTCATCCCCCGGTCGCGCACGATGCGGGCCGACGCCGCCAGCGACTCCCATGTGCTGGTTCCCTGCACCTCGCGCAGCACGTCGGAGTCGGGGACGCCCGCCTGCAGCAGGAACTCGGCGCTCGCGCTGGCCTCGGTGCAGCGGTCGCCTTCCTGCCTACCCCCGGTCACGACGATGGTCCCGGCCGTGCCCCCCTCGTAAAGCTCGAGCGCGTGCTCGAGGCGTTCCTGGAGGACTGGCGACGGCCGGCAGTCGTACTGCGCCGCGCCCAGGACCACGATGGCCTCGGCCGACCGGTCGCCGTCCCGCCGGCTCGCCAGCCACACCTGGACGAACGTCACGCCGACGTAGGCGACGACCAGCGCCCCGACCAGCAGCAGGGCCCGCCACACAATCCGCCGGCGGCGCGAACGCCCGGAGCGGCGGTTCCCGGCCGGCTTCCCCTCGCCCGCCCGGAGCGTCGACGTCACGGGATCAGAGCTTCCCCCGCGCCGCCCGGAGCCGGTCGAGGGTGCGCTCCCGGCCCAGCACCGCCAGCGACTCGTACAAGGGCGGGCCGACCGATCGGCCTGTGACCGCCACCCGCACCGGAGCCTGGGCCCGGCGCATGTCGACCGAGCCATCGGGCTTGACGAAGCCGGCGGACCGGGCCGCCGCGTCGAGCGCCCCCTCGATGGCAGCGGCGTTCCACTCGCACGGGGACAGCTCGGCAACGGCGGCATCCAGCATGGCCGCCGCCCGCTCCCCCAGCTTCGCCACGCCCTTCTCCCACGATGCCGCGTCGATGGCACCTTCGATCGACTCGAGCCGGAGAAAGTCGACCATCGGCTCGACCTCGGTCAGCAGCCGCACCCGCTCCTGCACCAACGGGGCGATCGGCTGCAGGACCCGCTCCGTGGCATCGCCGTGGGCGAAGAACGGCCGCGCCCGGTCGACGAAGGCAACGGTGTCGAGCGCGCGGATGTACTCGGCGTTGAAGTGCTGCAGCTTGCGCACGTCGAAGAACGCCGGCGACTGCGTCACGTCTGACAGGCGGAACAGCTCGACGATCTCGGCCAGCGGCCGGATCTCCACGCCGTCGGGCGGGCCCCAGCCCAGGGTGGCGAGGTAGTTGACCATCGCCTCCGGTAGATAGCCCTCGTCACGGAAGTCGGCCACCGACACCGCGTCGCCGCGGCGCTTGGACAGCTTCTTGCGCCCTTCGTTGACCAGCACCGGGAGGTGGGCGAACGCCGGCCGGTAGCCCAGGCCCAACGCCTCGGCGATGAGCAGGTACTTGGGGGTGCCGTTGAGATGCTCCTCCCCACGCACCACATGGGTGATGCCCATGTCGGCGTCGTCGACGATGTTGGCGAGCAGGAAGGTCGGGGTGCCGTTGGAGCGCAGCAGCACGAAGTCCTCGAGCTTCGCGTTCTCGAACGTGACCCGCCCGCGCACGAGGTCGTCGAAGACGGTGGAACCCTCCTCGGGCGTGCGGAACCGCAGTGCCGTCGAGGGCCCCCGCTCGAGCCCCCGGTCGCGGCAGAAGCCGTCGTAGCCCGGCGGCCCACCCCGCTCACGGGCCCGCGCTTGCACCTGCTCGGGGGTGCAGTCGCACCAGTAGGCCCGCCCTTCCGCCAGGAGCTTCTCGGCCGCCGCCGTGTACAGGTCGAAGCGCTCGGACTGGCGGACCGGGTCCCCGTCCCAGCCCAGGCCGAGCCACTCGATCATCTCGAAGATGTTGGCGACGAGCTCGGGGCGGTTGCGCTCGACGTCGGTGTCCTCGATGCGCAGCAGCATCTCGCCGCCCTCGCGGCGGGCGACGAGCCAGTTGAACAGCACGGCGCGCGCGCTGCCGACGTGCAGGTAGCCCGTGGGAGAGGGCGCGAACCGGAGACGTGGCGTCGTTGACATCGGCCGCTCCAGGGTACCGATCCCTCTAATCGGGTTCGATGCGGCCCGAGATGTGGTCGAGCAGCAGGCGGTTGAGCCGATCGGGTGCCTGCTCCGCGATCCAGTGACTCACCCCTTCGAGCACGGCGAAGTGGTACGGCCCCTCGACGCACTGCGCGGTCGCCTCGGCGGCCTCGGTCCCAAGCGCCACGTCTTCGGTCGACCACACGTAAAGGGTCGGGGTCGTGATCGGACCGAGCCCCTCGGCATCGGCCACCGAGGCGGCGCGGTACCAGTTGAGCGCGGCCCCCAGCGCCTGGGGCGAGCCCAACGCTTCGAGGTACGGCCGTTCCCGGCCTTCAGGCATGCCGCTCCCCGCGAACAGCAGGCGGAAGATGGCGGCGTCGTTGTCCAGCATGCGGTCCTGCGAGTCGGGCTGGCGAAAGAACGTCATGTAGCTGGACCGCTCGGCCTGGTCGCCCCCGAGGTCGCCGCTGTACGCCCGCCTAAGCGCCTGGGGGTGGGGGGTCGACACCGCGGCCAGGGTCTGCAACCGGTCGGGGTGGCGGCCGGCGACGTGCCACGCGACCGCCCCGCCCCAGTCGTGTCCGACCAGGTGGAACCGGTCGGCGCCGAGCGCGTCGGCGAACCCGATGACGTCGCCCACCAGCTCGGACATGGCGTAGGCGGCGAGCTCGGTCGGCCGCGCCCGTGGCGAGTAGCCGCGTTGGTCGGGTGCGACCGCCCGATATCCGGCGGTGGCCAGCGCCGCGACCTGGTCGCGCCACGCGGCCGACGTCTGCGGGAAGCCGTGCAGCAACAGCACGAGCTCGGCCCCCTCGGGGCCGTCGGCGACGGCGTCGAAGGTGAGCGCACCAACCGCGATCTCGGTCATGTCCAGTGCCACCCGCTCATCTTGGCGCCTGGGCTTCCAGCTCGCGGGCCTCGCGGGCGCGGGCGAGCAGGAAGCCGACGGTCGGCGCCCACCACGACGCCGCGTCGTCGATCGGCCGACCGTTGAGGAGCTCGCGTCCCTCGATCACCGCCTGCGCCAGAGCCGGACCGATCCACGCGTACTTGGCGGCGATCGTGGCCGACATCGCCAGCCGCACGCTGGAGTCGGAGCCGAACCAGCCGGCATCCCGCAGCCCAGCGGCGTACCCGGCGGCGACCGCCTCGTACAACGCGTCCAGGTCATCGGGGTTCACGTGGAAGTCGAGCACGGCGTCCGGTACCAGGTTGCCGGCGTCCTCGCCGAGGGCCCCGATGCCGACGAACGACCAGTCGATCGCCGCCGTGGTGCCGCGCCCGCCGTCGAACAGGTTGGCGGGATGGAAGTCGTGGTGGCAGAGCGTGCTCGGCATGCGGTCGAGCACGGCGAGGAAGCGCCCACGATCGGCGCGCATGGCCTGGAGGGCGGCGATCGGCGGCGAGGGGAACCAATCGGCCAGGAGCGGGTGTCGCCACAGCTCCGGGTCGGTGGGCACCGTCAGGCGGCGCAGTGGCTGGTCGAGGTAGCTGAGCAACCACCGCCGGCTGAGCCAGGGCTCGTCCGGGATCCGGCGGCCGGCGATGAACTCGCCCTGCGCCTGGCCCAGGTGACGGGCCGCCCGGCGGAAGCGGTCCAGGGACCACGACGCTGCCGGATCGCCGCGCAGGTCCTCGAGCCAGAGCGCGACCGAGCCGTCGCCGCGGTCAGCGACCAGGTCGCAGCGCGGCGCCCGGAGCCCACCCCCGAGCCCGGCGAGCAGGCCGGAATGGTAGGCCTCGGCCTCGCGGCGCCAGTAGTACCAGTGCGATTCCTCCTCGCCGGACCGCCAGTTGGGGCTGCCGCCCGCCGGCGCATGGACCAGCAGCTTGACAACCGCGGAGCGGTCGGCGAGCCGGACGCGCCACAGCGCCGCCGTGGCCGACGCCACCGCGGCATGCGGCAACGGCTCGACCGTGAGGGGCCCGTCGTCGACGTCGCCGAAGACGGCCTCCAGCTCGTCCGCCGGCACCGCAGCGGGCGTCACCTACAAGGCGAGGAGGGATCGCCAGTCGGCCCGATGCCGTTCGGCGATCTCGTCCGGGGTGAGCCGCAGCACGTCCTCGGGCACGAGGTCGACGATGCGGCGCTGCTCGGCGTAGTGCTGGGGGTTGGCGACCTCGGCGAACAGCGGCTGCCGGTACGCGATGAGGTCGGGCGGCGCGTCGCCCAGGAATCCCCAGACGGTGAGCGCGGCGGTGAGGTCGTGCACGACGGGCGCCCGGCCGAACAGCGACGCCCGCTTGAGCGCGACGCCGATGCAGCCGACCAATGCGTCCTGCTCGTTCTCGTCATGCGCGAGCTGTAGGTGGCCCTCGAACCAGCGGGCCAACACGTAGACGTAGCCCTGGTCGGGGCCCGGAGAACCGAGCCGGTCCCCGGTCGGCTGGTGCCAGGGCTCGTCGCCCGGGCGCACCGGTCGCCACGACTCGAGCCGCCACGGGTTCGACTCGTAGTTCCGGACGCGCCTGATCGCCGGCTCCGGGACGTACTCAGGGGCGGCCACGGGCCGGAACGATACTTCGGACGCCTCTCATCCGGCACCGGCGGTGTCGGAGACGGACGACGCCTTGAGCAGGCCGTAGACCAGCGAATCGACCAGCGCCTGCCACGACGCCTCGATCACGTTCTCGCTGACGCCGATGGTCGACCAGGTGCGGTCGCCGTCGGCGGAGTCGATGAGCACCCGCACGACCGCGCCGGTGGCCGCTGCGCCCTCGAGGACCCGCACCTTGAAGTCCGTGAGGTGGATCCGCTCCAGCTGCGGATAGCGGTCGGTGAGCACCGACCGCAGGGCTGCGTCCAGCGCGTTGACGGGACCGTTGCCTTCGCCGACCGCCACCAGCCGCTCGTCGCCCACCCACACCTTGACCGTGGCCTCGGTGTCGATCATCGACTCGCCGTCCTCGATGGGGGCGCCGCCCCGCACGGCATTGCGGTGGTAGGTCGTGACTCGATAGCCCTCGAGCTGGAAGTAGGGCTGGCGCCATCCCCCCGCCTGCCGCATGAGCAGCTCGAGCGAGGCGTCGGCGGCCTCGAACTGATAGCCGTCGGCCTCGAGTTGCTTGAGGCTGTCGGACAGCTCGGCCGTCGCCCGCCCGTCGAGCTCGACGCCGAACTCCTTCGCCTTGAGCGCCATGCCCGAGCGCCCCCCGAGGTCGGACACCAGCACCCGCGTGTGGTTGCCGACGAGCACGGGATCGACGTGCTCGTAGCTGGCGCCACCGACCTTGCCCAGGGCGGACGTGTGCAGCCCGCCCTTGTGGGCGAACGCCGACGCACCGACGTAGGGATCGGCCGAGTGCGGCGGCAGGTTGACGAGCTCGGCGACGTGCCGGCTGACCGCCGTGAGCCGGTCGAGGCGCGCCTCCGGCAGGCAGCGGACGCCCATCTTGAGCTGCAGGTTGGGGATGCAGGTCATGAGGTTGGCATTGCCGGTCCGCTCGCCGT